>ERZ826764.1659-NODE-1659-length-24968-cov-3.180107_pt1 | contig 24968 bp, 20 predicted proteins | sample MGYA00519870_ERZ826764 | MGnify/ENA primary metagenome ERZ826764 (study PRJEB31778, sample SAMEA3449239) | human gut metagenome | biome: human gut; feature: human-associated habitat; material: faeces | place: United Kingdom | collected 2010/2012 ...
ATAACAGGAGGCGCAAAGCTATGATCAGGGTCAACTACATTGCGGACAGCTACCAGAAGGCATATGATTTTGTATACTGTCCGATTTGCAAAAAGGGCCGTTTGTGCGACAAACCGCGGGCGGCCGCAGTCTCGTTAGAGAAGATTCCCGTAGGCGCACACGTCGTTTTGAAGTGTCCCAAATGCGGTTCCCATTTTGCCGTTTCCACAGTTCGTTGAGATCGTTCCACTGAAACATTATCCAACATTATCATAGTACATAGTCACAACCGAAGTTTTTACCGGACGAGTTAGGGCATGACAATCGCTTAGAGGCTTTTGTCATGCCCTTTTTGTTATCCGTTTTTTCTGTTTCTGCAAATCAGAAAAGGAGGTCGAAACGATGAAGCAATTCCATAAGACAAGTTATTCCAAAAACAAGGGCAGCGAGGACATCGTGTACCGCAGTGTGACGGGGGATTATTCCATCTCTCAGGAGGCGTTTCTGGACAGCGATCCGGCTCTGCGTGCGGAGGACTACGCTTTTTTCAAGCGCTGGTCGGATGAAAATTACAGGGCTGAGGACAGCCGGGACGCAAAAGAAGCCAGACGCGTGCTGCCGCTGGAGCATATCTCCGCTCTGTCCGCTCCGGCCGGGGAGGAAGGGATATGCGCTGACGGCTCGGACGATCTGCGCAGTCTGGAAAATGCGCAAAGAATCCTGAACGCCGCTGCGCTGACGCCTGTTCAGAAGCGCAGGCAACTGGTTCTGCACTTTAGAGCTGATCTGCGTTTCCGGTCATGTATTTCGCAATGCGGTCTGCCTTATTTTTTTCGCGATTTTCCTGAGCGGTCGTCGGTACTTGAAAAGCAGCATTTGACCGGATTTTTTGATGGTTGATATTTTATAAGCAATAAAAACGTTTTCCTCCGGCAAATAGGAAGCCGCACGATTTCAAAAATCGGTTCTTTTTAACTGATTTTATGGATTACAGACATTGTAACAAGGTGTATTCCCAAAAGAACGTTGCTCCGCTTCTGCGGGAGATGCGGGGGGTTATACAAATTTGTGCAAAAAAACTGCACTTGAACAAAGCCGTTGTGCCTTGACGCTTTCGGCTTTTAAGGCTTTTCGTTTTGTCCGGTTCGCGCTATAAAGCAATTGGCCGTTTTTTCATCCATATTTTCCTTTCAGGCCGGAAAGGACGCCGTGATTCGGAAGTCGTGGCCGGTCTGGGTGTCGGCTTGGATTTTGCCGCCATGCGCGGTCACGATGGCTTTGGCGACCGACAGCCCGATGCCATACCCGCCGGTCGCGGAACTGCGTGACGGGTCGGTACGATAAAAACGGTCGAATACCCGCTCCAGCTCCGCCGGCGTAATTTCCGTACCCGTAGGATTGGATACGCTCAGGCATAGTGTTCTGCTTTGCGCGGCGAAGCGGAGTGCGATTGTTCCGTCCGCAGGCGTGTATTTCAGTGCGTTATCCAAAAGCAGCAGAACCAGTCGCTGGATGGCTTTGTCATTGCCGCGCAAAGTAAGCATCGGCTGAATGCTGCATATAAAGCGTTTTCCTTGCTGCCGTGCAAGCGCCTGAAAGGGAGCCGCCGCGTCGCTGATGACCTCTGACACAGGGAATTCGATCAGCGGCAGCGCGTTCTCCGATTCCTCCATACGGGACAGCAGGGTCAAGTCGTTGGTCAGCTCCGACAGTCGTCGGGTCTGTTGCCGGATGTCCTGTAAACTTTCGTTTTCGCCAAATTCCATCTCCAAAATATCCGCATTTGCCTGGATGATGGTCAACGGCGTTTTGATTTCGTGACCGGCATCGGTGATGAAGCGCTTCTGCTTTTCGTAACTCTCTGAAATTGGCCGCAGAATCCTGCCTGAGAAAAAGCAGAACAGCAGGGAAACGATCACAAATCCAGCCAGTGCCACGATCAGACTTGTGTACAGAAATTGCCGGAATGCATCCAGCGACCGGCCGCAGTCGAGAAACACAATTCGGCGCCCGCCATTCTCTTCCGCGCACATATAACGATATTGGCCGGCAAAACCCCGTTCGGCGCCGCTGTTCAGAGCCGAGAAGGCGTATTCGATTGCCGTTTCGTCGTCCACTGCGGAAATGCGGCTCGTGTCCGTGCGCAGGATGTTGCCGTCACTGTCCAGCAGCACCGAGAAGTACCGGCTCTCATACGGCAGCTCCGGAGTCATATTGCGCGGCGGTCGGGTCCCTTTGTCTGCGCCGGGATCGGGAAATTTCCCCTCGTTGCGGACAAGCAGCTCCAGAGTTTGATCGGCTTCGTTGACGACAGCGCAATAATTGATGACGTTCATGCTCGTTACGATGACCGTAAAAAGAGCAAAAAGGGAACCCATAAGCAAAAGCGTAAATTTCAGACGAAGCCTTCGGATCATGGCGCTTCCTCCAGCGAATATCCCGCGTTTCTGTGCGCCTGAATCTGTATATCGGCGTGGAGGGCAGTCAGCTTCTTGCGCAGATAGGAGATGTATACCCAGACGACGGTGATCTCCGTTTCGCTTTCATAGCCCCAGATTTTTTCCAGAAACCGCTCTGCGGGAATAATGTGATGCGGATTGGCCATCAGCAGTTCGCACATCTGGAATTCCTTGTTTGCCAGCCGGAAACTGCCCGTCGGGGAGGACAGTGTGAAGGTGGAACGATCCAGTGTGATGCAGCCGAATGTCAGCTTGGAATCGGCCGATGTCCTGCTGCGGGTGATTGCACGCAGTGTGGCAAGCAGCTCCTTGGTATCGAAGGGCTTGGTCAGATAATAATTCGCGCCGCTGTCCAGACCCTGCACCTTGTCGTCCACCTCCGATCTGGCTGTCAGCAGCAGCACCGGAATCTGACTGCCCTTTGCCCGCAGCCGTTTCAATACGGCAATCCCGTCCATTTTCGGCATCATAATGTCCAGCACGGCGACGTCATATTGGCCGGAGTCCAGATATGCAAAGGCGTCTTCTCCGTTTTCTACGGCGTCAACGGTATAAAAATTTTTTTCAAAGATTTTCACGAGCGCTCGGGCCAGCGGCCGCTCGTCCTCTGCAAGCAAAATGCGCATACATGTATCACGCTCCTTTGGGATTTCCCACCTATATTCTGCACACCAACATTAAACGGGCTTAAAAAGAAAAAGTCGGTATCCTTTTTTGACTTCGGTTAAGGTTCGGCGCCTATACTTGATTATGAAAGGAAGGCGTCGAGGTATGCGTCGGCTTATACTGCCGCTTAAAACCGTGATGTTTGCGGCGTTTCCTATGCGAATTCCTGAAGCCTTGCCTATATTTCACGGGAAAGGAGGCTTTCGCGCTGCGAAAGCAACGTTCAACGCTATGGCGGTCCAAACGGTTTTTCAACGATATGAAATGAAATATCTGCTCACCCCCGAGCAAAAGGAGACGGTACTTCGTGCGATGCAGCCTTATATGGAGCCGGACCGGTACGGACGCACCTGTATCCGCAATCTGTATTATGATACGGATACCTACCGTCTCATCCGCCGTTCGATCGAACGGCCGGTTTATAAGGAAAAGCTCCGCGTCCGCAGCTACGGTCGGGTCGGACCGGATGGCATCGTGTTTGCGGAGCTGAAGAAGAAGTATAAACACACCGTCTATAAACGCAGGCTCCCACTGCGTGAGCAGGAAGCGGCCGATTGGCTTGCCGGACGGCGGGACTGTCCCGTACAATGTCAGATCGCGGCGGAAATCGATTATTTTCTGCATTATTATGAGACGCTCCGTCCGGCAGTTTTCCTGTCCTACGAGCGCGAAGCCTTTGCCGCGCTTGACGGCAGCGCTTTCCGCGTCACCTTTGACGAAAACATTCTCTGCCGGCAGGGGGAGCTCACGCTGGATTCCGAGGCGTACGGCACGCCCGTTCTCGAGCCGGGCCGGATATTGATGGAGCTGAAATGCGCAGGCGGCATTCCGCTGTGGATGACACATGTGCTCTCTGCAGAGCGGATCTACAAGACTTCGTTCTCCAAATACGGCACGGCGTATCAAAACATTCTGCTCCCCGCGCGGAAGGAGGCCGTCGTTTATGCTTGACAATTTGTTTAAGGGCCTGTTCGACACGGCGCTGACCGACGTGATCGGAGTGACCGATTTTCTGCTTTGCCTCGGCTTTTCGCTGCTGCTTGGCCTGCTGATGGCCTTCGCCTATATGTATCGCACACGCTATACGAAAAGCTTTGTGGTTACGCTGGCGCTGCTGCCGGCTGTGGTCTGTGTCGTGATTATGATGGTCAACGGCAACGTGGGGACCGGCGTCGCCGTTGCGGGCGCTTTCAGCCTCGTTCGTTTCCGTTCCGTCCCCGGCACGGCGAAGGAGATCGGAGTCCTGTTCCTCGCGATGGGCGTCGGACTGATCGCAGGGATGGGCTATCTGGCTTTCGCCGCACTGTTTACCGTTATCATGTGCGCCGTTTTTATGCTGTATAACCGACTGGATTTCGGCGCAAAGAAGAATGCGCAGGCTTATAAAACGCTCACGATTACCATCCCGGAGGAGCTTGATTACGCAGGCGTTTTTGACGAGATTTTCGCGCAGTATACCGTCTCGTATGAGCTGATGACCGTAAAAACGACCAATATGGGCAGCCTTTTCCGCCTGACCTATCACATCGTGCTGCGCGACCCGGCAGGAGAAAAGGAAATGATTGATAAGCTCCGCTGCCGCAACGGCAATCTGGAGATCATTGTTTCCAGACAGGAGACGGCGAGCGCGGAGCTATGACAAAGGGAGGGAAACATCCGTATGAAAAGACTTTGGAGTCTTCTGCTCCTGACGGCGCTGCTGCTGTGCGCCTGCTCAGACGGCGGGGAGTTCGGCGCGGACAGCTCGGACAGCACCGCGTCTGCTGTCTCGGCAGCGTCGGATATTGCCAAGGAGGAATCCGACCTGTTTACCGACCGCGATTATGATGACAGTTATGACGAAAGCGGCAGCGTGCATATCACGCTCAGCGGCGATTCCGCCTCGTCCGATTCGGACGCCGTCCGTATTTCCGGAACAACGGTCAGGATCACCGAGGAAGCGACCTATGTGATTTCCGGCACCTTGGACGACGGCATGCTTGTCGTTAATGCGTCCGACACGGCAAAGGTTCAGCTCGTTTTTGACGGCGTGCAAATCAGCAGCGGGACCTCCGCGGCGTTGTATGTCCTCGAGGCGGATAAGGTGTTCCTGACGCTGGCGGAGGGCACCGAAAATGCGCTTTCCAACGGCGGGGAATTCGTTGCCGTTGATGATAACAACATCGACGGTGCTTTGTTCTCCAAGCAGGACCTGACCGTCAACGGTGCAGGCAGTCTGACGGTTACTTCGCCGGCCGGGCACGGCATCGTCTGCAAGGACGACCTCGTAATCACGGGCGGTGTGTATATCGTTTATGCCGCCGGACATGGAATCGATGTCAACGACAGCATTCGGATCGCAGATGCGAAGCTTACGGTCGACGCGGGCAAGGACGGCATCCACGCCGAAAACAATGACGATTCGACGCTTGGGTATGTCTATATTTCCGACGGCACGCTGAAACTGGAGGCCGAGGGCGACGGCATCAGCGCCGGCTCAACGATGCAGATCGAGGGCGGCAGCTTCGATATCCTTTCCGGCGGCGGCAGTGAAAACGGTACACAGAGCAGCTCCGATTCGTGGGGCGGCTTTATGGGCGGCCGGCCGGGGACGGGAAGTCCGACTACGGCAGCGGACTCGGAGGATTCTACCAGTATGAAGGGTCTCAAGGCCGGGAGCGGGCTGCTTGTCTGCGGCGGAACTTTCACCATCGATGCTGCGGACGATGGCGTGCATTCCAATGCCGATATCACTGTCGAAGGCGGGAGCTTCACTGCCGCTACCGGCGATGACGGCTTTCACGCCGACGAGACGCTGACCATCACGGACGGCAGCATTCGGATCACCGAGAGCTATGAGGGACTGGAGGGCCTTCACGTCATCATCAGCGGCGGCGACATTGAGCTGTCCGCGACGGATGACGGCATCAACGCTGCGGGCGGCGTCGATTCGAGCGGCACCGGCGGCCGCGGCGGCGACACGTTCGGCGGCCGTGGGCAGATGGGCGGTATGATGTCCTCCTCCTCGAACGGCAGTATCGTGATTTCCGGCGGCAGCGTCTCGATCACAGCCTACGTTGACGGCATCGATGCCAACGGCTCGCTGGCCGTTTCCGGCGGATATATCACCGTCTGCGGTCCGACGCAGGGAGACACGTCCACGCTCGATTACGATACCACCGCCGTCATTACGGGCGGCACCTTCATCGGCACCGGTGCGTCCGGTATGGCGCAGAGCTTCAGCGAGAAGGGGCAGGGCGTCGTCGCGGTGAGCGTCGGGAACCAGTCCGCAGGAACGTTCATAACGCTGACGGACAGCGACGGCAATGTCCTGCTTACCTGCGAGTCGGCGCTCTCCTTCGCCGTTGTCATCCTCAGCAGTGCTGACGTCGTTTCGGGCCAAACCTATACCGTTACGGTCGGCAATCTATCGGGAGAATGCACAGCTTCATAAGCGGCGGACAGCGGAGCATATCCGCAACGCTGTGAAGTACGGCCGCCGTTCGCGTTTTGCTGCGGAACCCATCGGTTCAATTCCTCTGCCGCCGAAGAAAGGGCGGATACGTTTCCTGCCGGCAGCGGCAATTCTTTTGAACGCTTGGGAAAAACCGCCGCAGCGGGAGATCTGACGCGTAAGTATGGCTGCCGGCAACCGCTTTTCACGGACAAGGGGCTTACGGCGTCCGGAATACGAAAAAACGCAGTCCGCCGTTTTGCGGGACGCGGCTGTATGACGCCTGCCGATACGATGAATGCTTTCACTGCGTACAGATCGTTCTATTTCCCATATTATACTCTATTTACAGATAAAAAAACAAGAGAGGAGCGCAAAGAATGTATCGAAAAATCGAACGAACAACGAAAACACAACCATAGCCGCATCAGATGTATGCGGCATCGCCGTAAAGCAACCGTAGGCGTGGCCGGTGTCGGGCCGGAGCCGCTGTGCGGGGTCTTTTTCGATGATATGCAGGACCCTGCTCCGGCTTGCCGGCGGAATGTGCGGTATTTTATAGTGGAAGGGCCGCAGGTCGCTTGCGCGCCGCCGCTCGGCCCGTATCACGAATGCAGACGGCGCGGGGAAGGAAAGAGAGATTGCATGCAGAACTGGCATGGACGGCCGCACTTTCCCGCCCCGTTCCCGTGCGCCGGCCATATGCCTCTGCATCCAATGGACATACCGTTGTCCGAACGGCATATGTGTGTCCGGTTTTGCAGGGGTGGTCGGTGAATCGGCCGTCTCAGCCGTCCGGATCGATCCGGCAGCCGTGCCGCGTATAAACGAGGGAATCCGGCGGTGCGCAAATGTTGCGGAAATGAAATGGAGCCTTTTGCCCGCGCGGAATTTCTGCGCGGGCTTTCTTTCCGCAGGGAGGCTTTTTCCGGACCTCCCAAGCCGGAAAAACAGCCTGAAAGCTCTTGCAATAATGAGAAAAATATGATAAAATACAAAATAACGCTTTTATGCTTTTTTGAACGGAGGCAGCGGTGGCGGGCTATATGGAGGAAATGACCGAAAAAGTGAAGATGCGCAACGAGGATACGTTCGGCGGCAGCTTCCCCGTGCGTGTTTACAAGGTTTCAACGGGCTGGTGCCAGGAGACGCATTCGCACGAATATATGCAGATCTGGTACGTCGTCTCGGGTTCCTGCACGCATATCGTAGAGGGGGCGGAATATCCGCTGCGTGCCAAAAATATCTTCGTCATCCCGCCGTTTGTCGAGCATGGACTCAAGGATGAGCGCGACAATTTTACCATCATCTGCTGCGAGTTCCCCGCCGAACTGATTACCGGCGACAATCTGTTCGATCCCGCCGGGCGCGGTCTGCTGCGCTATACCTGCATCGAGAGCTTCGCGGCGGTGCTCAGCCGCACGCGTCCCTGCCATACGCCGGGAGAACTGAGCCGGGTGATGCTTGAACAGCTTCTGGATGAAATGCTCGCGGAATACGACCGCAGGGCGGAATACTATGAGATCATCCTCAAGGCCGATGTGCTTAAGCTGCTGACGCTGCTGGCCCGCGATTACAGCGAGGCGATGGCCGACGGCGGCGCGATCGTGCGCTCCTATTCGGCGTACATCGATAAGGCTGTGGCGTTTATCGAGGAAAACTTCCGCGATAAGCTGCACATTGAGGACGCGGCGAAGGCCGCTTCGATGAGCGTGAGCTATTTTTCCTACTTTTTCCGCGAGCGAACGGGACGCAGCTTCCGTGAATACGTGTCCCAGCGTCGAATCGAGGCGGCAAAAGTCATCCTCCTTCAGGGAGGAACGGCCGCAGAAGCCGCCGCGGGCGCGGGATTTCCGGATACGGCGTATTTCAACCGCGTATTCAAAAAGACGCAGGGGGTCACGCCCTCCGCTTTCCGGCGTATAAACGGAACAAAACCAGAAACCATTTTGAAGGAATGATAAACATATGAGCTTTGAACGGCTTGCAGAGCTTCTGTTTCCCGACGTCGAGCGGGACGCGGAATATTACGAGCGCCTCTATCCCCCGCGTAAGCTGCCGGAGGGGGCGAAGGTCACGCGCCTTGCGCCCAGCCCGACCGGCTTCATCCATCTCGGCAACCTGTACGGCGCGCTGACCGATGAACGGCTGGCGCACCAGTCCGGCGGCGTGTTCTTCCTCCGCATCGAGGATACCGACGCCAAGCGCGAGGTCCCCAACGGAACCGAGTTGATCCGCTCCAGCCTGCGTTCCTTCGGACTGAACTTCGACGAGGGCGCGCTTGAGGGCGGTGACCGCGGCGATTACGGGCCGTACCGGCAGCGACAGCGTGCGCAGATCTATCATACATTCGCCAAAAAGCTCGTGCTCGAGGGGAAGGCATATCCCTGCTTCTGCTCCGAGGAGGAGCTTGCGGAGATGCGCGCCGAGCAGGAGAGGGAAAAGGTCAATTTCGGCTATTACGGCAAATGGGCCAAGTACCGCGACCTGCCGGCAGAAGAGGCCGAGTGCCGTATCCGCGCCGGACAGCCGTATGTGCTGCGCTTCCGCTCGGAGGGCGACCCGTCGCACTACCTGCACCTGACCGACCAGATCCGCGGGAAGATCGATATGCCCGAGAACGATCAGGACTTCGTCCTGCTCAAATCGGACGGCATCCCCACCTACCATTTTGCCCATGTCGTCGACGACCATCTGATGCGCGTTACCCACGTCGTGCGCGGCGAGGAATGGCTGGCCACGTGGCCCATCCACGTTCAGCTTTTTGCGGCGCTCGGCTGGAAATGCCCGAAATACTGCCATACTGCACATCTGATGAAGGCCGAGGGCAGCGGCAAGCGCAAACTGTCCAAGCGCAAAGACCCCGAGTTGGCGCTGAGCTTTTACCGCGAGAACGGCTATCCCGCCGAATCGGTCCGCGAGTACCTGATGACGCTGCTGAACTCGAATTTCGAGGAGTGGCGGCTGGCCAATCCCGCTGCCGACATCGACGGTTTCCGCTTTGCGCTGTCCAAAATGGGGATCAGCGGCGCGCTGTTCGATCTGGACAAGCTGCGCGACGTGAGCAAGAACGTCGTCGCCGCCATGCCCGCGCAGCAGGTCTACGACGCGGTCGCCGAATGGGCGAAGGAATACGACAGGCCGTTTTATGACCTGCTGACCGCCGACCCTGCTTACGCGCTGCGCGTGCTGTCCATCGGCCGCGGCGGGAAAAAGCCGCGCAAGGACATCGCGCTCTGGTCGGACGTCAAGCCCTATATGAGCCTGTTCTACGACGAACTGTTCACGCGCGAGGAGCCGATGCCGCAGGGCTTTGACGCTTCGCTTGTGAAAAAAGCACTCTCGCTGTTCTGCGAAACCTATGATGAGCACGACACACAGGAGCAGTGGTTCGCCAAGGTCAAGGCGGTCGCTTCGGCTTTGGGCTTTGCGCCGGAGGTTAAGCAGTATAAGCAGTCGCCGGAGAGCTACCCGGGACATGTGGGAGACGTGAGCATGTTCCTCCGCATTGCGCTGACCGGGCGCAGCAGCTCGCCCGATATGTATGAGATCATGCAGATCCTCGGCAGGGAACGGACGCTCGCACGCCTGAACGGCTGCCCGGTCTGAAATTCGGAATAGAAGGGACGTATTGGAACGATGGAGGAAAATTCGAATTTCCTGTTTGATATTATCGAAAGCGATCTCGCCGAGGGGCGGACGGAGCGCGTCCATACGCGTTTTCCGCCCGAGCCGAACGGCTATCTGCATATCGGCAGCGCCAAGGCAATTTATATCAATTATACGGCGGCGAAGAAATACGGCGGTCTGTTTAACCTGCGTTATGACGACACCAACCCGTCCAAGGAGGACGACGAGTACGTCGTTTCCATCCGCGAGGACCTCGAGTGGCTCGGCGCGCATCCCGACGCCGTCTTTTACGGCAGCGATTATTTTGAAAAGTGCTATGAATTCGCGGTGCAGCTTATCCGCGCGGGGAAGGCGTATGTCTGTGATTTGAGCGCCGACGAGATGCGCGAGATGCGCGGCACCCTGACCGAGCCGGGTATTGAAAGCCCCTATCGGAACCGCAGTGTGGAAGAAAACCTGGCGCTTTTTGAGCGGATGAAGGACGGCGAGTTCCCTGACGGTTACTGCACGCTGCGCGCCAAAATCGATATGGCCAGCCCGAATATGAATCTGCGCGACCCGGCCATTTACCGCATCCTGCATACCTCGCACCATCGGCAGGGCAACAAATGGTGCATCTATCCGCTGTATGACTTCGCACATCCGATTCAGGATGCGCTCGAGGGCATCACGCATTCGATGTGCTCGATCGAGTTCGAGAATCACCGTCCGCTTTACGACTGGGTGGTGGACAACATCGGCTTCGAGAAAAAGCCGCATCAGTATGAGTTCGCGCGCCTGAACGTGACCAACACCGTCATGAGCAAGCGCTATCTGCGCCAACTCGTCGAGACCGGCGTGGTCGACGGCTGGGACGACCCGCGCATGCCCACGCTCTGCGGCCTGCGCCGTCGCGGCTATACGCCGTCGGCCATCTTCGACTTTGTGGCCCGCGCGGGCGTGGCGAAGAACTTTTCCATCGTTGATATCGCGCTGCTCGAGCACTGCATCCGCGATGAGCTCAACCGTACCGCGCCCCGCCGCATCGCCGTCCTCGCGCCGGTCCGCGTGGAGATCGAGAACTATCCCGAGGGAAAGGTGGAGTGTTTCGATCTGCCCAACAACCCGAACGACCCCGATGCCGGTACGCGGCCGGTCGCTTTCTCGAGGAATCTGTACATCGACGCGGAGGACTTTTCGATGGATCCGCCGCCCAAGTACTTCCGCCTGAAGCCCGACGGCGAGGTGCGGCTGATGGGCGCGTATATCGTCAGATATAAGGACGTCGTCCGGGACGCCGACGGCCGCATTGAAAAGATCGTCTGCACCGCCGACCTCGAAAGCGGCAACGGCGCGCCGTCCGACGGCCGCAAGGTCAAGGGCACGATCCACTGGGTCTCGGCGGACGATTGTTTCCGCGCGGATGTGCGCGTGTTCGATAAGCTGTTCACCATCGAGAACACCGGCGCCATCCCGGAGGGGAAGACCTTCGACGACTATCTCAACCGCAACAGCGTAACCACGCTGCAGGGCTGCGTGATGGAAAAGGCGTTGGAGAACGCCGCGCCCGGCGAGCGGTTCCAGTTCGTGCGGACGGGATATTTCTGCCGCGATACGAAGGACACGGGCGTGTTCAACCGCATCGTCGAGTTGAAGGATTCCAAGCCGTTTTAAGAAAGAAAGGGTTTTCATGCGCATCATTGATTTTCATACCCATTGTTATACCGACGCGCTGGCCGAACGTGCTATGCGGAAGCTGGCCGAGAGCGGCGGCATCGCTTACTATCACGACGGGACTGTGCGCGGGCTGATCCGCTCTGCATCCGATGCCGGCGTCGATCTGTCGGTGGTGATGCCGATTGCGACGAAGGAAAGTCAGAATACCACGATCAATACGTGGGCGGCAGAGGTGCAGGAAGAAAACGACAGCCTGCTCTGCTTCGGTACGGTTTATCCGTTTACGTCCGATTATAAGGCCGTTGTGGCGCAGATTGTTGAGCTGGGGCTGAAGGGGGTCAAGTTCCATCCCGAGTATCAGTCTTTCCATATCGATGACAGAGCCGTTTACCCGCTTTATGAGGAGATTGCCAAGGCCGGACTGCCGATGCTGTTCCACACCGGCGGAGACGTGGCTTATAAGCCTCCTTTCCACGCTGAGCCGAAGGCTGTGTATCAGATGGCAACCGATTTTGCGGGTGCGACGATCGTGGCAGCGCATGTCGGGGGCTACGAATTCTGGGATGAGGCTGCCGAGCTGCTGCCTCAGACCGGGATTCTGGTCGATCTGGCTGCCTCTGCCGAGCAATTGCAGGGTGAGCATCTCCGCCGCATCATTGAAAAATGGGGCAGCGAGCGCGTGCTGTTCGCGACCGATTCGCCGTGGTTTCCGCAGAAGCTGTGCATTGACGCACTGTATTCCGCCGGATTGCGCGAGGAGGATTACGAAAATATTTTCCACCGCAACGCCGAACGGCTCCTGAAGCTCGGATAAACGAAAAACGATTGCGGGAGTCCGCATTTATGCGAAGCGTTGCGGTTTGCGCAAGATTCCGAGGAGGCTTCAGCGTCCCGCAGGACGCTGAAGCCTCGGCTTTGTACGGCGCAGAGCGGGAACTTCGATGGCGCAGCGGAAGTGGGTATTGCAATGGAGGAAACCTATGGAATTTTGCGGCTATGGAACGCTTTCCGCACCGGTTCGTGCTCAGATCGAACGCGTAGCGGACATATGGAAAGTGCATCTGCAAGCGCAGCTTGTCGGCCTGTATCTCCACGGCTCGCTCGCACTTGGCCGCTTTGCGGAGGGCGTCAGCGACCTTGACCTGTTGGCCGTTGCCGGACGCCGTATGCCGCGTGCGGAACGTCTCGCCGTCGCGTCGGATATGCTTGACGCCGACCGCCGTCCATGTCCGCTGGAAATGTCCGCGCTTTATATCGGTGATCTGGAGCCGTGGCGGCATCCGACGCTCTGTCAGTTCCATTATTCCGATTATTGGGCCGAGACCTACCGGCAGCTTCTTGACGGGCGGATGCGCGGCTGCTTTCTGCTCGACGAGGATTTTCCCGATCCTGACATTGCCTGCCATGTGCGCTTGACGTCCGAAAGCGGGATCTGTATCCTCGGCCGTCCCGCCGAAGAGGTGTTCCCGCCGGTCCCAGAAATGGATTTTTGGGATTCCATCAGCAGGGGAATCGAGGAAACAGGCCCTTGCGTCTCTTCGCCGCGGCAGATTGTTGCCGACATTCTCAATCTCGTTCGGGTTTGGTCGTATGGTAGCGAAAAACGGATCTTGTCCAAATATGACGCCGGGTGCCGGGCGATCTCGCGGCTTCCCAAACGCTTCCGGCCTATTGTGGAGGCTGCGCTGCGTGCGCAGTACGCCGGCACGACGCTGCCTGCATATACTCCCGAGATGCTTGAAGCGCTGCGCCGGCATCTGCTTGGACGCATCAGAGACAGCGCGCCGGTGTGATAAAGGGGAAGGGCATTATGCAGGATTGGTTTACCGTCGAGATGATCGACGCCGATACGTATGCCATCAGCGAATATGTGCATTGGGAGGAACCACACTGCTATCTCATCTGCGGCGCGGCGTATGCACTCCTGATTGATACGGGCTTGGGTGTGGCGGATGTCCGTAGCGTGGTGAACAGTCTGACCGCGCTTCCTGTTCTGGCGGCGCTCACGCATGCGCATTGGGATCATATCGGCGGCTGCGCGGCGTTTGAAGCCGTTGCCGTTCATGAGGTGGAACGGGACTGGATATCGGGCCGGTTCCCGTTGCCGCCGGAAATGGTGAAACGAAACCTGACCTGCCGTCCCTGCGTGTTCCCCGAAACCTTCCGTCCGGCGGATTACCGAATTTTCAGCGGAGGGCCGCAGCACCTTCTGCACGACGGCGACGGCCTGGACTTGGGCGGCCGGAAGCTTTCGGTTGTCCACACGCCCGGACATTCGCCCGGACATTGCTGTTTTTATGAGGAGGAGCGCGGGTATTTGTTTTCGGGCGATCTGCTCTACGTTGGTAAGCTCGACGCCTTTTATCCGACGACTGACCCAAGGCGGTTTTGGCGGTCCGTGCAGAAGGTACGGAAGCTGGAGTTCAGCCGCATTCTGCCCGGTCATCATACGCTGGATATCCCGACAGGCTTTGCCGACGCGGTCGAGCGCGCGTTTTCCGAATTGGAGGAACAGGGAATGCTGGAGCAGGGGAACGGCATCTTCGATTTCGGGGCGTTTCGGCTTCATATCTGAAGCCGATGCTTCCGTTTTTGGAATCGGACCGCTTATTTTTTGTGAAAACAGCGGTTTGATTTTGGGCAATTTACTTGAAGAGGCCGTATAAAGGGCTTTTCCGTGAAGACGGACAGGAAGGTTCGCCGCAGCTAAGCCCTTTCCTTGCAGGTGCGTAAAAGTATACGCGGCGATTTGTTTTGCGTCGAAAGCGCGCAATTGCAGCAGCTCGGATGCGTTTGCCGTTTAGCGTGCGCAGCGGCGCAAAAGAGTGAAGGCGCAGCAAATTCGCTTGCTTCGGTGTGGAGGACGGTACTGCGGAATGGCCGGAGCCATTTGCTCTGAAGGAATTTTTCAATGTTTCCGGTGCTTTCGGGCTTTGTATTTGCTGCGGAGCAAAACCTAATCGGAAAACGCCGCGCGCTCCGCCGCAGCGGGGCGCACAAATGTCCGGTGCGAATGCAAAAACGCCCAGAAACCGCAGAGCAAGCTCCAATTCCCGGGACTCTCAACCATACTTCCGTATGCCCACCGTGCAACGTATAATTGCGAAGCTGTTGTCCGCTTTTTCTGCCGACAGCAACCGCCTTTCCGGAGTGGGGACGGGAGAGATGTGCCCCCCGCCCGGAGTTGTGCTGAGGCGGAGGAAGCAGGACGTGAGCCGCCGCGTTCGGAATGCGATGGCAGAATGATAAAAACGCCGATTTTGCATCGTCACCCCTTGCATTTGCAAGGCTTTGGGCGCGAAAAAGGATTTTGCGGAGTTTCTCCGCATGGCTGATTTGTCTGTTGTTTTTTACTGGGGAATGCAATCGGATTGCACCTTCGGAATTTTTGGCGCTTCCTGCGTTCCGACCTGCACCGCGCCATGTTCCGAATGGTTGGCTTTGCAGATAGCGGACGGGACATCCTGAAAAGCGCGATGCGTCTCATCGATTTTTTATCGCGCCGCGTTGGAATATGATTCTGCTGCGCAGCGCTTTGAACGCTGCGGCTGTGTTTTTCAGATACGGCAAGCCGAAGAACGCTTTTGGCGTTTATTCGCATAAAAAATCACCCGAAAAGGCAACGCCTTTTCGGGTGATTGCTTTCACGGATTTATGAGTGCCTTCACACCCTGATTGCGTCCCGAAGCCGTTTTTACTGGCCCTTGACCAGCTTGTCGATCTCGGCCGCAAAGTCGTCCTCGCGCTTCTCGAGGCCTTCGCCGCGTTCATAGGAGACGAAAGAAACGATCTTGATCTCGCCGCCCAGTGCCTTGGCCGTGTTTTCGACATATTTGCCGACTTTTACGTCATCGTCCTTGACGTACTGCTGTTCGAGCAGGCAGGCGGTGTCGTAAAACTTGGAAACGCGGCCCTCGACCATCTTCGCAATGATCGCATCGGGCTTGTTGGCGCTCTTGGGATCATTCTTGATCTGGGTGAGCAGGATTTCCTTCTCGTTGTCGATCACCGACTGCGGTACCTGTGTTTTGCAGACATAAGTCGGCGCCATCGCCGTGATCTGCATGCAGATGTTCTTGGCCAGCTCGGCGAACTCGGGCTTGCTCTCAATGCCGCCCGTCGTTTCAAACTTGGTCACGACGCCGGCCGATCCGTTGCCGTGGATATAGGTGCCTGTCACGCCCTCGATGATCTCGAAGCGGCGGATGGTGATGTTCTCACCGATGGCAAAGATTTTATTTTTTACTTCTGCGTCGACGGTGTTTTCGGTGCCGTCGAACGGCAGGGCGAGCAGAGCCTCGACGTTTGCGGGTTTTCCGGAGAGAATCGTGCGCAGGATGCCGGCGACGAATTCGCGGAAGGTGGCATTGTTGGCGACGAAGTCAGTTTCGGAGTTGACCTCGACGATGGCCGTCGTCAGGCCGTCCGCGCTCTTGAGAATGTCTACGACGCCCTCGGCGGCGATGCGGTCGCTCTTCTTCGCGGCGACGGCAAGCCCCTTCTCGCGCAGGATCTTCATTGCTTTATCGAAATCGCCCTCGGCCTCGACAAGCGCCTTTTTGCACTCCATCATACCGATGCCGGTTTTTTTGCGCAGTTCCATAACGTCTTTTGCTGCTATATTTGCCATAATGGTCAATCCTTTCGTTTTGAAATTTGGAGGGGAGAGCTGTCCTTACGCCTCGTTGACCTTCTCGGCTTCAGCCGCAGAGACGGCGTCCTTGTTCTCGGAGGAATCGGTGATCTGCTCGCCCTGCTTGCCTTCGATGACGGCTTCGGCCATCACGGAGGAAAGCAGCTTGATGGCGCGGATGGCGTCGTCGTTGCCGGGGATGACATAGTCGACTTCGTCCGGGTCGCAGTTGGTGTCGACGATGGCCACCACGGGGATGCCCAGCTTGCGCGCCTCGTCAACGGCGTTCTTTTCCTTCTTCGGGTCGACGACGAACATGCAGGAGGGCAGGCTCTTCATATTTTTGATGCCGCCGAGATTTTTCTCCAGATCGTTCATTTCCTTCTGGAGCGCGGCGACTTCCTTCTTGGGCAGGAGGTCGAACGTGCCGTCCTCCGCCATTTTTTCAAGGTTGTTGAGCTTCTGGATGCTCTTTTTGATCGTTTTGAAGTTGGTCAGCATGCCGCCCAGCCAGCGCACGTTGACATAGAACATTTCAGCGCGCTCCGCTTCCTCGCGGACAGCCTCCTGCGCCTGTTTCTTCGTGCCGACAAACAGGATCGTGCCGCCGTCCATAATGACGTTGCGGACAAACATATAGGCTTCTTCCACCTTCTTGACCGTCTTCTGCAGGTCGATGATGTAGATGCCGTTGCGCTCGGTGAAGATGTACTCAGCCATCTTCGGGTTCCATCTTCTCGTTTGATGGCCGAAGTGAACGCCGGCCTCGAGAAGCTGCTTCATGGTAATAACTGCCATGGTGTCTCCTTTTCCTTTCGGGTTGCCCCGCCACCGCATTTGGATTTTGCAGCGCCGTCTCCGCCGGCACAGGCTTTGTGCAGCGCACCCGCGGGCCGCAATGCGGTGTGTGTATTGCCGGTCGCGCAAAAAGCGCAAACCCGTACCTATGTATTCTATCACAAAAGAAACGGGATTGCAAGCCCTTTTTCCGAATTTTTCAAAAAACGTGCGCCGGAAATCCGGCGCACGGCGGTATGGGGGTTATTTGAACGAAAACGGGCCATGAATCTGAAAATCGGTCAGCGAAAGAGGCGTGATTCCGCTTTGTGAGACGATGTAATAGCAGTCCCCGATGTACAGTCCGCGCGCGTTTATGCTCGGGAATGCCGACAGCGGAATCCGCGCCCGTTCGACGAAGCCCTCCGATTCATCGTAGCTGAAAAGCAGATAGACGCCCGTGCCGTCCCGCTGTTCGGCGGGAAAACCGATGAGGTTTTTCACCGGGTCCACGAGCAGCATCCTGTGCGTGTACGAATACAGCGGGGAAAGGTCGTCAAACGCCCGCGCGTTTTCCGTCCGTACAGCGTTCAGGTGGGAGATGTCGAACATGCTCAGCTTCAGCGAATGCACGAGTCCTTCCTCCGTTGCTTCGTTGCCGAAGCCGAACAGCTTTCCTTCTCCGTAGGCGTGCAGATACGAGGAATAGCCGGTGATTTTCAGCTCGGAGCAGAGCTTCGGCTGCGCGGGGTCGGACAGGTCGACGGTGTACAGCGGGTCGGTCTGCCGGAAGGTGACGATGTATCCGACGTCGCCGCAGAAGCGCACGCCATAGATGCTTTCGGTCAGGCCCAGCCCAATAAGCGTACCGGCGATGACGAGCCGGTCCCCGTCCTGCCGCAGGGTGTAAAGCGAATTGAAGATGTCTCTGTCGCCGTATTCCATCACTGCGACGCGGAGCACGCCGCCGTATTCGTCCATGGAGAACTGGTTCAGCAGTTCGCCGGGCACGCGGCCCTTGGCGACCGGCTCCAGACCGTCGCCGCAGCGTGTCAGCTTGACGAACTCGGTGAACGTGGTATTGTCGGCGTCGCTGAAGCCCGCGCGGGTCATGTACAGGTTTTCCGCGTTCATGTACAGGGGACCGCTGTAGCCGAGAAAGGTTCGGATGCCTGTGCAGCGCGCGTTCCCGGACGTATCGAGCACGCAGATTGAAGTAAAGTAAGGCATATTCGCATCGTCGGAAATCAGGATGTCCTCGGATTTCGGATAAGCGGTCGTATGGCCCGCAGTGCAGCTCGGCAGGATGTCGTAGACGTCGTCGCTGCGGTAGGCTCTTTCTCTGGTTTGGATATAGACATGCCCGTCGATCTGCCGCGCTGTCTTACAGGTGCCGCTGAGCAGGAACTCGTTGACGAACGCGGGGGCCGCCGGGTCGCTGACGTCGTAGACCATCGCCAGCGTCGAACGCCCGTAAACATAGGTGCTGCCGGCGGACAGGGCCGACAGGACCCGTTGGGACGGAACGTCCATCAGGACCGTCAGGCGGCTGCCGCCGAGCAGGAGACCGCAGATAGAACCGGGAGACATTCTGCCGCCGCTCTGCCTGCGGACGCCGGCGCAGACGGCCGAATCGGCCGTAAGGTCGAGCGTCGCCGCTGCGGAAAGGCTCCCGTTGTCCGCGCGGGTGATGTATACGAGACTGTTGCTGTCGGAAGCGGTGTAGATGTATCTGCCGTCGGTTTTGACGGCGTCCGGCTCCTGCACGCCCGCGACCTGATTGTTGGTCTCGGAATATTCAAGATAGACGCCAGGCTCTTCCGGTTGTTCCAGGATTGCCGTATCATTTGACAAGCTATGAAGAACATACGCTTCATACGAGCAGTAGTCATCCATTCCTTGGAGCTTTTCCAGCAGCGTCTCGTAGCCGTCCGCGCTTCGCATCTGCAAGACGGCCGGCAGCGCCAGCGCCGACAGCAGCACCAATGCGGTAAGCACGGCCGCAATTGCGCGCACGGGCGGCCGTTTCGGCCGGTACCGGAGCGTATCCATTTCCTTCAGAAGCGCGTCCCTGGCGAAGTCCGACGGCGCCGTTTTCTGCATCTCTTGGCGGTATTCTTCTTCAAACATCGATAAAATCCTCCTTCAGCATGTCCCTGAGCTGCTGCCGCGCGCGGTGCAGGGCGGTTTTGACCGCCGACTCCCTGCGGCCGAGGAGCTTCGCCGTCTCTGCTACCGAGCAGCGCTCGTAGTAGAAGAGATAGACGACGTCCCGCTGCTTCGGAGGGAGCGCGCGCACCGCCTCGGTGACGGCGGCACGGTCGTGCAGCGCCGAAAGCCCGCTGTCCGTTTCGCCCGCCTCGTCGGTCAGGGCGGCCGTATGGCGTGCGTAGGCGGAGGACGCCAGGCTCCGGCAGCGATGGACCGTCGAGCGGATGAGGTAGGCTTTCAGGTGCTCTTCGCTCTCAAAAAAACGTTCCTTGCGGATGTAGCGCAGGAAGACCTCCTGCATCACATCCTCCGCGTCGGCGGTGTTCAGCGTGCGGTTCAGGGCGATGCGGTAGACCATCGGCGCATAGCGCTCGATGATTTCACGGTTGCTTAGCGCGTATGAAGAAATGCCGGCCATTCTTTCATCAGCTCCCCTTTGTAATGAATACCGCGTAAGCGTGCCGAAGGTTACGCAAAAATCAATGCTTTTAAAAAAAGACCGCGCGGGACGGCGGCTTGCCGTCCCGGCGGTCTCTTGCGCGGGGTCGATTTCTGCTGAAACGTATAGGGAACGTTTCCATTTGGCGGACAGGCGTTCGGATTTGCGCCGGACTCCCGTTTGCCCTTGTATTTGATGCGGGGAATCGGCCGTGCCGTATCTGTTTTGGAATTGCCGCAGCGTATTACAGGAGCGTTTCCATCTTTTTGCCGTCGGCAAGCAGCGACAGAATCTTTTCGCAGTTCATCAGGCAGCGCGGGTGATGGAAGGGGCCTTTCCACATCGAGCCCTTCTGCGTGTGGGAGACGGTGCCGTCCTTGTGCAGATAGCCGTACCATTCGCCGTACTCCTTGTCGGCAAAGTGGCCGAAGGCATAGGCGTGTACCTTCTCGAACCAGTCAAAATATTTTTTCTCGCCCGTCAGGCCGTAGGCCAGCAGAGTGGCGATGAGCGCCTCGTTGTGGACCCACCACAGCTTCATGTCCCATTCAAGCTGCTCGCAGGGACGTCCGCTGATATCGGTGAAGTAAACAAAACCGCCGTACTGCTTGTCCCAGCCTAATTCGAGCGACCAGTCGAGGATGTTCAGCGCCTTCTTCAGCAGCTCTTCGTTGCCGGAATAAACGGCCTCGTTCATCAGGAACCACGAGTTCTCCATCGAATGCCCGGGATTGACGCAGCGGCCGGCCGGATTGTCGATGAACTCGCCGTTTGCGCCGACGCACTCAAGGACGCACTTCCGCTCGGGCTTGTAGTGGTAATCGATGATTGCGTCGACCATCTCGTTGGTCACTTTGCTGTAGTAATCGGCTTTGGCCGGATCGCAGCGGCGCAGGAGCTGTGCGCTGGAAACGAGCACCATCGGCACCGCCGACGCGCGTTCGGAGCGCGTGGAAGCGTAGGTCTTGGGCGTGATTTTGTAGGGATCGCTCTCGGGTGTACGGTAGAGCCGCAGCATCAGCTCAAAGCAGTCCTCGGCCTTGCGCAGCGCTTCGGCGTCGCCGGTCGCGGCGGCGTATTCGGCCATCGAAACGACATAGAAGCTCTCGGAGTACATATAGCGGCGCTTGCGCAGCGGCAGTCCCTCGCGCGTGACGGTAAAGAACATCCGCCCGTCCGCGTCGGTGCAGAATTTTTCCAAAAAGCCCTTACCGACCTCTGCGCCCTCCTCCCACGAGGCCTTTTTTCCGTAGCGGTTCATCAGCGCGGAAAACGTCCACAGGCAGCGGCCCTGGAACCAGACGGACTTGTCGTCGTTGTAGCTCTTGCCCTCGCGGTCGACCGAGGTGATGTAGCCGCCGTACTGCCGGTCGAGCAGGTCGCTTTGCTCCCAGAAGGGCACACAGTCGTCCAGAAGCTGATGGCGGTAGAAGTCTCTGTAAGAGGCAAAGATCTCTTTGGTCATATGTCGTATTCCTTTCCGTGTGCGGCCGGCCGAAGGACAGCCGCGCGTATCGTTTTGTTTGGCTCTATTTTATTACGGTTTGCGGGCCTTGTCAAGACGACGGGGCTATTTTTCTGCAATTTACTTGACTTTTTCCGCCGATAATGTATAATAAAGTGAATGTTGTCAATTTATTATTCACTATAAGGAAGGATCGTCCGAATGGAACCGCTATCTCTCAATGTCCTGCGGGAGAAATATCTCTCGTTTTTTGAAAGCAAAGGCCATCTGCGCCTGGAGAGCTTCCCGCTCGTCCCGCAGAACGACAATTCGCTGCTGCTCATCAACGCCGGTATGGCGCCGCTCAAGCCCTATTTCAAAGGCGAACGCGTGCCGCCGTGCAAGCGTGTGACCACCTGTCAGAAGTGCGTACGCACGCTGGATATCGACAACGTGGGCAAGACTTCGCGCCACGGTACGTTTTTTGAAATGCTCGGCAACTTTTCCTTCGGCGATTATTTCAAGGAAGAGGCAATCCCGTGGGCGTGGGAATTCTTGACCGAGGTGCTGGAAATCCCTGCGTCACGTCTGTATCCGAGCGTGTATGTCGAGGATGACGAAGCGCTTGAAATCTGGGTTAAGACCGGTGTGCCGAGAGAACGGATCGTTAAGCTCGGCAAGGATGATAATTTCTGGGAGATCGGCGCCGGCCCCTGCGGCCCCTGCTCGGAAATCTATTTCGACCGCGGCCCCGAGCACGGCTGCGGCAAGCCGACCTGCGGTCCGGGCTGCGACTGCGACCGTTTTATCGAGATCTGGAACATCGTGTTCACCCAGTTCGACGGTGACGGGAACGGCCATTATACCCGCCTTGCGCACCCGAATATCGACACGGGGATGGGACTCGAGCGTCTGGCGACGGTTATGCAGGGCGTCGGGAATCTGTTCGAGGTGGACACCATCCGCAATATTATGCACAAGGCCTGTGAGATCGCCGGTGTGCAGTACGGCGGCTCGTCCGCGCCGTCCGACGTATCGCTGCGCGTCATTACCGACCACATACGCACCGCCGTGTTCCTGATTTCCGACGGCGTCATTCCCTCCAACGAGGGGCGGGGGTATATCCTCCGCCGCGTGCTGCGCCGCGCCGCACGGCACGGCCGTCTGCTGGGCATCCGCGGCTGCTTCCTGGATACGCTGTGCGACACCGTCGTGGAGGAGAACCGCGGCGCCTATCCGGCGCTTGCGGAGCGCATCGAATATATCCGTAAGACCATCCGCACCGAGGAGGAACGCTTCGGGCAGACCATCGATGCGGGGCTTGGGATTCTGGAAAAGATGATGGAACAGGTCAGCGGCGGCCGTCTGGACGGTGCGAGCATTTTCCGTCTGTACGACACCTTCGGCTTCCCGCTGGACCTGACCAAAGAGATCACTGCCGAACACGGCATTCAAATTGACGAAGAAGAGTTCAAACATTTGATGCAGCAGCAGAAGGAGCGTGCGCGTGCCGCGCGTGCGGGTCTGGGCGACGTGGGCTGGACCGACGCGTCGGGTGATCTGATTGACAAAACGGTGAAAACCGAATTCACCGGCTATGATGAGCTGGCAAGCGATTGTGAAATCCGTACGATCCTCGCCGGCGATGAGTCGGTTTCTCTGCTTTCGGGCGGGCGCGCCGTGCTCGTGCTTGACCGCACGCCCTTTTACGCCGAGGGCGGCGGACAGGTCGGCGACAGCGGCGAAATCGTCACCGGAACCGGCGTGTTCTGTGTGGAGGATACAAAGAAAACGCCCGAGGGACAGTATCTGCATATCGGCTTCGTCGCTTCGGGATGTATTTCGCTCGGCGCTGCCCGCGCAGAGGTGAACGGGGCGCGCCGTGAGGCGATTATGCGCAACCATTCCTCGGTGCATCTGCTGCAGGCAGCGCTGCGTAAGGTTTTGGGTACGCATGTTGAGCAGTCGGGTTCATATGTGGATGAAAATCGCGCGCGCTTTGACTTCACCCATACCGCCGCGCTCACGCCCGACGAGCTGCAGCGGGTTGAACTGCTCGTCAATGAGCAGATCCTCCGAGGGTCGGCCGTTACGGCGACGGAGATGCCCGTCGACGAGGCGAAGAAGCTGGGCGCGATGGCGCTCTTCGGCGAAAAATATGGTGACGTCGTCCGTGTGGTGCGGATGGGGGATTTCTCTGCCGAGCTTTGCGGCGGCACGCATGTAAACGATACCGCCAAGGTCGGTCTGTTCAAGATCCTCAGCGAGAGTTCCGTGGCTTCCGGTGTCCGCCGCATCGAGGCGGTTACGGGCCTGAATACACTCGGACTCCTGCACGCGCAGGAAAACAGGCTGCTTGCCGTGCGCGCCGCGCTCAAAGCCAACAGTGTGGACGAGCTGGTCAAGAAGGCCGAGTCGCTGCAAAATGAGTTCAAGTCCGTTAAAAAAGCGCTGGAAAACGCCAATATTACCGCCGCGTTCACTCAAATTGCTTCTGAATTGGAGAAGGCCAGGACGGTCGGCGCGCTGCGGCTGGTGACGACCCGCTTTGCGGATATCCCGGTCGACGCGCTGCGGGAGGCTTCGGACAAGCTGCGCGCCAAGCATCCGGACGTCGTATGCGTGTTTGCCACCGTTTCCGGCGGAAAGATCACCTTTGCTGCGGGCTGCGGCAAGGCGGCGCTTGAGGCGGGCGCCAATGCGGGCGCACTGCTCAAGGCAATCTCGCCGATTGTGGGCGGCGGAGGAGGAGGACGTCCGGACAGTGCCACCAGCGGCGGGCGCGACGTGTCCAGGCTGGACGAGGCGCTCGGGGCTGCGGCAGGCCTGTTGGCGACCCAACTCGGCGCAGAATAAAAGAAGGGGAAGGAATCAACGATGGATTGTATTTTTTGTGAGATCATCCGGGGGAGCATCCCCTCGCAGAAGGTTTTCGAGAATGAAGCCGTTTACGCGTTCCGTGACATCAAGCCCTGCGCGCCGGTGCATATCCTCATCGTCCCGAAGGCGCATATCGCTTCCGCAGACGAGATAAACGCGGACAACGCCGATGCCGTGCGCGACGTTTTCCTTGCCATTCCCGAGATTGCAAAGGCTGCGGGTCTGACCAACGGCTATCGCATTGTCACCAATATCGGTGAGGACGGCGGCCAGACGGTCAAGCATCTGCATTTCCATCTGCTCGGTGGGCAGAAATTTGCAGAAAAGCTCGTTTGAAACGGGCAGGGAAGGAGAATGTAGAGATGACCGGCATGCATATCGACGTCGAAACCTACCATTCCTACCCGCTCGAGGTGGCGGGACTCAAACGCGACCTGCCCATTTGCCGCGTGAGCGACAGTCTGTACATCGCCGCGTTCGTTATCTTCGGAGACGTGGAGCTGACCAAGGCCTGCGCTTCGGAGCTGATTAAAAAGCTGCCGCCCTACGATGTGCTCATTACGGCCGAGGCGAAGGGCATCCCGCTCGTGTACGAGATGGCGCGCCAGCTTGGAGACGAACGCTATCTGATCGCGCGCAAGGCGGTTAAGCTGTATATGAAGGAGCCGCACAGCGTCGAGGTCCACTCGATCACCACCGCGAAGAAGCAGACCCTTTTCATCGACAAGGCGGACGCCGATTATATGCGCGGTAAGCGTGTC
>ERZ826764.1664-NODE-1664-length-24939-cov-5.671114_pt1 | contig 24939 bp, 18 predicted proteins | sample MGYA00519870_ERZ826764 | MGnify/ENA primary metagenome ERZ826764 (study PRJEB31778, sample SAMEA3449239) | human gut metagenome | biome: human gut; feature: human-associated habitat; material: faeces | place: United Kingdom | collected 2010/2012 ...
CACAGACCATGCCCTCATAATCTGCTTATTATTTTATTACATCTTATCCGGTGCCTCGAATCCAAGCAGATCAATACTTGTCTCAAGCACTCTCTTGGTCAGCTGCAGAAGACGGATATAGGATTCCTTCTGCGCCTGATTCTCTTCGCTGAGGATCTTGGTCTCATGATAAAAGCTGTTGAATGCATTGGAAACCTCATAAATATATGCACAGATTTTATGCGGAGCTTTTTCCTCAAATGCACTCTCGATCATACTTCCAAATCCACTGAGCTGAAGCATCAGGTTCTTCTCGCTGCCGTTAGATGCCGGAAGGATCTCACCTGCTTCAAGATTTCCGCCTGCTTCCACATAACGGTTCAGGATGGATTTGATACGAACGATTGTATAAAGGATGTACGGACCTGTATTTCCCTCGAAAGAGGTGAAGCGGTCTACATCAAAAATATAATCCTTGGTAGCCTGATTGGAAAGATCGCCATATTTAATTGCTGCCAGACCTACAATCTTAGCAGTATCTCTTGCATCTTTATCACGGACACTTCTGTTCTCTACGATCTTTGTGAACATTTCCTCATCAATATCGGCAATCAGGTTCTCAAGGCGCATAACACCGCCCTCTCTTGTTTTGAACGGTTTGCCATCTTTTCCATTCATAGTACCGAAGCCAAGGAAGGAAAGCCTTGTGTCTTCTTCCACAAGACCGGTCTTTCTTGCGCAGCGGAAGACCTGAATAAAATGAAGCTCCTGACGTTTGTCAACAACGTAAAGGATCTCATCTGGCTGGAACAGCTTCATACGCTCTACAATTGTGGCAAGGTCTGTAGTAGTATAAAGAGATGCTCCATCTGATTTCAGAAGCATACATGGCGGGATTTCCTTGGTATCGGTCTCCTCTTTAACGTCTACAACAAGCGCTCCCTGATCCTCATATGCAAAGCCTTTTTCCTTCATCATCTCTACCATGTCCGGAATGTAAGGCTGCGCATCAGACTCTTTTTTCCACAGATCAAAGGATACGTTCAGATTCGCATAGTTTCTCTTAAGGTCTGTAACAGAAACACTCATAATGTGGTTCCAGAGAGCCATGTACCCCGGCTTACCCTGCTGAAGAAGATGAGTTGCCTCCAGTGCTTCCTGACGGTATGCCTCATCCTCCTTGGATTTGCCGCTTGCACATGGATAAATCTCCTCAAGCTCACTGATAGTAAAAGGTGCCTCTGCAGGATATTCACCTGTATAGCTGTCATCAAAATATACAAGCTCCGGCTGTCTGTGCTTCAGCTCTGTAATGATCAGTCCCATCTGAAGTCCCCAGTCACCAAGATGAACATCACCGATCACCTTATGGCCTACGAAACGACCGATTCTCTTAATACTTTCACCAATAATTGCAGAACGGAGATGACCTACATGAAGAGGTTTGGCAACATTCGGTCCGCCGTAATCGATTACGATGGTCTTCGGCTCTTTGGCTGTGTCTGCACCAAGCTTCTCATCCTTCTCCATCTCTTTCAGATAATCTGCAAGAAACTCTTCGCTGACTTTCAGGTTGATAAATCCGGGCTTTACCATTTCTTTCATGGAAAATACTTTGGAATCTGCCAGATTGCCCACTACGTCATCTGCGATCATAAATGGTGCTTTCTTATAAGCCTTAGCTCCCGCCATGGCACCATTGCACTGGTATTCGCAAAGGTCAGGACGGTTGGAAACGCCTACTTTACCGTAGGATGAATCGTATCCTGCTTTTTCAAATGCTGCAGAAAGCTCTTCTGCCATGTAGTCTGTAAGTTTTTTCATAAATCCTCCTAAATTTTCTTCTCAGAGAGAATACTTCTGTTTTCTTCTGAATTTGTTCCGAAAATATATATTCTATTTCGGAATCTTTTCTAAAAAAATCAATTCTTTTCAATTACTATCTATAGGTGACATCCAAAACTAATGTTTATAAACTATAGCCATTTCTTAGCTTCTATGCAGTCACTTTCTTAGAACATGCGATTGCAAGAGAACCATATCCAATATGGCATGCCACACTAAGTGACAGCGGATCCATATGGATTTCCATACCAGGAAAGGTTTCCTGCATCTCCTGCTTCCACTCTTCTGCCTCTTCCGGATTACCTGTGTAAGCAGCCTGAAGACACATTTCTCCATTCTGGACAAACGGTGCAAAGCGTCCCTCAAAATCTGCCTTCATAGCCTTCAGCATAGTACGTCTGGCCTGCTTCTTGCCTCTTACCTTGGCAAAAGCATCCAGCTTCTCACCCTGGAGCTGCAGCACCGGCTTCAGATTCAAAACGGTACCTATTGCAGCTGCAGCAGGTGTGATCCTGCCGCCCTTTTTCAGATATTTCAGGGTTTCCAAGGTAATATAAATACTGGAATTAAATTTCTCTTCTTCCAGGATCTTCTTAATTTCAGCTCCGCTTTTACCTGCATCCCGAAGGGCAATCGCGTCCACCACAGATTGACGCTGGGTTACGGAAATTCTCTGATTATCTACCACGTGCACTCTGCCCTCATACTCCTGGGCAAGTCCCATTGCAGTAGCACAGGTAGCGCTGAGACCACTTGACATGGGGATCTGTACAATCTCATCATACTCTTTCAGAAGGTTGTCCCATAATCCCATAGTCTCTCCCGGGCTTGGCTGGGAAGTGGAAATAGAAGCATCCGACTTCAGCCACTGATAAAATTCATCCTGGCTCAGGGTAATTCCCTCCAGGTACATTTTCTCATTAATAAAAAAAGGCATAGGAATAACAGACACTCCAAGTCTGCGTCCTTCCTCCTGTGTAATGCCGCTGTTACTGTCCGTTACAATGGCAATCTTACTCATTCAATCTCTCCTTATCTCATAAAAACTCATGTTCCTGTTCACTTCGTTCACAGCAACAGGCTTCGCGAACCTTACCAATGAACAGTAACAAACTCGCCGCCGTCCTGCCTTTTCTTCTGGCAGCTGGTTCTTTTTTCCCAGTAAACAGCGACTGTAAATCTTCTTTCCCTATTCAGGGTCTTAAAATCTATTATAATACCTGCGCTCCAGTCTGGCAAACACTTTAAAGAAAAGTCTCGAAAAAAATGTACCAAAATATTTCTTCATCTATAAAATTCTTTTGGCAAAAAAGAAAAAAAGACAGCCTACACCGCCCCTATAAGCAGCACTGCTGCCCCACATTTTATAATACAGCCAATTCCGCTCATCAGCCGCTCCGCCTGCGCCATAGTTTTCGGGAACACGATGTACCAGCGGAAAGCTTCCATTGTTTTCCGGATCTTCGCAGGCCAGAAAGAGAAATCTGACCATTTGTCCGGCAGCCAGCTCTGGGGAATATGGGATAAAAGCCTTACGCAAAAAAAGAGGCCGATTCCCCACAGTAAAATTCTAATAACAAAGCAACTGCATTTTCTAAAATCAATTTTCTTTTCTCTATTTCTTTGAATTCCATTTTCCCAGATTCCGTGCTCCATCTCATACAGCCGCCTGGAAACAGTTCTTATAAGCATTACAAGAAAAGCCACTGGAAACCAGGGCAAAATCACTTCCAGCCAGCTGTCATCCACTAATATTCCGGATAGTCCGTTTCCCACGAGAAAATCAGATGCAGTACCCTCCAGATTCTGACCTTTTTTCCCTCTGATCAGAACCTGAGTACAAACCTGATTTTTTCGTGACGGACGGATAAGCATCGTATGCTGATTCCAGGATACCACACCTCGCACTTCGTAAATCTGCTCTCCCACAGTCAACTGACTTCCCGCACAATTTTCACTGCCGAAAAGCTCCAGGGCTGTGTCTTTATCGATCACGCATCCGGTTTCATCATTCTCTTCTAATAAAGCAGCCTGTCGGTCATACAAAGCAGCCATTCCCACAATGCCTGTCACCCGGGCATTTGTCTGTCTGAAATCCTCTGGATTCGTAACCACCTGAACTCCTCCATTCCACACAAAACAGAAATCTGTAATCTCATCACTACTTTGATAATTTTCCCAGATCTGCTTCGCCAGGTTTACTGCAGGATAATCTCCATACAGTTCAACCACCGCTGTGTCTGTTTTTCCCACCTTCACATAATCTTTCATTCCAGAATAAAATAAAAAGGAGGCCAGCAATGCTGTCATAATTATTCTCATATATTTTAAAAAATAATTCTTCTTTTTACTTTCCATGCTAATTTTCAGAAATCCTCACCCTGCTTCCATCCTTCAGTTCCCTGTCTGCCTGGACGATCACAGCCTGATCCGTAGAAAGGCTTCCCTCACCCAATGCAGCAGTTGTCTGGTTTTTATCCTGCACAGTAACTTCCACTTTTCTTGCAACCATTACCGTTCCAAGCACTGTATTTTCTGTGTCTGTAACATACACATAGACCTTCCCATTCTCCTGGTACAGCGCTGAAAGCGGAACGCAGCAGGAATAAGGCCCAGCATCTTTTGATATGGAAAAATCTCCGCTCTGACCGATGGACAGACTGTCCGCCGGTATTATGATGGACAGGTCGCGAATATCATTATCCTCATTATTTTCTGTTATATTTTCCACTGTTGCACCAGAAATATCATTATTGTTATTGTCTGTGATTTTCACGTCTGCACCGGCAGACACATATTTTATATCTTCTTTTGAGATGGTACCAGTCATTCGAAGAGCACCATCGGCTGAATATAAAACTACTGCTGCAGTCTGTCCTGTAAGGTCTCCGGTTTGCACGGACAGACTTTTGATCACACCGTCAGAAGGAGACGAAATCACTCCCTCTGTACTTTGAAGCACTGTAACCTTTTCCATATCTGCTCTGGCATTTTCCAATTCTCTTTGTACGTTCTCCAAAGTACTGTCTGAAGCCTCCGGCGTACTGGCATCGGACACCGCTTTTCCGGCACTTGCCAGAGTCTGGTTTCTTCCCGCGATCACTTCATTTAATGCTTCCTGTCTGGCTCGCAGATCATCCTGAAGGGCAGTTTCTGTGGCGGAATCATCCTCCTGTGTTACAGTGGTCTCACCATCATTAAATCCTTCCTCTCCATCTGTGAAGCCACTTAAATCATCCCCGGAAGTCTTTGCTTCCTTTTCCCTGTAAAATTCGTCAAGCCGCTGTTGGGCTATCTGAACTTCCGCCCTTGCATTATCCACGGAAACATTTCCGCTTTGCACAGCCAGATCATAAGAATTTCCAGCCCATGCCTGTTCCGCTGCACTCTTCTGGCTGTTCACCTTTTTCTGGCTTTTCAGATCCTTTGCCTGCCCTTCCAGAGTTTTTACTTTATCGTCCAGATTCTTCAAAGCCGCCTGAATGCTGTTCTGGGATAGCTTCAATAAAATATCCCCTTTTTTCACAGTCTGCCCTGCATGTACCATCACCTGCTCCACCTGCAGATTTTCCAGTACAAACACCGCCACTTCCTGACTGCCCTCCACTTTTCCAGAGCCTTTCACCTCATGAGTGATCATCTGATTTGCCGGGTTCTTAGTCTGGATCTGTATCACATTTACAGAATCCGAAACTCTTGACAATATGGTAAAAATCAGCATCATTACAAAAAACAGGCAAGTTGCCTGAATTAATTTTTTCTTCATGTCAAACTCCCATTCTGTTCCTGAACATATTTGTAAAACACTCTGCATTCTAACTATTTCTTTTAAATTCCATTGACAATATATTTTATCAAACTGTCGTTTTTTATCGTCACTTTCCAGTTGTTTCTCTTTTTATTCTTTTACCGCCGTAGAGACAATTCCCTGCTCCAGATAGTCCTGTCCGGACAAAAATACCAGAACTGCCGGGGCCAATGCCACCACAGAGGCCGCAAATGCAAACCCTGCCTGTTTCAACTCAATATTAGGCAGGTACAAAGACAACGGCCACAATTCTTTTGTTTTCAAAAATGCCATCGGCTGTTCGATCAGATTCCAGTATTCCAGAAAGCCCAGAACAATGGCAGAAATGACGCCAGGTGAGCCCAAGGGGATGGCAACTATAAAAAACAGTTTAAGCTCACCTGCACCGTCAAGCCTTGCCGCTTCCAGAAACGCCAGAGGAATCCCTTTGAAAAAGCGGTACATAATAAATATAGGGAATGTAGAAAAAACCGCCGGGAAAATAATCCCCAAAAGCGAGTCAAGAAGCCCAATTTTATCCAGCACCAGATAATTGCCAAGAAGCATAACCTGAAACGGCATCATCATCAGTGCAATATACAAAGTAAACAATATATTTTTCCCTGGAAAATCAAATTTGGCAAATCCCCATGCAGCAGGCATTCCAACCAGAAGCCCGCCAGCGAGGGCACCAACCGTAATCTTCACCGAGTTCCAGAACATTACGAAAAATTCCGGTGAATCCAGCAATACTTCCACATAATGTTTCAGAGTCGGATATTCCGGAAACAGCTTCCAGGAAGCATATCCTTTCGCCCCCTCCTGCAGCACTGGAAACAGCAGATCTGTAAGCTCATTTTTTCCCATAAGAGAACCAACTACCAGAAATAAAACAGGAAATATAAAGACCAAAGCTAAAAGTACAAGAAAAAAACAAGTTATCTTTTTCACTTCTTAATCCTCTCTTTCCCATGCTTTTTGCAGTAAAAGTACCAGAACCATGATCGCAATTCCAGTAACCACTGCCGCAGCCGCCATCTTATCCATGGCCAGGTCTCTGTACCAGTTATTGAACAGATGCTGCAGAAGATACATGTTCTCCTGTGGATAATCTCCTGCGACCAGATAAGCCTCCCGGAATACTTTAAAGCCGTTCAGCAGCGACAGAACTACAATGGTAAAAAGAGAGGATAAAAGATTGGGACAGGTAATCCTGGTAAAGCATTTCCAGGCACCTGCTCCATCCACCTTTGCTGCCTCATAAAGAGATTCCGGAATTGTGGAAAGGCCTGCCAGCCACAGTACAATGTCATACCCTAAATTTCGCCAAATATAACTGATCACCAGCACCCAGAAGGTAGCCTTTGTATTCAACCAGTCTATACTTTTCAACGACAACATTTCCAGAAAATGGTTCAAAAGCCCCTGTCCATTAAAGAGTACTTTCCATAAAATTGCCACAGAAGCAACTGGAATGGCCATTGGAAGCAGAAATGCGGTTTTCATCAGCTGCTTCTGATTTTTTCCAAGTCCATTTAGCAGGACAGCAGCTGCCAGTGACAAAACCACCAGTAACGGAATACAGATTCCGAAAAACCGCAAGGTATTTTTCCCGGCAAGAAGAAATGCCTGATTGGAAAATATCATCTGATAATTCATAAATCCAGTAAACACTCCATTTACAGCTCCAAAAAAAGATCTGCGGATCACATCCACATAAGGAAGCAGCCAGAATACACAGACTCCTGCAAAGCTAGGGAGAATAAATAAAATCCCTTTCAGGGCATGTTTTCTTTTCAAAAAATTTCCTCTTTTCTACCTTTCATTCAGCATTATAAAAATAGCAAAGAAATCTCTATTCTTTCTCTAAAGCGTGTTTGAAAAAGGCTTTCTGCAAGATGTGCGCCACAATTTGTGGGAGATTTTGTCCGGTTTTCAAACAGGCTTTAAAATTAATTAGAGAAATTTTAGAGATTTGCGTATATAATGGATAACAGATTATAAGAAGAGGAGTTTCTTATGAGAATCTTAATAATAGAAGATGACAAAGATCTGGCGCAGCTTACAAAGCTTGCACTTGAAAAAGAAAATTTCACGGTAGATATATGTCTGGATGGTGCGGAAGGTCTTTACTATATGCAGGAAAATATGTATGATCTGGTACTTCTGGACCGCATGCTTCCTTCCATGGATGGAACCCAGGTTTTGAAAGAAGCCAGACAGTCCAACATCTCAACCCCTGTTATTTTCCTTACGGCACTTGGCGAATTACAGGACAAAGTCAACGGATTGAACTGCGGAGCAGATGATTACATGGTAAAGCCCTTCGCCTTTGAAGAGCTTCTTGCAAGAATCCACAGCATTATGCGCCGTCCCGGAAAATGGGGTGACTTAAATCTTCTGAAGCTGGGAGATATTGCTTTTGATCCTGAATGCGGGCGCCTTACCAAGGGTGCAAAAGAATGCACTCTTTCCGGCCGCGAAAGTGCCCTTCTGGAAGTATTTCTCCGAAATCCCGGTCAGGTTCTTCCCAGAAACCTTCTTCTCTCCCGCGTATGGGGCATGGAATCCGACGTAGAAGAAGGAAATCTTGACAACTACATACATTTTCTCCGTCGCCGCCTGAAATCTGTGGAAAGCACACTGGTTTTCAAAACCATACGCGGGATAGGTTATCAGTTGGAGGTCTGCCAGTAAACAGAAATCTCATTTTATTTCGGTAATCTTATCACAAATGTACTTCCGCCACCCGGAGTATCCAGAATACGGATACTCCCTTTATGTAACGTCACAATTTCCCTGGCAATGCAAAGTCCAAGTCCAAAATGCTGTTTCTCCTTTCTGGCCGGATCAGCCCTGTAAAATCTTCGGAATACAGCCTCCTTATTCTCATCCGAAATTCCCGGACCATTATCCTGTACATAAAGCTGAAAATATTTTTCATTTTCTTTTACTCCCATTTCCATCCTGCCACCGACCGACACATAGCTTGCCCCGTTATCCAAAAGGATTTCCAGTACCTGACTGATTCTGGCACTGTCACACTTACAGATAGAAAGAGGCTCCTCTGGCAGAACTACTTTCAGGGAAATCTTTTTCCCATGCAGAATAGGCTGGTATTTCTCATATGTATCCAGAAGCAATGTATCAAGCTCACAATCTGTCTTCATAATGCTCCAGGATTTATTGTCCGCATTTGCAAGAGAAAGCATATCCCCGATAAGCCGGGACATCCTGTCTCCCTCACTTTTTATGGTTTTCAAAAATCTGCCGGCATTTTCCCAGTCAGATTCCATTGCCTGTACACTTGACAATATCACAGCCAGCGGAGATCTCAGTTCATGGGATGCCGAAGCAATAAACTGGGTTTGTTTCCTTTGATTCTCTTCCAGCGGGCGAAGCATTTTTCCTGTAAAAAGCCAGGAAAATGTAACCAAAGCCAGAACAGCAAGCAGCACCATGCACCCAAACCAGACTCTCTGATGAAAGATCTGTGTTTTCAACCCATCAAGAGGATATACCAGCACCAGGCTTAACACGCCGCATCCCTTAGGAATCAAGGCTGTACAGGCATAAAAATCTGATGTTTCAAAATAAACCGTTTTGGAAAGAGAGAGGCTTCCCATATAGTCCACATCAAGCCCCTGCTCTTCCCGAGAAATTCTGGCAGCCTCTGTCAGCATATTTTCTACAGAGCTCAGATCCTCTTCCTTTTTATCCTGATTTTGGCTTTCTGTATCCAGCTTATCAAAATACAGCTTTTTTCCGTTATTCCGAATGCGAAATTCCACTTTGTATTCCTGCTTTGCTTCCAGTATCCACTTGTGAGAAAGCACAGTCTGATTTTCCAGATAAGCCACACAGGAATTTCCATTATTTAAAAATCTCTCGTAAGTATTATGGGTAAGCCCCCTCTCGGAGATCACAAGACAGGAAACTGCCATCAGGATCAGTATTCCGCTTGTGATCAGTGATGCAAATATGGTCATTTGCCTGTGAAGCTTTTTAAACATCTCTTACTCCTTCTATTCTGCCAGATACAGGTTCACCTGCTGCATGACTGCATTCGCAGCCTCATCAAGGCTGATTTCCCCATTCAGGTAACTCACTCCGTTTTCACAGACAGCACTGGTAATGATTGTATTATCCAAAACCGGAGTTGTAAGCATTTTTCCAAGCTGTTTTAATTCATTTACCTTATCAGCGGACGGAACTTTTATACTGTATACCAATTCCTGGCCGTTCTCACTGTTGCTGCTGCCGCCAGTGACTAACACGTTTCCAGCCTCTCCCTGATTCCAGTAGTCCTCTCCATTGTAAACAGCTTCCACTACAGGGAAACCATCTTCTCTGGAAAGCATCTGTCCTTCCTCGGAAAATAAATATTCCACGAATTTCTCAGCAGCAGCTTTCTGGGAAGCTCTGGAGCTGATTCCAATTCGGTTGACCGGAATGAAACAATTCGCCTTCTGCCCATTCCAAAGTGCATAGGCCAAGGAAGTATCTATCTCTGCCATAGAATTTACAAATGCAAAATCCAAAGGCGAAAAAACATCACCCAACGCAAATTTACAGTTATGGGAAAGCAGCACGGCAGTTTCTCCCGAAATACTGCCAGCTCTTTCATATACTGGCTGTTCACTGTCATCAAAAGCCTGTGGATAGGCAGCCTTTAATTCATCCATAGCATCCTTTCCAGCCTGATAAATCCTTTCGGACTGTTCCAGAAATTCCTTGATCTTTTCTTCGTCCAGAGTTCCATCCGCCTTCATCCAGGCTGCGGAATTGTTATCTGCCAGTTTTTCCAGAAGTGCCTGTGGATACATGGAATAAAGTAAGGGCAGCTTATAGATGTTTGCCGAAGTCAGTCCATATTCATCCTTGTGCTTCGTGAGCACATCAGCAAGAGAAGCCAGATTTGTCACCGCCTGCACATCCTCCTTTTTTCCCTCTATCATAGGAATTCCAAATTTCACCGGCATCTCATAGATACTTCCATCCTCTTTTGTATAAGCACTTTCTATGTTGTCCAGCAATCCTGCCTCTTTCAGAATTCCACTTAAATCCTCCAGCATTCCCTGTTCTGCATAGGTTTCGGAAGAAATTCCGTCCAGAATCAAAATATCCGGTCCTTTTCCTGCCATAATTTCCGTATTCAGTGTTTTTAACGCATCTGTACGTGTTACACCATCGTTTCCAGACATTCCGGTTTCCAGTGTGAGATAAATATCCGGATATTTCTTCTGAAACATAACAACAGCCTGTCGAATACCGGAATTCTCTTCCAGGGAATATATGGTGAGCTCTGTATCCGGTACAGTTGGAGTATCTGCAGAATACTTATAAGAAACCAGCCTTCCGCAATTTAAACCGGAGCTGTAATCAATTTCCCCAATGTAAAACACGCCTTCCTGATCCATTGCCATACAGTTAAATGCCTTATTCGAAGAGCTTATGGAATTCAGGCTTCCATCAATTACCTGCTCAATTACATTGCCGCCAAATGCATAGCGGTATAAACCAGTCTGATCCACATAGAATATGGTGTTTTTCTCATCACCATCCAAAAACAGCAAAGCAGTACCGGAGGAATTTCCAAATTCCAGATTTGCAGGAGTCTTTTTCAGCTGCGCAGTCAGTGCATCGCCTCCACCTGCCGGCTTGCCGGAAGCCACATCATAATAATGCACATCTCCATCTGCAATCACAATCAGATACTCTGCAGTCACACACATATAATCTGTGGATTTTCCTTTCTCATACTCATGAACCACAGCCCCGTCAACAGGATTGATTTCCCAGATTCCATTTCCCGAAATCTGCAAAAACAGGTTGCCATTTTCCCCAATCTCTATACTCCAGGCCATGGTTTCATCCAAAGCTTCTCCGATTTCTACCTTCTTTCCTTCACCGTCAGCGGGACAATAATAATATTCCATACTTCCCATGCTGTTCTCATCTTCAGATTCTATATACACGCCAATCAGAATACTTCCGTCTCTTCCAAGCGCTGCTTTATAAATGGATTCCCCTTCCACACCGAAAAAACCGGCAACCTTCTTCCCTTCTTCCCAGGTCTTGCCCTTGTCAGAAGACTGGTAGAGCATCAATTCGTAGTCACTGTTTCTTGCAAGCATTTTCAGGCTTCCCTCTTTCATAACCTGCAAATCCACAATCTCCATACATCCTTCCGGCACAGACAGTTCATTCTCCAGATACCGTCCCATTGCTTTGGATTCCACGGAATCTGCCTTGTCCTTCCCTCTGTCAGTACTGCCGCAGCCCATCAGGCTTCCCGCTCCCGCAATGCTCAGACATACTGCTGTAGAAACAGACAGAACTTGTTTCCATTTTTTATATTTTTGCATATTAAAAATCTCCTTCCAGTGGTATGCAATAATCCTACCAAAGGAATCTCTATGTAATCTCTAAACAAGTATATCATGTTTACCCTTATATTTTGCAAAATTATAACCGACGAAACATAACATTGTCTATAGCCTGTCCTAAAAGCATTTCCACAATCTGCACACTCCACTTTACCCAAATAACAAAAAACATACTTGGACACATGAATTGACTCATAAAAAGAACGGCCGTTAGCACAAATCATCTAATTTATGCTTTCAGCTGTTCGTTTTTATAACAATATTAACATTTATTGCAAAATATTAACCATTACTCACTTCTAAGTGCATCAATCGGATTCAGGTTGGCCGCCTTAACAGAAGGAAGCAGACCAAAGATGATACCGATCAGCATAGAGAATACTACAGAGCCTATAATCGCCGGAACGCTGATGGCTGTAGGTGAGCCTGCCACCTTGGATACTACTTTTGAAAGTCCGATTCCAAGAACAACTCCGATAATACCTCCAACACTGGTAAGTACTGCTGCCTCCGTCAGGAACTGTCCCAGAATCACCTTCTTTCTGGCACCAATTGCCTTCTTCAGACCAATCTCCTTGGTACGCTCGGTTACAGATACCAGCATGATATTCATAACACCAATACCTCCAACCAGAAGAGAAATACTTGCGATCCAGATCAGCTGGGAGTTGGTGCTCTCACTTAAATCCTGAAGATCCTTTACCCGCTGCATAACATCATCAGCTTTGTACTTGAAGCCGCTGCTTCCACTGCCAGTGCTGCTGATAGATTTATTCAGGATTTTCGCCACAGCTGAACCTGTTTCACTCATGTTGTCCGTGCTGTCTACTTTGACGATCGCATTCTCAGGCTCATCAAATTTGTAAGAAATCGGCCAGCATTTATTTGGAATCATTACGGTTCCAATTACATTTTCATAATAGCTGTCGAAATCACTCGGTGTATCCATGTTGGGCAGGCTGTCAGCCGACTGGCGTACAACTCCTACAACTGTATAGGGTTCAGAACCGATCTCAATGATTTTTCCCACCGGATTCGCTCCCGGAAACATGGTATCAGCAGCATAGCTGTCCACCAGTGCCACCTTGCGGAAATTATCATAGTCAGCCTGTACAAATCCCCTTCCGGAACGAACCTGATAACCGCAGGTATTCAGATAATTGGTATCAATACCATAGACCTTGCCGCCGGAAAAACTGCTGTTCTCATAGTAAACACTGCTGTTGTAATCTGTTCTGCTGTAGAAAAATGTTGCATTCTCCACATGATCTGTTTTTAATACTTCATCCTTCAGGCTCTGACTTAGGATCGGTGTAGAGCCGGAAGAACTGCCATCATAATAATCCACACTGTAAGCACTGTCTCCCTGTGACAAAGTTACATTTACCGTGTTATTTCCAGAACCGATCAGGTTATCCTTAATCTGCTCACTCGTTCCCTTAATCGTGGAAACAATGGCAATAATAGATGCAATACCGATAATAATACCCAGCATTGTGAGGAAAGATCTCATCTTGTGTGACCAGATTCCCTGGAATGCCAGACGTATATTTTCAAACATGAAATCCCTCCTTAACCAAGACCGCCATATGATGTGGAGTCATATCCCATAAACGTATCCAGCGATCCTTCCTTTGTCTTCATACCTTCTTTGATGGATTTCGAATAAGGGAATGCAATCTTGTCATCCATGGATAAGCCGCCGCTTACCAATACATAAGCACCACCGTTTACATTCTCTTTTACCTTAACGATCTGTTTCTTCAGCACGCCATTGTCATCCTTATACACATAGCTTACGCCGTCTTCCGTACGGACAAAAGCCTTGGAAAGAACAATGCCGTCAGTACTCTGCGCCTGCTGTTCCAGCTGGATATCCACCCAGTCTCCAACACTTACCTGCACGGTGTCATCTGTGATCTTGGCAGTAAAATTATAAGAAGAAACATTTGGATTGCTGTCTCCATAGTAATAATAGGAGCTGTCTCCATCAACTGCATAATCGGAAACCTGGATCACCTCAGCCTCAAAATTCATATATCCATTCTCACCATAAGAATTGCAGTTCAAAATTGTGCCTTCCTTCACCTGGTCAAGCATAAGTTCCCCTACAGTTCCCTGTACGTAATAGCCGTCTTTGCTCTTAACAATCATAAAGGAATCAGATTCTGAATTGGTACCTGTAGCTGCATCTCCCACAGTGGTTACAATACCATCCAGCTTACTGGTGATCATCTGTCTGTCAGCTTTCTTCTGAAGCTTACTGATACTGATCTCACTCTCCTGCACATCCAGTTCCAGACTGGCAATCCGGTTCTTCTGGATCTTAATGGCCTCTGAACGGGACAGGGAAGAGCTTCCGCCACCACTGCCTCCATCACCAGGAATATCCGGCTCGTCATCTCCATTATCATACTGCATAGCCCCGTCAAGGGTAAAATCCATTTCCGCAAAACGGTCAACCGGATTGCTGAGCATATTTCCATCGACCAGATAGTATCCGGTACAGGATCCTTTTCTGTTGGTATAATCAGCAATGGTATCCTTCTGATGGAATTCCAGCAGATACCAGTATCCGCCCGGATGAAGAAGAATGGTTCCGTCAGCATTATAGCCAGCCATCTTGTTCAGAAAAGCCCCGGTTACATTTACCTTGCCTTTTGCACTGGAACAAAGATACAGATAAGGATCTTCTTCGGTTCCTGTTCCCTGATAAGGTTCTGTATCATAATCCAGAGTCAGGTAAAAAGGTTCCTCTCCATCTACAAATCCGTCATTTCCAATGGTAGCATTATTCTGTGAGGAACCAGAATTGCTTCCATCTGAAAATCCTCCCTGATTCGTGTCTGAAATATCACTGCTAAACCCATCACTGGAAGGTTCGTCATAAAATCCGGAAGCAGTACCCGGATCGCCGGTGCTATCCTCTGAATCATCTCCGGAATCAGCTTCTGTATCAACAGAAATATCTCCTGTGTCACCGCTTGTCATTTCATCTGCAGAACCAATATCTCCGCTTCCCGTTTCCTGGGTATCTGCAGAAGTAATTTCCCCATTTCCACCTGCCTGATCGTCTGCAAATCCATCTGTCACAGCAGCCAGAAGCATTGGCTGCAAAACAGCTGCCAGATAATGATCAGAAGCAGTTACTGCGGAAGACAGTTCATCATCTCCCATAGAATCTGAGCTGTCATCTTCTGTAGAATCCTTTCCTGAATCAATCAGATTGTCTGCGGAGGAAGAATCGGAATCAAGAATCGGTCCGCCATTTTGCAGGCTGGCAAGTCTTTTCTTTGCAGCAGCAAGATCCTGCTGCTGCTTCTGAAGCTTCAGCTTGGCAATGTTCAGTTCCATTTCCACAAGCGTCATATCAAAGGATATCAGCTTGTCTCCCGGCTTTACCTCATCCCCTTTGCTCACATAAACTTCCTGGATGATCATGTCTTTCTCTACGGAAATCCTCTGTGTTGCATTGGCATATACAGTTCCACTCAATGTAGCATCAGAATCATATCTCTCACCTGCCAGATCACTGACGCTTGCCACCAGCACTTCCTTCTGGCTTCCCTTCCGTACATACATCAGTCCGCCGCCAATACCAGTCCCTACAAGGGCTGTGACTACCACACCTATTATAATTTTCTTCGCTTTTCCCATAGGATCACCTCTTTTCCTGAAGCTCACCATCACGGATCATAACTACCCGCTTGGCATGTGCTGCAATATCCGGATCATGAGTGATCATAAGGACAGAAACGCCTTCATCATTCAGCTTCTGGAAAAGCTCCATAACCTGTCTGCCAGACTTACTGTCCAGTGCACCGGTAGGCTCATCAGCCAGTAGAAGTCTTGGATTATTTACAATGGCACGGGCGATGGCAACTCGCTGCATCTGTCCACCTGAGAGCTGATTGGGTCTGAAATCCACACGGTCTGCAAGCCCCACCCTGTCAAGTGCTGCAAAAGCGCGCTCGCGTCGCTCCTTCTTCGGCACATGAGCATAGTTCAGCGGCATTTCCACATTGGAAATAGCAGACTGCCTCGGAAGAAGATGAAAACTCTGAAATACAAATCCAATCTTGTTCAGACGGATATCTGACATCTCATTCTCAGAACATTTGCTGATGTCCTGCCCATCCAGGAAAAAAGTTCCCTTGGTTGCCTGATCCAGACAACCGATTATATTCATCAATGTAGATTTACCAGAACCGGAAGGTCCCATGATGGCTACATATTCGCCCTCTTCCATGGAAAAGTTTACGTCCTTCAATACCGGGACAATCATTTTTCCCTGCTGGTAATCTTTATAAATCCCCTTCAGTTCAAGTATCATCCTGCGGCCTCCGTATCATCAGAACCATACTGTCCAGGCTCATCAATGCTCTCATCCGTAAAATCTTCGTAATCGTCCCCTTCTGAATCATCCTCTATAAAATCTTCATCTGAGAAGTCTTCTGAAGAGTCTGTATAATCACCATCAATGGCTGCATCCATGCTTTCATCAGAAACACCTGTCTCAAAGTCCGCACTGGAATAGTCTCCATCCATAGGCTCCATGGTATCCCCGTCTGAGTACTCACTGCCATCCAGGTTACTTTCCATATCAACAGCCTCCAGATCCTCATCTGTCATCTCAGATACGTCCTTTGTCCGCATTCCCTCTGCCAGGCTGTCTGATGGGAACGCAATACTGTCATCTTCTTTAAGGCCATCTGCGATCTCATATTCTGAAAGATCATCATCATGCTGTCCAAGAACAACGGAGCGCTTCTCCAGCCTGCCTTTAGAATCTACAGCCCATACATAAGGACTTTCCGTATCAGCATCTACAATATAATAATCCCCAAGCCAGATGCCAGTCTTCTGCTCCTCCTGACCTTCATCCATCTCTATGTATACATGCTGTCCCAGCATAAGTCCATCCGAAGAATCCAGGGTTACATAAAAAGGATATGTACTGGAACTTGTGGTATCATCGCTTGATCCACCAAAATAATAGGAATTGCTGCTATTGCTGTTACTTGAATTCTGCTCGTCCACAGCCCCCATAGTTCCATGCCAGATCTGATTCTCATCAACTCTGGAACGTACAATAACTGCAGAGCCTGGAACAACCGTATTACGATTCTGCTCATTTACCTGCCCCTTAATACGGTAAGCACCTGTACTAAGAATGGTGATAAAAGAATTATCAGAAGAATCACTTCCGGAATCAGCTCCCATGCTGTCATCCAGAGTATCTCCGTCGTCACTTCCCAGCTTGCTGGTATCGATTTTCTGGATGACGCCATCGATTTCACTTCGTACTTCTGTATTGGTGGTAGCGGCCTGCAGCTTATCAATCTCTGCCTGCTTGCTCACCTGGTCATACTCGTTCTTCTTCAGGTTCATCTTATTGGTCTCAATCTCAATGGTGTAAGAAAGCTGGTTGTTCTTATTGGCTTTCTTCTTCTCTTTCTCAAGAGTGGATATCTGCGTATTGAGGCTGAGTGCTTCATTCTTCAGACGATCAAGAGCCAGCTGGGCTTCCTTCAGACTATCCTGGATACTGCTCAGGTCGTATTCAAAAAGCAGCTGTCCCTTCTTTACCTCATCTCCAACCTTCACCTTCACTTCGGTAACAGTTCGATTGTTCTCAATATTTACCTTTACCGTCTCCTGAGGTTCTACTACGCCTGCGAACCGGTTCAGCACTCCGGAATCTTCTCCAAGAAGAGTGCTGATCTTAGTCACATATGCAACTTCACCAGAAGCCGCTGCAGAATCCCCATAATTCTCTTTATAGTAATACCAGCCACCGGCACCAGCTGCTCCAGCAAGAATGATCAACCCTCCGATGACAAAACCTTTTTTCTTCATGGTTACCTCCTATACGATAACTCAATGGTTTTTCAATATCTTTTGCAATTATAACAGATATATCTCCACATCTGTCATCTGCATTTACCCTGTTTATAATAACAGATTCATCCCCAAAAGAAAAGTATTCTAAGCTAATAATGCAATTTTCACAATTTATTCACTCTTTTTTTAGAAATATCGTCTAAATTTTAGGCATTTTTGACTTTTATGAAAAAAAATGGTATAATAAAAAAGTTTTATAAACATTTTACGTAATAATTTGAAAGGAAAGAACTCTGTATGAAGTCAGTCAGATTTCTGCTTCCTCTTCTTTTGCTTCTCTGCACTTTTTCACTGTGCGGCTGTACCAGCAAAGAGGAGAAAAAAATCGAGGACGCAGTAAAGCAGGAACTGGATCAGCTAAAGAATCTGGATTCCGTTACCACACAGAAATACATCTCCTACCAGGAGCTTTTCCCCGGTGAACCCGAAGATATCGCTATTTCTTCTGATATTGAAGAAGTCTTTTCTCTCTTTTTCCAGGATTTTGACTATAAAATTCTGGATGTTAACGTAGACAAGGACAAACAATCCGCACAGGCGAATCTCAGGCTGGTCACTCTGGATGCCCATGCGCTTGCTGAAGATTTTTCCAAGGCGCAGCTGAAGCATGAAATTTCCCAGTCCGCTTCCTCTGAAGAAGCCACGGAACAGACCATTTCCCTTGAAGAGCGCTACACGCTTCTGGATGAACTGCTTAAGAGTAATGACTACCAGACTGTGGAGCGTAACTGCACCATCTCCTTAGACGCCTCAGATAAAGACGGCGAAACCAGTTGGGAGATCCGGCGCACCAATACACTGGAAAACGACCTTGTCGGCGGTCTTATGAACAATCTCACAGACCCGGATATTTTATCACCGGAAGACACAATCTTAGTTTATCTGAATACCCTGAAAAATATGTCTGCTGAGGAACTGAGCAATTATTTAAATGCAGATTCCATTATCAGCACGGAAGATCCTGCAAAAATCAGCCTGGCAGAAGCACTGGTAAAACAGGTTCACTCCACCTTTGATTATTCTATTGGGGAAACCACTGTTTCCGGCTATACAGCCACAGTTACAGCCAATATTACCACCTTTGACAGCGATGCTATTCTGGAAAATTATCAGAAGGAGCTGGATACCTATCTTGCCTCTGTGGATGCTGTTATCGATGGTTCTCAAAAACGATATGAAAAGTCCTACAGTCTGCTTCTTGAATATATCGAAGAAAATACAGCTACTAAAACAGTGGAAACGACTTTCACACTGATCAACGACGGTGCTTCCTGGAAACTGGAAGACGCAGGAACTGTGTTTGGACAGGCATTGTTTGGAACTTTAAGTTCCAGCCCGGTAGAAGACAAGCAGGAAACCAACGGATGATATAGTTAAAATTTACGCCTCTGCAAATTTGTGCAGAGGCGTTTTTATTTGTGCTGACAGCGGGCCCAAAGTCCATGCCTGCCGGAGCGTGACAACAGTCTTCCAAAAGAAAAATCCCACCCATTTTTGCAGGCAGGATTTTTCAGTCAGCTTATTCCAAATTATAAGCTAAGTTATCTCTTGTTGTATTTCTTTTCTTATTCCTCAGTCTCTGGAACAGCGTCTTTCTCAACTTCAAGTCCCAGCTCATCCAGCTGTGCTTCGCTTACGCGCTGCGGTGCCTGAGTCATCAGACAGGAGGCATCTTTTACCTTCGGGAATGCAATTACGTCACGAATGCTGTCAACCTTGGCAATGAGCATAACCAGACGGTCAAGACCATAAGCCAGTCCGGCGTGAGGCGGAACTCCGTATTTGAATGCATCCAGAAGGAATCCGAACTGCTCATGGGCAGCTTCCGGAGTAAATCCAAGCTCTTTAAACATTCTCTCCTGAATGTCATCCTGATGGATACGAACACTGCCGCCGCCGATCTCGTTACCATTCAGTACAATATCGTAAGCCTTTGCACGAACAGCGCCCGGATCTGTGTCGAGAAGCGGGATATCCTCATCCATCGGCATTGTAAATGGATGGTGCATAGCTGTGAAACGGTTTTCTTCCTCGCTCCACTCAAGAAGCGGGAACTCCGTTACCCATACGAAACGGTATTCGTTCTTGTCAAGAAGATCCATCTGTTTTGCAAGCTCCAGACGAAGTGCGCCAAGAACATCATAAACCAGTTTCTTCTTATCCGCTGCAAACAGAAGCAGGTCACCTGCTTTACCGTCCATAGCAGCTACAAGAGCATCCATCTCCTCATCTGTCATAAACTTGGCAAAGGAAGACTTTCTGGTGCCATCTTCTGCGATTGCAATATATGCAAGACCTTTTGCACCATATCCCTTGGCAAACTCTACTAACTTGTCAATTTTCTTACGAGGCATGCTGCCCTGGCCTTCTGCGTTGATACCACGAACGCTTCCACCAGCTTCAAGAGCACCTGTAAATACAGAGAATCCACAGTTCTTCACAATATCGCTTACATCATGAAGCTCCATGCCAAATCTCATATCCGGTTTATCAGAACCGAAACGATCCATTGCTTCCTGCCATGTGATTCTCTCGATTGGAAGCTTCACATCGATACCAAGAACCTCTTTGAACAGATAGGAAAGATATCTCTCATTTACATCGATTACATCATCAACATCTACGAAAGAAAGCTCCATATCGATCTGTGTGAACTCCGGCTGACGGTCAGCACGAAGGTCCTCATCACGGAAACATCTTGCGATCTGGATATAACGGTCAAATCCGGAGCACATCAGAAGCTGTTTGTACAGCTGCGGAGACTGTGGAAGTCCGTAGAAGCTTCCCGGATGAACACGGGATGGTACCAGGTAGTCTCTGGCTCCCTCAGGAGTACTCTTTCCAAGCATCGGTGTCTCGATCTCAAGAAATCCCTCGTTTGTGAAGAACTGTCTTGTAAGCTGAGCAACCTTGCTCTTCATCATGATGTTTCTCTGAAGATCCGGTCTTCTTAAGTCAAGATAACGGTATTTCAGACGGATCTCATCTTTTGTCTTGCTATTCTCCTCGATCGGGAATGGCGGTACATCTGCCTCAGCAAGAACACGGAGGGATTTTACGCGAAGCTCGATCTCGCCTGTTGCAAGATTCTCGTTTACAGCTCCTCCACGTTTTTCTACAGTACCGGTTACGGCAATGACAAACTCGCTACGGAGCTTGCCAGCTTTTGTAAAGCCTTCCTCGTCAATGCTGCCATTCTCAAAAATCAGCTGCATGATTCCGGAACGATCACGAAGGTCTACAAATACAAGACCTCCTTTATTTCTGGCTTTTGCCACCCATCCCATTAATGTTACTTCTTTTCCGACCATCTCTGTGGTCACTTCTGCACATCGGCAGGTTCTGTGCAGTCCCTGCATGCTTTCAGCCATCTCTTTATCCTCCTCAGACTACTCTGATCGCAGTCTTTTTATTTTACTCTGATATCTTTGTTCATCAACAGATATTTAGTCTCTGTTGAAAAATTCTACATACTCTGTATAACCATCTGCTGCCAGCTGGTCTTTCTGGAATTTTTTGTTCTTTTTCATGATAGAGATATTGATCTGTGTACCTGCACTTCTTTCCTCAGTTGCCTGTTTCAGGATATTCAGAAGCTTGTCTGCCGGCATGTTCTTCTCGATCAGATATGCTTTCTTGCCATTCTTGGTTGGAATCTCATAGCCTCTCTCAAGAAGCAGCATAACGATTCTCTCAAATCCAATGGAGAAACCACAAGCACAGGTATTATTTCCTGTAAATTTACCGATCATCTCATCGTAACGTCCGCCTCCACCGACGCTTCCGCCGAACTCATCCATGGAAATCTCAAAGATCGGACCTGTGTAATAGGACATTCCACGTACCAGTGTAGGGTCAAAGGACATTTTGAAGTCTGCTGTTTTTACAGATTCTACAGTGTTGATGATTGTTTCAAGATCCTCTGCAATACCTGCTTCCAGAACATCAGAAAGTTTTTCTTTAATATAACGGACGCCCTCAACATCGTTGGTGATCTCACGGAAAAGTCCAAGATAAGTGTCAATGCTCTCTTTCTCAAAGCCCTCTTTCTCAAGCTCCTCTGCAACTCCCTCGATGCCGATCTTATCCATCTTGTCAAGAATAATAAAGACAGTATCAAAGCTCTCTGCCGGGAATCCGCTGTACTGAGCCATTGCCTTCAAGATCCTTCTGTCATTGATACGGATCGTAAAGTTCTGGAAATCCAGTTTTCCAAGAAGTGTTGTAGTTGCAAGTACAAGCTCGATCTCAGCAAGATAGGTCGGCTCACCCAGGATATCGATATCACACTGCATAAACTGACGGAAACGACCTCTCTGCGGACGGTCAGCTCTCCATACATTTCCCATCTGAAGTGCCTTAAACGGAGCCGGAAGCTCGTTTGCATTATTGGAATAATATCTGGAAAGCGGTACGGTCAGGTCATAGCGAAGTCCGGAATCTGTCAGATCATTCTCTGTTTTTGCAGTATCCAGTTTCAGTTTCTCGCCTCTCTTCATGATCTTGAAGATCAGTTTTTCATTTTCACCGCCCTGCTTGCTGCAGAGATTCTCAATATGTTCTACACAGGGAGTTTCAATTGCGGAAAAACCAAAGGTTCCGTACGTCTCTCTGATCATATTCATCACATAGTTACGGATTGCCATTTCCTTCGGTAAAATGTCCTTCATTCCTGTAACCGGTTTCTTTTTTAATGCCATAGTTTCCTCCTTTATGAATCACCCTCTGAAATGCAAGAAACACCTGCATGTCAAAGTTTTTAATCTCATCGATCATAAGTTTTAAGACCTCATCGTTCTCAAGTGCTTTCCGGTAAGGTCTGTCCATGCTTAACGCTGCATATACATCACACACTCTCAAGATTCTGGCTCCTATGGGAATTTCTTCGCCGCTTTTGTTACTGGGGTAACCACTGCCATCAAAATTCTCATGGTGGTAGAGAATACTTTCCAGAACGTAATCTGAATATCCCTGATCTTTCAGGATCTCATAACCCAAAGTAGAATGCATACGGACATACTTCAATTCTTCAATGACCATCGGATTCTGTTCCTGTCCGTTGATATATCCTTCCAGCTTCAGCTTGCCGATATCATGGAGCATTCCGGCAATGGCCAGCTGATAACATTCTTCCTTACCAAGGCCAAGCTCCTTTGCCACATCATAGGCAAGATTGCTGACAACAACTCCATGTTTCAGTTCTGCGGAAAGATCCATTTCCAGAATCCGATCCTGCGTAATTTCATTTATCTTCTGTACGCTTTTCAAGGATCTGTCTCTCCTTTCCGTCTACAGCCATTTTTCAATGCCTGTGCGTTTTCTCTCGATCATCTCATCAATACGTGCGATATAATTGGTAACATCCTTTACGTTCTCCACACGCTCGATCCGCTGTCCGTGATCAAACACCAGCTTGGAGGAACCACCAGCACCCAGTGCGATGATCGGCTGCTTTTCCTCCATAATCAGTATATTGTAAATCCCTGCTTTGTCAACCTCAGAATAACCTACATTCTCGAAATTTCCCTTCATATTCTTCTGTCTATACAGATAATAAGGGCCCATTCCCATCTCATAGGCAGTTTTCATGGTCAGGTTCATGATCTCCTGATTATTTTCAAAAGTCATCTCCTGGTATTGATCGCGGAAAATATTCAGTCTTGCCGCACGCTTCACAGCAAGAGAATGTACCGTCAGGCTGTCCGGCCCGAGAGCTTTTACCTCATCCAGTGTATGCTGCACTTTCGTGATATCCTCACCTGGAAGGCCCAGGATCAGATCCATGTTAATGTTGTCAAACCCGGATTCTCTTGCCAGATGAAATGCATTTTTTGTCTGCTCTACCGTATGACGTCTGCCGATGATATCCAGGGTCTCCTGATTCATGGTCTGCGGATTTACGGAAATTCTGGTAACCGGAAATTCCCGGATTGCCTGAAGTTTCTCCAACGTAATACTATCCGGTCTTCCTGCCTCAACTGTAAATTCCTCCAGTTCCTCACAGGGAAAATATTCCGTGATCGCGCCAAGAAGTCTCCGAAGCTGATCCGGTTCCAGAGTGGTAGGTGTTCCACCGCCAATATAAACCGTATCCAGTTTCCGATTTTTCATCATCTGGGAAACAGTCTGGATTTCTTTGACCAGTGCATCCAGATAATCTTCTACATATTTACGCCATTTTTCCAGTGGATAGGAACTGAAAGAACAGTACAGACAGATACTTGGACAGAAAGGAATTCCCACATAAAGACTGTAACCGTTCTCATAATCGATATTTTTCAGGATATCCCTCTCACGGTTGGCAATGGTAACTGCAAGGGCTGTTTTTTCCGGGCTTACCAGATACTGTTCTCTCATATATCTGGCGATCTCTGTATTCTTCATTCCGGATTCCAGCATACCCATCGCCATTTTTACAGGACGGATACCCGTAAGATTTCCCCATGGAAGTGTCTTTCCTGTAGCTTTGGAAAGCATCTGATAAAGGGCATATTTGATAGCGTCTTTATTTTTTCTGCGGGTATCATGGGCATCATCGCAAGAAATAAGGGCATCCGAAGCTTCTCCACTGGATTGCCCTTCCATCACAGCCCCGTGAGCTGTCTTTTTCTCTATTCCGTTATCGTAACTGATGGTATAACCTTCTTCATCACGGGAAACCCGGAAGCGGATATCATAATCCGCATCATCCTCCTCATAAAGAGAAGTGATCTCATTTCCGGGATAAAACGCTTTGATCAGCTCATACACATCATGTTCAAAATCTCTGTTCTGAAACAAAATGCCAATCTTATACAAATGGATTATACCTCTTTTCGTAACCAATGGTTGTGGATGTGTCATGTCCCGGAAATACCTCTGTATCTTCCGGCAATGCGTCCACAAGCTTATGAAGACTCCTTACGATCTCCGCAGAACTTCCGCCCGGAAAATCGGTTCTTCCAACAGAGCCACAGAACAATGTATCTCCGCTGAAAAGTACGCCCTCATCCTCAATATAGTAGCAGCAGCTTCCCTTGGTGTGTCCCGGTGTAT
>ERZ826764.1675-NODE-1675-length-24795-cov-4.602183_pt1 | contig 24795 bp, 21 predicted proteins | sample MGYA00519870_ERZ826764 | MGnify/ENA primary metagenome ERZ826764 (study PRJEB31778, sample SAMEA3449239) | human gut metagenome | biome: human gut; feature: human-associated habitat; material: faeces | place: United Kingdom | collected 2010/2012 ...
GGAGCTATGTGCTCTTTTTATTTTTCAATTTTACACCATTATATGGGCATAACCCGATTTTGCTGACATTTTTCCGTTTTTTTATGGATTTTTACATTTTTTCCTCTTTGCATGCCCCAAAAATGTCATTTTATGTAAATTCGATGACAAAATTCCGGAAATAAGAGAATTTTGTCAGCATGGGCGGCGCGCCGGGGTCTGCAGTTTTTCGACAACAGGAGCGCGCCGGTATCTGTGTTCATCATTTTATTTCGTTTCCGGGGAATTTAGGAATGCCATCAAAGCCTTTTTGTAAATCTTCGTCTGAAGGCACATAGTCAGTCATTGTTCCGTTATTATAATTCTCATATGCTTTAAGGTCGAAATATCCGGTGCCTGTAAGGCCGAAAAGAATGGTTTTTTCTTCTCCGGTTTCCTTGCATTTCATCGCTTCGTCTATAGCGACTTTTATTGCATGGCTGCTTTCAGGCGCAGGCAATATGCCCTCAACTCTGGCAAAATATTCTGCTGCTTTAAATACTTGGGTCTGCTCAACGCTGCGAGCTTCAATAAGTCCCTGGTCATAGAGCTCCGACACTATAGAACTCATACCGTGATACCTTAGACCTCCGGCATGATTGGCCGAAGGAATGAATCCGCTTCCTAAAGTATACATCTTTGCCAAAGGGCACACCATTCCTGTATCGCAGAAATCATATACATATTTACCTCTAGTAAGGCTAGGACATGAAGCAGGCTCTACTGCTATGAAATGATAATTTGCTTCTCCTCTTAACTGTTCTCCCATAAAAGGAGAAATAAGTCCGCCCAGGTTGGAACCGCCTCCTGCGCATCCTATAATTACATCAGGCTTTATGCCATATTTGTCCATGGCTTTTTTTGTTTCTAGTCCTATGACACTCTGGTGCAGTAAAACTTGAGAAAGAACACTTCCCAAGACATACCTATAGCCTTCTCTGGTAGTAGCAGCTTCTACAGCTTCAGATATAGCACAGCCCAAACTGCCTGTTGTTCCGGGATGCTCGGCAAGGATCTTTCTTCCAACCTCTGTAGTATCGGATGGTGAAGGCGTCACGTCTGCTCCGTAAGTCCTCATAACTTCTCTTCTAAATGGTTTTTGCTCATAAGAAACTTTCACCATATAAACTTTGCAGTCCAGATTTAGATAAGCACATGCCATAGACAAAGCTGTTCCCCATTGTCCTGCACCTGTTTCTGTAGTTACTCCTTTTAAGCCCTGCTTTTTGGCATAATATGCTTGAGTTATGGCAGAATTAAGTTTATGGCTGCCGCTGGTATTGTTGCCTTCAAATTTATAGTATATCTTTGCCGGAGTTCCCAATCTTTCTTCTAAGCAGTATGCTCTTACCAGAGGAGATGGTCTATACATTTTATAGAAATCTTGTATTTCCTGCGGTATATCAAAATACGCTGTCGTATCGTCTAATTCCTGTTTAACCAGTTCCTCACAGAAAACCTGGTTAAGTTCTTCAGCTGTCATTGGTTTCAGTGTCGCAGGATTCAGCAGCGGCGCAGGTTTTTTCTTCATATCTGCCCTCACATTGTAGTACTGAGTAGGCATTTCGCTTTCTTCTAAATAGATTTTGTAAGGGATTTTGTTTTGGTCTTTCATTTTTTTGTTCTCCTTTTCAATTAATTTTTAATTGAAGTGTCTCTGCTCATTGAATACGCCGGATAAACAAAAAACCTGCCCTTGGAATCAAGGACAGGATATTAACCTGCGGTACCACCTTGTTTGGTCTGCCTGAGCAGACCCTCTCAGCAGAGTGCCATCACACTCCTTTCCACTAACGTAGGAATCCACGTCTCAGATACTTGGCATGACACGCCTGTTGACTTCGCGCCATGCGCCTTTCCCCTCGCCCTCAGGAGCCCATTATTCTGACCCGCTCTCTGCTCGGCTCACACCGTCCCAAGCTCGCTGTAAGCGCTGCAATCAGTTTTACTTCTCCATCAAAGGTTTTGATATTGAATTTATATGTGTGAGTTTACCATTAATATTGTGTGTTGTCAACTATCTTTTTTATTTTTTTTGTTAAATTATACAATCTAATAACAAATGTTCACTTACTACTAATATCCATAAACTTTTCTGTATTTCATCAGCATATATACTGCCACCAGGGCTGCCAAAATTTCTGCTATCGGAAGTGCCCACCACACTCCGTCAATTCCCATAAATACAGGCAGCAGCAAAAGTGCACCTACTTCCAAGACAAATGTCCTCAGCATGGAAATAACAGCTGATATTTTTCCGTTATTAAGTGCTGTAAAGAATCCTGAAGAAAATATTGTAATTCCTGAAAACAACACACTTATGGCTATTATTCTAAATCCATATACCATAAGCTCCAGCAGTATCGGATCCTGAGAAGCAAATATCATCGATAACGGTCTGTTCAGAACTTCAGCAATTATAAACATGGACAGTGAGAACGCTGCAACTATTTTAGCCGAAATATTAAATAGCTTCTTTATATTATCTTTATTTTCTGCGCCGTAATTATAGCTTATGACCGGGGCTATGCCTGAAGCGAAGCCAAAAAATATAGCGACAAATATAAACTGTAAATATAAAATAGCACTGATAGCCGCAACCCCTTTTTCACCTATAAGCTCCATCATTTGAAGGTTGAAAAGCGTAGTTGTAATGGCGCTTGCCAAATTGGATACCATTTCCGAAGAGCCGTTCCCCAGAGACTTTAGAACTTCATTTCCATTCCATTCAGGTCTTTCAAAATATATTACACTTTTTTTGCTGAAAAAAATTGTCAGAGGAACAGTTCCTGCTATTATCATGCCAGCCACGGAAGCAATGGCTGCTCCCTGCATTCCCCAGCCGAGTACACCTACCAAAAGTATATCCAAGACAATATTTAAAAGTCCTGCGCATATGGAGAGCCCCAAGCCGAGTCTTGGTCTGTCAGCAGTTACCAAGTAGCTCTGAAAAATCACCTGCAATGCCCAGAATGGACCTCCAGCCACCATTATAGTTCCATATTCTATACAATAAGGCAGCATTTCCTTGTCTGAACCCAGCATCAAATATATCTGCTCATCAAATTGCAGAAAAATTACAGCCAAAGCGATTATACCTGAAACTGTCAATATAACGCTTAAACTCATGAATCGATTCGCTTCGTGAGTTCTTCCCTCTCCTAATTTTTTCCCGATAATAGCGCTGCTTCCCGCTGCCATCATGAATGCCAATGCCATACATACATTTAACACCGGATATACTATATTTATGGCCGAAAGTCCTAAGCTTCCAACATAATTGGAAACTACTATTCCATCTACTATGGAATACATGGAGACGAATATCATTCTTACCATAGTAGGAACAGTAAACACCAACATATTTTTTATATTAATTTCTCTGCTGTAAATTAAAGTATCTGACATACGTTACCCCTTAAAAAATATTCCAGCATTCATTATGCCCGTTTTAGCCTTAAAATTCAACATCATATTTTATTTTTCACAGCATATATTGTTCTAACGAATAAATAAGGAGCGTGTGTCTTGCAATGAAGGATTACATAGAAGAAAGAGTTTTGGAATTGGCGCATTACATTGTCAGCACCAATTCAACGGTAAGGGCTGCTGCAAAAAAATTTCGTGTCAGCAAATCCACAGTACACAAAGATGTCACCGAAAGACTCCTTGAAATAAATCCAGGATTGGCCGCTGAGGTTAAGAGTGTTTTAGAGAACAATAAAGCCGAACGCCATCTTAGAGGAGGCATGGCTACAAGAGAAAAATATCAGCACGCAAAGGAAAAATAATTTTTAAAAGTTCCAAAGTAAAAAGCACGATTATGGAGGCACCCCTGGCTTCCAAATCGTGCTTTTATTTTCATAAAGATTAGCTCAGCTCTTTATAATATAATTTACCATCTTTCATCAAAATATAAATATTATCATCCATCGCAGTAGCTCCAGCCATATCCAAAATACTTCCTTCGCTGTTCAAACTTGAAATATCATCCAATTTGTTCATCTCATACGAAGTTTGTTCCTCATCTTGTATATCATCTGTGTAGTACGTATCACCGTTATTAAATATAAATACAAGTTTATCTGATACTTGAATTATATCTTTCACTTCAGCAGCAGTGTGACCGTCAGGAAGCACAAAAGATATTTCAAGATTATCACTGGTATATATCAAATCCGCCCCGGGTACTTCTGAATATAATGCAGAGGTGTCACCGATTTTGCTGTAAACAGGCAAAGTAAGATTATTTCCCACGTCAGAAGGTGACAATACATTTTCTACATTGCTTGCAATCGGATTTGATGTCTCCATAGCCATTTGCCCTTGGATTACGCTTCCGGAATCTGCACAATATAGTTCTCCGTTGTCAGTGATTATGTAAACACGGTATCCGTACATGTTGCTCTTCAGCGGAATTATTTTTTTAACATTAATCGGATTTAAATCAGCAGTTTCATATCCTTCTACCTGGTCTTGACCATAGAACTCAATTTCTCCGTTTCCCTCCATGTCTTCATAATCGTCTATGATATAATTTTTGCCATCGTAGTGAGCAATCTTATAAAAAGAACTCAGACCAATTTCTGATACGAAATCGGTTTCTTCATTGAAATCAATATCAGCAAAGCTTATACCATATTCATTAAGCGGATAGAGGCTGATTTTTCCGTCTTTAAAGCATAAAATGTTTTGTCCTATTTCTAGGTTGTCGAAGTATAATACGCTGTCCGGTGTTCCGTTTATGGAAACAAATTCTTTTAACGTACCGTAGTCTTCCGTATATACTTTGTCATTTGCCACAAGCACAGGAAAAGTTCCGCCGTTATCAATGTGGGTGATGCTGCCCTGTACGGAATTTATCAATTCCAATTGTTCTTCATCGTATAAGCCATTTATCAATTTGATATCTTCACTTTCAAATTCTCCGGCTGCCGCTTCGCTTTTGCTTTCTGTATCAGCAGACGGGTCATCTGCTTGTTGGTCACTATTGCCACACCCTGCTGCGGACAATGAAACTAACATCAGAGCAAGAAGGATTATTAATTTTTTCATATGCTTGTACCTCCTATTTTTTTAATTATTAATATTTTTTCTGCTATTTATTGCAGCTTTAATATCGCTAAACACCTGCTTTGTAATAGGATACTTGTATGCCATAAAAGCGCAGCCAAGCATCAAAACAGGCGGAACAACACATAGAGCAAAACTTACTCCACTTAAAGCTTCTTCCGTCTGCACAGCTGCAGTTTCATCAAATCCCGAAAGTTCCAAAATACCTCCAAGTACTAGAGTTGCAAGACCGGAGCATACTGTCTCCATAACTGTTTGAATGGAAACAATGATTCCCTCTCGCCTCTTATTGTTTTGGTATTCATCGTATTCACATATATCATAAATCATTACAGGCATCAATTGCCAGAAGGATGAATTTCCTATTACAAACGCAAAGGTCATGACAATCATCCCCGGCAGCCCTTTTATTCCAATTATGTTGCCCACAATCAGACAGCTGCTGGATGCGATGGTCATGAAAAACATGAGCGCCGACCTTTTATCCAGCATTTTGCTTACCTTCAAAATGGGCGTTAATAATACAACTCCAGAAAGGGGAAAAGCCACCATGGCAACAGTTGTCTCTATGGCGCTTAATCCCAAATTATATGTAAAAAAATACAGTCTGTCAGAAAAGAAAATGCTTTGGGCTGTGATATGGCACAAACACGCACCTATGATAAATTTCGTCGGTTTTAATTGAAGGATCTCCCAGTAATCTTTAAACAGCTTCTTAAAATCTTTAATATTCAGCTTAGTCCTTTGTTTTAAATCGGAATTGATATTTTCGGCACATGCTTTGTCTTTTTTGGAAGAAGACGCGATAGCTATATTTAATGCACAGAAAGCTATTATGGCAATCAATATGGCCATCATCTGCCATGCTTTGGTTTGGTTCATACCCAAGCTTTCAAACCAATCTATCATTACAGGAGGAACGGCTATTCCAAATACGGTGCCCATCAGTGTAACTCCGTATGTTACGGTTCTCAACTCGGTGCGCTCGCTATAATCAGTGGTATATTCTGCTCCAAGCGCCAGCCATGGACTATAAAAGGTTGAAAACGAACACCAAAACATTACTATGGTTATTCCATAATATATATTGCGGATTGCGTCAGTTGATTGGATTTTTGTAAAGCATAATATCAGAGAAATAGCCAGAGGCAATGAAGCTGCCATCAGGAAAGGACGCCTCTTTCCAAATCTGGTTCGAATGCGATCTGAAAGGAATCCTACTATTGGGCTCCACAATGAGCTTATAACACTGCCAGCAGCAATTAGAACACCTGCTGTGGCAGGGTTTATATGAGCTATAGTTGTCAGGAAAAACATTAGATAAGAGCCCATAAATGTGAAGTTGGCTGCGTCTGTGATTCCCCCTGCAGCATATCCTAATTTGTCTGTAAATGTCAGCTTCATCTGTTACCTGCCTAAAAAATATCTATGATTTAACTTTATCATTTTATTGCAATTTGTCAAATTTATTAGCTGAAAATCATCAAATTATTAAATCACTCAATTGCAAAACTCATAATTGTGCAATATAATGAAGTTACATAAATAAGGAAAATCCCTGAAGGAGGTTTGCAGCATGATTTATTTCAGAAGTGATTACAGTCTCGGCGCCCATCCAAAGGTAATGCAAGCGCTTATAGACACCAACATGGAGCATACCGACGGTTATGCGGAAGATAAGTTTTCTTTTGAAACTGCCGATATGATAAGAGAGATGATAGGTAAGCCTGATGCTCATGTTCATTTTATGGTCGGAGGCACTCCAACCAACACAGTAACTATCGCCGCGGCACTGCGTCCTTACGAAGGCGTAATCTCTGCTGATTCAGGTCATATATACGTTCACGAAACCGGTTCGGTTGAAGCCAATGGTCATAGAGTTTTCGCCGCCCCCACTAAAGACGGCAAACTCCGTCCTGCCGACATTGAAAAGGTTCTTTTGCATCATGAGGACGAGCACACTGTAATTCCTAAAATGGTTTACATAACTCATCCTACGGAAAACGGCGGCGTATATACAAAGTCTGAGCTTGAAGCTCTGCATGATTGCTGCAAAAAACACGGTTTATACTTATATGCTGACGGGGCTCGTATCGGTACTGCTCTCACATGGCCGGGCAACGATGTGACCCTTAGAGATATGGCTCAGCTTACGGACGCTTTTTACATCGGCGGAACAAAAATCGGAGCTCTTTTCGGAGAAGCTCTCATCATAATGGATGATAAGATTAATGACCACTTCCGTTACATGATCAAGAGAGCCTGCGCTCTGCTGGCAAAAGGCCGCCTGATAGCTGTCCAGCTTAAAGCGCTGTTGGAAGGGGGCGAAGACTCCCTCTATTATCAGCTTTCACGTCACGAAAACCAATTAGCCATTAAACTGGCTGAAGGTGTTCAGAAAAAAGGTTACAAACTTTGGATTCCTCATCAGACCAATCAGGTCTTTGTTATCGTTCCCAACGAAAAAATCGCTGAACTGGAAAAAGATTTCTTTTTCTATACATGGGCTCCTTATGACGAAAATAATTCTGTAATTCGTCTCGTTATCAACTGGGGCAGCAAAGAAGAGGAAGTAGGCGCCATACTTGAAGCTTTGTAAACAGCACAAAATCATACCTAATAAAAATCCCCCGCAAACATGGTGTTTCCACAAAGTTTTGCGGGGGTGAATTTTTTATGACTGCAGCGCCCTTTCTTCTTGCTTTATTCGCCAAGAACTCTCAACAAGTCGCCAAATATCCCGTAAGCTGTCTGCTGTATTTCCGGCTCATGTTCTACAATAGAAACTGTTTTCATCAGGTCCGTTGTGATTGATACTATTGAGGTAGTACTGTTTATGGAAGCAAGCATATCGCCTTTAGGTATTTCTTCAGGTCTGACGCAAGCTTTTACTCTGCCGTCTTCGTCCCTTGTTCCTTTGCATATCAGCTTTATCACATTACCTCTATTATCAGCGGCAGTTATATCAGCCTCCGTTATATCTTCTATACCTTTTCTTTCCACCATATCAGGCGTAATATCGGCATCCATCAGTACGTTTAAAAGAGCTGTTATTTTGGCGGCAGCATCATACCCTTCTATGTCCATAGCCGAATCAGCTTCAATAAATCCCATATTTCTGCCTCTGAGAATAATATCATCATACGGAGCGCCCTTAGCCAATTCTTCAAGAATAAAGTTGGTGGTACTGTTTAATATTCCTGAAACTTCAGTAACTTTTGCCATCTGCAGAGTCTTTTCCACCAGGTTGAATACAGGCGTGCCGTCCATCACCGTTGTTTCGTAGAAAAATTTCACTCCCTGGCTGGCTGCTCTTTCCTTTAAAGCCCTGAACTTCCACGCTACCGGTCCTTTGTTGGCGGTTATGACATGCTTCTTTCGGTTGAAAGCTCCCTCTATATGATCTATAGCAGGCTGGCCCGTAAAAATATCCAAAGGCGTCATCTCTATGAGCACATCATAGTCAGCATGTTTGACAATATCCATGGTTTTAAGATTGCACAATGCTCTCTCATCAGCAAAGCGCCCTTTTTCAGCCACATCTCTCAACGCAGCGCCAAGGTCAATTTCATCGGCTGATAAGTTGCCCTTAGACCCTGTGGCTATGGCGGTAACCACTACACGCTTGCCATATTTTTCTTCGATTTCATCTTGCTTTTCTAAAAGCAGCTTGGCAAAAGCCTGCCCTGCGTTGCCAAAGCCCAGCAGTGCCAACTTAATTTTATCTTTCATCTTCATCCTCTTTTCTCACAGAACTGGTTCTCTTCATATATTTTCTCTTTATTTTTTCCATCATAGGGTCTGAAGATAGCTCCCTTTCTCTCACTTTCTTTTCATAAGGAGTAAGATTATTGACATTTTTTATATGTTTTCTGACAGGTTTGGGAACGAACAGCATGTATATGGCAGGTGAAACCAGTAGGCAATCCGCTAATATCCAGCAGACTGCCAATATCAATACCATTCCTGAAGGAATTATTTCATTGGCCTCCAAGCATCCTAAAACGACCAATCCCAGAAAGAAAACCACAGTAGGTAAATAAAATTTTTCTATTTTTCTGATAGCCTTACTCAATTCTTCGTCAAACCATTTTTCTTTTAGGCTTTTTACCATATACCCGGCCCATTTAAATTGAACGTTTGCCAAGTATATGCATGCCTTAAAATCATCCAATGTAGCTTTTTCTCTCGGAATGATTTCAGGACCGCTTTCCTCCGAATTATAAAAGATCTGCCCTCTGATGATAGTGCCCTCACCCATCAAACCATAACAAATTTCAGCTTTATTTTCCTCTTCTATTACAAGCTGTTGACCGGCTTTTAGCATATGGCTTTCATTTCCTACAGAAACCACGGCGTAGCCGTCTAAGCAAAACAGTGTATGTACCGACATTTGTTTATCGCTGTCCTGATTAGATTTATATATATTTTTTTCTTTTCCTGGAAAAAGTAAATCAAGATACCCTTCCATCCCCTTGTTCACTATAAGGTTATATGCCTTTATCTGTCCAAAGCCGGTGGTTTTCCACGCTCCGTCGAATCTGTCCTGTTCAAGGGCCTGCAATCTTGTTACTCGCTCTCCCTCATAGCTCAGCACTGTTTCTCCCTCAAGCACCATAATAACTCTGTCATAATCTTCTAACTTGGGCAATTGGGCTTCTTCTTTTTCGACAGTATCTAAGCTTAGCCTCCAGAGAAAATCTCTGTTAACATAATCGGAATCGGCCGGAAAGATTGCCAGCTCTTTAAATTCTCCTCCTGTCCACTGTCCTTTAGTATAATCTTCTTCTTTTAAAAGAGTACATTTCATTAGTTTTCCTCGCATATCTTTGTCTTTGCGTTCATTGTGCGGCAGCAGCCGGTACAATCTTTGCGTTCATTATATCACGAACCAGCGTAAATACGCAACATAACTGCGTTTTCCTTGTCTTAGCTGTCAGTATGTGTTATGATAATGTTAAGTTATTATTAATTTAGGAGAAATTATGTATAGAACAGATGGTTATAGAGTAGCTACAGATGACCCTATGTACGAGATAGCGGCATATGTTATGGATAAACGATACGATGCCAGCAATTCTATTAAACAGTACATAGATTATGCTCCTCTTCAGCAATATATAATAAAATGCAGAAAAGATGGCATCAATATGAGCCACATGAGCATCATAATCGCTGCTTATCTGCGTGTTGTATCTCAAAACCCTTATCTTAACAGGTTTGTAATGAATAAGAGAATATACGCACGCAATCATTTCTGTGTTTCTTTTGTTACAATGATTCCGGGGAAAAACAGGAGTACCGTCAACAAAGTATATTTTAATTTGGATGACGATATTTTTACTGTCAATCAGAAACTAAACGATGTTATAGAAAAAAGCAGCTCAGCTATAGAAGAGACTTCTATGGATAAACTGGCCAAAAAACTTGTCAGAGTCCCGGGACTTTTAACTGTGGCAGTTTCTGTATTCAAATTTTTAGATAAACATTTTGCTCTTCCTTTCAGCATAATTAATGCCAGTCCGTTTCACACTTCTCTTTTTGTTACTAATTTGGCTTCTATCAGAACCGGTGCCATATATCATCATCTTTATGAATTTGGCACTACCGGTGTTTTCGTTGCCATGGGCCAACTTGTCAAAAAAATTGTTATAAACGGCGAACGAGCAGAAGAGCGCAAATTTATGGAATTAGGTATAGTTACCGATGAAAGGATTGCTGAAGGTCATTATTACGGTCGTTGCTTCAGAGAAATTTTAAAATATTTCAAGGATCCTTCTTTGCTGGAAGTCAAGCCTGAAAGCATAGTGTATGATCCTGATGTTAAAGTTAAAAATCCAAAATTCATAGTCAAATAGTTAAATATTTAAATAGGAGCGGCATAAATATGAACAGAAAAGAACAAGCAGTAATGTTACATAAAAATGGTTTTAATTGTGCTCAATCAGTGGCATGCTCATTTTGCCATGTAATGGGCGCGGATCCGATACAGACTTTCAAACTGGCCGAACCTTTGGGATTCGGCATGGGTCATATGGGTCCATGCGGTGCCGTCTCAGCCATGGCCCTTGTGGTAGGAATGAAAATCAGTGACGGTAATCTAGATAACCCGAAAACAAAGAAAGAATGTTATAAGATGATGAAAGAGCTTACCGAAGCCTTTGTAAACAAAAACGGTTCTATGATATGCAGTGAAATTAAAGGCGTGGAAACTAATAAAGTCCTCAGAACCTGCGATGGCTGTATAGAAGATGCCGTAGCTCTTTTAGACAAATATCTGTTAGGGATAGAATAGTTCTTCAGGACTTGAGTGGTGTCTGATGACAAAAAATCATTTTTTTAGGGAAAATTACATCAACAGGTCCCAACTGCACGTCGAAATTCGTCGAAAGTCAGCCTCGGCTGACTTTTTCTTGTGAATTTATGGAAAATGTCTGCAAAAGAGGCGGTTTTGCAGACATTTTTTCTCATTTTTATAGATTTTTACATTTTTTCAGGGTTTTTCGTCCATAAAATTCCATTTTATGTAAATTTGCAGACAAAAAAACAAAAAACAAAAGATTTTGTCAGCGTCGGCAATCATCAATGGTCTTGACTGTTCATGCCGCAAATGATCGTTTTTGCACTGCTTATTGCTACTGTGTTGCTGCAACCTTCTTATACGCTTTGTAAAGCAACATTCCCAGCAGGCCGCAGCAGACTATCTCGCCGATTCCGACCGTGACCATCAGGAACCAATAGCTGTCTGCAGAGCCATATACTTGCTGCAATACTGCAGGAACTATCAACATGTTGCTTGCTATAGGAAATACCGGTCCCATCACAGGTTTTTTCCTTCCTATGTAATAAGTTCCAAGGGCTCCCAGCAGAGTTGCTACAGAACCAAACACTATATCCCACATAGCGCATCCTGTCAGCAGATTTGCCAGTATGCAGCCTATCCAAAGACCCGGTATGGCTTCTTTGTAAAAAAGAGGCATGCAAGTAAGAGCTTCTGACAATCTGAACTGAATAGCTCCGCTGGCCAAGCCGAAAATTTGAGCCAAAAAAGTCAAAATAACATAAAGAGCCGCTATAAGAGCAGCTCTTGTCAAGTGTAGAGTTTTTTCTTTCATCGATTTGCTCCTTTAGTTTTGTTTATAGTGAGGAAGGTCTCGAACTCACTTTATTTCTTAAAAATCTCCTTCTGTATTTAAGAACAGCATAATTACTTATACGGTTAACATATACAGGATCGAAGATACCCCCTGCAATTCCTATTATAAGTTGACCTTGCAGAAATTTTGTATATAGCATTTCATGTGATAAAGCTTTGGCTGTAAGATTTATCTGCGCTTCTTTATCCACATCATATCCGTCCATGGTATCGCCATCGGCTACAATCTGATCTATAAGCGCATTAAATTCATCGTTTTCCTGTACGAATTTTTCTTCATCGTACATGGCAACTTCTATTACTTTAAGTATAAATACTTTTTCCTCATCGGTCTGATAGTCATAACCATAACTCAAAGCAACTTCATATACACTTTTCAGCACCACTGCCGCAAAAAGCGGAATATCAGGGATACCGGCACCCACCAATCCAAGACCTATTCCTTCGACGCTGGAAACCAACAGGTTGGTTGCTTTGGCTGATTTTGCTTGCTTCGTAAAATTTCTTACACTTTGCTTATCCGCCATAACCTCAGAGGCATAAGTATTGATTTTAAAGCTGGCTTTTTTCTTTTCTTTGTTATAGGTTTTTTCTATTATACCTGTCCCCTTCTCAAAGATAAGCGCAAAACCTTTCGCAAAAGCCGCATCCAGAGTTCCGCTAAGCTTTTTAGGAATAAACCTGTCTAATTTGTTGATCAATAAAAAAGTAGGTCCTTCCAAGCGCTTTGCGATAAACTTCTCTTCTTTTTTTTCTAAATCTTTCCAGTCCTTTTCCCAGGGTGATTTTTTATTGAACAGACTCACTTTCTTCACCTTTGTAAGCCCACAGTACCGCTACTGCTGCAACGATTAATGCTATAGGTAAAATTCTTTTCTTCATGATTTTGTCCCCCTTTTTCTTTTTTTTAGTATATCATGACTTGGACTTATGGGCAATAATTTATTCCTCCACAAACTTCACTATGTCATCAAAAATCTCTTCTTTTATATCTTCATTGAGGATCTCATGTCTAAGCCCTTGATATAGTTTTCTCTTTACATTATTATAACCGATTTTTTTCAAGAATTCACAGCTTTCATTCCATTTAATTTCGCTCACTATCACAGGGTCATCGCTGCCGGCAATGAAAAAAACAGGTAAATTTGCATTTTTCAATGTCCAATCGCTGGCAGAATATACGTCTTTCAGCAAAATAAAAAGATTTCTAAATCCGTTAAGAGTGAACACATATCCGCAAAGGGGGTCATTGTCATAACATATTACATTATCCCTATTGACAGAAAGCCATGCGTTATCTGAAACAGGATTTTCTATTCCCTTGGTATAAGCGCCGAATGCCAGATTGTGTATAAAACTGCTTCTATGCTTGTCGCCTTTAAAAATTTCTTCTATCTTAGCCAGTGTCAACGCAACTCCAGCTAAAGGATTCTTGCTGGGTGAACCGCAAACTATCAGTTTATCTATTGCATTATCATATTTTTTTATATATTTCCGGACAGCTAAAGAACCCATGCTATGGCCAAAGAGATACACCGGTTTCTTTGGGAAAACTTCCTTTATATATTGTGTTATCTGGTGTAAATCTTCTATTATATATGTGCCTGTATCGTCATAAAAATATCCCAGTTCTTCTTTCTCTCTTATGCTGTCCCCATGCCCTCTATGATCGTTGATTACTGAGGCATAACCTTGTGAAGCGAGATATTCCATAAAAGGGAAATATCTTTCTTTGTGTTCTGCCATTCCATGAGATATCTGCACAACACCTTTTGTTTCTGTCTCCGGTCTAAAAATCGCCGCGCTCAAAGGCAAGCCATCACACTTGGAATAAAGTGTCAAGATCTCTTGGCTCATGTAGATCCCCTCCCGAAAAATTACCGGTTTTATTTAATTATTTTATTACTTTTCTGTGCATTAATCAACCGGAATAATTAAAACGCCATGTCATAATAAAAAGCCTCGTTATTTTATAAAAAGCCAAATGACTATAGAAAATCTATAAAATTTACCACTCATGCTACGCTTTAACCAAATCATAAAAAGAACTGTCTCTAATTGAGACAGTTCTTTTATGAAAGGTTAACGAGCGTTATTCCTGTTCTTTTTTATTGTATATTTTAGCACTCACAATTACGCCGCTACTGATAAGCAGCAGAACCAGCCACAATAATATTTGACTCTCGTCTCCGGTCTTCACAGTCTCATCATCATCGCCTTGTGAAGAATCATTTCCTCCCTGGGATGGATTATCCTGGTCAGATGAGCCGGAAGGCTTTTCCTCGTCCTGCGATGGGTTATCTCCGCCTTGAGACGGCTTGTCTCCACCCTGAGATGGGTTATCTTCATCTTGAGATGAATCACCTGTATTTATCTTTTCTGTAATTGTAAATGTCTTAGTAATGGTGCCTTCATAGCTTCCCATACCTGTAATGGTCACTGTAGCCTGACCAACCTCAGTGTTGTTGCTGTAGGATACGGCATAATCTGTTCCTTCAGTGAGACCATCAATGGTGACCTTCGGAGTATGCGCGCTGCCGGTATACTCAACAGAATCGTATTCAAGCTGTACCTTATCTGCATAATCTGTTATGTCGTAAGTCCCTATATATACAACTTTGTAAGTATCATCACCGAAAGCCAGATGATCCGGATTGTAGGTCGTCACCTCTACTACGTGCGAGCCGTCCTTGCCCTTGTTGTTGAGGAACGGCTGCTCGCCGACAGACTTGATGCTGCTTGGGAACTGCACAGTTTCGAGCAGGGCTTCCTTAAAGGCGTATTTGCCGATAGTTTCCACACCCTCTTCAATGACGAGCGTTTTCAGCGTCGTCGCCTTGTAGGTGCCTTCAAAGGCCGATTCGCCAATTTCCTTGACGTTGCCAGGAATCGTCAGCTCGGTCAGGTGATGCAGGTGGAAAGCTTTTCTGTCGATTTTCACCACTGACTCAGGAATGGTCAGGGAAGTCAGTCTCGCGCCAGCAAAAGCCATCTCGCCGATTTCTGTAACGGTATCAGGAATGGTCACCTGCTCAAGACGGATGTTCATGGAGAAGGCGCCCTGCGGGATCTTGGTTACGCCGGCTGAAAGTTTTAGCTCAGTGATATTGTTGGTGGCAAAAGCACCCTGTCCCAGCTCGGTTACGGTGTCAGGCAGCTCAACTGTGGTCAGCTGATTGCCGTAGAAAGCGCTCACGCCTATCGAGGTAACGGTGCTGAAGTCAACCTCTGTCAGAGCGTTCTGCGCGAAGGCTCTGTCGCCGATCAAGGTAACGCCGGCCGGCAGTACCACGGAAGTCATGCCGTTTGGCGATTCGATGCCGAACTTGGTGACGATGATCTCGTCGTCCGGAATTTCGAAGGCATTGTCGCCGATCGCTACGATGTCTTTGCCGCCCGGAGTCTTGTCAGGCAGCACCAGCTCGTGGTTTTCCAGTCTCTTCTGGTTGCCTCTGTCGGACCAGCCGGTGATGGCGCCGGTTTCTTCATCATAAGTAAAATCATCAGCCGTCCAGCCGGTACCCACCAGCTTGTCGTAAACTACAATATGAGAGCTTCTGTTAGCAGTATCATTATTAAATTTTTCTACCTGTTCCTGACTAGCAGTACGAAGAGTAACCACTCCCTCTGTGCCATTTATGAAAGCGTCATCTGCCAGTTCCTCAACAGAGCTTGGCAAAACCGTTTCTGTCAGGCTGCTGCCGGCAAAGGCCTCTTCGCCGATAACTTGCAAACCTTCGTTCAAAGTCAGGCTGGTCAGATTGTGCCCCAATCCCTCTTGTTGTACTCTGAAAGCGTGATCGCCAATTTCAGTAACGCTGGCAGGAATCGTTACAGAAGTCAGTTTGTTGTTATTGAACGCGTCAGCGGCAATCTCAGTCAGCGTGCTCGGCAGCGTGAGGTTGTTGACCTGCGCACCACTGAAAGCCATCCTGCCTATAGTCGTCACGCCTTCAGGGATAACGACAGTATCAATTTCCATTCTGCTGGAAGCAAGATCGGAAGCTCCGTTCAGGAACGCAGACTGCGGGATCTCTGTCAAACCCTTGGAAAGCTTGAGGCTCTTAAGTGCAGTGTTGGAAAATGCGCCGCTGCCCAGCGAAGTCACGCTGTCCGGCAACGAAACAGACTCTATACTTGAGCCCTGGAAAGCCGCAATGCCTATGCTCTCAAGGCCATCTGGCAAGGTAATTGTAGTTAAAGTAGCAGTCTCATATTCTATGCTCGCATCCATAGCCATAGCCTGCTGTCCGATGGTCTTCAGCGTAGCAGGCAGAATCAAAGCAGAAGGCGCATAATTCTTATCCCCTTCTTCATATGTAAAGATACCTGCGCCAAACTTGCCGTTGCCAAGAGCCGTAATAGGCTGGCCGCTCGGCCCTTTCTCAGGCAGAATCAGCGCTGCATTGTTTTTAATCTTAGCTTGGCCCTGAGCGGAAAGGCCTGTAATCGTAGTGCCTTCTCCGTCGTAGGTAAAGTCATCAACTCCCCACGGAGCCAGCTCGGCAGGGATCTCTTCACTAGTAATCACTGTGTGATATTTTGACGTTGCAACAAATCCACCTTTTTCACCGCCAAGATATAAAGCTACAGCTCCGTCAATACCGGTATTTTTTACAAAAGCGTTTTTATCCAGCTTTTCCAGATCCCCAGGGATCTGTACCGCTACTATATCATTGGCGCCGAAGGCCATAGCATCGATCTGCAATGGGAAATCAGTATTCTCCGGGAATACCAGCGATACTATACTGCACTGCGCAAAAGCCTGATTGCTTATCTGCATAACAGTCTCAGGAAATTTAACCATTAAGAGGTTTTTATTCAGTCCAAAAGCATTGTTGCCTATGTATATCACGCCCTCCGGCAGTTCAAGCGTCGTCAGTTCGTTGCCGAGGAAAGCGCTGGCGCCTATGAAGAAGTCGCCTCGCTCGGTCACTGCTTCATCCGTCTCCCATGCGTCATCCCAGGCAGTAGTAACGCCTTCAGGTAATGTTAAAGAGGTTATTCCCTGTCTGTAGAAGGCAGAAGCGCCTACTCCCTGTACCTTGCGGCCGTCCGGGTCCTCAGCCGGGATGACCAGATCCTTATTGGTGCCTATCTTGGCCTCGCCCGTCTCAGAAAGTCCGGTCACCACCCAGGCCGTAATATTGGGAACACTTGAATAGTCGTCCGCCGGATAGAGAGCAAACGACTCCTCACCATAGGTGAAGTCCTCTGCCGTCCAGACTGAATCATCGGTCAGATATACTTTCTGATAATCGTTGGAAGGGAAGTTATCCTTATCCTCGTATTGCGCCTGCTGGGAGACGTAAAGCTTGGTCACTACGCCCGCCTCGCCGCTCGAATAAGCCTTGGCAAAAGCGTTGGCAGCGATCTTGGTAACAGTGCTCGGCACCTCTACCTCAGCAATCGTCTTGTTTCTGAACGCGTATGTGCCGATCGTCTCCAGACCCTCGTTGAGCACCAGCGTGCACGGATCCGTGAGATACTCTTTAGTGGAGAAAGCGTAATTGCCGATCTCCTTTACGGAAGATGGAATCTCGATTTCATGGAAGTTGTTGCCGGCAAAAGCGTTTTGGCCGATGGAAGTCACGCCGTCAGGAATGTCGATTGACGTCAGCTTTTCCATATAGTTAACCTGATCGCTGCAGCCGAAAGCTCCCGCCGGAATCTCAGTCAGCGAGGAAGAAAGGCTGATGCGCTCCAGCGTCGGATTGCTGGAGAAAGCTCCGCCGCCGAGAGTGGTCACCGTATCAGGCAGGATCACGCTCGTCAGCTGATTCATGGAAAACGCGGAAATGCCGATCTCCTGCAGACGGGCCGGGAACTGCACTTCTTTAAGTCCGCTGTTCTGGAAGGCGAAATTGCCGATTTTCTGCAGCTCGTTAGGCAGCTCTACGCTCTCGAACTGCTCGTCCTCGGTTGCGAAGAGACCGTTGCCGCCGGCTTCCGCTGCGGCTATCTCGGTAATGTACTGACCGTCGCTGGTCATATCAGGGATCACCAGATCCTTGTGCTCGGCTCTCTTGGCGATGCCGGACGCAGACAGACCGGTGACAACCGTTCCTTCAACGGTAAAATCGTCTATGGTCCAGACCTGATTAGGATTCTGTGTTTCTTCGGAGCCATCATTGATAACCAGCTTCTGCACGTCGGAATGCTGCGATTCCGTCTCTTTGCCGGTATGATGGATTCTGTCCTTTATCTCCAGCTCAGCGTTGTCGGCATACATATATACGACACCGGCCTCGTAAGTCTCGCCATCGATACCCTTATACGTCTTGAGGCTTTCCTGCGCGTCTTCTGCCAGAGGCTCCATGCCTGTGTTCCAGGCAAATACAGTTTTATTAACTACTTCCGTGAAGTCCGGCAATCTAATAGACTCGATGAAGTTGTTTCCAAAAGTTATGCCATGCATTTCCAGTTGGAAATCACATGTCGTAGGAAAATTGACCGTCGTGATCTTGTTATTGGCAAAGGCCATGTTTTCCAGCCACCAAATGGTTCTCGGCAAGCTGACGGTCTCGATCTGATTGTTATTAAAAGCCATCGGTAGGCAGGCGATAACGCCCTCAGGCAAATCTACTTCCGTAAGCTCGTTGTTGGCGAATGCGCTTTCAGCGATAATGAAATTGCCTCGCTTCGTCACTCTGTTGGTGACGGTATCGTCGTAATCCACCATCATGCCCGTCGGGAAGGTGACGGAAGTCAGACCCTGATCTCTAAAAGCCCCTTCTCCTACCGCCACGATGGTGTTACCCTCGGTGTCGGCGGCCGGGATGACCAGATCCTTGTTCGTTTCTACCTTAGCGGCGCCGGATTCGGAAAATCCCGTAATCGCCACACCGCTGATGGTGAACTGCCTTTCGTAATCACAGCCGTACAGCAGCTTTTCGTAGTCGCCGTAGGTAAAATCTTCCGCAGTCCATTCGGAGTCTTCGGACTGCACGTCCACGTCTTCTGCTGCGGTTACCGCGTCCGCAGTCAGATTATCGCTATTCTGGAATTGCCCCCCCTCGCTGGCAAAAACAGCCATCGGAGTGGAAAGCACCATGGCGATACTGATCACAAGTGCCAGTATCTTTCTCTTCATTTTTGCTCTCCTTTCAAGTTCTGTATGCTAAAGCTTCTTATGCTCTTATCTATTCTAGCACCCCCATATCGCCCGGTTCAAATTGAAAGTTGCTATGCTTCTGGCAGCAATTATATATTTTTTCTATATATTGCCGGCGGAAGCGACAAAAATAAAGCTGTTGACTTCCGGGCCGCGTTTGCATATATTTTTGTGTAGATAAAATTTTGGTATACACAATTCATCAGGGTGGAAATCAATGAAAGACAAATCTTATCAAATCATCATCGCTTTCCTGCTGCTGGCGGCCTCAGCCGTCGTCGCGGTTTTGTGCCTTGCCTACGGTGAAGGCTTCGTCTGGTACTGGGTGCTGGGGCTTGCTTTCGGCTATGTCATGCAGCGTTCGGCAATCTGCTTCAACGCCATGGCCAACGAGCCACTTATTGTCGGCTTTACCTCGCAGTTCCGCGCCATACTGATAGGTATTCTCGTCTCTTCGATAGGCATTGCGGCGCTGAAATATCTTTCCGGCGGCATGCTGGACTTTACCGGCGTTTCGACCATCAGCCTCCCGCTGGCTGCGGGCGCCTTCATTTTCGGCATCGGCATGATACTGGCCGGCTGCTGCACCTCGGGCATGTTCATCCGCATGGCAGAGGGCTTTACCGTTCACATCATCACGCTGGTATGCGTCATAATCGGATATTTATTCGCTAGCAGCCACTATCAGGAAGTGTGGTCGCGTTTTGTGATCGACGCTCCGGCCGTCTTTCTGCCGGACAAGCTGGGCTGGTTTTGGGGCGTGGCCAGCCACATCGCGATCATCCTGCTGCTCTATACGGCGGCTGTCAAATGGGAAAAGAAAAAGCTGGGCGAGTAGCCATGGAGGTATCTATGAATAAACTTTTGCAGACAGTGCGCAGCATGCGTCAAAATGAACGCTACAAAAAAATTATCGCCAGTCCGCTTACATACCTGACGGGCGCGGTGCTGCTCGGCATCATCAATTTCGTACATTTTCTCACGCTGGACTCGGGCTTTTCTGTCACCGGCGCCTTCTATCTGTTTACAGACGGGGCCAATTCTGCTACAATAGGAGCGACGCTCCGCAACGCGGGCCTGTTCGTAGGCGCTTTTATTGCCATTCTGGCCTGCAGCAAATTTAAGTTTATCAAGATCAGGTCTGCCAAGCAGGTGATAGGGGCTGTGGCCGGCGGGCTGCTGATGGGCTACGGCGCAGGAATAGCCGGTGGCTGCAACATCAGCGCTTTCTTCGCGGCGGCGGCTTCGCTGTCGCTTTCTGGCTGGGTTTTCCTGCTTTTCCTCTTTGCGGGGACCTTCGTCGGCATAAAACTTTTGTCGAGATTTTTTGTTGATTGATACATGACGGGCGCGGCGTGTGCCGCCGGATTTCTGCGCGGTATAGCGAGCGCGGCGTGTGCCGCCGGATTTCTGCGCGGTATAGCGAGCGCGGCGTGGCCGCCGGCATGGGAGATAGATATTATGAAAAATAAAGTTTCTTTTAAGGAACAACTGAAGAGCATTATCAAGGGAACCAGCGTCTACAAAAAAGAGCAGCGCGTGTTGGCCATCGCCGTGCTGTGCTTTGTCGTGTGCGGCGCCAGTCTGCCTCTTGTCAAAGATTCGGACGCGCTGGCCGGTATCCTGCCGGAAAGCAGCGGCGATTACGGACTGTATTATGATGACGGCAGCCTGGAAAGCGGCCTTGCCGGCGATGAGCTGAACGGCGGCGCGGCGGCTGATGCTGACGGCGGTTCCGCCTTGGGCAGCGGCGATAATGGGGAAAGCGTAACGGCCGAAAGTGAAAATGGTGCTTCCGACAGTCAAGGCTCCTCTGCGCCAGACGGCTATCAGGGCAGCGGAACGACAGGTTCATCCGGCGTCGTCTCCGGTAGTGCAGGCAGCGCAGGCGGTGCGGGCAGCGCAGGCTCTGGCTCCAGTTCCGGCTCGGGCACAGGTGGCTCGCAGAGCTCCGGCGCAGGCAGCTCCAGCGCAGGCTGGGGCAGCTCGCAAGGCGGCCATTCTAGCTCCGGCAGCACAGGCAGTTCCGGCTCTAGTTCCAGCTCAGGAGCAGGCGGTGCGGGCAGCTCGCAAGGGTCTTCCACTGGTGATGATAAGGTATGGGTCCCGCCTGTGTATGAAACCATTCATCACGAAGCGGTTTATGAAAAAGTGCGCGTTTACGTATGCACTTATTGTCAGGCAGAATTCGCCAGCGCCGGCGAGTTCCAGGTCCACAAGGACGCCAACGGCGGCTGAGCAGGCTTGCACAAGACTTGCCGTGTAGTAAGTAAACAAGTTTTAGTTCAGGAAGCCTGGGATGAACAAGTCCTCGTTTCTGAAGGATATTGGGAATAACTAGAAAACCGTCTGTTATTTAAAATAGACGGTTTTTTCAAAAATATCATAACTTATAGAATCATCACTGAAAGAATAATCATGCCAATTACAAAAACATTTTTGGAATGGTGCAGCGAAAACGGAGCAAACGAGCTGCTAGAATGCTATCAAAACGGTCAAAACTCAACGCCTGCCGATAAAATTGGATTTTCTTCTTCATCAAAAGTGAGTTTTCTTTGTCCTTCCTGCAATTATCAATGGTCCCGCTCGCTCAATAAGGCTACAAGAAATGGCTCTTTTCTGAAATGTCCCGCTTGTAACGGCCGAATGCCTTGGGGCGATAACATTTGGACAAAAAAATATCCTTTGCTTCTTGCTCAGTGGGACTATGACAAAAATCAAGGTAAACCTGAAGATTACAGAATCACCAATAAACCGATATATTGGCACTGCAAGAAATGTCGTAATAGATGGACGGCAACCTTAAAGGACAGAATTCGCTCAGCCAAGCTGGTAATGACAAAGGGCGGCGAGTTATGCCCTTTTTGCAGCGGTCAGCGGATTTCACCTCAATACAACCTTTCTGTGTGTTATCCCGATATCGCGCGGCAATGGGATTATATAAAAAACGGTAATTTGCTTCCTGATAACTGCTTCCCTTCTGGCAGCAAAACCGTATGGTGGCGATGTGATTTTAACCCAGCCCATAGTTGGCGGGACAGAATAAGCAATAGAACGTTACTTAGGCGAGGATGTCCCTACTGTACAAAAACTTTTAAAATGACATACACAAGTCGTGTGCTCTTTTATTGTCTTCGCCAAATTTTCCCTGACTGTGCATGTGAATATCCAGAAGGGCCATATCATATAGATATATGTATTCCTTCTTACAAAATAGCCATAGAACATCACGGATATACTCACAATCAAAGTTCTTCGAGAGAAAGAGATTTATTACGAAAAAACAAACTTATAGACAAAGGGTACAGGCATGTGCTGTGGATTGTTGAAAATCAAACACCTACAAACAATGACCTCATAGACAAAGACTGTATAGATAAAGATGTTTTACAATATTATGACCCGGCCCCTTACGCTAAAATGAACGAGCTCATATGCACAGTGATAGAATGGCTCATCCCGCTTGTGGGTGAAAACGTAAGTTATGATAAACCTGATTTTATACGTGATCACTGGAAAATTGAAAGAGCATATTACCATGAATGTAAAAAGCGCACACTTGCGGTTCAGCGTCCTGACCTAGCTCTGGAATGGAGTGAGAAAAATAAAATAAGACCTGATACCGTAACCACAGGTCTATCAAAAAATTTTTTATGGAATTGTCCTGATTGCCACAGAGAATATTACGCCACTATTCACAATCGGGTAAAAAATAATTCTGCCTGCCCTTACTGTTCAGGGCATCTCCCTACAGAACAAAATAACGCAGCAATACACTATCCTCATTTAGTTAGCGAATGGGACGAAGAAAAAAATGATAAATCCCTATCTGACCTTCTACCAAGTACTAAATATATGGCTCATTGGATATGCCGAGTCTGTGGCCATCATTGGCAAACAATGCTTTATAACAGAGCAAAACCGTCAGGCAGCGGCTGCCCTGCTTGCAAAGAAAAGAAGCAGCAGCTCAAAGGGCAAAAGAAAAATGATAACGGACACGCGAGTAAAAAATTAACTTCTTGAAGAGTCTTTTGTGTCGGCGCAGTCCATCCAATGAGATACAAAAAATCCTATAGCGAAACATCCTATGGCAAGAAGTATTTCATATGACGTGCTAAAAGTTACAGGGATTATCATCAAAACCGATGATATCACAAAGCCTAAAATAATCTTTGAAAGTATGGCATAATAGCGTTCCAGCAAATAATTGACTATTTTTGCAGTAGCTGCAATGGCAGCAAAAAATCCTATCATTAGCGGTATTAATACATTAAAATCCAGATTTCCTATTCCCTGCGCCATTGGCTGATACAAACCCATAAAAAGCAAAATAGAAGATGAGCTCAAGCCCGGTACAACCATGCTTAAACCCCATATAATTCCGCAAAATATGTACCATCCGAAATTAGCTTCAATGTGTCCCCCTATTCCCTGAGCAAGGATATTGAAAAAAGCAAAAGATACTGCTAACGCAATAATAAAATGGGGCCATCCTTTGTTAGGGTCTGCCGCATTGGATTTTCGTACCAAGGAAGGCACTGTGCCGCAAATAAGCCCGCAAAACAAAGACATTGCAGCGATTGCTGAAGCAGAGAGAAAAAGTTCCACAACCTTGGCAAGCAAAACAAATCCCACCGCACCGCCTATTATAACAGGCAGCAATATCTTAAAGTTTCTTTTAAACGAACTAAAAGGGTGCGCCAGAAAGGACATCATAGGCTCGTAAATTCCGAAAGCCACACAAAGAACTCCTCCGCTGACGCCAGGCAAAATAGCGCCTGTTCCTATTAATGCCCCTTGAAAAAATAGCAATACCGACTTTCTTTTTGTAGAATTCATAAAAAGCTCCTTTAACGGATCTGTACTTGACGTTGGGATTTCAATCCAATCAGATTTTTCTCCTCTAAGCAAACACAAGCCGGAACGCCAACAATGCTTCCGGCTTCGTATGGAAAACCCTATAAAAATATTATTAATTATTTTTTGGTGGAGATGGTGGGAATCGAACCCACGTCCGAAAATCCTTTGATATGACTTTCTCCGGGTGCAGCATGTCTTTTAAAGTTCCCGGCAAAGACCTCCGGCATGCAGGATGCCCTCGCCAGTATTCTTTTGGTTCATGACAATCTCAAAGAATAACCGATTGTGCACGTTGGCCACTGATTTTATGCCCGGGCAGAGCCGTGGCACTCTCTGCGCGGACAATCCGCCATTGGCGGCGCAGCTTACGCTGCTACGAGTTCGCTATTATCAGCGTTTAATTTTTAAGTGAGGATTATTTCAGTGTTTCCCCAACACTACCCGCTTATCATACCGCAAAATCCCCGTCGAAACCATTGCGGCCCCATACATTATTTAGTATGCATCTATTCTCCCCTGCGACCCAGTTTTACATACCGTTCCATTTCTCTGTTGGCCTGATGTTTTGCCTGGG
>ERZ826764.1678-NODE-1678-length-24774-cov-4.613496_pt1 | contig 24774 bp, 31 predicted proteins | sample MGYA00519870_ERZ826764 | MGnify/ENA primary metagenome ERZ826764 (study PRJEB31778, sample SAMEA3449239) | human gut metagenome | biome: human gut; feature: human-associated habitat; material: faeces | place: United Kingdom | collected 2010/2012 ...
TGGACTGCCCGATGCCGGAAGATGGTGAAGAAATAATAGTAACAGACGGAAAAAGGGTATGGACCGATGAGAACAGCATAGATATTGTAGGACATTGCTTGGAAAGTGGAAACGATTGGAAAGATATAAAAGCATGGATGCCACTTCCGGAAAGGTATAAGGGATAATGGAAGAGGATAAATACACAATGTATGCGGTAAAAAAGATTTGTATCTGGATGATAACAGCTATAACCATTCTGATAGCAATGAAATGGACGGGATCGGCATGGTGCTTATGGGCGTTTTGCATTCCGGCTATATTAGAGTGATGAGGGATAGAAGGTGATAATTTGCAGGAGAAACGAAGCAGAAAAGAGCAGCGGAGAGATAGACAGCAGCATTATGAGGAACTGGAGAGCCGGCATGATGCAAAGGCGTTGGAGAGATTCAAAAGACCGGCGTATCAGAGCGTAAGCGTTGCGGAATATCTGGCAAGGAAGTATGACATTACAGCGGAGGTGGATACCGGTGGACAAGGGCATTTTGATTGAGTACGCGGATATGAAAGAAGAGATTAAGGATCTGCGCCGGAGAATTGAAAAAATCCAGAAAGAATTGGATAAACTGCATGGACAAATTGTTGTGGATTCGGTATCATGTGGTAAGAAGGGCAAGAAGCCACTTGGCACGGTGAAGATCACTGGCAGACCGGTTGGTGTGATCTCCAGAAAAGAGCAGTTGTTGAAGAAGAGAACCAGAAGGCTTGAAGAGCTGGAAGAAGAACTGCTGGAAATGACAATCCAGGTGGAAGAGTACATAGAATCCATTGAGAAGAGTGAACTGCGGATTATCTTTCGGCTTTATTTTCTGGATGATTTATCATATCCAAAGGTTGCAGATCAGATGAACAAAATGTTCCCGAAGCGCCGGATCCGGTACACAGATGAGAACGTCCGTAAAAAAATTCAAAGATATTTTGAAAATGTCCCACAATGTCCGGATAAAAAGTGATAGAGTATAAACTGGAATTGATGAAATGTAACAAGATAAGACATTTTTGATGGTTCCTCCGATCGTAAGTATTTAAAACCATGAAGAGACACCTGGGTTTGCTGGGTGTCTTTTTCGTTGCGTAATGTCGAAAAAAGAGGTATTATAGAGACATAAATACTATAATGAGGGAGGATAAAAATGAAAAATTTAGTGAAAAAAGTATGGAATATAATTTTATTTGTTGCGGTTGTATGGATTATAATAATTGCGATTGTTGATGAATCACATACTATTTGGTTGTATAGCGTATTACTTATAATAGGAATGAGTGCACTAATATGGGATTATTTACAGCATGTGCGAAAACTTTCTAAAATGACCAAGGACAAAGTGAGTCGTTTGATAAATATGGGAGAATCGTTAATGAATGTTTTAGGAGTAATTTATGTGCCTACGATTTTTATGTGTATAAGTTCGGAAGGGATGGAATCATGTGAAAAGAATATAATCGTATTTGCTGTTGCGGGGATTGTCGTTGAATTGAATTGCCGAATATACAAATATAAAGAAAAATTGCGAAATTTAGAAAAAACAGAATAACGAATTACAAGCACCCTCCGGGGTGCTTTTCTAATACACAAAATTCGGATCATTAGTTCAGTGGTAGAACATTCGCCTCATAAGCGAAATGTCACAGGTTCGATACCTGTATGATCCATCAATAACAAAAAAGATAGAAAAGGTGGTGAGTCCGAGTGACAAAAAAACAGAAAATATTTGCAGATGAATATCTGATCGATTTAAATGCCACTCGGGCTTACAAAGTGGCGTATCCAAATGTTAAGAATGATGTTACAGCAGCTGCAGCGGCAAGTAGATTGTTAAGAAATGTTAAGGTTCAAGAGTATATCGCACAGAGGATGGCGGAAAAGGAATCCAAGCGCATTGCTGATCAGGATGAGGTCCTCAAGTATTTAACTTCTGTTCTTCGAGGAGAAAGCCGGGCACAGGAGATTGTAGTTGAAGGAACAGGAGAAGGCTGCAGTGAAGCGAGAACGATGGAGAAAGCACCATCGGAAAAAGAACGGCTGAAAGCTGCGGAACTGCTTGGTAAAAGGTATGCGCTATTTACAGACAAGGTAGACATGGATACTGATATGGATCTGAATATCACAATTGATTATGGTGAGGCTGATACAGGGTGAAAATAAATGTACAGGCAAATGCCAGTTTTAAAGAAGTTGATCACAGCAAGAAGCGGTATATAGTCATGAAAGGTTCTGCTGGTTCCGGAAAGAGTATGGATACGGCACAGCATTATATCCTACGCTTAATGAATGATCCGGGAAGAAATCTTCTGTGTGTCAGGAAAGCAGATGTAACAAACAGGGATAGCACTTTTGCAGAATTGCAGGGTGCTATTTTCCGTATGTTTGGAGAGAGTTATAAGCGATATTGGTACATCAATAGTTCCAATATGCTCCTGGAATGCAAGAGTAATTATAACCAGATTATATTTCGTGGAGTAAATGATGAGAAACAACGCGAAAAGCTCAAGTCTATTACTTTTAAACGGGGGAAGCTGACTGATGTCTGGATTGAAGAGGCTACGGAGATTACGCAGTCGGATTTTGAAATTATTGATGACCGTTTGCGAGGTGAGCTTCCTGAGGGGCAATTTTATCAGATCAGGATGACATTCAATCCGGTATCGGCTCATCACTGGATCAAAAAAGTGTTTTTTGACCGGACAGATCCGGACGTACTGACGCACCAGTCAACTTATGAGAATAACCGGTTTATCGATGAAGCGTATCACAGACGCATGCTCCGCCGTAAGGAAGTAGATCCAGAAGGTTATCGAGTGTATGGACTGGGGGAATGGGGAGAGGTTGCAGGACTGATCCTCAAAAATTATGTCATAGAAGAATTTGACCGGAATCCGGAGAATTATGATTATATCGTAAATGCGCAGGATTTTGGATTTAACCATGCCAATTGCATTGGTGAGGTTGGATTCAAAGATGGTGACTTGTATCTCTTTCAGGAATTATATATCTATGAGATGGATACAGAAGAGATTATTAAGTTGGCAGCAGGAAGATTCAATAAGAAACTGAGGATGTGGTGTGACTCTGCAGAACCGGATCGTATCAAGATGTGGCAGAAAGCCGGATACAGAGCAAAGGGAGTCAATAAAGAGACGAATAGTGTGCATGCTCAGATAGATTATTTGAAACAGCACAGGATTCACATACATCCGTCCTGTGTGAATACCATAAAGGAAATACAGCAATGGAAGTGGAAGAAGGATGAGCGTACAAATACTTATCTGGAAGAACCAGTTCCATTTTTTGATGATGCAATGGCGATGCTGCGTTATTCCATTGAGGAAGAACGCAAGGCTAAGCCGAAATTAAATAGAAACTTGAAAGGAGGACTGTAAAGTGTTATTTCGATTACCGTCAGAAGAAGAATTGACAGATCATAAACTGAACGAATTTATAGCAAAGCATGATGCAGAATGCGCCTTTCGGTTTAAATATCTGAAAGATGCATATGAAACTGATTACCAGATTTTCCACCAGAAGCCAAAGCCGGATTATAAACCGGATAACCGTATTGCAGTTAACTTTGCAAAGTATATGGTGGACACATTCAATGGATTTTTTATCGGAAATCCAATTAAGATTTCCGTAGATGATGCTTCGGATCACATTAAAAACTATGTGGAGTTTCTGGATCAGTATAACGATCAGGATGATAATAACGCAGAGCTGTCGAAGATCTGTTGTATCTATGGTAAAGGATATGAGATGTATTATGTGGATGAACTGGGGAACATCGGGATTACCTACCTGACTCCATTTGATGCATTTATGATCTATGATGATTCGGTGTTGTGCAGGGAACGGTATTTCGTTCGACTGTACATAGATTCGAATGATATACTGCATGGCAGTGTATCAGATGACACCAAGGTACGGTGGTTTACCCAGAAGGGAAAGCTTGTCTGGGAGGAAGAGGAAAAGATACATGGATTTGACGGGGTGCCGGCTACAGAGTATGTGGAGAACAAGGAGCGCACATGCATCTTTGAACCGGTAATGTCAATGATTGATGCTTATAACAAAGCAATCAGTGAGAAATCAAATGATGTAGATTATTTTGCGGATGCCTACATGAAGATACTTGGAACTATGCTTGGCAATGACGAGGTGAAGCACATCCGGGATAATCGTATTATTAACTTTGACGGAGATGCGAATCAGCTTATTGTAGAGTTTTTGAATAAGCCAGATGGAGATACCACACAGGAACATTTGATTGATCGTCTGGAGAAATTAATATTCCAGATCGGTATGGTTGCGAATATCTCAGATGAGAACTTCGGTATAAGTTCCGGCATTGCCATGAAGTATAAGCTGCAGGGAATGAGCAATCTGGCCAAGACAAAAGAACGAAAGTTTACATCCGGAATGAACCGGCGGTACAAGCTGATCTTTTCGAATCCTGTATCTGGAATGAAAGAAGATGACTGGGTAAAACTGCATTACCATTTCACCCCGAACATTCCATCGAATGTACTGGAGGAGAGTCAGATCGCCGGCAATCTTGATGGAATCGTATCGCAGGAAACACAGCTTGGCGTGCTGTCTGTTGTGGATAATGTCCAGAATGAGATGGACAAAATTGAAAAAGAACAGGAGAAAGCGAAGGTAGATCCTGTTATGACACAGATGTTCGGAGGTGCAGGCGATGGACAGTCAGGAGTACTGGAAAAACCGGGAAACAGAGGCAAAGAAGCATAATATTCAGGAAGAAGCTGAGTATAATCGTCAGATCAAAGAAATCTACGCCAACATGATGGATGAGATCAATAAAGAGATCAATGGATTCTACAGTAGATATGCTGCTAAAGAAGGCATTACAATGGCCGAGGCGAAAAAGAGAGTAAACAAGCTGGATATTGCAGCATATGAGCGGAAAGCAAAAAAGTATGTTGCGACAAAGGACCTTTCTGATCAGGCAAATGAAGAGATGCGGATTTACAATCTGACTATGAAGGTAAACCGGTTAGAACTTCTGAAGGCAAATATCGGTCTTGAAATGGTGTCTGGATTTGATGAGCTGCAGAAGTATTTTGGCAAGAAGCTGACAGAAAGAGCACTGAAAGAGTTCCAGAGACAAGCCGGTATCCTTGGCAAGTCCGTTCTGAAGAATGAAAAATATGCGCATGCAATTGTGAATGCATCATTTAAGAATGCGACATATTCGGATCGTATTTGGATGTATCAGGGCATGCTCAAGGCAGAGCTGGAAGGATTACTTGCATCAGGACTGATCAGAGGACAGAATCCGAAGAAACTTGCAAAGCATCTGGAGAAGAGATTCGGTGTCAGTGCTTATAATGCGCAGAGGCTCATGACGACAGAGCTTGCAAGAGTGCAGACAGAGGCTCAGAAGCAGTCTTTTGTCAGAAATGGATTTGATGAGTATGAGTATATTGCCTGTAGCAACAGTGATGCGTGTGCGGTATGCAGGGCACTTGATGGAAAGCATTTCAAGGTAGAAGATATGATGCCTGGAGAGAATGCTCCACCAATACACCCGAACTGCCATTGTAGCATAGCAGCATATATGGATAATGAGGCTTATGAGGAGTGGATAAACAGTTATCAGGAACATGGATTGAATTTCGAAGATTGGAAGGCTTCAAGGGAAAGTGAAGAAAGTAAAAAGAAATATAAATATGCTGATACAGTTGTGAAGAAATTGCTTCTTACGTCTTCGGAGTACCGAAAGAAATTCAATCAGGTATCCGGCAATTCAAAGGTGAATCGTAGAGCATGGGACATTTCCAAGGATATGCTAAGTCACAGATCGGGTACAAGATTTGAAGACTTGGCATTTATCAATGTAGTCAATGGACAATATGCAGTGAATAAAGACTATGATGTAGAGAGCAAAGCGAAGATGAATAAGCCGATGAAGCAGTTGCTGGAAGAGTCAGGTCCGGGAACAATTATCGCTATACATAATCATCCAGGCAGTAGCGTTCCGAGTCTTGCAGATTTGATGACTTGTGTGAAAAGAGGGTACAATTTTGGACTGGTAGCTTGTCATGACGGTAAGGTGTACAAATATTGGGTAGATAAGAATAAATTCAATTCTGTGAATGCTGGATTTGCCCTTGACCGGATGGAAACGCAAGGGTATGATAAAGAAGTAAGAACATGGCTAGAACAAGCAGGAGTGTATTTGGAGGTGTGGTAGCATGGATGAAGTGTATAAAAGAATATGCGATAAATTGGGTTGTGAACCTAAAGATATTGCAATTCCGGAGTTCAATACAGAGGATGATTCATGGGAAAGCCCCTTTAAAGTATTGACTAATGAAGAAATGAATTATATAGTGAATCACGGCTGCCTGCCAGGAATTGAACCAATTCAAAAGTAGCGATGCTGGAATATCTTTGGAGGTGCTTTGATATGGCAGTTGATAAAGAATATGAAAGAATATGCAAAAAACTGGGATTCATTCCATCAGAGTATAAATATGATGGACCGATAGAAGAGGACGATACTTGGGTAAATCCATTCTCGGTTTTAACTGTAGAAGAAAATGATTATCTGTATGAAAACGGATATTTATATCAGAAATAAGTGTCACTAGTTAAAATGAGTAGAATGGATATGAAGTAATGTGGTATGGAAAAATGACACAAGAGTTGGAAAAGCTATATAACGATTACTACAAAATGTTCGGTCGTACTCCTGATGGATATATGGAACTGGAATACGGAGAAAGTTCATATAAAGTATATGTGAAAGATATAAAAAAATCATTAAAGTTGAAAAAAGAATTGCCAGATTTTGTAGAGTAGACACCACTAATCATAATGATTGGAGGTGTTTTTGGACAATGAAAGGAGGGGCGTATGGCAAAAGACGATATGGAAGTAATCATGTATAAGATTCTGAAATACCTATATGAGTGTATGAAAAAGGATATAAGTCCTCAGTTAGAAGATTTTTCATGGGATTCCAAGTTGTTTCACATTCCACAGAATTATTGGTGTAAAATAATCGTTACTTTGGTAAGAAAAGGTTATATCACAGGATTTAAAATTATTGACAATACAAAAGATGCGCCGACAATACAGACGGATAGACCATTCGAGATTACATTTGAGGGTGTACAGTTCTTGGAAGAGAACAGCAGAATGCAGAAAGCCAAAGAATACTGCGCCGAAACTTTCAATGTGATTTTATCTGCAGTACTCGGAGTTATTGTTTCATAGAAAATATGCCATCAGTTGAAAAGACTGGTGGTATTTTTATACTCATTTTTAGTACAAGAAGGTGACAGGATTGCGTGATATGACTATCAGTATTATGGGGACATGTTACGATATTCATTTTGTAGAAGAGTATCCGGAGCGGTTGAAAGGCGTGGGAGAATATGCAGATGGTTTGTTCAATCGATGTAATAGAGAAATTTACATTCTGAAAAACAAGGATAAAGATTTCACGGATGAAGGAAGAAAACGACATATGAATCGTGTGCTGAGGCATGAAATTATACATGCATATTTAGAAGAGAGTGGCTTATCTGCAAACTCGAACATGATATCCGCCTGGGCGCAAAATGAAGAAATGGTGGATTGGTTAGCGATTCAATCACCGAAAATCTTTGCGACATTTCAGGAGGTGGGATGTCTTGATTGAAGTAACCGTCCGCAAGGATGAGATAAAGATATCCGGGCATGCAAATTATGCTGTTTCCGGATTAGATATCGTGTGCGCCGGTGTAACAGCACTTGCACAGACACTGATCAAGTCTATTGAGGACCTGACAGACGATAAAATTGAATATGAGATATCTCCCGGAAGGGTGGATATAAAGTATGGGAATCTATCAGAGAAGTCGCGAGCTCTGGTGGATTCCTTTTTCATTGGCATCTGTATGATTGCCGATGAGTTTCCGGAGTATGTCTGGATCATGTAACTGATGTGACCGAAATGTCGTTAAACTACACATTCAAGATGCAACGACCTAGGCTTAAATGAATGGGGCGGGGCGGAAAGGATAGATAAGATGAAATACATGAACAAACACTGGAGAATTCCAATGAGTAACCTGCAGTTATTTACAGAGCCTGGAGGAAACGGCGGCGGATCCGGAGAAGGAAACGGTGCTGGAGCTGGAGAAGATCCTGGAAATAACAGCAACACAACAATGTCATTTGATGAGTTTTTGGCACTGGAAGGCAATCAGTCTGAGTTCGACCGACGTGTCCAGAAGGCAGTTAATACGGCTGTGACAAATGCGCAGACCAAATGGAAGACGCTGACGGACGATAAGGTATCGGAAGCGGAAAAGCTCGCTCAGATGACCAATGAGGAAAAAGCAAACTACCGGGCGAAGAAAGCGGAGGATGCACTGGAGGATATGAAGCGCCTGAATGCCAGAACAGATATGGCAAAAGAGGCTCGCAAAATGCTGAAAGAGGAAGAAATCAACATTCCGGATGAGCTGGTTATGAATCTTGTAGCAGAAGATGCTGATGGAACCAAGAAGGCAGTAGAAGCCTTTGCAATGATGTATAAAGAGGCAGTAAAGAATGCCGTGAAAGAAGCATTGAAGGGAAATCCTCCAAAAGCCGGAAACGGTGGAAATAAACCAACAATGACAAAAGAACAGATCTTAGAAGTGAAGAATCCGTCAGAAAGACAGAAGCTGATCGCTGAGAACATCACATTATTTCAGTAAGTAAGAAAGGAAGTATGAAACATGCATGATATTAGAAGATTAGGTCTGCAGGTATTTGCAGCACCGAATAACCTGACAGGAGAAGTGCAGATCCAGGTAAAAGCCAGAGAGATTGACTTTGTCACATCCTTTGGTAAGAACCTGAAGGCACTGTTAGATATTTTGGGAATTACCAGAATGATCAGGAAGGAAAACAATTCGGTATTAAAGACCAAAACGGTAAAAGGTGAACTGCAGTCAGGAGATGTTGGAGAAGGCGAAGAAATCCCGATGTCCAGATACACAGTAGAAGAAAAGCCTTTTGATACGATCAAGATTGAAAAATATCGTAAAGGCGTATCTCTTGAAGCCATTTCGGAAAAAGGTTATGAGGCGGCAGTACAGGATACGGATGATGAGTTCAAGTCCGATCTGCAGAATGTAGTGACTGATAAATTCTACGCACAGTTAAAAGCCGGATCTCTTACAGGACACGAAACAACTTGGCAGATGGCTGTTGCAATGGCGATCGGAAAGGTTGTGGCTAAGTTCCAGAAGATGAAGAGAACGGCAACCGGAGTAGCTGTTTGGGTAAACACTCTGGATGTGTACAAGTATCTCGGTGCAGCAGATATTACACTGCAGACTGCATTCGGCTTCAAGTATCTGACAAATTTCCTCGGAGCGGATGTTGTATTTGTTACTTCTGAGGTTCCGCAGAATGTTGTAATTGCAACACCGCTCAACAATATGATTGCATATTATGTTGATCCGGGAGATTCAGAGTTTGCCAAAGCTGGACTTGGATTCACAACGGATTCAGAGACAGGGTTTATCGGATTCCACTCAGAAGGAACATACAGCCGTATGATTTCCGATAACTACGCAATCATGGGCTTACGTCTGTTCTGCGAGTATCTGGATGCAATTGCTTACATCTCTGTAGGAGAATCTGATACACAGACATTAGGAACGTTAAGGGTAACGTCAGAGGCTGGATCAGAAGCAGGAACCACAAAGCTGACAGTGAAAGAGCAGTTAATGTCAATGAGAAACTGCTGGAAGTACAAAGATGCTGCAGCTGCAACAGCAGTAACTTACGGTATGGATGTTAAGAACTGGTCTAAGTGGGATGGTGAATCAGAGATTGCTTCGACAGCAACTCACCATATCACACTGGTTGAATGTGATCAGAACTACAAAGCTGTTCGCTCTGGTGATGTAGCTGTAACTGTCAATCCGGGAGCATAGGAGGTAAGGAAGCATGTATAAAGTAATCAAACATTTTATTGATCTTCATGATAATGATCACTCCTATAACGAGGGAGATATCTTCCCTCGTGAAGGAGTAGATGTCAGCAAAGAAAGAATCGAGGAGCTGGCCGGCAGCAACAACAAACAGCATAGCCCGCTGATCGAATTGGTGGAAGAAACTTCGGATAATGCAACCGATACAGATGTCGATGAAAAACCACCAGAAGCCGGAAAGAAGGAACCCGAAAATAAAGAGCCGGCAGAATAGGAGGATCGTATGATTGAAGATCTGAAAGCCTTGTTGGGACTGCCGGAAGAAATAGACCGAGCCTTGGAAAATAAATTACTGCTGATATTAAAGGCCACCAAACAAAGACTGCGCTTTCTTCTCGGAGGATTGGAACCTCCGGAAGAGATGAATTATATCATCCTGGATGTGTCAATCATACGGTTCAACAGAATCGGTTCGGAAGGGCTTTCCTCTCACAGTGTTGAGGGAGAAAGTCTTTCTTGGTCGGAGAATGATTTTGCGGGATATATGGATGATATCCGGGCATATCTGGATGATCATAAAGAATCAAAGAAAGGTAAGGTGAGATTCCTATGAGATACGACACACCTATATATTTCCAGAAACTCACCCCTGGAGAGTATGATCCCACTACCGGTAATTATGTCGATGATAAGGTGTCAGAAGTAAAAAGGTATGCATCAGTTATGGACACTGGAGAAAATACAATGATACTTGTCTATTCAGGTATAAAGGAAGGAAGCCTTACCATTCATTTGCAGAATCATTATAACCAACCGTTTGATAGGATCCGCATAGACAATAAGGTTTATGGTGTGGATTTTAGCAGGAAACTAAGGACCAAGCAGATATATTTTGTGTCGGAGGTGGTGTGATGGGAGTACAGGTGATTGGCTTTGAAAAGCTAGAAGCCAAACTGACAAGAAACATGGATTTATCGGCAGTGAGAACTGTTGTAAGAAAAAATGGTTCAGAGATGCAGAGAAAAGCACAGGAGAAAGCACCTGTTGATACGGGACATCTGAGGCGGAGTATTACTCTTGAAATGACAGACGGAGGCAAGACTGCCGAAGTTGAACCAACGGCAGACTATGGAGCATATGTAGAACTCGGTACGAGATTCATGAAGGCACAGCCATACTTAAAGCCAGCATTCGATGAACAAAAAGGTAAATTTAAGTCGGATTTACAAAAGCTCGTGAGGTGATAAGCATGGATCCACAGCAGGAAATGTTCAGTGCACTTTTAATAGCACTGAGAGAAAAATATAAGGGAACAAGAATTGGAATATATGATACGGTATTACCGCTGAAAGACACTCCATATCCATTCGTCTATCTGGCTGATTGCACGGAGAGCGATCAGGCAACAAAGAGTGAGATAGTCGGTGAAGTGAATCTGACGTTGAAAGTCTGGCATGATAATATGCGGCAGAGAGGAACGGTATCAGGTATCTTAGCAGATATCAAAAACATCTGCAGGTCTATCGAACATACAGCGCACTATGCTTGGAATATGCAGAGACCGACACAGAGAATCCTGCCGGATAATACAACGAAACAGCCGCTTCTTATGGGAGTTTTGGTAGTTGGATATAAATTTAGTTAGGAGATGACAATAGTGAAGAACAGAAAGTTATTTGGGCTGCAGTTATTTGCAGAAGCAATTGCGGGTAAAAAGATCGTGTATCTGTACCGTATCCTGAGTACAGAGAAAGATCATGACGCAACAGCACTTGCGTTTACGACAGAGAACGAACGTACAAAATCAAAAGATGCAGATTCTACGGCAACCAAGGATGGTGCAGTACGTACACCTGGGACTGCAGAAGGAGAAATCACGGCATCCAGTTTATTGAAAAAAGGAGATACGTTCATTGATGAGTTGGAGGAAGCACTGGACAATGATGAAAAGATGGAAATCTGGGAAGTGAATCTGGCAGAGCCACAGGCAAGTTCGAGCAGTAAGTTTAAAGCAAGATATTTCCAGGGATATCTTACAGAACTTGATCAGACATCAAGTGCTGAAGACAACGTAGAATTATCACTTACATTCGGATTAGAAGGTAAAGGTGTAAAAGGGTATGCGACAGTAACTGCAGAACAGCAGGAAGTAGCAGCGTATGTATTCGCAGACACTCAGAAGACAGGAGCTTAAGAGGGCGAGAAGAATCGTCCTCTTTTTAATGTGCGACATCGCACAGAAGGGAGATAAAACAATATGATGGAACTTACTATTGATGGAGCTGTATATCAGTTCAGATTTGGCATGGGATTTTTGAGAGAAGCAAACAAAACAGCTAAAATTCCAGTTCAGGGAATGCCAGGAACAACAAAAGAAGTAGGAGCAAGATATCTGATTGCCAGAGTTGTAATCGATCAGGAACCAGATGCACTGGTAGATCTTTTGGATTTAGCAAATAAGGGCGAGAGTCCAAGAGTAACAAAGGCATTGTTAGATTCCTACATTGATTCGGAAGAAGCTGATATTGATGCGTTGATGGAGGAGACAAAAGATTTTTTATCGAAAGCAAATGCTACCAAGAAAATGGTGGAAGAGATCGAGAGAGAGTACGAGAAACAGATGGCTCAGAATCAGTAGAAGATGAAGATCTGTATACGATAGTGGCGAAGAATTGTTTTCGATATTTTGGATTCACATCATTTGAACAGGTAGATCAGCTAACGCTGGCTGAATATGAGATTATGATGGAAGCGTTAGAACTTCGGATGCTTGATGAGAGTTTACATGAACATCGTCAGGCATTTTTGAATTTTGCGGTAAAGGCAGAAAAGAAAGCCGGTAAAGGCAAGACCAAACCAGTTTACAAGAGATTCCGGCAGTTCTTTGATTTGGATAAAGAACTAAGGAAGATAAAGAATCGAAGAAAACCATCCAGATTTGCTGGAATAACAAAGCTGTCGGATAGAGAGGAGTGAGAGGATGGCAGAATCATATAGTGTAAAAGCAATATTATCAGCGCAGGATAAGAACTTCTCATCTATCATGAAATCCTGTCAGGGATATGCGAGTAATCTGAAATCTACTCTCATGGGCGGACTTGGATTTGGTGCAATGGCAGCGATCGGTGGTAAAGCAGTGTCACTAGTTACGAATTCAGTTAGTGATTTGTCGAAAGAAACAATAGAGACATCAGACTCTATGTACAAGTTACAGGCTGCTATGAGATTTAGTGGCTATGCTGAAGATGAAATACAGAGGATTGCCGGAGCAACCGGTTCATTGAAAACATATGCAGATAAGACGGTGTTTTCACTACAGGATGTATTGAGTACGTTCGGATCCCTGTCAGCGAATGGTGTTAAAGACGCAGACAAGCTTACTGAGGCAGTAGGTAATGCTGTTGCAGTATTTGGTGGTGCAAAAGAGTACCAGGGTGTAGCATTGGCATTCTCGCAGGCAATGGCAGCAGGCGTTTTACACGCTCAAGATTGGAATCAGATCATCAATGCCAGTCCACAGCTTGCCGGAGGATTAAGAAAAGAGTTAATCAAACTGAATCCGGTACTTGGAAATGATTTCAAAGGGGCTATGGAAGATGGAGCCATCACTGCAGATCTGTTAGGACAGGCAATTACCAATATCGGTATGACGGACATGGCAAAAGAAGCGGCCACATCCGTGACAACATTCGAAGGCGCTATGGGTAACTTGGAGGCATCTGCAGTAAGCGGAATGATGAAGCTTTATGATACGTTCGCAAAGCCTAAAGTGATTGATGCAATCAATGGGATGACCGGTAAGGTGGAGGCGGGATTTGACAAATTGTCCGTTGGAATTCCAAAAGCAATCGAACTTATATCTCCATACTGGAACGTGCTGAAAACAGATGCAAAAGAGGTAGGGACAGCCTTTGGAGAGGCAGTAAATGCAATTAGCGACGAACTGGAAACATTAAGTGGAAGTTTTGGAAGTACGGAAAGTGTGAAAAGTTTTTCTGATGCAATAGGAGTTGCAAAAGATGGATTAGTAAGCTTGGCAGGATTCTTAAAAGAACATGATAAGGCGGTGGCAAAAACAATTACACTTTTGCCGAAGCTGTATGTTGCCTACCGAGGATTTAAAATCGTTAAAGCAGTAGCTCCATTTGTTGGAGTGTTTACAGGAGCTATTGGCGGGTTGGCGAAAGCTGGACTTGGAAAAATAGCGCCTGGATTATTTAAAGTTTCAAGTGGACAAGAGGCCGTTGGAAAGTCTAGTGGCAGCAGTTCGAAAAAAATGGTAGCGTCCGCCAAAGCATTTATGATGATGGGAGCTGGAGTGCTTTCAATTGGTGCAGGATTTTATTTATTGGCACGATCAGCAGTTGCAGTATCAAATGCTGGACCAGGTGCAATTGCTGTCTTTGCTGGTTTAGTTGGAGTGGTAACGGGGCTCACAGTAGGAATGACAAAAATGTTGTCGTCTATGTCTGGAGGAACAAAAAAATTGACAGCAATGGCACCGGCATTATTGGCAGTCGGTGCAAGTGTGTTAATGATCAGTGCTGGATTGGCAGTGTTAGCATATTCATCGGTGCAACTGGCACAAGCTGGTCCTCTTGCAGTAGGGGTACTAATCGGCATGACAGGAGCGGTGGCAGGCTTAATGGTTGTTGCCAAAAATGTGGCGCCGGCTATGACGGCCGGAGCAACCGGATTCATTGCCGTTGGTGCAGCTGTCCTGATAGCGGCGGCGGGGATTGCTATATTATCACTGGCGGCTGTTAATCTAGCCAATGCAGGACCGCTTGCTATAGGCTGTATGGTTGGCATGGTTGCGGCAATTGCCGGACTTGCCCTTGGCGCAGCAGCACTTGGACCGGCATTGACGGCCGGAGCAGTAGGTCTCGTTGCCTTTGGTGTAGCTATATTACTGGTTTCAACCGGAGCACTGTTGGCAAGTGTTGGGCTTGCCGTAGTAGCGGGTGTGCTTCCGACCGTTGTGCAATATGGAATTCAGGGAGCAGCTTGCATCGCAACCCTCGGAGCAGGCATGATTGTGTTTGGAGCTGGGGCTGCAGTAGCAGGTGCAGGGTGCATTGTTCTTGGTGCCGGACTTGTAGTGGTAGGTGCAGGGCTTGCATTAGTTGGCGCAGCTGTCCTGATAGCGGCAGCGGGTGTATTGCTTCTTGCAGCAGGAGCACTGGCCCTTGGTGCCGGTCTTACAGTAGCTGGGGCAGGACTTCTGTTGATGGGAGCTGCATTCCCTGCTGTATCATCCGGAGCTTTAGCAACAGTAGGAGCACTGACAGCCTTAACAGCATTATCCTTAGGTCTTGCAGCCGGAATGGGCGCATCAGCTGTTGCGGTGGTTGCATTTGGAGCTGCTATGGCTGGTGGCGCAGCTGGCACGCTTGCGATGGTGGTAGCATTAAAGTCTGTTAATTCAAGTATGAAATCGATAGCAGGCAACGCAAAAAGTGCTCAGAGTTCATTATCAAGTATGCGGTCCAGTGTGAATGTAGTAAATTCTGGACTGGATGCATTAGGAAATAAGGCAAAGTCGGCAATTAGTGCATTGATTAGTCAATTCTCAAATGCGGAAGGAAAAGCAAGAAGCTCTGGCAATGCTGTTGGAAACAACTTTAATAATGGAGTCCATAACGGCATGAGTCGGGCGGTATCTACGGCAAGAACCATGTCTGCATCTACAGTATTGGCAATGCAATCAGCCGGATCCGGTTCATACAGTTGCGGTGTATATATAGGGGCAGGCCTTGCAAACGGTATGGCAAGTCAGGTCGGACGTGTAAGATCTGTTGCAGCGCAGTTGGCAGCTGCAGCAGAGGCGGCAATCCGGGCGAAGGCACAAATCCATAGTCCGTCAAAAGTAGCAGATAAGCTTGGCGGCTATTTCGGTGAAGGATGGGTAAATGGAATTTCTGATAGGGTCACAGATGTGAAAAAGGCAGCATGGAAACTGGTGGACATTCCGGATTTAGTTCCTATCCCAGAGATTGGAGCCGGATTAAGAATCGGTATTGATGATCTTAATGATGATTATGAATACAGCAGGAATGAAACCTACACCATCTATGTACCGTTGGAGATTGATGGCAGACAGGTAGCGAAAGCATCAGCAACTTATACCCAAGAGGAGTTAAAGAAGCTTGAAAAGCAAAATATGAGAAAAACAGGCGTGAGGTAGGAAGGTGACAAAATGTATAATTTCGTAGATACAGTAAGTAAACAAAGCAGTACGGAGTTGCCTTCCGAGGCGCTCTGTATCAACGGTGTATATATTGAAAATGAAATTGATGGATATAGGACATTAAGTGTGGAAGGGCGCGAACTGTTAGAATCCGAAGTTGAAAATATTCAAATAGGAAATCAGGACGGACGGCGTTATAGACAAAAGAGAGATGAAGTGCGGACAATACAGATTAACTATCAGATGTTAAGTAATAGTCCGGAAGATTTTAGAGAGAAATTTAATAAGTTATGTGCATTGATCAACAATGAAGAATCAAAGCTTATTTTCCTTGACGAACCAGACAAGTATTATATCGGAACAAAAGAAAGCATTGGAGATGTAGATTCTGGAAGGTTGAATGTAAAAGGAAGTTTTACATTCACTTGTTCCGATCCGTACAAATATAAAATAACAGAAAAAACAGCAAATAATGAAGGCGGAAAAGTTATCACTTTACAAAATGACGGGACAAAACCAGTGCCAATAAATGTAAAAGCGACAATGAAGTCAGATAATGGATATCTTGGATTGACATTGGATGATCGTTTTTACCAGATTGGACATCCAGAAGAGGTGGACGGGAAAAAATACGAGGTGAATGTCACTTTGTTTGATGATCATATGTGGAAAGACAGGGGATGGTTATTAAATCAGGGAGTTACACCACCTGTAACTCCGGAAAGCTTGCAAAATGGTGTGATTAGTTACACGAAAGAATCTGCAAATGAGGGGTATATACAATGCACGAACTATAAAACTGGGAATAGTTGGCACGGTGCGGCGATGACAAAAATTGTACCTGCCGATGAAAATGGAAAGTATCCAGTTAACTGGAGGTCTTGCTGGCGTTTTGACTTTAATACAGACGGAGCGACAGATAAAGGGAGCCAGATTGGACATAATTCTGTTACATTTTCGGATGGAGACGATAATATTATTGTGTCAGTAGTATTTGAAGACAATAATGTTAATTCAGAAAGGTCTGATATGGCGATATATATCGGACAGAAAAGGGTATGGGATACAAAAAACACTACGAAATTCTATGTGACCGCCAGAGAGGGTGGACCATGTGTAGTTGTCGAAAAGATTGGGACAAAGGTCTCTGTAAGATTTAGTTATGCAGGAATAAGTAAAACTTTCCAGGTAGAAGACAAGAGCGCGGAGCTTAGGAAAGTAACTTGGTATGGGGCTACATATAAGGGGTATGCAGCAATTCGGAATAATCTTCTGAGAGCCTTGCAAGTAGTGAAGTACAATGTGGAACGATATGAGGATATACCGAATTATTTTGCATCGGGTGATGGAGTATACCTGGATGGAATGTTTAATAAGCTGTATATCAATGATGTGATCAATATGGACACAGTTGATATTGGTAGTCAACCTCTATTGCTACCGCCGGGAGAGCATACACTGGGAATTGTGACTTCAACATTTTCTGAAATGCCGGAAGTGGAAGTAACGTATAGAGAAAGGTGGATATAAATGGAATGGTTTATCATTAGTAGAGACATGCATGTGCTTTGCAATCCATCTACGGATGCTGAATATAGTTTGCCAATCGATGACAGTGGAGTGAATTATGGGCAAAGGATTACTTTGGCAAATAATGTAGCAATTGGAACGTATGATTTTAAAACATTTCCAGATCATGAAGATAGCAAATATATTACAGAAGGTAATTATATCGCTTTCAAAGATAAATATGGCAAAGACAGATTGTATACGATTATGTCTATCGAGGGGGATGAAAAATGGGACGTACATTGCGAAGACATAGGTCTTGATTTGATCAATGAAGTGGCGGGAGCATGGAATGTATCAGCAGAACCTGTAGAAACAACAATGAATCGGTGCTTACATGATACCGGATGGAGCATAGGTGTTAATGAGATAGCTGATCGGAAGAGAGCAACAAAATATGAGAGTCGTACAGATAGCCATTTAGCGAGAATTGGAATGATTATGAATGCATTTGATGCCGAATGCGAATTTGTGATTGAGATGAATGGTGCTAAAGTTACGAAGCAGGTTGTAAATATCTATAAATCACTAGGAGAAGATAAGGTACAACAGGTATTTATTGATGATATTGATTTGATTGCTTTATCCAGATCTGGTAGTATTGATGATCTCTGTACTTGTATGATTTGCTATGGAAAGGAAGAAAATGGAGTCAGAACTACAATAGAATCTATTGAGTATGATGACGGAAGGTATTACAGTCCCAAAGGGCATATTCGCATTTATGATAGAGAGGCCCATCAAAAATGGTCAAGATATCGTGCATACGACTATACTGGACAAGGGGAATTTGATGGTTATGTCAACGGAGCATTTGAGTATGAAACAGATAGTCCACAGGAATTGTTTAACAGAGGATTATCTGAATTAAAACAGAGGAATGACAAAAAAGTATCCTATGAAGCAGAATTATATGATCTACAGGCGGACATAGGGGATACAATCCGGATTGCTGATAATCGATACCAAGAGAAGCTGTATCTGTCGGCGCGGGTGCAGGAAGTACAGAACCATTATACGGTAAATGGAGAAGATACAGGGAAGCTGGCTAATTATTTACTGATGGAGTCTAAGAGGACACAGGATGTCGAAGATATGTTGAAAGAACTACAAGGAAAAGTTGTATCGATTGATCATGCCGAGATATCGTATCAAATTGGAGAATCTGGGACAGAACCACCGGATGGAGAATGGAGTAGTGAACCAGTAGATGCAGAAGCAGGAAAGTATTTGTGGACCCGAACAATCACTTATTATACCAATTCCAGTAGGAATACGGCTTATTCCATTGCAAAGAGTGGATTGAACGGAGAAAAAGGAGAGAGCGGAGATAAAGGGGAAGATGCAACAACGTTACGAATTGAATCATCAAGGGGAACTGTATTCAAGAACGATTCTGTTGCTACAGTTTTGTCGGTAGTAATTTACAAAGGTTCACAGCGGATTACAGATAGTGCTGGACTGAAATCAGTATTTGGTAATGCTGCTTACTTACAGTGGAAGTGGCAGAGACTGGACGACGAATCGTTTGGAATCATTTCAGCAGGAGACGAGCGATTTGGAGATAACGGGTTTACATTCGCACTGTCACCAGAGGACGTAGATACCAAAGTGACATTCATGTGCGAATTGATTGTTTAAATAGAAGGGAGAAAATTCAAAATGGCTATTAAATCAGCCGATCAGATTACGATTATTGACGTGACTGATGCCTATTCAGTCATGCTGACATCTGAAGCATATACTTTCGTGGGAGGAACCAGTGGAGTAGCAGCAGGACAGTCATGTACTACTGAAGCAGTTGCTTTTTGCGGATCAAATCAGTGCTCAGCAGTAAATGTAACCGCAGCGGATATTGTGTGTCCAACAGGAATCAGCGCAACAGTAGAAAATAGTGGTACGGCTAAAGTGAAAATTACTTTTAGGACTACTGCCACAATTGCAGATGCATGTGAAGCCACTATTCCTGTAGTAGTAGACGGTATTACGGTAAATAAGAAATTCTCATTTGCTGTTGCCAAAGCCGGTACGAATGGACAGAACGGTACATCAGTTACTGTTAAATCTACATCTGTAACATATCAGGTCGGAACAAGTGGCACTACAAAACCAACTGGAACATGGAGTACAGATATTCCATCTGTAGGTAACGGTCAGTATTTATGGACAAAGACCGTAGTTACATATTCGGATGGTAAGTCAACTGAGGCTTATAGTGTTTCTTATAAAGGAACGAACGGTACGAATGGAACTTCGGTTACAGTTAGTTCTACATCCGTAACATATCAGGCAAGTACATCTGGTACAACAAAACCGACAGGAGCATGGAGCGAAACTGTACCGACTGTAGCAAATGGTCAGTTCTTATGGACAAAGACTGTTGTTTCATACTCAGACGGAAAATCCACAACCTCATATAGCGTTTCGTATAAAGGTACTAATGGAACGGACGGTAAAAATGGTGCGGATGCAATCACTATGACCATTACCAGTTCAAACGGTACAGTCTTTAAGAATAATACCGGTTCAACCGTTCTGACAGCGCATGTATTTGTCGGAGGGGTAGAACAGAGTATTACAGACGCCGGAGTATGCGGTTCATTAGGAACTGTTAAATGGTATAAAGCTGGAAGTACCACGGCAGTCGCTACAGCCAAAACATATACAATATCAGCAGCCAACGTAGATAATATGCTCGCTATCACAGCCCAGTTAGAAAAGTAGGTGATTTCATATGGCAATCAAAGCAAGTGCCCAAATTACCATTTCAAAAGTAATCGATATCCATGCATGTTATCGGTATTACAAGCTGCAGTCATCTACTTTAGCCAAACCATCTAAGCCGACTACAAATCCTCCTTCAGGTTGGAGTGATACAGAGCCGGCTTATGTTTCTGGTTCAACCAATACGTTATATTTTGTAGACTGTAATGTGTACTCTGACAAGTCATTCAGCTTTTCAGAGGTATCTAAGAGTAGTAGTTACGAAGCCGCAAAAGATGCCTGGAATAAAGCCAATAATGCACAGAATACTGTTGATAATTTGGAAATTGGTGGAAGGAATCTGCTGATACGAAGTACAGTGTCTCCCGGATATTTATCTACGGACGGAAAAGGAACGTTTGTCCGTGGTGGTGGAAATGACCAGACTACTGATTGGATTGATGTAAGTAATTGCACAAGCGTTGTAATAACTTTATATGACGCGTTTACAGATACAACGCATAGTGGTCGATATTGTGAGTATGACACTGATAAAAATTGTATAAATACCGTAAATTATAATCCGAGAGACCCAATAAGTACATTAATTACTTTAAAAACTAACACAAAGTATATTCGTGTGACTGCTATTGGATGTATAACGTATCGATATAAAATCGAACGGGGCAACAAAGCAACAGATTGGACACCAGCTCCTGAGGATAGTATAGCGAAAGTTGATGTGGAGTACTATCTTTCGACTTCAGCTACATCTCTGGCTGGAGGTTCTTGGTCCACAACAGCACCTACATGGGTGAACGGTAAATACATGTGGTCCAGAACAGTAACGGTAGACGGAGCGGGTAACAAAACTTACTCTCCAAATCAAAATGGAGTGTGTATTGCTGGCGCTAAAGGAGACACTGGGGCAAAGGGTGACAAGGGAGCTACTGGAGAAACAGGTCCACAAGGTCCTCAGGGCGGAACTGGACCTACTGGTAAAGGAGTTTCTTCTATTGTAGAGCAGTATTATAAGTCCACATCTGCTACAACTTTATCTGGAGGTTCTTGGTCTAATACATATCCGGGTTGGGAAAACGGAAAGTATATCTGGACACGATCCATTATCACTTATACTGACAAGAATTCCACAATTACCACTCCAGTTTGCGTTACAGGAACAAAAGGTAATACCGGTGCTAAAGGTGATAAAGGTGATACTGGTCCACAAGGTCCTCAGGGTGTGCAAGGTGTTAAGGGTGCTGATGGTAAGACTTATTATACCTGGATTAAATATGCTGATTCACCAACGAGCGGTATATCTGATAATCCTAGTGGTAAAAAGTATATCGGTGTTGCTTATAACAAAACTACAGCTACCGAAAGTACAACATACTCTGATTATAGCTGGTCATTGATTAAAGGAGACAAGGGCGACAAAGGAGATAAGGGAGAAACTGGCGGAACCGGTCCTACTGGTCCAACTGGTAATGGTATTAAGTCCATCGCTTACTATTATGCCAGAACAACATCTCAAACAGCTCCAAGCGCAGCAAGCATAACGGCTACTTCGATGCCAACCCTTGATGCTACTAATAGGTATCTGTGGCAAAAAGAAGTAATTACCTACACGAACAACACGAGTCAAACATCTGTATTGCTTCTTGCGGTTTATGGTAACACGGGAGCTAAAGGAGATAAAGGTGATACTGGACCTGCTGGTAAAGGAATCAGTTCTACTGAAGTGACGTATCAGGCAAGCACATCTGGTACATCCATTCCAAAAGATACCTGGGCTACATCAGTACCGTCTGTTGCTGCAGGATCCTATCTGTGGACGAGGACTATTATCACATATACAGATAAGACATCTACTACTTCTTATGCTGTTGGTAAGATGGGAAACACCGGAGCGACTGGAAAAGGCATTAAATCTACATCCATCACTTATCAGGCACACTCAAATGGTACAACAGCTCCTACAGGCACATGGACAGACTTAGTACCAACCACATCTGCTGAGAAACCGTATCTGTGGTCCAGAACAATTCTGACCTACACTGATAATACCACGTCTACCACCTATTCAGTAGGCTCCACACCAGATGGAGTACTGGATGAAATACGAAAAGTTCTCAGATATGACAATACCAAAATTGTTCTGGGACAAGACGGTGAACCGACCAGTCTTGAATTAACTAATGAAGGTCTTACTGTTAAGAGTGACTTAGAAGATATTATTTCTGTAACAGGTGAAAATCGTGAGATAACTTCTGACTATAATCCGAGCGGTGCTACTTTCACAAGACGATACGGTAAGATAGTCAATGCTGATGGAACTATTATATCTTGTGGAAACACAGTTACTGAAAACGATTATGAAATAGCTGAAATGGTTCAATATACTGGCGTAGATCCGTTACTATCTGGACACGAAGCTGGTATTGACATTACTGCGAAAATAGCTGGCGTTGATAGTGGAACAAATAAAACAGAAACAGACACCGCTCAAATTAGCATATATGCTATACGAAATAGTAGAGCTCCGGTACACTCTCGAATAGACAGTGTTGCTGACTGGATACATTTTAGGGGTAAACAAATAAAATTTTATCCAACGGAAGAACTTGAATTAGGCATTCCAGTTGTAACTGGTAATTGTAATATGCTGACCAGAAGTTGTACTTGGTATCTCGGAAATGGCAGCACTAATCGACCGTTAAATCAGAACGGTTGGCTGATATCACGATCTTACTCAACCGATTATTGTCATCAAACATACATCACTAACACCGGAGGCATTTATCGACGAATGATGCAAGCTGGAAAGTGGGGCATATGGCAAGGCGGATACGCAAATGTTAAGAAATTATGGAGTGGCACTCTTTCAAAAGGCGGAAGCGTTACTGTTGCTAATTTGAATCTGTTTGACACTTTTATTCTTGGTACATCCAGTGGCACGGCAATGTTAATCGGAACTCGGTACTACGATCCTAATAATAACAGAGGCACAACAGTTCTTTTTACAGCAGGACATGATGATGGGACTACTAGCTATTTGTATAAAGCGACTACGAGTATGAGTGGAACGACTTTCAGATTAACATCGTGCTCAGTTCATACGTTGGATCCCACCGGATGTGGTGGACACGCAGCTACGGTTAAATCGTTATATGGGGTGATGTGATGTTTGTACAATTGAATGAAGAGAATAGAATTATCGGAACTGCCGATGAAAATTGCTTTCCAGAAGACACAATAGTAATTGAGTTTAATTTTCCGGAAGATTTTGATTTTGATAATCAATACGAATTCGAGATCGTTGATGGCAAACTGGTTGCATCTGAAAGTGAGGATGCAAAACGTTATCGTGAAGAGGCAGAACAGTTAGAAAAACGAGAAGAGTTCTTATCGACAGCACCAGATACTTTATCTGATCAGGACGATGCAGTTTGTGCTCTGTATGAAGAGAATCTGGCTATTAAGGAAACAGCGGCTGAACAGGATGATGCAATTTGCTACTTATACGAGCAGCTTTTGAAAGAGGGTGAGACCAATGGCAAATAAGGCTATACTCAATGCATATGTAAGAAGAATCAAGCGTGGTACAATCACTATTAACGATGTGCCGGAAGAGATCCGAGAAGAAGTAAGGGCAATAATAGAAGGAAAATAAAAGGAAAAAGCGAATGGAAATCAAGACCGAATAGGTCTTATTTTTGTGAGAAAATAGGAAAGGAAGATTAGAATGATGAATCAGATTATTACATTACTTTCGGCGGATTCTTTTGTAAGAATCTTGCTGGTTGCGGTAGCTTTGGATACTATTTTAGGTGTTTTACGTGCAATTAAAGAGCACAAATTTAATTCCAGTGTCGGGATTGATGGGGCAATCCGGAAAACAGCGATGCTGACATCGACTGGCCTGCTTATGGCGATCGATGTGATCATGCATATAAATGTGCTGTTTATGGTTCCGGAAACATATATTAAGGTTCTTGGCATCAGCAAGCTTGGAATCTGTGAGTTTTTTTGTCTACTATTTATATTGTATGAGCTGGTGAGCATTTTAAAGAATATGACATTATGTGGTCTGCCGGTTCCATCAGGCGTGAAGAAATGGATCCAGAAATTTTTGGAAGATATGACAGAGGAACTACCAGAAGATGCTGTTAAAAACATTGAGATCAAAACAGAACCGAGAACTGAGGGCGAGTAAAACCGTCCTCTTGAAAGGAGAGATACTATGGCACATTTATATGTTATAGCCGGTCATGGTGCCGGTGATTGCGGAGCAGTAGGATATGGATATACGGAGGCAGAGCGTGTACGTG
>ERZ826764.1682-NODE-1682-length-24662-cov-3.449059_pt1 | contig 24662 bp, 16 predicted proteins | sample MGYA00519870_ERZ826764 | MGnify/ENA primary metagenome ERZ826764 (study PRJEB31778, sample SAMEA3449239) | human gut metagenome | biome: human gut; feature: human-associated habitat; material: faeces | place: United Kingdom | collected 2010/2012 ...
CAAAGATTCTGTACTTCTAAGATGTGCATGCTGACTTCCCCCTTGTAATAATCGAGCTTTTTCTCAATGAAATGAAACAAAAGCGAAAGCAGTCCATTGAAGATAAGGAAAAACGCGCCTGTGTAAAACAGCGGCCATATATACCCTCTGCCCGCATAGCGCTCCGCAGCCATAATCAGCTCTGCGATTGCAATGACACGGGCCAGGGAGGTATCTTTTACAAGTGTAATGATTTCGTTCCCCATAGGCGGCACAATGCGTTTGATCACCTGCAAAAGCACAACCTTGAAAAACACCTGTGTTTTGGTCATTCCCAAAACCTGTCCGGCCTCGTACTGCCCTTTCGGAATACTCTCGATGCCGCCTCGGAATATTTCAGAAAAATAAGCGGCATAGTTGATGATAAAGGCAATAAGCGCTGCTGTCATACGCGACTGCATCGGTATGCCGAATACAAGTCCCGGTACATAAAGTACCGCAAACAGCTGCAGCATCAGCGGCGTTCCTCTCATGATGGATATGTATATTTTGGAGATAATGCGGATCACCTTACATCCTGACATTCTTCCGAAGGCTACGATCAGCCCCAGAGGAAGAGAAAACAAAAGGGTCAGTACAAATATTTCCACCGTTATCAGAAAGCCCTCTGCCAGTTGGGCACTCATGGTCAGCAAACTCATGAATTCTACTCCTTAACTATCCTTAGTTGATTATTTACCGAGACATACGCTGTCGGTCAGTCCCCATTTTTCAGCGATCTGTGCGAAGGTACCATCCGCTGCCATTTCGTCCAGTGTCTTCTGTACGGTATCTCTCAGTTCATCATTACCCTTCAGGAAACCTACTGCATACTGCTCTACAGCCAGCTTATTGTCCTCGCCCTGCAGCATAACGAATTTTCCTTCTTCTCTCTGCGCAATCTGATACTGTGCCACACCGATATCAATGGCTACGGCATCTACCGCACCCTGCTCCAGATCCATGAAAGCGGTATTGTAGTCCGCATATTCGATCAGCTGGGAGAAGGAATCACGCAGTGCAATGTTGTCTGCATTTTCTTCATCGTTCAGAGCAGCCAGCGCAGAGGAATCCTTCTGTACTGCTACCACCTTGCCTGCCAGTTCTTCCTTGTTCTGTACACCGGAAGCAGACGCTACGACGAATACCTGACTGTTGTCGATATAGGGCTCTGTCCAGGTGTAGGCATCTTCTCTGCCGTTCATGGTGAAACCGTTCCAGATACAGTCAATGGCTCCGGAAGAAAGCTCCATATCCTTGGCATCCCAGTCGATAGGCTGCTTTACCAGCTCCCAGTCCTGTCTCTTGCATACTTCTGCTGCCAGATCCAGGTCAAAGCCTACATATTCTCCACTGTCATCACGATATCCGTAAGGGGGAAATTCCGCATCGAAACCTACGGTAAATGTTTTCTCAGATCCTTTAGAACCACAGCCGGTAAGAGCACCTGCTGCCATGCTGATTGCCAGTAATGCCACTAATACTCTTTTCATAATACATCCTCCCGTTCTGCCACTCACTGTTGGCCGCGTCGTATACTTTAGCATGGTAAATTGCTAACACGGTGTCATAGTAACACAACGAGAGGTGTCTTGTCAATTCTTTATCGGTCGTACCGCTCCACCATGGCCAGGATCTCCTGGGCATATTTCGGATAGGTGGCTGCGATGTCTTTTACTTCGTTTCTTGCACTCTCCGCTACTTCCTGATTGTAGTCCATCTGTTGACGGAGCACCTGTCTTCTCTGGATCAGTTCGTGACGGATCTCCACCATTTCCCGCTTGTCCAAAAGCGCAGCTGTCTGGCTGATCCAGCGCTCCGGCATCTGCACACGATAACCGGCCAGCTGCTGTACCAGCTGCTTCTGGTAGTACTCGATCTTAGCTTCCGCCTCTGCGAACTGCTTCCGCTCTTCCTTTTCGTCCTGATACATTTTCCACTGTTTTTCCAGCTTTGCTGCACTGTCCGTATTGTACTTCAGATACAGATATTCCATCAGCTGACAGTTGTTCACATAGCGGATCTTGACTTTATTCTGCAGCTGGATGATCTTGTTGATGGTCTTCTCCACCCGCTGCAGTTCCCGTCCTGCATCCATGTACCGGATGCAGACATAGGAGATGGCTACAGCTCCTGCACCTACTGCCAGAAAAAGTCCCACATAGACATCCATTTCAAAAACATACTGCAGGATCACCAGCATGATCACACAGACGATCAATGCCGTAAGGAAAATGACAGCCATGCCCCGTTGGTTGTTCATCAGATTCTCCAGCTCATTTCTCCGGTATTCGTAGGCATGTCGTTCTCCGTCCAGTCTGTGCAGATCCTGCCTTATCAGATTGCCGTATTTCTCGCCGTCCCGAATCTTCTGAATGCCTTCTTCAATCTCGTTCTCTCTTTTGCGGATCGCATAGAAGTCCGCATCCCGCATACGGTTCTTCTTTTCCCGGTATCTGCTGCGTTCCTGTTCCAGCCCGGCCAGCTTGCCGGCCACCCGGTTGACCTCTTCTCTCTGCTCTGCTGGCAGGGCCTCAATCTCATCCGTATCCGTCAGATAAGAAGTCACCAGCGTATACTCTCCCGTCAGGAGGTCGATCTCCTTGGAAGCCTCTGCGATCTGCTCCAGGCAATTTACAATGTAACGTTTTCTCTGGTCTTCCTCATCAAAATTCACACCGTTGCGGGTATAGACCAGCTGTTCCCAGTCCTCTTCCTGCTGTATCGGTTCTTTTTTCTTAAATAAACGGTTCCACCACGCCATAATTCTCTCCTGCTGTCTTCTCTATACGCTGACACTTGTCCGGTAACTGTTTTTCAGTGCCTGAGTCAGTCTCTCATTTTCCGCATCGTATTTCACCCTGTCGTTCACCCGCCAGTCACCACGCAGCCGTAGCTGTCGGTACTCCGGCTGCTGTTCCCATTCCCGTTCAAATTGCTCGATCCGCTTTTCCAGTTCCAGGGACTCCGTATAATTTTCCGGATTCTGCGCTGCAAATGCCACATAGGCATCCTCCGTCAGTTCCATTCTCTTTGCCGCCAGATAAGCATCCAGGTGTTCTCTGTCCGGATCGGTCTTCCAGGCTTCGTTAAAGTAATATGCCGCCTTGTCATAAAACATCAGCCCTGTCAGCGCCACACCCTTATTGTGCAGGATCGCCGCCCGGACTTTTCCCGCCGGAAGTTCCTTTCCTTCCTGTTCCAGATGGTTCCAGGTCTCCAGTAGCATATCATATCCACGGATGGCTGCCGCATATTTTCTTTTTTCCACCATATAGTCGATCTGGCTCTTGCGTTTCTCCAGATTGCTGAGTCCGGCTCCCTGCTTCAGTACCTGCTCCACCTGCAGGATTTCTTCCGGATCGTACATCCCCACATATTGCAGGATCGTCACCACGAACACACTTAAGGATCCCTGCTTATGTACCATGGGGTAGAGCTGTTTTGCCAGTTCCCACACTTTACATTCTTCTCCGATCCAGTCCACCAGCTTATCGTTCATGATGGACAGGTCTAACAGGAATGCATTCTCCTTTAGGCAATAGCACAACTCTTCCATACTATAGACCCGGATATCCAGGCCTTCCACATTATAGGCATTCTCGCAATATTCTCCTACACACAGACTTGCCTTCATTTTTCATCCTCATTTTCTCTGCCCCGGGCAGATCTACAACTCTATTTCTTCCTTCCAGATATGATGCGTAGCTGTTCGGAAGCTGCCAAAACCAAGATCCTCCAGTTCCACCTGCAGATGTGTTTCATCCTTCATCTCCACCTGAATCCGCAGTCTGGTGATTCCTTCCTGCAATTCTTCCGGCACGATTCTGGCGATCCGGCTGCCCTTTCCCGTCAGGGACGTGATCAGGATCTCCACCGCTCTTCCTTCCAGCAGGTAAAACTCCATGGTATTCTGCGCCTCGTACCAGTTGATTCCGGCGTCTAACAGTGCCTGATAGGATTCCTCTCCCTGTCAATCATCCGGACAATCCCTTTACGGATCCACCTTTCATCATCCGCTACCAGTACTTTAATCATATAACTCCTTTCCCCCGATAAAGCTCTTTCCTTCCCCTCCGGCTGCGGAGCCTGTCCGCCGCCGCTTATAAACAGCTTATCATCTGCCGTATTTTACCGTCAATCGATTCCTGTACTTTCATCAAAAGCCGCCTCATCCACCCGCATTTTCTATTTCCTTTGGTACTCCTTCCGATACCGCGCAGGCGTTATCCGGTGATATTGTTTAAATACCTTGTCAAAATCCCCCCTGTCCCCATATCCCGCCTCTGAAGCGATTTCCTCAATAGTCAGCCTGTCTTCCTTCAGCAGGGCACAGGCCCGGTTCATCCTGAATTCCATAACAAGATTGCTGAAGGTTCTGTAGGTATATTTTTTTATCAGGCGGATCATTGTCCGTTTCGTATAATTAAAATGATCGGCCAAATCCTCCAGCGTGATCTCCCTGTAATTCACGGATATGTAGGAAATAACCCGGACGATATCCACCCTGTCTTCCCCGATGCTGCGATTGGCGATCCGTTTTTCATACTGCCTTGCCAGGGCAATAAAAAGTCCTGCAAGGTTCACATACATCATATTCTGGTACATTTCCTTTTTCCGGTAAAATTCCGCGATAATGGTGAGCGCAAAGGCCCTGGCCTCACTTCCCTCTTCATAGGAGAATACCAGATGCCCTGCCGGTGATTCGATATGGTACAGCGCTTTGGTAAAAAAAGCGGATATGGGGTTAGTACTGTCCAACAAAGGAAGAAGCATACTGTGGAACCATTCTTTTTTCATAATTATATTGAAAATAACGGAGTCCTCATCCTCAATCCCCAGCTGATGAACGGCCTCCAGGTTATAAATGCAGATATCCCCTTCGGTCAGCATACCGGCCTTCCCCTCAATGGTCGTTGTACAGTGACCCTGAAAAACAAAAATCAACTCAAAAAAATCATGGTTATGAAACCGGGTTACAAATCTGTGTATCCCGTTCCTGCGATCCGCGGCATTCACCGTCTCCATGGCTACCTTTACCTGCTCTTCCTTCGCAAAGGCATGCTCGGCCCGTATGGTCTGGTGCGATTCCGTTTTCCGCCCAACGTCATCCCCCATGCCCGTCCCATCCGGGGAAAGATTGGTAAAGTACCCCTCTCTGCTTTCCCCGCAGATGTCCGGCTCCTTTTTTTCAAACGCTATCCATTCCCGGATGGAACACAGTTCTCTGTCCTCTGTCATAACTGTCCCCTTGTCACTTTAATACATAAATACTACCCTTTTTCGTCCTATTATTCAATACAGTCTCCCAAAACGTTATTCTATAATAAAATGGTAACCAGTCTTTTGTTTCGGATCCACATGAGGTATATCTTATGAAAAATTATCGTACTAACCCTGAATGGCCCCTCCTGGTCCATTATGAAACCAACGGTAACCTTCCGGAAGAATTCCGGAACCCAACCGGAAACAGCCGTCCCAGAATGCGTTGGTGGCTGCCCTCCGCCATGCTCAGCATGGACGGTATCGAGAAGGATATCCGTTCCATGGCCGAAGCCGGTTTCAGCGGTGCCGAGGTGGTTCCCATGCCCCGTTTTGACACCTCCGGCGATTTCACCATTGAATGGGGGACTCCGAAGTGGAAAGCTTTCGCCGGACATATTCTGCAGACTGCGGCAAAATACAATTTTACCATTGATTTTTCCATGACACCCTTCTGGCCTCTCGCTCTCCCCGGCATCACCGATGCATCCGACCCTGAACAGGGTGCCCAGATGGAGGCTGACTGTGCATATCTTGACGGCATAACAAAGTCCCGCCCCTATTCCGGCCTCATACCGGTACCTTCCCAGGCCGTGGAAGACGCCGCTTCCGCAGGCACGCTGCCCCGTCTGGCTGCGGTAACCTGCGCCCGGTATACGGATAAAGACACCAAGACTCTCGCCTATTCCTCCGCAAGGGCTTTCCGTCTCGGAGAAGAGGTTCTTCAGGAGGAAGGGGATCCTCTTTCCTGGAAGATTACCTTCTGTCCCGAGGACGAAGGGGAATATGTTCTGTTCGGCTGGTGGGAACACCCCTCCGGAAATAAAACCTGCCAGAATCTCCAGCTGGATCATTACAGCCCAAAAGCCACGGAACGCCTTACCTGCTATTGGGAAAAAGAACTGATCCCTTACTTCGGAGATGACTTCTCGCACATGGTTTCCCTGTTTATCGATTCCCTGGAATTCCAGACGCATCTGGACTGGACCTGGGGTTTTCTGGAATCCTTCCGGGAAGAAAACCAGTACGATCTGGCTCCCTATCTTCCCGCCCTGTATGATCCGGACAGCCCCGGCTGTTTTGTTTCGTTTCCGGTACCGGAATTTCGATTTGATGAACATAACGATCAGATCATACGTGATTATCAGGAATTTCTCACCCGGCTTTATGTGGATAACCACCTGATCCCTCTTACCCGATTTTGTGAGAAGCACCATATTAATATGCGTTATCAGACCTCCTATGGAAAGGATCTGGAACTGGCCCAGACAGCCATGTATGTGACTATCCCGGAAACCGAAACCTTATATGGCGGGGATATTCTGGATTTCTACCGTCTGCAGGCCGGCAGTATGCACCTGTCAGGAAAGCAGATTTATTCCATTGAGGCCTCCGCAGAGATGAACGGACGCGGCAACGGAGGCGTCAACTCCGGCAATTATCAGCAGACCTGGGGGAACCAGCTGTGGCACATCCAGAGGGCCTTTTCCTGCTGCGTAAACCAGGCTGTTTTCCATGGCTACTCTTATGAAGGCTATTATGATGGAGAAGGGAACGAAAACGGCTTTCTTCCGGGGACACACTGGCCCGGCTATACGACTATGGGCTACAGCGAATTCTCCAATAACTGGAGCAGCTGCCAGCCCAACTGGCTTCATGTGAACCATTACACGGATTTCCTCGCCCGGAATCAATTCATCCTGAGGCAGGGAACCGGCAGAATCGATCTGGCCGTCTACCGGCAGAGCTATGAAGAAATCATTGATTTTAATCATGCGGTAAAATTATATGACGATGACGGGCTTCTGGAACAGAACGGCTACACCTATGATTTTATCAGTCCCTCCGCCCTGGCTCTTTCTCAAACACAAGCGGCGGAAACACAGCACGAACCCCGCCGGGCCGTACTCGCTCCCGACGGCCCGGCATATAAGGCGCTGATTCTGGATAACCAGAATTTTCTTCCTTACGAAACCGCCCTCAGGCTCCGCGAATTTGCTTCAGAAGGCCTTCCTGTCCTGTTTGTAGGCTCCCTGCCCCAGCAGCCGGCCTTCCATCTGGAAAAGGAAATCGCCCCTCTCATCCAAGAGCTGCTTCTGCTTCCCTGGGTGAAACAGGTAAATACCGTACAGGAAGTACCTGCCATTCTGGAGGAACTTCAAATCCTCCCCAATGCCAGGTACCACAAACGTTCCCGGATACTCAACGTATGCCGTCATACACCGGAAACAGACTTTTATTACTTTTATAACTACGGCGATTCCGACACCTATCCGCAGGCACAGGAAATGCCCGCCCAGGATACGCCGGTCACTCTGTCCGGCAAAGGACTGCCCTGCCTGCTGGATACCTGGAGCGGTTCCATACATCCTGTCGCCGCCTACCAGGAAGGACGAAAATGTAACCATTTCCCTGCATCTGGAGCCAAATGAAAGCTGTGTCATCGCACTGATCCAAAATCCGGCCTGCCTCGGTCTGGATATTCCCTCCCTGCACACGGAGGCTCTCACCATCCGGGCAGAATACGATACATCCGGCAATTTATATGAAAAAGCTTTTACCGGTTGTTCCCTTCCCCTGGAAAACTGGAAGCTGACCCTTGAAAAATGGTCTGACAGCCCTATTCCGTCAGAAAGCATAAAAACTATTTTCACCTATGACCATCTCGATCCCCTGGTTCCCTGGAAGGATCTTCCGGGCCAGGAAAACACTTCCGGCACAGGGATTTATGAAACCTCCTTTATCCTGGAAAAAGCCTGGGAAGATAATGCCGGCTATGTACTGAAGCTCGGCGAAATCTGCGACAGCTTCAGCCTTATGGTGAACCACAGGGAAATTCCTGCGAATCAGTCCTCCTCCTACGTGGATATCAGCCCGTTCCTTCACAGAGGAGAAAACACGCTGACTATTACCATAGCCTCCACACTGCTCAATGCCCTTCTGGATTATACCTCCAGAAACGCCATAACCTATCATAAATGGCAGAATGAAATAAGGGTTCCTGATGCCTACGGCCTGTGGGGTGAGGTATATCTGCTTCCCTATGAAAAGAAGGTGCTTTCTTCTCTGTAATCTTCCTTTTCAGCAGAGTGCGGTTTTATAAATACTTCTTCTCTTAAACAGAGACTGCCCCTGAAAAGGCAGTCTCTGTTACTTTCGCAGGGTGCATACCGCATGGTTCATTCCTCCCGCTTTTTTGCGGACCTTTTATACTCTCTAATGGTCAGTCCTGTCGTTGACTTAAAAAGCCGTATCATATAATTCATATTCTGGAAATTCATCATGCAGGCAATCTCATTCAGGGAATATTTTCCGCAGTCCAGATATTCCTTGATTTTCTCCACTCTCCTGTTATTAACGTATTTAACATAGGTTTCCCCCGTGTATTCCTTGAATCTTTTACAGAAATGGGGGACACTCATAAAGCTCTTCTGTGCAGCCTCCGTTAATGGTATCTGCTCATAAATATGCTCCTCCAGATACTGCAGCACAGACTCCATGGTATCATCCGCCAGCCTCTTACGCAAAGCCGAGGAAAGCTCCTGCATTTTTTCCGTCAGTTCATATTCCAGCCTGCTCCTGGAGGAAGCATCCATAATTCCTTCCAGCTTTCCCCCAAAGCCCAGAATCAACTGGCCCGCCAGGCTGTATTTCTGAGCCAGCGTATAGATAAACCGGTTCATCACATGAAACAATTCTTTTTTGACATTATCCGGATCTTCCTTTCTGTCCCTGCAGTTATCGATATAAACCGTCAGCTGCCTGCAGAATTCCCCTATCCATTCCTCTTCCGTAAACTGCTCCGTATCAGGCGAAAAAACTTCCTTTTTTCTCCGCAGGCAGCTATCCGCCACAAAAAAATATTCCCCTGACTCATAAAAATCCTGGCGGAGCATATTCAGGCCTTCCTGATACCGTTCCCGCATATCCTTCAGCTCGTCAAAGAACCCGCTGCAGCCTATCAGCAGCCTTTCGTTTATGAACAGCTTCACATTCTGATTCAGGTCATCACAATTTTTCTTAAGCTGCTCCGCTTTTTCCTCACAGCTTTGTTCCTGCGGGAACTGGAACAGAATGAACATCTCTTTATTGTACGGAGAAAAAAAAGTGCCCATCCCTTCTTTTTCCACAATATTTTCCAGCAGATGGATCAGCATGGTTTTATCCACATGGCCTGATATCAGGGAGTCATCTGCGCTGTCCCGGCTCTGAAGCTTTAAGACTCCGGTCACATAACTGCTGCTGCAGACCTGTCCGTCCTGTGTCCCCCTCCCTTTCTCTTTCCTGTTCTTTTCTGCAAGCATGGGCAGAATCTTTTCCCCGTTTATTTTTTCTATCACCTCATTCAGCTTTTCTTCCGTAACCTCCTGCTTCAGAATATAGCTGTCGGCTCCCAGCTCCAGGGCTTCCCTCGCATAGGAAAAGTTATCATGACAGCTCACGATAATAATTCCGGCACACAGATTTTCCTCCCGCACCGCCTTTATGAAAGCCAGCCCGTCCATATCCGGCATTTCAATGTCCGTAATCACGATGTCCACCTGATTCTCCCCTCGCAGATACCCTAAAGCATCCAGGGAGGAAGAAAAGGTTCCCTGTACCGCAATATCCTGTTTCCCTTCAAGAAAGGTCTGAATCCCTATCCTCGCCAGAATTTCATCATCAATTATTATCGTCCGTATCATCTGCCGCCGCTCCCATTTCCATAACCGGGAGAATAAAATGGGCGCATGTTCCCTTCCCCGGTTCACTCTCCATAAAAAGCCCGAAAGGCTCTCCATATTCCAGCTTAATGATCTGCCGGATGTTTTTTATCCCCACATTGGTATGCTGCATGTCAGCAGACTCCTCCCGCTGCTCCCATTCGGAGATATCAAACCCTTTTCCATTGTCGCTGATATCAACATGAAGCCTCCCCTCTTTTCTGTATGACTTTAATTCTATCCGGCCGCCGTTTTCCTTCCCTCTGCTGAAGCCATGTATAATGGCGTTTTCCACAATAGACTGCAGCAGGAATTTCCGTATCAGCAGATTCTCCGTGTCCGGTTCCACATTGTAATGCATGTCAAAATTCATAAACCGTGTTTTCTGGATAACCACATAATGCTCCAGAAGCTTTTTCTCATCTGCAATCCTGTGAAGGCTGTCCTTTTTATTTGTGATCTGCATGAGGATGTAAATCAGGGAATCTGTCACATTCTGTATCGTGGACTGCTTATTAATTACCGCCAGCCATTTTACCGTGTTTAACGAATTATATATAAAATGAGGATTCATCTGGGATATCAACACCTGCATTTCAAAGTTATTTTTCTCCCTTTCCACCCTGCGGTTATCCATAATCAGTTCATGTACCTTTTTTGTCATGGAATTAAAATGGATAAAAAGGCTGTTTATTTCCCTCGTTTTGTATGTCTCCGCCTCGCTGATCTGAAGCTCTCCTTCTGCAAACCGATCCATCGCTCGTGTCAGGGAAAGGATGGGCCGGATTATATGCCGGTTCATCAGAACAATCATCAAAAAAATAAGAACCACATAAATACAGGCCAATATAAAAATACTCACTCTCACCGGCTGGAAATTCGAAAAGAACGTATTTACCGGAACAATTACCAGCTGGATCCATTCTGTTTTATAAGACTTGGCATAAGCGACCAGACAATTTTCTCCCTGTATCTTTTTGGTGAAATATCCTGTTTTTTCCGTAAAAGCCATACCTTCTATATGAAAATCCTGATTCAGACGGCTGCTGTCCGATGAATACAGCACCGTACCGGAAGGATGAAGGATATAGGTGACCGCGCCATCCATTGTAATCGCGCCGAATGCATCATCAAAAATGGATTTATCCACCGTCATATACATAATGCCGATATTCTCTTTTCCTTTGGAATTCAGGGAACGGGCAATCACATACTTATAAGTTCCGAAAGGATAAGGAGAATATGTACTTTGAGGAAGCCAGATAACCCTTCCTTTTTCAGCAACAATCTCCTCCCTGTGGCTGTTTACATAATCTACAATACTTACATTGGAGGTCCCCGCATGTACCATAGTGCCCTGTACTTCGATCTGCATGGAGGCCATTTTGGAATTGGCATTGCAGATATTGCTCATTTCCAGCCGGATCTGTTCCCAGTCCTCATCGGTGATCCTCTTCTTCGCCAGAATATCCACCGTATTGTTATGATACAGTGTCATGGACAGATCACGGTACTGGTTATAGGCAGTATTCAGCTGTTCCTGGGTTGATTTCAGATTGGTGACCAGATAATCCCCATAAATCCGGCAGGTATAGCGATACATGATACTGACGGACAGAAGGATTACCAGCAGAAAAGGCGCAATAATAAGAAAAATATAATACAGCACCAGATGATGCTTCAGACTGATTGAAAAATGATTTGTAAAAAACAAGCTTTCCTTCTCCATAACTTCTCCTCGTACCTTTCCTCACTCCACCTGTATCATGAAGCAGACAAACCGGGAAGGAATTCATATTTTTTATTCTATCATACGGTTTTTTCATTTACAACCGACTGAAAGGCCTTGAAAAATTCAGATAAATTCGTGAATAAATCATAAAATCCGTAACCTTTCGGACACATATCTGAGGAATTGGATAATATTGTGAATGGGAACGGTAAGATTGTTAATTGTTCCGATCCGATAACCCGATATAATGAAATCATAATCTCGAGGTTAAAGCAAAACTAGGAGGATTCATTATGAAAGGGAAAAAAGCACTCGCACTCTTAACCTGTACAGCACTTCTGGCCGCCAGCCTGACTGCCTGCGGCAATACCGCATCTACTACAGCGCCGTCCGCACAGGAGCCCCAGGAATCAAACGCAGCTCCTGAAACAGACATGCCGGCAGAAACACCCGCTGCTTCTGATGAAGCTGCAGCAGACGACACCATTACCGGTTCCCTGACCATCTGGGAACACGGAACCACCTTTGAAAATTCTCTGGCCGCCGTTATCGAAGGCTTCCAGAAAAAATATCCCAATGTAGAAGTGGAATATGAAATCAAAGACGGGGATACCTATTACAGCCTTCTTACAACAGCCATCCAGTCCGGTGAGGCACCTGACCTGTTCTGGACCAACGGAACCGCTACCACAAATATGCAGGATTATGTAAAAAACGATGTTCTTATGGATATCAGTGATCTGGATTTCAGCGCACTCACCGAAGACAGCCTGAAGCTCGCCACCATTGACGGCACCGTTTATTCCGTTCCCTGGCTCACCATGGATACCCGGGCCTGCTTCTATAACAAAGACCTCTTTGCAGAAAACGGCTGGGAAATCCCCGCAAAGTTCAGCGAATTCGAAGAGCTTCTGGCAAAAGAAAAGGATGCGGGAGTCATTCCCATTTCCTTCTCCCCCACCAGCTTCGGCAGCGTATTATTTATTTTTGAACCTGTTTTATCCGCTATGGATCCTGAATATACCAAGGGCCTTTCCGATTATTCCGTTAAGCTGACGGATCAGCCCGCCAAGGATGCCCTGAACAAAATGCTGGAATGGGCGGACAAAGGTTATTACGGAGATAATTACAAGGGTGTTATCGATGGCTCTGCCGCAATCCTCACCTTTACCACAGGCAAGGCAGCCATGTTCATCGGCGGTTCCTGGGAAATGTCCAGCATCGAATCCAATAACCCGGATTTGAATTACGGAGCTTTCCAGATCCCCGCCGAGGACGGTACCACCGGAATGGTCGGCACCTGTGCAAACGGATTTTCCATTTACAAAGATACCAAGAGCCCGGAAGCGGCAAAGGCCTTTGCCCAGTACTGTGCTTCCCTGGAAGCCCAGACTACCTGGGTACAGGTTCAGAGAGCCGTATCAGGAAGCCCGGAAATACAGTCCGCCAACCCTATCGCCAACGAAATATCCGATTGTGATAACGTATATACAAGCTGGCAGTCCCTTATTTCCAAATACTCCGTAGAAGGCGGAACCGGAAATGCCATCACGGAAGAATACTTCCCCAAGCTTTTTGTAGGAGATATAACCGTAGATCAGCTCATGGATGATTTAGGAAAAGAAATGCAATAGTAATTGCCGGATACGGGCCTGTATATCCATGCAGGTCCGTATAGGCGCTTATCCGCAATACAGACTGGAGATCGAATATGAAAAAACAAAGAAGAAAAAAGTCCTATCTCCTTTTTATAACTCCCGGCTTCCTTGCATATACCGTTTTCATTATCCTTCCCATCATCTATGTCATTTACCTGTCGGTATTTGAATGGTCGGGCCTGGGAGAAATGAACTTTATCGGAATAGAAAACTTCAAAACCTTGTTCACCAATACAAGAATTGCCCCTGTATTTTTTAATGCCCTGAAAAACAACCTGAAATATCTGCTCTGTGTGTGGTTCATTATCACACCGTTTCAGTTTCTGGTGGCATATTTATTTTATCTGAAGATCCCTTTCTTCAAATACTATAAATTCATGATATTTATGCCCTATGTGATCAGTTCCACCATCGTAAGCTTTTTTGCCACCATGATATTCAATCCCACTATCGGATTCTTAAATACCTTTTTTGAAAAAATGGGATGGAATAACCTTGTCAGCGCATGGGTGGGAAATCCCAAGCTGGCCTTTAAAATCATGATCGCACTAGTCCTGTGGCAGGGTGCCGCATCCGGCATGATGATTTTTTACGCCAATATGATGGATATTCCGTCGGATATTATTGAAGCCAGCAGGATCGACGGCTGCTCCGAGGCACAGCGCCTTTTCCGCATCCTGATTCCCCTTTCTCTGCCGGCCTGCTCCTCCATCATTGTGATGAGCTCCATCTGGGCTTTGGGCGTTTTCGACATTCCCTTTATGCTGGGCGGCCCTACCGGAGGCGTAAACAGCTCCCTCGATTTTGTCAATATGGTTTTCTACCGTTATACCTTCGGCAGTGTTCTCAGCGGAGAGGTCAATCTGGGATTCGGCGCTTCCATCAGCGTAACCATGTTTATTATCATCATGATCGTTACCTTTATCCAGAATAAGGTACTGACTAAATTTGAATACGAACCTTAAGGAGGGCATATGGCAAAGAAAGGAAAAAACAAAGAAATAATATCCGGAACATCCCGCCTGATCCGCTGGATTTTCTCCATTTTACTTCTTTTATTCACAAGTATCACCATATTTGTCCTGATTTCCACACTTTTAAACTCCTTTAAAACAAAGGCAAATATCCTGAACGATACCTTTGGCTGGCCCCAGTCTTTTTCCCTGGACAGTTATGTGGAAATCTTTAAAAAAGACCACTTCGGGCGATATTTTCTTAACAGCATCATCCTGACTGCCTGCGGCACCACCGGCTGTGTGCTCCTCGCCGCTTTGACGGCATTCGGCATTGCCCGGTATGAATTTAAGGGAAAACCCCTGCTTACCTCCTATTTTCTGTTTGGAATGATGTTTCCCATACAGGTGAGCGTCCTCCCTTTATTTATTATCCTGAAAAAGCTTGCTCTGCTGAACAAGCTTCCGGGAATGATACTGGTATATGCCTCCGGTATTTCTCTGTCTGTATATATTTTCCAGAAGTTTTTCCGAACCGTCCCCATGGCACTGGATGAATCTGCACGGCTTGACGGCGCGAGCGAATTTCGTATTTTTGCCCAGATTATATTACCATTATGTAAACCAGTTATTTCTACGGTGGCATTAATAACGGCAGTGGGTGAATGGAACGACTTCTATATGCCTATGGTTCTTCTCGGCGGTAAAAACGTGCGTACACTCCCTCTGGCTATTTATAATTATCTGAATGAGTTTATCAAATATATGAACGTGTCCTTTGCGGCTGTCATGATAACGTTAATTCCTATAATCATTATTTATTTCTTATTCTCTAATCAGTTGGTGGAGGGGATTACCGGCGGGGCGGTTAAGGGATAAAAAGACAGGAAGCCGCCACAAAATGGTTAGCCTCATATTAAGTAATAAGCCTACCTGAAACGATAAAAATAAGGTAGGCTTATTTTGCAAGCTGATGAAATGGAAAACAAGCATGGAATATGGTATGATTTTTCAAATGAAATTACATAAAACATGAATCAAACTTATAGAATCTGCTACTGCAACTAAACAGAAACTGTACACGAAATGTAAAGCAAACTACTTAAACACAGGATAATATATTAGATAACGGAGGTAAGCATGAAAAGCAGTAAAATATTTGACGATGTAATAATATATTTGGAAAAGCTTGCATATGAAGACAGCGACATTGACTATAATGAGATATCCAGAATTGTTATGTGTCCGATAGCCTTGTTTCAGCGCATTTTCATTTTTGTATCTGGAATTAGTATCTCTGATTATGTGAGAAAACGCAGGTTAACAATAGCTGGGAATGAGCTTAGAAATAGCGATATTTCTGTTTTAGACATAGCAATAAAATATGGCTTTCAATCCCATTCCGCATTTACTCGCGCATTTAAAGATCAGCACGGGATTACACCGTCACAAGCAAGGCAGTTAACTACTAAATTGAATGATTATCTTCCAATTAACTTCTCTGATATGAGATTTATAGGAGGAAAACGCATTATGGCAGAAATGAAGAAAATTATTTATAAGCAAGCAGACGAACGCCTTATGGTGGGTATGTTTCGCGAAACCTCTTTTCAAAACGATGGGCAAGCATGGCAATCATTTTTTGAAGGAAACTTCATTGAAAAACTCAATAAGTTGTCAGATGTTAAGTGTTGTGATGACTTAGACGAAAACGATGGGATAGGCTTAATGTACGATTTTAGTGACAAATATAACTTCAGTATCATTATCGGCGATTTTGTGCAGATTAATGCTGAAATACCAGAAGGATTGTATGTTAAACGTATTCCAAAAGGCTTAGTGGCGTATGTTCAAATTGAGGGAAATAATATTGCGGATATCCTTGATTCAGCATATTTATTGATTACAGAAGCGATTGAGAAAACCGGTAAAGAAATTGACTATCAAAATTTTTATTGGGGAGAAGTTTATACTCATGAGCGCTATTCTGAGCCACTACGTAGGGGCGAGAAGGTAACAATAGATTATATAATTCCAGTTAAACAGAACGAATAAATTAATTTGTCAACCTTTGACAGTTAAGGAAACAAAAAACCGCTGTAAGCCTTGAAAATCAGGCTTACAGCGGTTCCATTAAGTTTTTGAAAATAAGGCAATTTATTTTCTATTTTTACTTTTTTATAAGGCAACGCACACTATTCGTTATTCACCCACGGGTTCAGGAGATATATAGATATAGTCCGGCAATTCTCTCCGTGAAGCCAGCCAGTCTGCTTTACTCATCTCATAGTTTACAATTGAGTTCCATTCTCCCAGCTGATCCTGCCATGCATCTGTTTCTATTCCCACACGTCTGAACCCCAGCTTTTTTTCATAAACATACTGCGCCCGCTCGTTTTTCAGGTTCGTATCCAAAATCATTTTCTCATATCCATAATAACGGAACAGCGCATCAATAAAAACAGTAAGCAATTCTGTACCATACCCCTTTTCCTGCCTGGTAAAGTCACAGATTTTGATACCGAGTTCTGCCGCCCCTTCCTTATTACGGTAATTCATTTCGCCAATAGGGGTACCGTCAAGTTCTATGATATGCCGACGGTGGCTTTCATCCCTGTCGGAAGCAAGGCTCTCACGTATTTCTTCCGGTGTACATCCCACACCATTCGGAAAACCCGCATGAGCCATAACCTTTCCGTCATTCCACCATGCACAGAGTTGTTCGGCATCGGCGGATACCGCATTGCGAATGGTTAAGTTTTTGTACCTGATAAACATACAAGTCCTCTTTATTTCCCAATCACCTTAGGATTCTCCGCCCTCTTCGGCAGAACCACCTTATCCAGATGCCAGATATCATTCACATACTCCTGAATAGTCCTGTCAGAGCTAAACTTCCCGGAGCATGCCACATTCAGGATAGCGCTCTTTGCCCAGCCTGCCTCGTCGATGTAAGCGGCCTCCACCTTGCGCTGCGCTTCCGCATAAGGCTTGAAATCCTTCAGGATAAAATACATATCCGCTTTAGAGGTACTCTGTGTATTCAGCAGGGAGTTGTACAGCGGGCGGAACAGTTCCGTATCATAAGGAGCAAAGGTTCCGTTGATCAGCTGCATAAGTACTTTGCGGATATCCGGATCGTTATTGAAGATATCCATGGGATTATAACCGCCGAAGTTCTCAAACCGGATTACCTCATCCGAGCTTAACCCGAAAATAAAGGCATTATCCATTCCCACTTCTTCCACGATTTCCACATTGGCCCCGTCCATGGTTCCCAGGGTAAGGGCTCCGTTGAGCATGAATTTCATGTTTCCGGTTCCGGAGGCTTCCTTGCTGGCTGTGGAAATCTGTTCGGACACATCCGCCGCCGCGAAAATCCATTCCGCATTGGAAACCTTATAATCTTCAATAAATACCACCTTGATTTTGCCGCCGATGGAAGGGTCATTATTCACCACATCCGCCACCGCATTGATCAGTTTGATGGTCAGCTTGGCATTCCTGTAGCCGGCAGCCGCTTTAGCGCCGAATATAAAGGTTCTGGGATAAAATTCTTTATCCGGATTTTCTTTCAGTCCATTATACAGATACATAATGTGGAGGATGTTCAGCAGCTGGCGCTTATACTCATGAAGACGCTTCACCTGTACGTCAAAAATAGAACGGGGATCCACTTCCACACCGTTATGCTCCAGAATGTAATTGGCAAGGCGCACTTTATTCTGATACTTGATATTCATGAACTCCTGCTGCGCTTTTTTATCCTCGGCATAGATCTTAAGGCCGCTGATTTTGGATAAATCGGTAATCCAGTCACTGCCCACATGAGCCGTAACCCACTGAGCCAGAAGAGGGTTTCCATGAAGGAGGAACCTTCTCTGGGTAATACCGTTTGTTTTATTATTGAATTTATCGGGCATCATTTCATAGAAATCCTTCAGTTCCTGTTTCTCCAGGATTTCCGTATGAAGCCTTGCAACGCCGTTGACAGAATAGCCGGAAACAATGGCAAGATGCGCCATTTTCACCTGTCCGTCATAAATGATAGCCATTTTGGCAATCTTGTTCTGGTTGCCAGGATACATCTGGGAAACCTGAGCCACAAAACGGCGGTTGATTTCCTCAACTATCTGGTAAATACGGGGAAGAAGTCTGGAGAAAAGTTCAATCGGCCATTTTTCCAGGGCTTCCGCCATAATAGTATGGTTGGTATAAGCACAGGTTTTGGTGGTCACAGCCCAGGCTTCATCCCAGGTGAGATAATAATCATCCATAAGGATACGCATGAGTTCCGCAATGGCTACCGTAGGATGGGTATCATTGAGCTGGAACGTCACCTTCTCGTGGAATTTGCGGATATCGTCATGCTTTCTCATATATTTTTCCACCGCTTCCTGTACGGAGGCAGAAATGAAGAAATACTGCTGCTTCAGACGAAGCTCCTTGCCTGCATAATGGTTATCGTTGGGATAAAGCACCTCAACGATATTCCTTGCCAGGTTTTCCTGTTCTACGGCCTTCTGGTAATCCCCTTTATCAAAGGATTCCAGCTGGAAGCATTCCACAGGCTCCGCATCCCAGATGCGCAGGGTATTCACAATACCGTTTCCATAGCCTACGATAGGCATATCATAGGGAACAGCCTTTACAGACTGATAGCCTTCCTGCTTAAAGCAGTTGCGTCCGTTTTCATCCACAAAAACATTAACATATCCGCCGAACTTGACCTCCTTGGCATACTCCGGACGGCGGAGTTCAAAAGGATTGCCGTCGGCCAGCCAGTTGTCCGGCACCTCAATCTGATAGCCGTCCCTGATTTCCTGTTTGAACATTCCGTAGCGGTATCTGATCCCGCATCCATAAGCCGCATAGCCCAGGGTTGCCAGGGAATCCAGGAAACAAGCCGCCAGACGTCCCAGTCCGCCGTTGCCCAGCGCCGGATCCGGTTCCTGATCTTCCACTGTATTGATATCGATTCCCAGCTCTTCAAGAGCTTCCGCCACATCCTCATAAGCCTGCAGATTAATCAGGTTATTTCCCAATGCACGGCCCATCAGAAATTCCATGGAAAGATAATATACAGTTTTCGGATCCTCCTTCTGATACTCCTTCTGGGTATTCATCCAATTATCTACGATGATATCCTTGATGGCATAGGAAACCGCCTGGAAAATCTGCTGCTGCGTAGCCTCCTCCAGGGTTTTCCTGTAAAGGGTCTTTACATTATACACCACACTGTTCTTGAATAAATCTTTGTCAAATTTCTGAATAACCGGTTTCTTAAGCATTTACTTTCTCCTCGTTCCTCACAATTATCGTTCATTTTACGGTTCATACAGCGATGCAGGAACCGTTCTTTCCTATACTATATTATGCCTGCTGTAAGTCTGACACGTACAGTTTACAACACTTTACCAAATATGGAAACAGTAATTTTGTAACAATAAGTTATAAATTCAGTAAAAAAAGCCGCCACTTCACACCAAAGCGGCGGCTCTCTGTCAGAAAAACGCTGATCAGTTCACTTTTTCGATAGCGATGGTCACATTTTCACCGTTAACGTTCCATTCCTTGCTTACAGCCAGCATATCTCCTGCCGTAATGGAATCCGCAAGCACCTTGCCTGCAATGAATTCCTGGTTGGAGGAAGCGATCCCCGCTACGGTCTCATTTCCGCACAGAGATACCCGGATGTGATCCATTACCTCAAAACCAGCTTCCTTACGCATTGTCTGGATTTTGCTGATGATTTCAAATACAAAGCCTTCCTCAACGAGCTCGTCGGACAGGTTGGTATCCAGAACTACCGTCATATTATTGTCGGCCTCGGATACATAGCCTTCCTTCTGTGTCATTTCGATAAGAAGGTCTTCCTTGGTCAGGCTTACTTCCACGCCGTTTACGTCAAAGGTTAGGCTTCCTGAAGCATTCAATTCATCCATAGCGGCATTTCCGTCCAGAGCGGCCAGAGTCTTCTGGATTCCGCCCAGCTGTTTGCCGTATTTCGGCCCAACCGTACGAAGCTGAGGCTTGAAGGTATAGGTGGTGAAGTCTCTTACGTCGTCAGTGAATACCACCTTCTTCACATTCAGCTCATCCTCTACGATTTCCTTATAGAAATCGCTCAGGGTGTTTCCGGCCTTTACAAACATGGTGCCGATAGGCTGGCGGTTCTTTATATTTGCCGTATTTCTGCAGGCACGGCCCATAACGACGATATCCAGCACTTCTTCCATCGCTTCTTCCAGTTCTTTATCCACAAAGGCGGGATCCGCTTTGGGGAAATCGCACAGATGTACGCTTTCCGGCGCATTTTTATCCAGGCTTCTCACCAGGTTCAGGTAGATTTCTTCCGTCATAAAGGGAATCATGGGAGCTGCCAGCTTGCTCACGGTTACCAGGGCGGTATACAGAGTCATATAAGCATTGATCTTATCCTGCTCCATTCCCTTGGCCCAGAAACGCTCGCGGCTTCTTCTTACATACCAGTTGCTGCAGTCATCCACAAAGTCCTGAAGGGCTCTTGCCGCTTCCGGAATCTGATAAGCGTCCAGACGGGTATCCACTTCCGTGATAAGGGTATTCAGACGGCTTAACAGCCATTTATCCAGCACGGACAGCTTGTCGGCTTCCAGCTTATATTTTGTGGCGTCAAAATTATCAATATTGGCATACAGCACGAAGAACGCATAGGTATTCCAAAGGGTTCCCATGAATTTGCGCTGTCCTTCAATTACCGCTTTGCCGTGGAAACGGCTGGGCAGCCAGGGAGCGCTGCTGGAATAGAAATACCAGCGGATAGCGTCCGCACCGTATTCATTTAAAGCGTCGAAGGGATCGATTGCATTTCCCTTGGACTTGCTCATCTTCTGGCCGTTCTCATCCTGTACAAGTCCCAGGACAATTACATTTTCAAAGGAAGTCTGGTCAAAGAGCAGAGTGGATTCCGCCAGCAGGGAATAAAACCATCCGCGGGTCTGATCCACAGCCTCTGAAATAAACTGGGCAGGGAACTGCTGCTCAAAGGTTTCCTTATTTTCAAAAGGATAATGATGCTGTGCGAAAGGCATGGCTCCAGAATCAAACCAGCAGTCAATCACTTCCGGCACACGCTTCATGGGCTTTCCGCATTTCGGGCAGGGGATGGTGATGGCATCGATATACGGACGATGCAGCTCCACCGTCTTCGCTTCCGGATTGCCGCTTACTTTTTCCAGTTCCTCACGGCTTCCTACGGAAAGCATTTCCCCGCAGTCACACTGCCAGATATTCAGGGGAGTTCCCCAATACCTGTTTCTGGACAGGCCCCAGTCCTGGATATTTTCCAGCCAGTCTCCGAAACGGCCCTTACCGATGGATTCCGGGATCCAGTTGATGGTATTATTGTTGGCGATCAGATGCTCTTTTACCGCCGTCATTTTGATAAACCAGGATTCCCTTGCATAGTAGATCAGCGGCGTATCGCATCTCCAGCAGAAGGGATAACTGTGTTCAAATTTAGGCGCGGAAAACAGCAGGTCTGCTGCCGCCAGTTCTTTCAGGATAACAGGATCCGCATCCTTACAGAAGGTTCCCGCCCAGGGAGTTTCCTTCGTCATCTCACCCTTGGTATCCACTAGCTGGACAAAGGGCAGATCGTAATTGCGTCCCACATTGGCATCATCTTCACCGAAGGCCGGAGCGATATGAACCACACCGGTACCGTCTGTCAGAGTAACGTAATTGTCACAGGTCACATAAAAAGCTTTTTTATGCTGTTTTTCACAGGTTTCCACCGCACAGTCAAACAGCGGTTCGTATTCCTTATATTCCAAATCCTTACCCACATAGGTTTCCAGCACTTCATAAGCCGGAACTTCAGGATTTTCCTTGTTCAAATCACCCAGAACCGTATCCAGAAGCGCCTGAGCCATATAGTAGGTAAATCCGTCGGCGGCCTTTGCCTTAACATAGGTTTCTTTGGGGTTCACACAAAGAGCCACGTTGGAAGGCAGTGTCCAGGGCGTGGTTGTCCATGCCAGGATATAAGCATCCTCGCCCTTTACCTTGAAGCGGGCGATAGCGGAGCGTTCCTTCACATCCTTGTAGCCCTGGGCCACCTCATGGGAAGACAGAGGGGTTCCGCAGCGGGGGCAATAGGGAACAATCTTGAAGCCCTTGTAAAGCAGGCCTTTATCCCAGATTTTCTTCAGCGCCCACCATTCGGACTCAATATACTCATCATGATAGGTTACGTAGGGGTCATCCATATCCGCCCAGAAACCAACCTTTCTGGAGAAATCTTCCCACATGCCCTTATATTTCCATACGCTTTCCTTACATTTCTCGATGAAAGGGGCGATTCCGTACTCTTCAATCTGCTCCTTGCCGTCCAGGCCCAGAAGCTTCTCCACCTCCAGCTCCACCGGAAGCCCATGGGTGTCCCATCCGGCCTTCCTGGGAACCATATATCCCTTCATGGTACGGTAACGGGGAATCATATCCTTGATAGCCCGGGTTTCCACATGACCGATATGGGGCTTGCCGTTCGCGGTCGGCGGCCCGTCATAAAACGTATAGGTAGGGGAGCCCTCCCTGATTTTCATGCTCTTTTCAAAGATTTTCCGGTCTTCCCAGAATTTTTCCACTTCGTGTTCCCGTTCCACAAAGTTCAGATCTGTGTTTACCTTAGTGTAAAGTGACATTTCCTTCTTCCTTTCTTTCTCCGGCATTCAGCCTAAAACCTTTCCATAGGAACAAAAAACCCCGTCCTTGTAAAAGGACGAGGTTCAAGACTCGTTATACCACCTGTTACAGCATACGGCTCATAAAAACAGGAACCCCAAAAAGCGGGCTGTCTTTATAAGAATATATGGTTTCCCGTAACGGAGGAAATCCGGCGTTGCCTACTTGTTCCCTTTCAGCCCGCAGCTAAGAAGTGATCTTCCTCATGTTTTACTCGTACCGGTCTCCCACCTGCACCGGCTCGCTGCACCTTTCCAACATGACTACTGTCTTCCTCATGGCTTTTTCCTGTGTTCATGTCGGTATTATATAGCCCGGAAAGCCGCATTGTCAAGGGATTGTGGGAAAGAATCCATGGGAATTGCTGCAATTATTGAAAAATTATTTTCAATGCCTGTCGAATTGTGTTATATTCTGTTTGTATACAATCCTGAAAGGAGGCTGTTCATGGGCTGGATAAAAGCATATGTAACAAAAATATACCGAAATATGGGGCAATATCTGCGATGGCTTTTTTTCAGCGGACTGACAGGAGCGGCCGTGGGGCTGTTTGCCTCTCTCTTTTCCTGGTGCCTTAACCACGCAACCGCTTTCCGCACACAGCATCACTACATGTTTCTCACACTGCCGCTGGGCGGACTGCTGATTGTATTTTTATATAAAGCATTCCATTATGAAAATAACGGCGGAACCGATTCCGTCATCGAAAGCATCCACAGTGAAATCATCATCCCGTTCCGCATGGCTTTTCTTATTTTCTGTTCCACGATTATCACCATTCTCTGCGGCGGCTCCGTGGGCCGTGAGGGTGCGGCGCTGCAGATCGGCGGCAGCATGGGGAAAAAGCTGGGGGATATATTCCATTTTAATGAAACAGATAAGAAAATCATTCTCATGAGCGGTATGGCCGCCGCTTTTTCCGCTCTGTTCGGCACGCCCATGGCGGCTGCTTTTTTTGCCATGGAGGTTTCCAGCGTGGGGATCATGTACTATGCGGCGCTGGTTCCCAGCATCTGTGCGGCCCTGGTTGCCAATGATGTCGCCAAATACATAGGCGTGCAGACAGAAAACTTTCATGTTATGAATGATCTGGAGCTTTCCCTTGTTCCCGGACTGAAGGTTGTCCTATTGGCGGCCTGCTGCGCCATGCTGAGCATTCTTTTCTGCATGATGCTTCAGATGGGGGAGATTTTTTTTAAGAAATATTTTAGTAACCTGTATATCCGGATCTGCGCGGGCGGCATCCTTCTCATTCTCCTCACCCTCCTTATCGGGAGCCAGGATTACCTTGGCACGGGCATGCCGATCATTGAACAGGCGCTGGCAGGCAATGCGCTGCCATGGGCTTTTCTTTTCAAAATGATATTTACGGTCATCACGATTTCCGCCGGCTATAAGGGCGGTGAAATCGTACCCTCCCTGTTCATCGGTGCCACCTTCGGCTGCACTGTAGGCACCCTTCTGGGGCTTCCTGCATCCCTGGGCGCGGCGGTAGGCATGATCGCCGTGTTCTGCGGCGTTACCAACTGCCCCATTACCTCGCTGCTTATCTGCTTTGAACTGTTCGGCTTTCAGGGTATGCCCTACTACCTGATCGCCATTGCCCTCT
>ERZ826764.1685-NODE-1685-length-24608-cov-4.586649_pt1 | contig 24608 bp, 27 predicted proteins | sample MGYA00519870_ERZ826764 | MGnify/ENA primary metagenome ERZ826764 (study PRJEB31778, sample SAMEA3449239) | human gut metagenome | biome: human gut; feature: human-associated habitat; material: faeces | place: United Kingdom | collected 2010/2012 ...
TGCTGCAAAATCACTGCTATACTTCTTATCAGGAAATTTTGCGTAGTATTCAGAAAGTCTCTCTATAAGCTCTTCTGCGTTAAGATATCTGCTCTTCATCTTAGAATATTCAACATCAGTCAGCCTTACATTTTTAAACTCTCCGAACACTTTCTTTTCATCCTCACCCGGAGCCGGTAAACTCTCCTGAGTATGTTCAATTTCTTTTTTCTGGCCGCCTTTTAAACTTGCAACCCTTTTGCGTTCTCTATCAGCCTTATCAGAAGACTTCCCGGTGTTATCTTCCACATACGGAAGGTTTATAATTACTTTCCCATCTCCACTTTCCTCTAAAGAGATGAAATCGTGCTCCAAGTAGTATGACATTGCTGCCCCCATAAACTTAAAGTCAACCCTTACCATATCCGCCAGATACGAAACGTAGCTGTCTTCAGATACTGTGTACTCGAAGGTTATCTTTCCACCTGTACTGATTGCTTTATCGTAAAGTTTCAATAAGGTTAATGACATCTTCTCCCCGTATATTGGAACTCTTTCCATTGCAAGAACTTTTGGATTGTCGAAGTAGCCTTCCTTGAATCTAAAATACCAGTATGGCTTATATACATCCGACATGTTTTCTTTCTCCTAACCTTCCGTCTCATCCCATGTAATTAAGTTATCTTCAACATATGGGAAGTGTATTTTTACGTCTTCACCTTTCTCATCTATCTTGGCAAATCCATGCTGTAAGTAATACGACATCGCTCTGTCCATAAAAGGTATGTTGGTTTTACATTCCTCTGCCAGATATCTTATATATCCATCAGCAGCCAGTCTGCTCTCTATGTTTAGTATTCCACCTGTTCTTATTGACATATCATAAAGCTTAAAAAGTGTAACGACATATGCAGCTCCATACACCGGCACATTTTCCATCCTTATAATTTCCTTACTGTCAAAGAAATCAGACCATACCTTAAAGCCACCATATTTAATCAGTTTCGCCGCTCTCATTTTCAATCTCCTGAATATCCTTCATTATGTCGTTTATTTCTTCCACATAATCACGTATCTCCTGCACAGAACTACTGCCATAATGCGCAATCACATCATTTACCAGTGCAGCCCTTGCACTGTATGTAACATATCTCTTCTCGTTGTAAAACTTTATTGGCATACCCTTTTTAAGCTCATTTAAAAGGGCCGTCCTGCTCACATCCAGCTTTTCGCTCATCGCTGTAATCGTATAACCCTGTTTTGCCAACTGTTCCAGTGCTTTCTTTCTCTCGAAGTCCCACTTTCTTTTTTTCTGAAGCTTGTCCGCACTCATATACTTTCACACCTTTCTATTCCTTATTATAGAGATAGCATATATATAACTATTATTCTTTTTACTGTTATATATAAAAAGAGAGAGAGTTATAGTTATATATATAGGGCAGATTTCTGCCTGCAAATACACGAATAACTATTTCTCTCCCTCTTAGAAAGAAATTCTATTAAGTTGTAATTTTAGAATCGTTGAAATTTCAAGGAGTAGAACTAATCACTCTTCCGTATTTGCAATTTAATTCTACTACTCAGCTTACAACTTGCAAGCTTGCAATGTATCAAATCTACAGCATGTCGAACAAAGAACCATAACCTTTCACGGAACCTTTATATCCTATCAGCTTAAGAGCCGAAAAAAGGGAAACTTGATTGCTGGAGAAAACAGGAATTCCCAGCTTCTTTTCCATTACATCGATAAGTTCTATGGTTCTTGAATTGGTACAGCTGATGAACACGCCGTCTATATCCGGCGTTTTCTCATACATTTCCATTATGGAGCAAGCATAACGTTCCGGCGACACCTTTACAATATCGGTATCAAGTGCGCATTGCTCGCCTATCAAATTCGCCACCTCAACTCCCATAGCCTCGACGAAAGCTTTCTCTTCAGCATTTATATTGTCCTCATAAGGAGTTGCCATATTTATCTTCTTGCAACCTGCCAAAGTCAGCGCTTGAAGGAGGCCTGTAGAAGTTGTTGTAGCCGGTATGCCGCCTGCCGCATCGGAAATTCTTTTGGCCAGCTTTTCATCCCAGCCGGGTCCGCCCAAAAAGCTTCCTGCTGTACAGGCAAATACTATAACATCGACTTCACAAGAGGCAAGCTGTCTGGAAAGTTCCTCAACTCTGCAGGAGTTGACCATATTCCAAATGTCTTCCTTACCTGCGCTGTCGCCATCGATGGAAATTCTCGCCGTATGAAACGAAACATCTTCAGGCAAAGCCATGTGCCATTCTCTTTCCAGAGACAGGCTCGAAGCTATATAGATAACTCCTATTTTAGCTTTCCACCCACTTCTTTCTTTAATTATGTTAAGCTCTATGTCATTTAAATACAATGCCGCTCACCTCCTAAAATTTTACGCTAAAACACAGCTTGTATGATTAATATATAAACGTGCAAACTTCGTGCCATAATTGTTTTTAAAAACCAAATAAATTCAATATATGAGTCGCATTATACTTTTGCAAATGTTGTCGCGTGATTTTTCCTGTCAAGGCAAATTTAATAGTATTGTCTATAAATAATACATTATGTATATTTTTTTTGCATTTTGTCCTAATATATAACAAAAAAGAATGGTTTTCCCAAACCATTCTTTTTTATATCTTTTATTTGAGCATTTCATCCTTTTGGTCAAGGATATCCTTAACAATAAGGCAAGCCGGGCAATCGCAGTACTCGCCGCCTGCAGCCTTTATCTCCTTCGCATGAGCTTCGATGCCTGCAGCTGTGTCCGCTCCAAAATATTCCTTCCCTTTTTCTGAACCGGCAAAAGCTATCAGTTGATCGATTGGCATTATATCCTCTTCCAGCTCTTTTATATAACTTTCCGTCTGGCTCTTTTCGGCATCGGTACCCAGGGCCGCAAGCCAGCGTTCAGCAGCTTCTTTAGTTTCTTTGCTGCATGTAGGTGCATCGATAAGTTCTCTTGTCTTAGCTTCCACTGCTTCTCTTATGTTTTTTTCCATTTATCCTCCATCTGCCTTTTTCACGATTTTCTATATTGTACCACCGTCATAAAGAATACTCAAGTAAAATCAAAATATCATAAATCAGGGACGTACCACTTTTTTACCTAATATTAAGATGCTATTTTATATATCATATTCTGTAGCCCTTCGCACTCCTGACACTATTTGTCCTCCTTGCCCATTGTCCCTTTACAACCCTATTTTTTCTTATAAAAATGCGAAATTTATAGGAGCCACCCCTATAATTTTTTTACTTTTCCATGATTTTATAGGGTTTTTGCAAAGGGAGTGGAGACTTTATTTTACTAAATGCATAAAAATTCAGGCTGCCAGTTAACTTTTCTTAATTGTGAGATTGTCGATTCCAGAGTTATCATGCCAGAGTATGTCGAATCCTGTCCAACCGTGTCAATAGAAGCGCTTAATAAGGTGTAAGCTTATGAAGCTTTCGCTATTATCACTCCTCAGTATTCCTATAAATTTTCTTTATATGAGCATATTTATAGGAGTCAGCCCTATAAAAAAATATAAAATCCAAGAATTCGTGGGGTTAGTGTTTTGAGTGAATGCAAGATTATTCAAATCTATTTAAGTTTAATAAAAATATTTTATTTCTTAATTCCTCTCTCGCTTTCTTATAAAAGAAATCAGCGTTGCAAGAATTCCAATGAGAATAACGCCTGCAGAAAGGCCCATCATAACGCCTGCTGTAAAATCCTGAAAACCGCTGCCGCTCGTTACCCTCGATATGACACCTAAAGCAATGCCGAGTATGAACAGCAAAATACCTACAGTCCTCGTTTTATTGTCTTTTATCTTTTCTCTGAACGCTGAGCCTAACATCAAAGATTTTTCCATGAAGGGCGATCTCTTGTTCATTTTTAAATTCTCCTTATCTAAGGCATATGAATATTTTCTTGAATAATACCATACGCTCTGTAAAGATATCACCATAATTCTGTTAAATTCTGTTAAATACGTTTAAAGCATATCGCACTTTTTTTCCAAATAAAAAATCACCGTGTTAGATTGAACTAACACGGTGTCAAAAAAAACTGTTTTCTATTTTAAGTTCATTTCAAAAGTCCTGTTGAGCTTAACTTCAGGCATCAATTCTGTAGCGATAACGTCTAAAACGCCTTCGAGAGCTTTGACCTCCTCTGCCGAAAACCTTTCCCTGATGCGCCGCATGACTACATTCATGTAATCATATGTTATGCCGTAATCCTTCATATATTTTTCTGTCACGTCCAGATGATATTCCCGTTTATCTTCGGTGCTCCTGCTTTTAGTTATATAACCTTTGCGAACGAGATTGTTAATCTTATAGGCGGCATTGGGCGCGGAAAGCTTGCAGAAAGTGGCAAATTCGTTAACGGTAGGCTTGCCTAAAGCATATATCACTTCAACACAAAAGACCTCCACGGCAGATAAACCGTCGTGATTGTCGTCAAACTGCCTGAATACTTTCGCATAAAGACTCAATTTGAACTTGGTATAAATCTCTGCAAAACTTTCTTCCAGCATTGTATTACCTTCCTTCGCCCCTATTTTATCAAAACCGTCAATATTATTCAAATGATTTTTACCAATCTAAAGCAATAAATATATCATTCCGTTATGGCAAATGTTATTTCTCCTGCAGCAGCCACCTTGTCTCCTACCTTGGCAACCGCTTTGCCGAATCCCACCGGTCCTCGCTTTTCTATTATTTCGCAATGAAGCTCGAGCACATCTCCCGGAACCACCTGCTCCTTGAAGCGAAAATTCTTGATGCCGCCGAAAACTGCAAGCTTTCCTTTGTTCTCAGGCAAAGATAGTATAGCTACTGCTCCCGTCTGAGCCAGCGCTTCCACGATGAGCACCCCCGGCATTATCTGTCTTTCAGGAAAATGTCCCATAAAATACATTTCATTGGCTGATACGCATTTTATTCCTTTTGCCCATTGTCCCGGCTCCATATCGACTATCTTGTCCACCAGAAGAAACGGATATCTATGAGGGATTATCTCTTTTATCTGTTCTGAATTCAGCATCATTCTTCGTACCTCCCGAAAATAATCGAAGCATTATGGCCGCCAAAGCCGAGGGAATTGGACATGGCGTATTCAATATTGGCTGTTCTGCCTTTGTTTGCGACTATGTCTAAATCACAATCCATGTCAGGCACCTTGTATCCTATGGTTGGAGGCAAAAATCCTTCCTTCAGCGCAGCAATCGTAATTATGGCTTCTATTCCGCCTGAGGCTCCCAAAAGATGTCCTGTCATAGATTTGGTGGAAGAAATGGCCAAGTTATAAGCATGCTCCCCAAAAGCCTGCTTTACCGCCAAAGTCTCGCATTTGTCATTCATGGGAGTTGAAGTGCCGTGAGCGTTTATGTAGCCTATCTGCTCCTTTTCCAGCATAGCATCCTTTATCGCCGCTGTCATGCACTGAGCCGCGCCGCTGCCATCCTCCAGCGGCGCTGTCATATGATTAGCGTCGCAGCTTACTCCGTATCCTGCTACCTCAGCCAGTATGCGCGCGCCTCTTTTGACAGCATGCTGGTATTCTTCCAATATGAGCACTCCTGCGCCTTCGCCCATCACAAAACCGCTTCTTTCTTTATCAAACGGTATAGACGCCCTCTCCGGCGTATTGTTCTCGCAAAGAGCTTTCATGGAAGTAAAACCGCCTATGCCCAGTTCTGACACACAGCTTTCCGAACCGCCAGTCATCATGATATCCTGATATCCGTCTCTTATCTGTCTGAAGGCTTCTCCTATGGCGTTGGTGGCTGAAGCGCAAGCTGTGACTATGCACTGGCAGCTTCCTTTAAATCCAAACTCTATGGCTGCCATTCCCGCTGCCATATTGGTGATAGCCATAGGTACAAAGAGCGGCGAGACTTTATCGAATCCTCGCTTCAAGCCTTTGCTGTGTTCTTCTTCAATAACTCCCAGGCCTCCAATTCCGCTGGAAATGTTGACTCCGCATCTGGTACGGTCTTCTTTCTCCATATCCAGTCCGCTCTGGTCGAAGGCCTGATGAGCAGCTGCCAAAGCCAGCTGAGTAAACCTGGCGGTTCTCCTGGCCTGCATTTTATCCATTATATCGCACGGGTCAAACCCTTTTACTTCTCCGGCTATCTTTACTTTATGCTCTGAAGTATCAAAGCTTTTAATAAAATCTATCCCACATAAGCCGGCCTTGGCGTTTTCCCACATGGCGTAAACATCGTTTCCTATGGGCGAAACAGCGCCTATACCGGTTACTACAACTCTCTTTTTCATATAGCTTTTCCTCCTGCTGTTTTCAATGGGTTACATCAAACGCATACTATAAATTCCGTAACCGCCGTGGCGTTATCTCATGCACATCCCGCCATCCACGCATACTGTCTGACCTGTTATGTAGCCGCTTTGCTCTGATGCTAAAAATGCAATTACCTCTGCCACGTCCTCCGGACTTCCCATTCTTTTAGCCGGAATAAGAGCCTTAGCCGCTTCTATGGCTGCATCTGTCATGGCGTCTGTCATGTCGGTTTCAATAAATCCCGGGGCAACGGCGTTTACTGTAATGCCTTTAGCTGCCACTTCCAGAGCGAAGGATTTAGTAAGGCCTATTACCCCTGCTTTGCTGGCTGAATAGTTAGCCTGCCCTTGGTTGCCTGTTATTCCCACTACGCTGGCCATGCTGATTATCCTTCCGTAACGCTGTTTGAGCATCTGCCGGCTTACCGCCTTTGTCATGAGAAAAGTACCCTTAAGATTTGTATTTATGACAGAGTCAAAATCCTTCTCCTCCATTCTCATCAGAAGGCCGTCTCTTGTTATGCCTGCGTTATTTATCAGCACATCTATCCTTCCGAAACGCTCCAAAGCTGCTGCTGCAATTTTTTCACATTGCTCTGCCGAGGCCACATCGCCTTTTATCAACAGGATTTCCGCCCCCAGTTGCTTGCAAGCTTCTTCCGTTTCAGATGCAGCCTTATCATTTCCCAAATAATTTATTACCAGGTTGGCTTCGAGAGACGCCAGCTTAAGGGCAGCAGCCTTTCCGATCCCCCTTGCGCCTCCTGTTATTATAACTGTCTTCCCTTTCATTTTCTTTCCTTTCCGCCGGCATATTTTACTTTGCGCCGGTCAGTTGCCTCATTACAGCCTCAAAATCGCAGGCTGACTCTATATTGAGCGTTTCCATATCCGGGGCTGTCTTTTTTACAAATCCTGACAAAGTCTTTCCGGGCCCGATTTCCAACGCAATATCTATGCCTTCTTTTTTCATCAGCCTTATGGAATCCTCTAAAAGCACAGGAGATGAAACTTGTCTGACAAGCAAATCGGCTATGGTTTCCTCATCTTTTTTCATGCTGCCTGTAGCGTTGAATACAACGGGAAATCTCATCGGCCTTTCTTCTAAATTTTCCATACGGTCAAATACATTCCTGAGAACTGCGCCTGCCGGCTTCATAAAGTCAGTATGGAAAGGTCCGCTTACAGGAAGTTTGAGGCATCTTTTTATGCCCTTTTCCATAAGCAGCTTCGACGCTTGCTCAACTGCTTCAGTCAGGCCGGATATGACTATCTGTCCGGGGCAGTTGAAATTTACAGCCTGGACTTTCTTTCCCGTAAGATTGGAGGCTTCTATGCAGCATTCTTCCACGAGATTTCTTTCTCCGCCCAGCACGGCCATCATAGCGCAGTCTATGCCTTCTGAAGCTTTGCTCATAGCCTCGGCCCTCTTTCTGACGATGTTAACTGCCTCCTCGGGAGTGAAAACTTCCGCCGCTGAAAGAGCAGAATATTCGCCGAGACTGAGGCCTAAGGTCATAGCCGGTTTAATTCCTTGTTCTTTGAGAAGGGCAGTGACCCCTGCGGCAAATGCCACCATCACCGGCTGAGTATATCTGGTATCTGAAAGTTTTTCGGCTGGTCCGTCAAAGGCCGCTCTCTTTTCATCCTCAGTCAGATAGTCAAAGATGTCTCTGAATGCCGGATATTGTTCATAAAAATCTTTTCCCATAGCCGGTCTCTGACTTCCTTGACCTGCAAACAACAATCCTAATTTCATATCTTTCTCCTTATTCTATAGCCTGCCAGGAAAAATTCCATGAGAAGTTTCTCTGGGAAACAATTCATCTATAAGGTCTTTCACCGTGGTCATTTCCTTCACCCGGCCTACATTGCCGCCGCAGAAAAAAAGTCCCTCCTGAATGTTTCCTTTAAAAGCTTCTATCAATGCTCTGTTTATACAGTAAACCGTAGTTGCAGGATTGCACGTCCTGATGCAATTGATACATTTTATAGGCGGCGTGCGCAAACCTGCTTTCGCTTTTTGCACTAAAGGTGTGATCAACCCACGCCCCGGCATTCCTACAGGGCTTTTCAATATCACCATATCTTCTTCTTTTGCCTCGATTATGGTTTGCTTGAATTTTTCTGACGCATCGCATTCTTTTGTAGCGATAAATCTGGTAGCTATCTGCACGCCATCAGCTCCGGCTTCCATCACCGCCTCTATGTCTGACCTGTCGAACACGCTTCCGCCTGCAAACAGCGGAATATCAGAAAACAAGTCTTTTATTTCTGATACTATGGTCTTCAAAGATTGGCAGCGGCCGTTTATAAGGTCCTGCTCGTCAAAGCCCAGATGTCCGCCGGCCAGGCTCCCTTCTGCTACGATGAAGTCCGGCTTTTTGCCGAATCTCTTGAGCCAAAAGTTAGCTATGGTTTTTGCTCCTTTGGCTGAAGATACTATAGGCGCCGCCATAACTCCGCTGCCGCCCAGTATCCCAGGGAGCTCCAGAGGAATTCCTGCGCCTGATATTACGGCGTCTATGCCCTCTTCACACGCAACTCTTACCATGCGCTCGTAATTATTGGTCACCACCATGGCGTTGATGGCCAAAAGGCCTTTGCCCTTTGAAATGTTTTTTGCTTTTCGTATTTCTCTTCTAAGGGAACGTTCTGCCGCGTCGTCAGGAGCTTCCCAAAAGTCTTCTTCTGTAAACCCTATGTTGGCCGTAGAGATCACTCCCATAGCGCCTTCAGCTGCTACAGCTCCGGCCAAATTGCCCATGGAAACTCCTATTCCCATTCCTCCCTGTATCAACGGACGCTCAAGCCTATCTAATGCTGACATCTTGCATATCCTTCCATCATTTTTTCAAATATCTTCCTGGCAGGAAGAATTTCTTTCATCATTCCTGCCACCTGTCCCGCCATCAGAGAGCCGTTTTTAGTATCGCCTTCAAATACAGCCTTTTTCAGAGAGCCCAAAGTAAACTTTTCCAATTCCATCAAGTCAGCGCCATTCTTCTCCATCTCCAGATATTCTCTTGTCATGGGATTTTTTATGACTCGTACAGGAGCGCCGGCAGACCTGCCGGTAACCGTGGTACTGCTGTCTCTGGCAGAAATAATTGCCTGTTTATAGTTTTCGTGTATGGGGCATTCTTCGCTCACCAGAAGACAAGTACCCACCTGAACGCCGCAAGCACCCAGTGCAAAGGCTGCTGCCATCTGTCTTCCGTCCCCTATGCCTCCTGCCGCTATAACAGGTATGTCCACTGCATCGCATACTTGAGGCACCAAAGCCATAGTCGTAAGCTCGCCTATATGTCCGCCGCTTTCACAGCCTTCAGCTATCAACCCATCTACGCCCAGAGATGACAGCCTTTTGGCTAAAGCGACGTTGGATACTACGGGGAAAACTTTTATCCCTGACTCTTTCCATTGTTTTACGTATTTCCCCGGATTTCCGGCTCCTGTAGTAACTACAGGAACACGTTCTTCAATTATTAAGTCAGCCATTTTATCTGCGTCCGGGTTCATGAGCATTATGTTAACTCCAAAAGGACGCGTAGTCAGAGATTTGCAGCGTCTTATCTCTTCTCTGAGACTCTCTGCACTCATGCCTCCGGCTCCTATGATTCCCAAAGCGCCTGCTTCCGATATGGCCGCCGCAAATTCTCCTGTCGCAATGTTGGCCATACCGCCTTGCAATATGGGAAATTCTATGTTTAAAATTTCATTGATTCTCATAATTTCTACCTTTTGCTAAAATCTGATTTTTCATGATACTCTATGTACATGCTTCCATAGGTCAATCCGGCTCCGAATCCGGCACAAATCAATCTTTTTCTGCCTTTAAGGAGGCCTTCTGCTCTCATTTGGGCTATGGCTATAGGGATGCTGGCAGCAGATGTATTGCCGTAGTTGTAAAGATTTTTGAAAAATTTACGGCTGCTGCCTGATATGCGCCTTGCCACATTATCAACTATCCTTTCGTTGGCTTGATGACACACGTAGTAATCGATGTGCTCATCATCAAGGCCTTGTTCTTCCATAAGAGCCATTATGCTGGCGGAAGCCTTGCTTACAGCAAATCTGTAGACCTCCTGCCCTTCCATTCTTATAAAATGTTCCTTCCCGTCGCATCTCAATACCCGGTTGTCAGAAACCAGTCCGCCGTTATACGCAAAGTCTGCCGCTGAGTCCTTTTGGAGCACTACAGCTCCCGCGCCGTCGCCAAACAATACGCAAGTGCTTCTGTCTGTCATATCTACCAGCGGCGATATCTTCTCGCTTCCTATCACAAGGACATACTTGCAATCGATACTGCTTACAAGGCCCCTGGCTATAACGCATCCATAGATGAATCCGGAGCATGCACCGTTGACGTCAAAGCTCAAAGCAGACTCGGGAAGGCCCAACCTGCCGGCCACCTCACAGGAAACTCCCGGCGTGTGGTTGTCAGGCGTAAAGGTGCATACTATGCAAGCTGCAATTTCCTCCGGCTTGACATTGGCGTCTCTCAGTGCTTCTTTTGCTGCTTGGCAAGCCATATCCGCATTGGAAAGGCTTTCTGCGAAGTACCGGGAACGGATGCCGGATTTTGACCTTATCCATTCATCGCTGGTATCTACAAGCTTCTCCATGTCTCTGTTGGTTACTATTCTATCTCCCTTGGAGCTGCCTGCTCCTATTATCTTTATTCCTTCCAACTATCCGATGTCCGCCTTCCTCTTGTCTATATTTTTTCCTATATTCCGCAAACGTCTATACCGTTTTTCGGCCAGCTTTGCTCCGCTTTCGCCTCTAAACTCTTCAAGACTTTTTTCAAGCTCTCTGCGCACCGCCTTAAAGACTGCAATTTTATCTTCCTGAGCCCCTCCTTCAGGTTCCGGCAATATTTTGTCACATATGCCTAAAGCTTTCAGATCCTCTGCCGTGATTTTCATCAGCTGACAAGCATCTCTCCACCTGGAGGAATCTTTCCAAAGGATGCTGGCAAAGCCTTCAGGCGACAGTATGGAAAATACGCTGTTCTCCAGCATTATAACCTTGTCGCAAACTCCGAAAGCTAAAGCACCTCCGCTTCCGCCTTCGCCGATGAACACAGAAATTACAGGCGTCCTAAGTCTGCCAAGCGCGGCTATGCAAGAAGCAATAGCCTCCCCCTGGCCTCCGGCCTCTGCCTCCAGTCCAGGATAAGCTCCCGGCGTGTCCACAAAGGTTATGACCGGTCTGTTAAACTTCTCTGCCTGTTTCATAAGCCTGACGGCTTTTCTATATCCTTCAGGATTGGGCATTCCAAACCTGTGCTTGACGTTTTCATCAAGACTTCTGCCCTTTTGATGGCCTATAACAGTCACCGGCATGCCTGATATAAAAGCGATGCCTCCTATGACAGCCCCATCTTCTCCGTGAAGTCTATCCCCTGCCAAATAGAAAAAGTCGCCGAATATGTATTCTATATATTCTCTGGCAGTAGGACGCTGACTGTCTCGTGCCATCAGCATTTTTTCAGCAGCGTCCATTGGCGGACCTCCTCTCGTTTTTCTCATGGGCCGAAAGCAAAAATCCCAAGGTTTTCTTCATGTCTTTTCTGGCTACGACAGCATCTAAAAAGCCGTGTTCCAGCAAATATTCAGACTTCTGAAAACCTTCCGGAAGAGTCTGACCTATGGTCTGCTCTATAACTCTCGGACCTGCAAATCCTATAAGCGCTCCTGGCTCCCCAATGATTATATCTCCCAGACTGGCAAAGCTGGCGGTAACGCCTCCTGTGGTGGGGTTAGTCATAACTGATATAAATAACAGCCCTGCTTCACTGTGTTTGGCCACTGCTGCCGAAGTCTTTGCCATCTGCATAAGAGAAAGGATGCCTTCTTGCATTCTTGCTCCGCCTGACGCCGAAAATACCACCATAGGCAGTTTTTTCTTGGTAGCATATTCAAAGCAGCGTGTTATCTTCTCCCCAACAGCGCTTCCCATGCTCCCCATCATAAACCTGTTATCCATAACGCAAAGCGCCGTCTTGACGCCGTTTATCCTGCCGACGCCCGTCAAAACCGCTTCTCTCAAGCCTGTTTCCGTTCTTGTTTTGCTGATTTTTTCATCGTATCCGGGAAAGTCCAGGGGATTCCCTGCTGTTACGGCTGAACAGATCTCTCTAAAGCTGCCCTGATCCACCATAGTCCTTATCCTGTAAAATGAGCTGACTTTAAAATGGTGGCTGCAAGACGGGCATACGTACATTTCTTCTGCTAAAATGCTTTCCGGATACTTTGTGCCGCAAGACGGGCATATTATGTTCCTGTTATTTTCTTTGATATCTTTAAGGGCTGAAAGCACTTCTTTCTTTTTCTTAAACGGATTGCTTAACGGATTCATCCTTTCCACCTGCCTTTTCATATATGGACAGCAATTCCTCCATGTGTCTGCTTACAAACCCTGTATCGTACCGGCCCCGCATAAAATCGCTGTTGTACATCAAGAGATATTGTATGGGAAGAATCGTATCCACGCCTTCAATGATCATTTCGCCTAAGGCTCTTCTCATCTTTCTTATAGCCTCCAGCCTGGTATCTCCTTTTACTATGACCTTTGCCACCATGGAATCATAATACGGACTTATTTCGCACCCTGTATATAGAGCGCTGTCCACCCTTACACCGTGGCCGGCCGGAAGGTGCAGAAAGCTTATCTTGCCGGGACACGGCGCAAATCCGTCATATATTTTTTCAGCTGTTATCCTGCACTCTATGGCATGACCGTCTGTCTTTACATCTTCTTGTCTGATAGAAAGCGGCAGGCCTGAGGCTATTCTCAGCTGTTCTCTTACCAGATTGATTCCTGTCACCATCTCTGTAACCGGATGTTCAACCTGTATCCTTGTATTCATCTCTATAAAGTAGAAATTATCATCCTTGTCCACTATGAATTCTACAGTTCCGGCGCCCTTGTATCCGGCAGCCTCTGCGGCCTTCACTGCCGCCCGGCCCATTGCTTTTCTAAGCTCGTCGCCGAGCTGCCAGGCAGGAGCTTCTTCCAAGATCTTTTGATTTCTTCGCTGCATGGAGCAGTCCCGTTCGCCCAGATGTATTATATTGCCCAAATCATCGGCTAATATCTGGAATTCTATATGGCGAGGATTTTCTATGAGTTTTTCCACATAAAGGCTTCCGTCGCCGAAACAGCTTTCAGCTTCGGCTGACGCTTCAAAAAACAGCTTTGCAACTTCTTCCTTGCTGTCAGCTCGTCTCATACCACGGCCTCCGCCTCCTGCAGAAGCTTTTAACAAGACAGGATATCCTATCGCATCGGATACGTCTATGGCTTCATCGACGTTTTCTATGATTCCTTCAGAACCGGGTATAACCGGTACTCCCGTTTTTTTCATAAGCTCTCTGGCTGACGCTTTGTCTCCCATAAGCTTTATGGTTTGAGGTGAGGGACCGATGAACTTTAGGCCGTTCTCTTGGCATAAATCGGCAAAGTCGCCGTTTTCCGACAAAAATCCAAATCCCGGATGAATAGCGTCGCACCCTGTAGCTTTTGCAGCTTCTATGATGTTACCTGCATTGAGATAGCTGTTTTGAGGTCTGGGGCCGCCTATGCACACAGCCTTCGCAGCAAGGGCTACGTGGAGAGCGTTCTTGTCCTCAGTAGAATAAACGGCAACAGCTTCAACAGAGTTATCTATGCATTCTCTTATTATCCTTACGGCAATTTCCCCTCTGTTGGCTACCAGCACTCTTTTCAGCATTTTTCCACCTCAAAAAGTACTTGGTCATACTCAGCCAGTTGTCCGTTGATACCGTTTACGGCGCGAAGGATGCCGTCACATGGGGATTTCAATTCGTTCATCACCTTCATCGCTTCTATTATGCATAACGTCTGGCCTTTTGATATTCTATCTCCTATCGCGGCAAATTCCGGTTCATCCGGTGACGGCGCCTTATAAAAAATGCCTACGATAGGCGAGCGTATCAATTCTATATTTTCTTGTACCGCCGAAGCCGCCGGAGCCGCAGGCTCCGCTGAAGATGTTGCAGCCGCCGGAGCCGCTGACAAGCCGACCGGCGGCTTCGGCGCGGCGGCTTCGGCTGGTTGCACGGGAATGGCAGCATATGACTGCTGCCATTCCTTTTTCATATGTATCTTTCTTCCCTCCTCTTCGAGGGACAGTTCGGACAGGCCGCTGTTTTCAAAACGATTTATCAGTTCAAAAATTTCTTTATCTACCATGATTATGCCTTATACTTTTCAATGCAATTGATTATGTCTTCTACAGTTTTCATATTTCCCAGCTCTTCGTCAGGTATTTTTATTCCCATCTCTTCTTCAATGGCCATAACCAGTTCAACTGCATCCAGTGAATCTATCTTCAAATCTTCAGATAGCTTTGCTTCCGGCGTAATCTTTGATTCATCACAATTTAATGTATTTACCATTAATACTTTTACTTTTTCAAAATCCATTTTATCTGTTCTCCTTTTTTCCATTTAATTATCTAACATTCCAGAGAAATTACTTAAATAATTTTATTTAAAAATTTTTAAGTAAAATTCTTTAAGTATCCTACCACTACAGTTACCTTTTGTCAACTTATTTCCAGTTTTTTCACAATACTTTCACATACATAAATTGCCAAAGAATCCACTAAGGAATCTCCAAAACAGCGCAATTCCAACGAATTACCGCACTACAGAGCAGCAAAACAGCTCCCACATTATATAAATTTCTTGGGGAGGAATACTCCTATAAATCGTGCCAAAATATAGGAGCGATAGGGTCGCCGAGGAGTTCGAAAGAGTCAGTCTTTGCTGAAATTTAGTCAAAAAATAAAAAATCAGCAAACTTAGCTGTTTTGCTGATTTTTCTGTGTATCATGCAAGCCTTTGAAAGAGGCTCAAACCGTAGAAAAGTCCTGACAGATTGTAAGATCGTCTAGGGTTTCCGATGTTGGCTTTTTCTTTTTGATTTAAGAAAACAGGTAACAAATTTTGAATTTTTTGTAATCCGTTTTGGCCGCGTGCCTACAAAAAGCCAACGAACATACAAAACTGACGTACTTATTATGGATTTTTCAGGGTTTTGTTGTCTGATTTGAGTTTTAAAAAAAATTCAGCCAACAACAGATAGAAGAAAATGTGACTACAATAATCACGTATGCTATCGAAGCCTGCACAGTCTGCCTTACAAGCCGTGATATGCCTTTGCCTGCCGGCAATCCCTTGCGATTTGCTCCGAAAGTTCCTTTACGTTGGCAAATTTAACTTCATCTCTGGTCATCTTCAGAAATTCAACTTTTATATATTTGCCGTATAATTCCTTATTGAAATTAAAGATATGAGTCTCCATGTTTTTTTTGTAAACTCCGACGGTAGGCTTTACACCTACGTTGGTAACGCTGGGATACCTGATGCCGTTATATATGCAGTACGTTATATATACTCCGTTAGGCGGAGTTACCATGGTCTCATCTATCATGATGTTGGAAGTAGGAAATCCCAGGCTCTTTCCCAAACGATTTCCCACCACAACTTCACCGCCTATATCATAATTGCGGCCGAGATATTTGTAACATTCGTCTACTTCTCCTGATTTTATCAGTCCTCTTATTAATGTGGAACTTACCACTTCTCCGTCGATTATGACCGGGTCGATAACGTTAACGGAAAAGCCGAGTCGTTTGCCGCATTCTTTTAAAAGCTCCACGCTTCCTGCCGCTTTATATCCGAATCGATAATTGAAACCGCAGAAAACTTCCTCTGCCTTAAACTTGTCCACCAGCAACTTCTCCACAAAGTCTGCCGGTTCCATCTTTTGAATGGTCTCATTAAACTCTATATTAAAAAGATAATCCACTCCCAGTCTTTCAATCAATGCTGCCTTTTCATCGCTGTAGATTATGTTTTTAATCTTTTTGCCTCCCGGTATCAGGCTCTTGGGATGGTTGGAGAAAGTAAATACTGCACTTTTTATACCTTTCTCTTCTGCTTTTTCTACAGCTCTGGATATGAGCTGCTGATGTCCCTTATGTACTCCATCGAAATTTCCAAGCGCTACGGCGCAATTTTCTGTATTCTCTATTTGGTCTAAGCTGTTAAAAGTTATCATTTCGTGTTCACCTCTTATAAAACACCTTATCTGCCACCAGCTTCTTGTATTTCTCGCTGAAATAGGCGACTCCGAGAAAAGTCAGACCGCCGGCTGTTTCCATATATACATTGTATGTCTTTCTGTACTTTGGATTTATTTCCATCACAAAGTTTTTGTCTTCAAACTCAGGCTTTCTATCTATACGACATTTATTCAGCGGTAAGTGAAAGCCGTCAGCAAACTTTATTCCTGTCTCTCTGTCAACTACTGCTTTTCCAAAATGAACTAACGGAAAATCAGCCCCCACCAATATCTCGTCGATGTCATCATGGCTCATATGCTCAATTTCCGAGAGGCTTACGGCGTCATTAATTTTAAACATACCGCTGGCTGTCCTTTCAAGGGCGGTCATCACACTGCCGCAGCCCAGCTTTTCGCCTGCCCGGCTGCAAATGGACCGTATGTAAGTTCCCTTGGAACATTCTACTGTAAAAGCGGCTGTCTTTGCCGCCATATCTATCTTCTCAATTTTAAGTTCTTTTATATACACCGTCCTGGGCTTTACTTTTACTTGCATGCCTTCCCTGGCATACTCATAAAGCTTTCGACCGCCTACTTTAACTGCGCTATACATAGGCGGTACCTGCTCTATCAATCCGCTGAACTCTGAAAAGGCATCTCTTATGGACTCTTCATCTAAATTTTTAGTATCTTTTTCTTCTATAATTTCTCCCCAAATGTCCTGAGTATCTGTTGTTTTACCAAACATCATCTCACATCCGTAGGTTTTAAAATCCAGGTCAAGATATTCGGTTATCCGGGCTGCACTTCCTATGCATATAGGCAAAACGCCTGTAGCCATAGGATCCAAGGTACCGGTATGGCCTACTCTTTTTATACCTGTCGCCCTTCTGACTTTGTTTACAACGTCATGGGAAGTCATGCCTGCAGGCTTATTGATATTTAAAATTCCTTCTCTAATCATGGTCATAATCGTTTAACTTTCCTATGCTTCTAAGCATTTCGTTTTCCACCATTTTAGCTGCCTCTTCTATAGGTTTGTATATGGTGCAGCCTGCGGCCTTGGTGTGCCCGCCGCCTCCCAGCCTGGAAGCTATTTCAGCCACGTCACCTTTCGTTTTAGCTCTAAGGCTTACTCTGATTTTTTCCTTTTCATATTCCTTAACGACAGCAGCGTATTCTACGCCGGCAATTGACCTTAAATCCTGAGATAGCCCTTCGGCTTCCTCCATCAACGCACCTGTGCTTTCGAGCATTTTCTGAGTTACGCATACTATCGCACCTCTGCCTCCTGCTATGAGTCTTAAAGTCTCCATCGCCTTGGCTTTCATAGCCAATTTTTCCACTCTGACATTCTCATAAATTTCTACGCTCACCTTATTGCAGTCCACACCCCATTTATAAAGTTCCGCAGTGATAAGATGGCTTTTGGCTTGGGTATTGGAGTACTGATAATTGCCTGTATCTGTAGTTATAGCCGAAAAGATTGCTTCGCCTATCTCTCTGTCGGGAGCAATCTCCAATTCCTTCAGCAATTCAAAGATAATCTGTCCCGTAGCAGCTTCCTCCGGGTCTATATAGTTATAATCCCACTGGGACCCAGTAGTTCTGTGGTGATCTACGCATATGGTGGTATCGGCAGAATGAAACACCTCTGCTCTCTTTTCAAAGCGGTCTTCACTGCCGCAATCGACGCACATACAGATATCGGGATGCAAAACCTTTTCTTTTTCCCAGGTGCAATATCCCTTGTCCAAAAAACGCAAATTTGCCGGAATATCATCTTCCAGCAGAATCCACGCTTCTTTTTTCAGTGAGCGCAAAGCCTTGCACAAAGCAACGCAAGATCCAAGTGCGTCTCCATCTAAATTGACGTGAGGAAAGAGAAGAATACTCTTTGCCTCACGTATTTTTTGAGCGATCTCTCTAAGCGAATTGTTTTTCATAATTTGATTCACTCCACTCATAATCATATTATTAAAGCCTTTGTGTCGCTGCTCATTCATCCTTCTGATAACTGTCAAAATCCATGGTATCGAGAATCTCGTCTATATGTCTTCCATATTCCATGGAACGATCCATCTTAAACAGAAGTTCCGGAACACGCCTCATCCTTACACTCCGGCCGATTTCCTTTCGGAAAAGTCCGGCAGCACTTTTGAGCCCTGCCAATATTTCTTTTTCATGGAGTCTTCTCTCCTCTTCATCTTGTGACATGTCAAGCACGGTCACATAGCAAGTGGCATAGCTGCCATCGCTGGTCACATCTACATCTGATATGCTTATCATAGAAGACAATCTGGGATCTTTGACCTGATGGAGAAGCATATTTCCCACGATTTTTTTAATTTCTTCGGAGAGACGACCCTGTCTGTAACCTTTTCCCATTGTCTTTCCTTTCTGAATCCTAAAATTCTAAACATCTGATTTTTATAACGGATCCCGCTTGTTAACTATACTATTTTCTTTCCACTTCAACCATGTGGAAGCATTCTATAGTATCTCCGATTTTTATATCATTATAATTTTCAATTCCGATACCGCATTCGTAGCCCTGGTTAACTTCTTTTGCATCGTCCTTGAATCTCCTCAGGGAAGAAATCTTTCCTTCATGGATAACTATACCGTCGCGAACCAGACGCACTTCAGCGTTACGCGCCACCTTGCCTTCCTGAACGTATGCTCCGGCTATGATGCCCACATTAGGTACCTTAAATGTTTCCCTGACTTCAGCTTTTCCAAGAACTTCTTCCTTAAATTCAGGGTCCAGCATACCCTTCATAGCATCTTCTACATCGTTTATTATATCATAGATTACTCTGTAGAGTCTTATCTGGATATTTTCTCTGTCGGCAAAAGACTGGACCGCAGTAGTCGGTCTTACATTGAATCCTATTATTATGGATCCCGTGGTTCCTGCCAGCATTACATCTGATTCGGTAACAGTTCCTACACCTGTGTGAACTATCTTTACCCTTACATTTTCATTGTTTAACTTCTCAAGGGATGAAACTATAGCGCCGATGGAGCCCTGTACGTCGCCCTTGATGATAAGGTTAAGGTCTTTTACCTCTCCCTCTTGTATCTGGCTGAAGAGCTGTTCCAATGTGGTGCTGGCATTTCTGGCCAAAATTTCTTCTCTCAGCTTTGCCTTTCTGTTTTCAGCAATTTCTCTTGCAACTTTGTCTTCCTTAACTACGCGGAATTCATCTCCGGCTTCAGGAACATCGTTAAGACCCAAGATTTCCACTGCTGTAGCAGGGCCGGCTTTACGTATGGTCTCGCCTTTGTAGTTGGTCATAAGACGAATCTTTCCTGAACACGTACCTGCTACTACGCTCATTCCGGACTTTATAGTTCCGTTGGTTACAAGAAGAGTGGCGACAGGGCCTTTGTTTTTATCCAGTCTGGCCTCAATAACAGAACCCATGCCCAGGCGGTTTGGATTTGCTTTCAATTCCAGCACTTCTGCCTGAAGCAGTATCATCTCCAGCAGGTTAACAATGCCTTCGCCTGTTTTGGCTGACACCGGTACGGATATTACATCTCCGCCCCAATCTTCTACCAGTATTCCGTATTCTGTCAAATCCTGTTTAACTCTATCAGGGTTTGCGCCCGGCTTATCTATCTTATTGATTGCAACTATGATAGGTACGCCTGCTGCTTTGGCGTGGCTGATGGATTCTATAGTCTGAGGTTTTACCGAGTCATCGGCAGCTACAACCAGAACGGCGATATCAGTTATATGAGCTCCTCTGGCTCTCATTGCAGTGAAGGCTTCGTGTCCCGGAGTATCCAAGAATACTATCTTTTGGCCGTTTATATTTACTTCAGATGCACCGATATGCTGCGTTATACCTCCTGATTCGGAAGCTGTCACGTTGGTCTTTCTTATAGCGTCCAAAAGCGATGTCTTACCATGGTCAACGTGACCCATTACAGTAATTATCGGAGCTCTAGGCTTAAGGTCTTCTTCGCGGTCTTCGAAGTTTTCCAAGCCTTCCTCGATTTCCTCTTCTTCAACTTTAGCTACCACTACGCTTATACCCAGTTCATCAGCAAGTATCATTACTGTATCTTCATCTATGTTTTGATTGATGTTGGCCATTATGCCCAGTTTCATCAAAGTCATTATTACTTGTGACGTGGATACGCCTGTCTGTTCGCAGAATCCGGCTACAGTGATAGGGACTGTTATAGCTATAGTGCCGGTCGGCAAATCTTCCATTATATCTTCTTCAGGAGCTGCTGCAGGCTTCGGTTTATTGTGTTTCTTTGGCTTCGATTGTTTTTCCAAAGAGCGTTCCTGAATCTTCTGTTTGTTTTTCTTTCCGCCGTTATTTTCCAGCTTAGCAAATTTATTTCTCTCTTTATCCTGATGTTGAAGTTTCTCCGCTCTCTTCTGGTTAGGCTTTGCATTTATCTCTCTTTCAGCTGCAGCCGACGAATGCCTATTATCTTTTCTCGAACCACGTTCGCCTCTGCTTCCGCGTTCTCCTCTGTCACTTCTTTCGTTTCTCTCTCCTCTGTCGCCTCTTTCTGGTCTTTCGCCTCTTTCTGGTCTTTCACCTCTGGCTGAGCGTTCTCCCCTCTGAGGTCTTTCACTTCTGCCTCTGGAAGAATCATTTCTTGAAGAGTCATTTCTTGAGGATTCGTTTCTGGAAGCTTCGTTTTTTGAAGCAGACGGCTTTAATTTTTCAGATTTAAAGCCCTCGTTTTTCATATTATCATTTTTTGCAGCTTCAGCTTTCTTTGGCTCCGGCTTTTTTTCTTCTGTTTTCTGGGTTTCTGCTTTCTTAATTTCCGTCACAGGTTCCTGTTTTTCAATTTCCTTAACGTCCTTCACTTGTTCTTGTCCCGCCATATTGATAGCTGTTTCCTTCTCCTTTGTTTCCTTTTCTTTTACTTCTTTTCCTCTTTCAGCTACCTCTTTAGGCACTACAGGTTTCCCAATCGGTACCCTTGTTCTTCCTTCCAAATTTTTATTTGCTACAGGCTTTCCCATAGGCGGTCTTTGTGCCGGTCTTTCTTGCGATGCCTGTTTTTGTGGTTTTATGTTCTTATTTTGAGTCCGCAGTTGAGGTTTTACTGCTGCTTTAACAGTCACCCTGGGCTGTTCTTCCGTCTGGCTGTCTGCTTTTTTAGGCGTTGCCCTCACTATCTTTGTTTCTTTTGTGTTACTTTCTGTTGCCATTCGAACACCTCCTATTACATTGATTGAATATGGTCAATCTCTTCTAAAATCGCTTTTGATAGGTTTTCATCGGTTATCCCGAAAATGCCGGAATTTTCTTTCCCTGTAATATGCGAAAGATTCTCCATGCTTCCGTAAATTCTAAAAGGGACATTATTCTTTTTTGCATTTGAAATCATCTTTTCTTTGGAATTATCTGCCAAATCACCTGCAAGAATCAAAATTTTTATTTTTCTGCGGTTCATCATTAAAATGCATGTATTATATCCGACTGCCAGCATTCTGCCTCTGGCTGCCAATCCCATATATCTTAAAACCTTATCTGTCATTGTTATTTGTATATTTTCTCATCAATCTTTCTTTTTGACTATTCGTTTTGCGATTTGTCTGTCAAATCATTCAGCTTGCTGAAAATTTCTGCCTTTTGTTCTTCGCTTATCGGCATGCCCAGACTGCGTTCAAGAGCTTTCTTCTTATACGCCTTTTCCCAGCAGCTGCTGTTGTCTCGACACAAATATGCTCCTCTGCCTTTTGCCCTTCCTGTCAAATCTACAGAAAGATTTCCCTCATAGCAAGCTATACGTACCAAATCCTTTTTTTCTTTTGACACCATACATCCCACACACCTGCGCATAGGGACTTTTCTGTCTTTCACACCGATTCTCCTCTCTTAAGCCTTTAAACTACTCAACTTCGGTTATTTCCACTTCGACGGTATCTTCATCTGCAGGCTCTTTCTCCAATGGTTCCTCATCATTCGTATCGTACTGTTCTTCCTCTAAAACTTCATCGTATTGAGAGTGACTTTTTATATCGATTTTCCATCCGCTTACCTTAGCTGCCAGCCTAACGTTCTGTCCTTCTTTTCCTATGGCCAGCGAGAGCTGATAATCAGGCACCACTACAGTTGCCGACTTTTCTCCGCTTTCATCTATCAATACCTTTTCAACTTTTGCCGGGCTCAAAACGCTGGCAATCAGTTCTTCAGGCTGTTCGCTCCAGGTGATTATATCTATCTTTTCTCCATGAAGCTCATCTACGATGGCCTGCACTCTGGCGCCTCTGGTTCCTACGCATGCTCCTACAGGATCCACATCTTCAAATTCTGTATATACAGCCATCTTGGTTCTGGAGCCGGCTTCTCTGGCTATGCCCTTTATCTCTACAGTGCCATCCTCTATTTCAGGCACTTCCAGCTCAAACAGCCTTTTAACCAGTCCCGGATGTGATCTGGAAAGGAACACCTGCGGTCCTTTGGTAGTCTTTTTTACGTCCATGATAAATACCTTGAGACGATCGTTGACTTTATATTTTTCTCCCGGTACCTGCTCGTTGGCCGGCAATATTCCTTCTGTTCTGCCCAGATTAACAAATATCGTTCCGTTGCTTACCCTCTGAACTGTACCTGTTACGATTTCTCCCTGTCTGGTGATATAATCGTCGAATATCATTCCTCTTTCGGCTTCTCTTATTCTCTGCACGACTACCTGCTTTGCAGTTTGAGCTGCAATTCTTCCGAAGTCTTTAGGTGTAACCTGATATTCCACTATGTCGCCCGCCTGATATCTGTAATCTATTTCCCTCGCTTCTTCTACCGATATCTGAGTCAGTTCGTCTGTAACTTCATCTACTACGTCCATCCTCATGATTACAGAAATATCTCCCGTTTCACGGTCTATATCCACTCTAACATTCTGTGCGGTACCGTAATTTTTCTTATAAGCAGATACCAAGGCTGATTCTATCGCTTCAATAAGCACATCTTTGGATATCTGCCGTTCTCTTTCCAAGTCATCGATTGCCTGAATAAATTCCCTGTTCATCTTAATCAATCCTCCTTTAAAAAACTACGGCAAGACAGGTCTTTGCCACCTGCTTGGCGGGAAATTTCAATTCATTGTTTTGCTCGTCTGTTATTACAACATTTTCATCTATGAGTCCTACAAGGGTGCCTATAAAAGTTTTCTTCCCGTCTACAGCCTTGTAGAGATTTACTTCTACCTGCTCTCCTGAAAATCTGGCAAAATCGCAAGGTCTGTACAAAGTTCTGTCCATTCCCGGAGATGAAACTTCCAAGTAATAATTTTGAGGTATGGGATCTATCTCATCCAGCTTTTCGCTCAGAAACCTGCTGACCAGTTCACAATCATCGGTGGAAACGTAATCGTCCCTGCCTGCTTCCGCCTTATCAATGTAAACTCTCAGAAACCAGTCTTTTCCTTCTTTTACAAATTCACAAAAATAAAGTTCAAGTCTGTTTTCCCTTAGGAACTCTTCAGAAATTTCTTCTATCAGCTCCGTAATCTTTTTCTTTGCCATCATTCCTCCTCAATCAAGTAATAATATCAGTAAACAAAATTGAAAGAGTGGGTTTTGCCCACTCTTCTAAGTAATACCTTTTAGAAATTTAATCCTTAATAAGAATATCACATAAGTCTTTATATTGCAATGTTTTTTTGAGAAAAAGTCAGAGAAAAACTCCAAAAAAATGAAAAAAAATGAAATATAATGTACGCGCTTTCGATAACTGCAATATTTAATCCAATTCCATTGTATAAAATGACTCGTCATCTATTGATAATATACCGAACTCATAGTCTACTGTGCGGGCGGAAGCGATTCTTGTGAGAAAGCCTGCCTCCTGTGAGAAAGCCTGCCTCTAAAATGTTGTCTTTTTTTGAAGCAATCGCCAAATTATACAACATGCCTTAAAAAGGGAGGGGGTATATTGAAGTTTCGTGCATTTAATCACGGCAGTCCAGGCGACTCTTTATCTATTATATGGTCTATTTTTGCTCCTTTTACGACAAAATAAAGCAACATTCGACTATTTCCGCGAATTAATAATCTCTGACAAAGCTGATATATCGCCAAGATTTCAAACAGATCTTATTATAAAAATCGGTTCCACCCGTAAAACGGGTGGTTCGAACTGGGGCTATAAGCCCCCGCTACTAGCCCGCGCCTAAAGACGCGGGCTTTCTCTTTCGTTCAAGCCTTATTGCTCTT
>ERZ826764.1689-NODE-1689-length-24573-cov-6.168040_pt1 | contig 24573 bp, 18 predicted proteins | sample MGYA00519870_ERZ826764 | MGnify/ENA primary metagenome ERZ826764 (study PRJEB31778, sample SAMEA3449239) | human gut metagenome | biome: human gut; feature: human-associated habitat; material: faeces | place: United Kingdom | collected 2010/2012 ...
ATGCCTGCAGCGGATGAAGAGCTGTTTGCCCTGTATGAGACAACAGGGAATCGGCCTTTTTGGTGTCAAAGCATTTTGTCTTTCCGAATATCTGTATATTCACGCTGTTCTCCTATCTCATAAAATTCTCGGTCATACATTCTTCACCGGCATGCTACTCTTCACCGGCACACCATTCCTTATCGGCATGCCATTTCTTACCGGCATGCCCACTGCTTCAGCACCGCAGTCTGGTTCCCTGTTTCTTTGTCCAGCACCAGCGTATCCGTTTCATAACGCACAACATTACTGCAGTAAGACAGAAACTCTTCACAGGTTTTAAGCACCGGGAACCCGCTTCCTGCCGTCCGGTAATGCATGGGAATCACCACGCGCGGCCGGATCTCTTTTATGATTTCATATATAACAGAGGGTTCCGCCGTATAGAAGCCGCCCGCAGGGGCCATAACCGCATCCGCCCCTTTCAGCAGATCCATCTGCCAGTTTTCCGGCCGACAGCCAATATCTCCCATATGGATTATTTTCATTTCCTCTCCGTGGAAAATATGAATGGTATTCGGGCCGCGCCGGCTGCCGCCCTCATCGTCATGCCAGCTTTCCACGGTTTCAATGCGGAAGGGATTCCTGACCAGGCTTTCTTCGGTTTTCACACAAGAATCTCCATGATGATCTCCATGCCCGTGGCTGCATACACAGAGATTTGCCGTCACATCCAAATCCCTCAGCCCGGGTATGGAACCATTTTCATACGGATCCACCACAATGGAGTACCCTTCTGAACTCAGTTTAAAACAAGAATGACCTAAATACTGTAATTTCATAAACCCTTTCCCCCTTTGCTTATCTGCTGTGGCCGCCGCCTCCGTGAGATACGCCTCCGCTGGAAACATGTCCTCCGCCGCCTCCGGAGCCGGATCCGCCGGAACCGCCGGTATCCCTCTGGATATGGCGCTTAGTCACCGTTTTATGAAGAAACATATCGCTCTGGTTCCGTATCTGAGGATGGCCTCCCGCCACGTAGGTTGTTACACCGGTCGTTTTCCGGCCTTTATTCCGGCTTAAATTGACACCTATGTATATAGCTGTGGCCACTGCCGCTATGAGAATCACTGCGGCTGCCGGAATTTCCTTTTTGCCCGTCATATCGGAATAGAAAAGATTGACGTATTTTTTATAAGCCTGATAAGGATTGCTGTCCACATCCTCCAGCGCCTCGTTCAGCAGATTGTCAATCATGGAGCTGCTGAAACGATCCTTGGCCTTGCCGCAGGTACTCAGCCAGGAATATACGCTTCCGTCACTTTCCCTGTACCAGTTGTCCAGCAGAAGGACGCCGTCCCCCTGGGGCTTATTGTAGCCGAACATATGCTCATCGTAGAAATTATCCGCATACACCATAGTATACTGATAGGGACGCAGGCTTCCCAGCTGCTCTTCATAGCCTTTGGCATATTCCTCCAGAGACTCATTCAGCGTCACAAGAACAATATCGCAGCCGGTTTGCTTTTCTCTTTTGGCTATCAGTTCACGCAGACTGTCCTCTTCGCTGTCGGTCAGCTTATCCGCATAATCGAAAACCCTCTCCTGCGTGGTGCATTCCGCATTGGCGCGCTCTGTCTTCGCCCCGGCCCTGGCAATGGAAAGTATAAGAAATACCACCGCCAATGCCAATATAATAATAAAATAAACTCTGAAATATTTCAGATATCCCTTCATCTCACAGCACCTCCAGTATTCCTTTTATAAGCATTAATATTATGGTCAGGCTGGCAAAAAAGGTGCCGCTGTAAGCGAATATCCTCTTTTTACACAAGGGGGCTTTTCCTATTACCTTCCCCGTCTGTCCGTTCACAAAGCAGTCATAGTTTTGCCCTTCATAACTGTAGCGGTACCACCATACCGGAAGAAGTGCATATTTAGACTGTATATCGTGCATGCGGATAGTCTCCTGCTGCGGGATCAGGGTGGTATATCCCCCCATGGTGTTGTGGAGCATGACGGACGCGTCCTTCCTCGCGCGATCCTCCGCACGGGGTTCCAGTACCTCCGCCGACTGGTTATATACCTCTCCCAGGAAGCCAGACATATACTCCGGCCGGAAATTCTCCAGAGCCTCATATTGATAAGGCTCCATCATATCCATCACCTGATCCTCCATTTCCAGGGAAGCATCTACCGGAAGCTTTTCAAAATCCACATCCACATCCCTGTTTACCTGAAAATAAGAGGTTTCGGTATACTCCGTATCTCCGCTCACCCATACGCGAACGGTTGTCCCGGTTCCGGAATAATGGCAGTCCGCTTTCATGTCATACAGCCAGAAGGGGATATAGCTGCCTTCCATTTTTTCCACCGTAGCCTGTGACAAAAAGGATTCCGGAACAAACACACGTCTGGAAAATTCCTTTTCCAGGCACGATACCGCCGCCGCTTTCCCCATCTTAAAAGGAAGGATCAGCCGGGGTTCATAAACCCCCTCCACCCTTTCATCAAAAATCGTATAGTGCCCGCAGTATTCACATTTCACCGCACTGCGGTAATCCCCCGCCTCTATAGGGGCCCCGCAGTTGGCGCACAGCTCCATTCCGCCGCCCGGGGCCTTATCCTGCGTTTCTATCCCGTCACAGTAAGGACAATGCATCGCCTTCCTGTCCGGGTCGTAAACCACATTCCCTCCGCAGTTCTTACACTTGTAAATCATATTCTGCTCTCCTTCATTCGCCGTAAGCATAAATTATGTCTCACATGTATTTTACCATTTTCCCGTCTCTCTGTCTTCCATTTTGCCGAAAAAATGGTATAATCAATATGTCTGCGAATCAGGCATTATATCGCAGGGAAAGGAATATTGATTATGAATCCCATAAATCCAATGAAATTATTACAGATAAGAGCCTCCTGGGAGCAGTTTAAGGCCAGGCATCCCAAATTCCCTTCTTTCCTGAATGCCGTATCCAAAGGGGCCGTAACGGAAGGGACCCTGATAGAAATGACAATAACAACGGCAGACGGAAAACAATACAGCTCCAACCTGAAGCTTACATCGGAAGATATGCAGCTGGTGAACGATATGAAGGAAATGTTCTCCGGCCAGCAGGGAAATTAAGGGTTACATAAGAAAGCCCGGCGCACCTTTACCAGCATGTCTGGTGTGCGCCGGGCTTTTATAATCGGCCTGTTACTGCATGGACTGCAGTATTTCCCTCATAACGGTCTGTGACAGAGCCTGCTGGTACTGAAGGGAATAGTCCGCAATTTCCTGCTGAATAACCCCTGCCAGCTCCTGTATTGTAAGAAGAACCTGCTGGGCCTCCGTCACCGCCTGCTGCTGATAAAGAAGGACAGCCTGCTGCTTCGCCGCCGCTACAGCCAGAAGCTGATCATAAAGCGCTGCCATAAACTGATACTGCGCCGCTTCCCCTGCATTGCCTGCCGCCAGAGCCTGCCTGTTCTGTTCAAGCGCTTCTTCTTTGGCCTCCTGCAGTTCTTTCTGCTGGGCAGCGATACTCATGAGCTGCTGGTTTTCCAGCTCCGCCTGCTTCTGAGGATCTATATTGTTAAGAGCCTCTATCATCGCCTGATGGCCGGCGATATCCTGCCCGATTTCGGCCGGGCCTTTCACGCCTGTCAGTTCCCCCTCCTCGTCAAATACAAGGATGGAGCTGGCTGTGGCCTTTACCTTCGCCAGAGTGGCATCCATCACATTGTATCTGACAAAATAAGGATCTCCTGCGCTTTCCTTTAAAAACTGCATGACCTCACCGCTGGTATTTCCCAAAAAGAGAAGCCCCTCCCCGCCCGGAACATCCACAACGAGAACTTCTCCATATTCATCTGAATTGATGAGCTCCGCCGCGTCCGCTTTTACAGGCATCAGGCAAAACAGAGCAGCAACTGCGGCAGCAGCCAGCGATACAAAATATTTCTTCTTCATTATCCTACCTCCATTCTGTAATATAGTATACGTTATTATAATACTTTCTTACGGAGGAAAAGACAAGGATAATATACAATTATGGCTTAATGAGTTTTCCTGTGCGCAAAAGCTCCAGCATACGCGTATTCTGTGCGGAGGTTCCTTTATAATCCAGTATCTGGTTGGCCACCGCGATTTCCTCCCTGTAATGATAGGAACCGTCTGCCCCGATGCTTTCCAGCGCTGCGGAAATGGAGCTGCCATGGAAAACCTCCTCCAGATAATATTCCGTTTTGGTTTTCCAGAACGGCATATAGCATACGTCCAGATCCACCGGTGTGGAAATCCCGCTAATACTGCCTTTGCTGGTATACTGCCAGGCGAAAAGGGGATGGCTGATCCTGGGCTTATATTCCTCCGAGGGAGGATTTTCCGCAAAGGTGAATTTACGGCTGATCGGATAGCGGGCAATCCAGAACGGACAGTCAAAAGCAGACGCGTCAAAATGGCCGGCCTGATAAAATGCCTGATCCGTATAAATTCCGAAATCATATCCTGCTCCGAGAATGGTATTCTCTGTTGCTACAGCACTGATTCCGTTCCTGCAGAACGATGATGCGAACCGTGCGCTGATGGGATCCAACATGCAGCGTCAGGCAGTACCGCTTCTTACTACAGAAGCTCCGGTAGTCGGAACAGGTATGGAAGTAAAATCTGCTGTCGACTCAGGTGTATGTGTCGTTGCAGAAGAAGGTGGTATTGTTGAGAGATCAACATCTACCGAAATCACAATTAAACAGGATGACAAGACAAAAAAGACTTATAAGCTGACCAAATTCCTGCGAAGCAACCAGAGCAACTGCTACAACCAGAGACCGATCGTTGTCAAAGGTGAAAGAGTGGAAAAGGGACAGGTGATTGCAGACGGACCTTCTACATCCAATGGTGAGATGGCTCTTGGTAAGAACCCGTTGATCGGATTCATGACCTGGGAAGGTTACAACTACGAGGATGCTGTACTTCTTAGTGAACGTCTTGTACAGAATGATGTTTACACATCTGTTCATATCGAAGAATATGAAGCAGAAGCCCGTGATACAAAGCTCGGACCAGAAGAAATTACACGCGATATTCCAGGCGTAGGTGATGATGCACTGAAAGATCTGGATGAGAGAGGTATTATCCGTATCGGTGCTGAGGTTCGTGCAGGAGATATTCTTGTCGGCAAAGTTACTCCGAAGGGAGAGACAGAACTGACAGCAGAGGAAAGACTTCTTCGTGCAATCTTTGGAGAAAAAGCTCGTGAAGTAAGAGATACTTCTCTGAAAGTACCTCATGGTGAATACGGTATCGTTGTAGATGCAAAAGTATTTACAAGAGAAAATGGAGATGAACTTTCACCGGGAGTTAACCAGGCAGTCCGTATCTACATCGCACAGAAGAGAAAGATCTCTGTAGGTGATAAGATGGCCGGACGTCATGGTAACAAGGGTGTTGTTTCCCGTGTACTTCCTGTAGAAGATATGCCGTTCCTTCCGAACGGACGTCCGCTTGACATCGTGCTGAACCCACTGGGTGTACCATCACGTATGAACATCGGACAGGTACTGGAGATCCACCTTTCTCTGGCTGCTAAAGCACTTGGATTCAACATCGCAACACCAGTATTTGATGGTGCAAACGAGGTTGATATTATGGATACCCTGGATCTGGCGAACGATTATGTTAACCTGTCCTGGGAAGAATTTGAAGCAAGACATAAAGAAGAACTTCTTCCGGAAGTTATGGATTATCTGTATGAGAACAGAGACCACAGAGCACTGTGGAAAGGCGTTCCGCTTTCAAGAGACGGTAAAGTAAGACTGAGAGACGGTCGTACCGGAGAATATTTCGACAGCCCGGTAACAATCGGACACATGCATTATCTGAAACTGCATCACCTCGTTGATGATAAGATCCATGCACGTTCAACCGGTCCTTACTCACTGGTAACACAGCAGCCACTTGGTGGTAAAGCACAGTTCGGTGGACAGCGTTTCGGAGAGATGGAGGTTTGGGCACTGGAAGCTTATGGTGCATCTTATACTCTGCAGGAAATCCTGACAGTTAAATCCGATGATGTAGTTGGTCGTGTGAAGACATACGAAGCAATCATCAAAGGTGAAAATATTCCTGAACCGGGAATTCCGGAATCCTTCAAGGTACTTCTTAAAGAACTTCAGTCACTCGGTCTGGATGTACGTGTCCTGGATGAGAACAATGAAGAAGTTCAGATCATGGAAAGTGTAGATTACGGTGATACAAACCTGAATCACATTATTGAAGGAGACAGACGCTACAATAACGACGAAGATTACGGTAAACACGGATACAGCAAGCAGGAATTCTCAGAAGGAGAACTGGTTGATGTAGAAGATGAGCCGGAGGAAGATGACAGCTTCGACGATTTTGATGACGATATGAACGATGATTTTGATGACGACATGGATTTAGAATAGGAGGATGCCGAGAATGACAGAAACAAAAAAAGAACCAACGTATCAACCGATTTCATTTGATGCGATTAAAATAGGTCTGGCATCTCCGGAAAAGATTCTGGAATGGTCAAGAGGTGAAGTTACAAAGCCGGAGACAATCAACTACAGAACACTGAAGCCGGAAAGAGACGGTCTGTTCTGTGAGAAAATCTTCGGACCTAGCAAAGACTGGGAATGCCACTGTGGTAAATACAAAAAGATCCGTTATAAAGGTGTTGTATGCGACCGCTGTGGTGTAGAAGTAACAAAAGCAACTGTGCGACGTGAACGTATGGGTCACATCGCACTTGCAGCACCGGTTTCTCATATCTGGTATTTCAAAGGTATTCCGAGCCGTATGGGACTGATCCTGGATCTTTCACCGAGAACTCTGGAAAAAGTACTGTATTTCGCTTCTTATATCGTACTTGATAAGGGAGAGACAGATCTCTCTTACAAGCAGGTTCTTTCAGAAGCAGAATACCAGGAAGCAAGAGAGAACTGGGGCAATGGTTTCCGCGTAGGAATGGGAGCAGAAGCGATCAAAGAACTTCTTGAAGCGATCGATCTTGAAAAAGATTATGCTGAACTGCAGGCAGGACTTGAAGGTGCTACCGGACAGAAGAGAGCAAGAATCGTTAAGAGACTTGAAGTAGTAGAAGCTTTCCGCGAATCAGGAAATAAACCGGAATGGATGATCATGACTGCAATCCCGGTAATTCCGCCGGATCTGCGTCCGATGGTACAGCTGGATGGTGGACGTTTTGCAACATCTGACCTGAATGATCTGTACAGAAGAATTATCAACAGAAATAACCGTCTGAGAAGACTCCTTGAACTGGGAGCTCCGGACATTATCGTTAGAAACGAAAAGAGAATGCTGCAGGAAGCTGTAGATGCTCTGATCGACAATGGACGTCGTGGACGTCCGGTAACAGGTCCTGGAAACAGAGCACTGAAATCCCTTTCTGATATGTTGAAAGGTAAATCAGGACGTTTCCGTCAGAACCTGCTCGGAAAACGTGTTGACTACTCAGGACGTTCCGTTATCGTTGTAGGACCGGAACTGAAGATCTATCAGTGCGGTCTTCCGAAAGAAATGGCAATCGAGCTGTTCAAGCCGTTTGTTATGAAAGAACTTGTTGAGAGCGGAGCTGCTCACAATATTAAGAATGCTAAGAAAATGGTAGAGCGTCTTCAGCCGGAAGTATGGGATGTGCTTGAAGATGTAATCAAAGAGCATCCGGTTATGCTGAACCGTGCTCCTACACTTCACCGTCTTGGTATCCAGGCATTTGAACCGATTCTGGTAGAAGGTAAAGCAATTAAGCTTCATCCACTGGTATGTACCGCATTCAATGCCGATTTCGATGGTGACCAGATGGCGGTTCATCTTCCGCTTTCTGTAGAAGCTCAGGCTGAGTGCCGTTTCCTTCTGCTTTCACCAAACAACCTTCTGAAACCGTCTGATGGTGGTCCGGTAGCTGTTCCTTCACAGGATATGGTTCTTGGTATCTACTATCTGACGCAGGAAAGACCGGGAGCCAAGGGAGAAGGAAAAGTATTCAAGAGTGTGAATGAAGCAATTCTTGCTTATGAAAACGGAGTTGTAACTCTTCACTCAAGAATCAAAGTACGTGTGACAAAGACGATGCCGGATGGAACAAAGAAGACCGGTACAGTAGAGTCTACACTTGGACGTTTCATTTTCAACGAAATCATTCCGCAGGATCTTGGTTTTGTTGATCGTGAAAAAGAAGGAAATGAACTGGTTCTTGAAGTGGATTTCCATGTAGGAAAGAAACAGCTGAAACAGATTCTTGAAAAAGTTATTAACACACATGGTGCGTCAGCTACAGCTGAAGTACTTGACCATGTAAAATCAATGGGATACAAGCTCTCTACAAGAGCAGCTATGACTGTATCTATTTCAGATATGACTGTACCGCCACAGAAACCGGAACTGATCGCAAGAGCACAGTCAACAGTTGATAAGATCACACGTAACTTCAAGCGTGGTCTTATTACAGAAGAAGAGCGTTATAAAGAGGTTGTAGAAACCTGGAAAGAAACAGATGATGAGCTTACAGAAGCTCTTCTTACAGGACTTGATAAATACAACAATATCTTCATGATGGCAGATTCCGGAGCCCGTGGATCTGACAAACAGATCAAACAGCTTGCAGGTATGCGTGGACTTATGGCGGATACAACCGGTCATACGATCGAACTGCCAATCAAGTCAAACTTCCGTGAAGGTCTGGACGTACTGGAATACTTCATGTCTGCGCATGGAGCTCGAAAAGGTATGTCAGATACTGCCCTTCGTACAGCCGATTCAGGATACCTGACAAGACGTCTTGTTGACGTATCACAGGATCTGATCATCCGTGAGGTTGACTGTGTAAGCAAAGATGCCGAAATTCCGGGAATGTATCTGCATGCATTTATGGATGGAAATGAAGAAATCGAAAGTCTTCAGGAACGTATTACAGGAAGATATTCATGCTATACAATCTGTGACAAAGATGGCAATGTTCTTGTAAAGGCAAACCACATGATCACACCAAAACGTGCAGAAAAGATTATGAAATATGGTGTGGATGAAAATGGAAATTCACCGCTTAAGAAAGTGAAAGTCCGTACAATCCTGACCTGTAAATCACACATTGGTATCTGTGCGAAATGTTATGGTGCCAATATGGCAACAGGTGAACCGGTACAGGTTGGTGAAGCTGTCGGTATTATCGCAGCTCAGTCAATCGGTGAACCTGGTACACAGCTGACCATGCGTACTTTCCATAGTGGTGGTGTAGCCGGTGGAGATATCACACAGGGTCTTCCTCGTGTCGAAGAACTTTTTGAAGCAAGAAAGCCGAAAGGTCTTGCTATCATCACAGAAATCGCAGGTGTTGCAAACCTGAACGATACAAAGAAGAAGCGTGAAATCATCGTTACCAATCAGCAGACAGGTGAGACAAAGACTTATCTGATTCCTTATGGATCACGTATTAAAGTACAGGATGGAGCTGTTCTGGAAGCCGGTGACGAGCTTACAGAAGGTAGCGTGAACCCACATGACCTTCTTAAGATCAAAGGTCTTCGTGCTGCACAGGACTACATGCTTCAGGAAGTACAGAGAGTATACCGTCTGCAGGGTGTAGAAATCAATGATAAGCATATCGAAGTTATCGTTCGTCAGATGCTGAAGAAGATCCGCATCGAAGAAAGAGGGGATACTGAATTCCTTCCGGGAACAATGGTAGATGTCCTTGAGTTCAACGATATAAATGAACAGATGGTAACAGAAGGTAAAGAACCTGCAACAGGAGAACAGATCATGCTTGGTATTACCAAGGCATCCCTGGCAACAGATTCCTTCCTGTCAGCTGCATCTTTCCAGGAGACAACCAAGGTTCTGACTGAGGCTGCTATCAAAGGTAAGGTTGACCACCTGATCGGTCTGAAAGAGAACGTCATTATCGGTAAACTGATTCCGGCAGGAACAGGTATGAGAAAATACCGTGACGTTAAACTTGATACAGGTCTTGGTATAGATATGGACGACGAAATCAGTTTTGATGATTTTGATATGGATGATGATACTGAGTCTGAAGTATCGGCAGAGACAGCAGAAACTGTTGAAACCGAAGAAAATGCTGACGAAACAGTTACAGTTGAAGAATAGGCTTTATATGCTAAGAGAGGCAGATACGTTGAATGGCGTGTCTGCTTTTCTTGCTTTAAAGACATGAAAAACAAAAATATTTGAAAAATAATTCCGATTCTTTAACACTTTACAAAAATAAAGGGTTGCAAAATATGAAAAAATACAGTAGCATATAAATAATCAATCGAAAATCAGGGGGTGTGATATGCTGGATTTAGCTCATATTGGTGAACGGATCAGAGAATGCAGAAAAAAGAAAATGATGACAATCCGGGTTTTGGGAGAATATACAGGACTTTCAGCGGGCTATCTGAGTATGCTGGAACAGAATAAGACATCTCCGAATGTGGACAGTCTTGCGCGAATTTGTGAAGCACTGGATATTGATATACAGTATGCACTGGAAGGGGAAATGCCGGGAAAGACGGTTATACACAGAGAAGAAATGAGTAAGCATCTTTATCCGGAAGAAAATATGACGGTTGAGGTTGCAGACTTTGGTCAGGGAGAATCGATTTTTGAATATATTACGATTGAACCGGGAGAATCTGCGAAAAAAGAAGAATATCGTCATGTCTTTTCGGAAATGTGTATGGTGATAAAAGGAACTCTAAATGTAGAGGTGGAAGGAAAAATTTGCAGTTTACATCCGGGAGACAGTGTATATATAAAGAGCAGAGAGCGTCATAGTATTTCCAATCCCGGAAAAGAACCTTGTGTCAGTATATGGGTATATCACCGGGATGTACCAAGACGGTTTGAAAGGAATGAAAATAAAATTGTGAAATAAATAGCATTCCTCTTGACAATCTTAGAGTATGGTTCTATAATAAGGAAAATTACACATATGAATAAATATTCATCTAAGTGAATTTACAAAATTGAACTGTTAAAACGGGGTTTCTTCGAAATTCACGCAACTCTGAAGACAGTGTTATTTACGAAAGTGTATAAAGACTGATTTTATACATACAATACGGACAATCTAATAATTAAACATAGACGTCATAGCGTGAAACTATGACCTTTGAAAGAAGACAAGGACGTCATGATGCAAATCATGGCGTTCTTTTGTTTACACTACTAGACTGCGGTCTAGTAAAGTATTACATTGTCGCAGAGGGACGGACATATCTGGTAAATATACCGTATCAGAAGAACAAAAGTACATGAGAGGAGAACAAAAATGGACAGATTAACTCAATTGCGAGAGTACATGGAAAAAGAAAGACTGGATGCGTTTTATATTGCAAAGCCGGCGAATGTACGTTGTATCAGCGGATTTACGGGGGAAGACTCATTCCTTTTTATCACAAAGGCGAATCAGTATTTTATCACTGATGCAAGATACACAGAGCAGGCATCTTATGAATGTCCGGATTACGAACTTGTAAACTGGCGAATCAATTTTGGCTACAGCATGGGGAAAGCTGTTGCATATTGCGCAGACAAAGATGGAGTTAAAACAATTGGATTTGAACAGGATCATCTGACATTTGAAAAATGGAACTCTATGCAGGCTGAACTCAGTGCTGAGATGGTTCCGACGCTGAACGTAATCGAAGGCTTCCGCGCGATCAAGACGCCGGAAGAGATCAAGAACCTTACCGTTGCCTGCGATATCGCATCCAGAGCATTTGAAAAAATTATAAAAGACATCCGTCCGGGTGTGACAGAAAAAGAAATCGCATCCAGACTTGCACATTACATGGTAATGGAAGGTGCAGATACCAAACCGTACGGTGGAATCGTTATTTCAGGAGCAAAGAGCTCTCTGCTTCACGGGATTCCGGACAGTAAGCCAATCGAATACGGAGATTTCGTATTGATGGATTATGGATGCCAGTACAAAGGTTATCTTTCAGATATGACAAGAACAGTAGTTGTCGGCAAGGCAGACGCCAAACAGAGAGAAGTTTATGATCTCTGCCGTCGTATGACAGAAGATACAGAAGCATCTGTAAGAGCCGGTGTGACAGGAACTTCCTGCTATGAAGCTTCGCTTGAAGCAATCAAAGATACAGAATACCTTCCGTATAATTATACAGGAATCGGTCATGGAGTTGGGCTGTTCGTCCATGAACTTCCGAATATCGGACTGAACTGTGAGAATATCTTACAGGAGAACAGCATAATGACAGTAGAACCAGGACTTTATATTCCGGGTTGGGGTGGTGTCAGACTTGAGGATCAGGGCATCATCACAAAAGACGGATATGAAAACCTGATCAGTGCTACACATGAGCTAATAGAATTATAAATGAAAAAGGAGGACAACATTTATGAAAAAGAAATTATTAGCAGCTTTACTTGCTACAGCAATGACAGTAACAATGTTTGCTGGCTGTGGTACACCGGGATCCAAAGATTCCAAGAAAGATGACAGCAGTGCTTCATCAGGAAAGAAGAGAATTACTTACACACTTCGTGAAGACCTTCCTTCTATGGATCCACAGAACAGTAACTCTATCTCATGTGCAACAGCAGAAATCTGCACCTATGCGATGCTGACACGTAACGTGGAAGGCGAAGTCAAACCAGATGCAGCTGAAAGCTGGGATATTTCAGATGATGGACTTACTTATACATTCCACCTTCGTGATGGACTGAAATGGTCTGACGGAGAAGATGTAAAAGCAGGCGATTATGTTTATGGTATCCAGAGACTTATGGATCCAGAAATGGCAAGCGATTACGCATTCATCGGATATATCCTCAAAAACGGTGCAGAAGTAAATAAAGGTTCTGTACCTGTCGATGAACTTGGCGTATCTGCACCAGATGACAAGACAGTTGTTATCGAACTTGCACATCCGGCTACATACTTCCTTAGTATGGCTGCTATGGCAACATTCGGTCCTACAAGAAAAGATTATGTAGAAAAATACGGAAAAGAATATGCAGCTGATCCGGAAAAATCTGTTTATAACGGACCGTTCAAGATGACAGAGTGGAAACACGGCGATGAAATGATCCTTTCTAAGAATGAAAATTACTGGGATGCAGACAGCATCAAGCTTGATGAAATCTGCGTAAAGACAGTTGCAGATGCTAAGACAGCGGTTGCTATGTGGGAACAGGGCGAAGTTGATATCACAATTGTACCTACTGAAATGACAGATCAGTATACAGAAAATACTGAATTCTACTATACAGGTGCAGATGATTACATCATGCTCAACATGTCAGAAGACAGACCGCTTGCTAACAAGAACTTGAGATTTGCTTTGAACTATGCAATCAACAGAACAGAATACAACAAGCTGGTTAACAATGACGTATATGACGTTGCACAGAGACTTGTACTTCCAAACGTGCAGGCGGCAGATGACCAGACATACGGAGAAGCTTATCCATATACACCATTCCCGGCAGAAAATGATAATGATAAAGCAAAAGAATATCTGGATGCAGCAATGAAAGAAATGGGCGTTTCTAATCCGGCAGACATCAAGATTACTCTTCTTACAACTGATACAGATGGTGCTAAGAAGCAGGCTGAAGTTCTTCAGGAACAGTATCAGAAGAACCTTGGTATTACAGTAGAAATCAACCAGGTAACTTACAAACAGAGACTGGAGCTGGAAACTAAGAAAGATTACGATATGGTAGTAACAGGATGGGTTCCGGACTACTCTGACGCATACTCTTATCTGGAACTGTGGATCAGCGATAGTCAGTATAACCACTCTGGATATGCGAACGCTGAATACGACAAGCTTCTTAAAGATTCTCAGACAGAGACAGATGCTAAGACAAGACAGGATATGCTGTTCCAGGCAGAAAAGATCTTCCTTGAAGAAGATTCCGCTCTTGTACCGCTTCAGTTACGTAGAGACCAGTATCTGATCAATCCGAAGATTTCTAACTTCAATGTATACTTTGTCGGATATGATTTCGATCTGGTATATGCAGACATCAGCGAATAATACAGTTGGATGGTAACATACCTTGCGGTCGGCGCGGACTTACTGGTCCGCACCGGCTGCTTATTTGAGGGTTTTGATTATTTCGAGGGGTAGATTTGGTATGTATCAGCCAATAGGAAGTATGTGAAATAATCAAAGCTATCAAATAAAGAAAAATGAAGGGAGACAAAAGAATGGCAAAATATATAGCTAAACGAGTTGCATTAGCCATCGTAACACTTTTGGTACTTACAAGTGTTGTATTCGTCCTGGTTCGTCTGATGCCGGGAGATCCGTTCTCAAGTGACAAGATGACACCGGAGATCAAAGCGAATCTGGAAGCTTACTATGGTTTGGATAAACCGCTTGCAGAGCAGTATATAACTTATATGAAGAATGTGCTTCATGGTGATCTGGGGTATTCTATGAAGTATGAAAGTCAGACAGTTAACCGTATTATTGCTGACTCATTCCCATACTCAGCAGACCTGGGAATCCGTTCACTGTGCTTTGCACTGTTCTTCGGACTGATCCTTGGAATTGTAGCAGCACTGAATCGAGGAAAGAAACTGGACTTCGTCTGTATTTTGATTGCGATCATTGGTACATCGATTCCTGACTTCATCATGGGATCTGTACTTCAGTATTTCTTCGGAATCAAATGGCAGATTCTTCCGGTTGCGCAGTACACAAGCTTTAAGCACACAATTTTACCGTCAATCGCGGTTGGATTCTATACACTGGCATCCATTTCCCGTCTGATGCGTTCCAGTATGCTGGAAGTTGTATCTTCAGATTATACAAAGACAGCACGTGCGAAAGGTTTATCGGATTTCCGAATTACAGTTAAACATCAGATCCGTAATGCGATCACACCGATCATTACCATTATGGGACCGACAGTTGCATCTGTATTAACAGGAACATTCGTAATCGAAGCCCTTTTCGCAATCCCTGGAATGGGAAAACATTATGTAGACAGTATTAACATGGCAGATTATACACTGGTTCTTGGTATGACGATCTTCTACGGAGCATTCCTGATCGTATCAATCCTGATTGTAGATATCTTATACGGTATTGTAGATCCGAGAATCCGTCTGAGTGGTAAAAAAAGGTAGGTGACGAGAAATGGCAGAAATTACAAAAGAACAGTTTAAAGTTGTAGGAAAAAATACAAAGACAATGGAGTCTATTTCCCGTCCGAATATTGGTTACTGGCAGGATGCATGGAGACGAATCCGCAAGAATAAGATTGCATTCTTCTCATTGTGCCTGATTGGACTTTATGTACTTATGGCGATCTTTGTTCCAATGTTCAGCAAATATGACATTGCAACACAGAGTGTGGCAGAGATGAACCAGAGCTTTTCAAAAGCACATTGGTTTGGAACAGACTCTCTTGGACGTGATCTCTGGGTTCGTGCATGGTCTGGTGCGAGAGTATCTCTGACAATTGGTTTTGCAGCCAGCATCATCAATGCAATCGTTGGATCTATCATGGGTGGTATCTCAGGATTCTACGGTGGCAAGATCGATATGGTTATCCAGCGTGTCGTTGACGTATTATACGGAATCCCAAGTCTGATCGTTACCATTCTTCTTATGGTAGTTGTTGGTAACGGTGTACACTGTTTGATTCTTGCTATGTGTTGCGTCGGATGGATCGGTGGATGTCGTTTCGTTCGTGGTGAAGTATTAAAACTGAGAGAATCTGATTTCGTATCTGCAGCCAAGATCCTTGGTGTGCCGGATATCGTAATCATTGTAAAACATATTTTACCGAATATCATGGGACTTATCATTACAAACCTGACAATGGCTATTCCGGGAGCTATTTTCCAGGAGGCATTCCTGAGCTATATCGGTCTGGGTATCAAACCACCGAACTGCAGCTGGGGTGTACTTGCAAAAGACGGAATCGCACAGCTGAGAATTCATCCGTACCAGGTATTTGTACCGGCATTCCTGATTTGTACAACAATGCTTGCGCTGAATCTTCTTGGTGATGGACTTCGTGATGCATTTGACCCGAAACTTAGAGGAACCGAGTAGGAAGGAGTATAGAAGATGGAAAATTTATTGGAAGTAAAAAATCTGCAATTCTCTTTCCGTACATACGGTGGAGTTGTAAAAGCTGTTCGTGATGTCAGCTTTGAAGTCCGTCCGGGAGAAATTCTTGGTATAGTTGGAGAATCCGGATGTGGAAAGAGTGTTACCTCTCAGTGTCTGATGAGACTGAATCCGGAACCGCCTGGATTCTTTGAAGGCGGAGAGATTCTTTATAAAGGAAAAGATGTTCTGAAAATGAACAAAAAAGAACTTCGTCAGTTCCGTGGAAAAGAGATCAGTTATATTTTTCAGGATCCTATGACCTCATTGAACCCGACAATGCGTATCGGAAAACAGATTGAAGAAGTATTCGTCGGAAGAAAAGGTATGAGTGCGGCTGAGAAAAAAGCAAAAGCACTTGAAATCCTTAAAATGGTAGGTATCTCTGATGGAGAACGCCGTTACAAACAGTATCCACATGAACTTTCAGGTGGTATGAAACAGCGTGTTATGATCGCGATCGCTCTGGTAGGAAGCCCGAGCATCGTTATTGCCGATGAGCCGACTACTTCTTTGGATGTTACAATTGAAGCACAGATTCTTGATGTACTGAAAAATCTTCAGAAAACACTTGGGACATCTATTATCCTGATCACACATGATCTTGGTGTTATCGCAAAGCTTTGCGACCGTGTACTGGTTATGTATGGAGGAAAGATCGTAGAACGTGGATCTGTAGATGAGATTTTCTATGATACAGCACATCCTTACACAAAAGGACTTATGCATTCAATTGCCAAACTGGATACAGCAAAAGGCCACAAATTGCAGCCAATCGAAGGAACACCTCCGGATCTGTTTGCACCTCCGAAAGGATGTCCGTTCGCAGCAAGATGTGAATACTGCATGGAAATCTGTAAAGATATGCCGCCACAGACTTATGAGCTTTCAAAAGAACATGAAACCTGTTGCTGGCTGCAGCATGAATATGCACCGGATACAGACATGAGAAGAAAAGTAACTGAGAAAGGAGAGGTGTAAAATGGAAAATACAGAAAAAAAACAACCTCTCGTACAGGTGAAAAACTTATGTAAATATTTTGAAATCAGCCGTAAAGAAACCTTAAAAGCGGTTGATGATCTTACATTTGATATTTATAAAGGTGAGACAGTCAGCCTGGTAGGTGAGTCCGGCTGTGGTAAATCTACAACAGGACGTACCATGATCAAGTTATACAATCCGACTTCGGGAAATGTATATTATGATGGAAAAGATATTTTCAAATACAATCATGCAGAGCAGAAAGAATTCTGTAAGAAGGTACAGATGATTTTCCAGAACCCGTATTCATCACTGAACCCACGTATGACTGTTAAGGATATCGTTGGAGAAGGTCTGAAACAGCATGGAATGTCAACAAAGGATGCAGATGCAAAAGTAGAGCAGCTGCTTGCTACAGTTGGTCTTAATAAAGATCATATGTCACGTTTCCCACACGAATTCTCAGGTGGACAGAGACAGCGTATCGGTATCGCACGTGCTCTTTCTGTTGATCCGGAATTCATCATCTGTGATGAGCCGATTTCAGCTCTTGATGTGTCTATCCAGGCACAGGTTATCAATATGCTGAAAGAACTGCAGGAAGAAAGAGGACTGACTTACCTGTTTATCGCGCATGACCTTAGTGTCGTAAAATATATTTCTGACCGTGTAGTTGTTATGTACCTCGGAACAATGGTCGAGACTGCTGAGACAGATGAACTTTATGCTCATCCGATGCATCCATATACACAGGCACTGCTTTCTGCAATCCCGGAAGCAGATCCGAATAAAGCAAAAGCGAACCAGCGTATTCCGATCAAGGGTGAGATCCCAAGCCCGATCAATCCGAAGAACTGCTGTCGTTTCGCTGAGAGATGTCAGCATGCGACAGAACGTTGCTTTAAGGAAATGCCGCAGATGAAAGAGATTGCTCCTGGACATAAGGTGGCATGCCATCTTGTAGAAGATAAATAAAAAGTAGTAATATAATAAAGAAGGCGAAGGACTTAAGAAGAGTTCTTCGTTTTCTTTTTGTTTTATGAGAAATTCCGATGGAACTTTCTGTGAAAAAACACTATATGCCTTGGCAGATTAAAAAATTTCCAGAAGAATTGTGCAGAATCACAAAATACGGATTGACACGAAAATATTGACAATATAAGGTAAAAACGATATTATATAGAGATGTAATTGTAATTAAAGTGTCATATCGTGTAATAGTTATGTAACAAATGAAAGTGAGTGTATATGGAACAGAGAAAATCAGCAAGGAGAAGATCGTCTGATGGAACTTCTAATAGAAATATGCGAAGTATCAATAACAGCAGAGAAGTAAGCAGACGGGCTAAGGGGAAGAACCGGTATGCTTATGAAGAAGACCGAAGATCTGCCCGATATTATGATGATGAGGAAGATTACTACCGAGAACGACCGAAAAAGAAATCATCTTTGAATGATAAGAAGAAAAGAAGACCGGAAGAAGACTATCAGAATATAAGAAAGATGTCTGACCCGGAGAATAATAAGAATCGTAAAAATAAACGGCGTAGAGGAAGAAAGAAAAATCGGGTAAGCAGAACGATTGGAATTATACTTGTAATTATCCAGTTTATTCTGTCTGTAGTACTTGCAGTGAATGTGATGCTGTTCAATGTACTTACTTCTACTTATTTCCTGGTACTGATCGGAGTACTGCTGATCCTGCTTGGAATTACCTTGCTGACACAGATAGCGGCAAAAGGAAAAGGAATTGGCGGAAAGATATTCTGTATACTGATCTGCATCATTCTGGGAGTGGGTTCTTTCTATATAGGAAAAGTAAATAATGCATTCCAGAAGATTACCGGAAGCAATAAGAAAACAAGTTCCATGGTAGTTGCGGTAAAGGCGGATGATAATGCAGATACTTTATCAGCAGCAGCCGGATATACATTTGGTGTTCAGTATGCGACTGGTGGAGACCAGACGAAGTCGGCAGTCAAACAGATTGAAAAGGAACTGGGACAGAACATTACTCTTCAGGAATACAGTAATCTGGGAGAAGAAGCACAGGCATTATATGACGGAGAAGTAGATGCGATTATCTACAACTCAGCTTACAGTAATATTATCAAGGAACAGTATTCAACCTTTACAAAGGATACAAAGGTTATTTATAAGCACAATATTGTTGTTGAAATTGAAAGCGATACATCTGATGAAAGCGTTACAAAGCCATTTGCGGTTTATTTGAGTGGTATTGATACAAATGGTGATATCACAGAACAGGGACGAAGCGATGTCAATATCGTAGCGGTTGTCAATCCGACGAGCCATCAGGTATTACTGATTACGACCCCTAGAGATTATTATGTACCAATCCCGGGAGTATCCGGAGGACAGGACGACAAACTGACACATGCAGGAATCTATGGTGTGGATGTGTCTATGCAGACGCTGGAAGAACTTTATGATACAGATATCGAATTTTTCGGAAGAGTTAATTTTACATCTATGACCAGTGTGGTTGATGCACTTGGCGGACTGGATGTTGAATCAGATCTCGAATTTGATACAGGATGGGAGTCGGGTGCAGAGATTCATGTAAATGAAGGAATGAATCATTTTGATGGTATTAGTGCACTTGCTTTTTGCCGTGAACGTCAGGCACTGCCAGACGGGGACAACGGAAGAGGAGTCCATCAGCAGGCAGTTATCACTGCAATCATTAAAAAGATGATGTCACCGGCAATGCTCCGTGGGGCAAGCGATATTATTGAAAGCGTCAGCGATGGTGTGGATACGAACTTTACTTCCAGCCAGATCCAGTCGCTGATCAAGACTCAGCTCAGAACCAATGCAAAATGGAATATTTATTCCGTGGCAGCGGATGGAACCGGGGGAACAGATATCTGCTATTCTTCAGGAGATGAAGAGCTTTATGTAACGTATCCGGATGAAAATTCAGTGGCTGAGATCATTGGATTGATCAAAAAAGTAAAAGACGGAGAAATAATCGAAGGATCCGTAAGTACAGAATAAAAATGAAGAAAAAGTCAAGGTATGATTTGGAAAATATTTTTCAGAATACCTTGACTTTTTTTTTGCAATATACTACAATAAATAAGCGTGCGAAAAACGATGCACTGTTTTTCTGCGCATTTTAAACAGAACTTGTTTAAAATCGTAACCAATTATTACTTCATAGGAGGTGAAAGAGATGCCAACATTTAACCAGTTAGTAAGAAAAGGTCGTCAGACAGCTGTAAAGAAATCTACTGCACCGGCTCTCCAGAAAGGATACAATTCTTTGAAGAAAAGAGCTACAGACACATCTGCACCACAGAAGAGAGGTGTGTGTACAGCAGTTAAGACAGCTACACCGAAGAAACCGAACTCAGCTCTTAGAAAGATCGCCAGAGTACGTCTTTCAAACGGAATCGAAGTAACAAGCTACATCCCAGGAGAAGGTCACAACCTTCAGGAACATAGCGTTGTTCTTATCCGTGGAGGAAGAGTAAAGGACCTTCCGGGTACAAGATACCATATCGTTCGTGGAACACTTGATACAGCAGGTGTTGCAAAGAGACGTCAGGCTCGTTCTAAATACGGAGCAAAGAGACCAAAAGACGCAAAGAAATAAGCACTTGATTTTAGTGTAAAACGAAACTAAATCGTATCACAAACAGAACTATGAGAATAGTTGGTTGCGGGTTTAATTCAGATATCGCCTGCCACGTGGCAGGCATCGGAGATTGTCCCGCCAACGATACACATAGAAAGACACATGTGAGTACCGATGAATTATTCACGCAAAGCAAAGCTTTGCCAATATGTATAAGGAGGGAAGAACCGTGGCACGTAAAGGACATACTCAGAAAAGAGACGTATTAGCGGATCCGTTATACAACAACAAGGTAGTTACAAAGCTTATCAACAACATCATGCTTGACGGTAAGAAAGGTGTAGCTCAGAAAATTGTATACGGAGCATTTGACAAAGTCGCAGAGAAAGCTGAAAAACCAGCTATCGAAGTATTTGAAGAAGCAATGAACAACATCATGCCTGTACTTGAAGTAAAGGCAAGACGTATCGGTGGAGCTACTTATCAGGTACCGATCGAGGTAAGAGCAGACAGAAGACAGGCTCTTGCACTTCGCTGGCTTACACTGTACTCTCGTAACAGAGGCGAGAAGACAATGGAAGAAAGACTTGCAAATGAAATTCTTGATGCGGCTAACAACACTGGCGCATCTGTAAAGAAGAAAGAAGACATGCACAAGATGGCAGAAGCAAACAAAGCATTTGCTCATTATCGTTTCTAATTATAGGAGGAAAAAATCTTGGCTGGAAGAGAATATCCATTAGAGAGAACCAGAAATATCGGTATTATGGCGCATATTGATGCTGGTAAGACCACTCTTACAGAGCGTATCTTATACTATACCGGTGTTAACTATAAGATTGGTGATACTCATGAAGGAACTGCTACCATGGACTGGATGGAACAGGAGCAGGAAAGAGGTATCACGATCACTTCAGCAGCTACAACATGTCATTGGACACTTGAAGATCATACAAAACCGAAAAAAGGTGCTCTTGAGCATCGTATCAATATCATTGATACTCCGGGACACGTTGACTTCACTGTAGAGGTTGAACGTTCACTTCGTGTACTGGATGGTGCTGTAGGTGTATTCTGTGCTAAGGGTGGTGTTGAGCCTCAGTCGGAAAACGTATGGCGTCAGGCAGACACATACAACGTACCAAGAATGGCCTTCATTAACAAGATGGACATCTTAGGTGCAAACTTCTACAACGCTGTAGAACAGATTAAGACAAGATTGGGTAAGAACGCTATCGTTCTTCAGTTACCAATCGGTAAAGAAGATGATTTCAAGGGAATCATCGACCTTATGGAAATGGAAGCTTACATCTACAATGATGACAAGGGTGATGACATCACAGTATGTGAAATCCCGGATGACATGAAAGAAGATGCTGAGCTTTACCATACAGAACTGGTTGAAAAGATCTGTGAATTGGATGACGAACTTATGATGATGTATCTTGAGGACGAAATCCCGACAGTAGATCAGCTCAAAGCAGTTCTTAGAAAAGCTACTTGTGAATGTACAGCAGTACCGGTTTGCTGTGGATCTGCTTACAGAAACAAGGGTGTTCAGAAGCTTCTGGATGCAATCGTTGAATATATGCCGGCTCCGACAGACATCCCGCCAATCCAGGGTGTTGACGAAGATGGTAATGAAGTAGTAAGACATTCTTCAGATGAAGAACCTTTCTCAGCACTTGCATTCAAGATCATGACAGACCCGTTCGTAGGTAAGCTTGCATATTTCCGTGTATATTCAGGAACTATGAATTCAGGTTCTTATGTATTGAACGCTACAAAGAATAAAAAAGAACGTGTTGGACGTATCCTTCAGATGCATGCTAACAAGAGAATGGAATTGGATAAAGTATATTCAGGAGACATCGCAGCAGCGATCGGATTCAAGTTCACAACTACAGGTGATACAATCTGTGATGAACAGCATCCGGTAATCCTTGAATCTATGGAATTCCCAGAACCAGTTATCGAGCTCGCTATCGAGCCTAAGACAAAAGCTTCTCAGGGTAAACTTGGTGAATCTCTTGCAAAACTGGCTGAAGAAGACCCTACATTCCGTGCTCATACTGATCAGGAAACTGGACAGACAATCATCGCCGGAATGGGAGAGCTCCATCTTGAAATCATCGTAGACAGACTTCTTCGTGAATTCAAGGTAGAAGCTAACGTAGGTGCTCCTCAGGTTGCTTACAAAGAAGCATTTACAAAACCAGTTGACATTGATAGCAAATATGCTAAACAGTCAGGTGGACGTGGACAGTACGGACACTGTAAAGTTAAATTTGAACCAATGGATGTCAATGGTGAAGAAACATACAAATTCGATTCTACTGTTGTCGGTGGTGCAATTCCGAAGGAATACATTCCGGCTGTAGGCGAAGGTATTGAAGAAGCCATGAAAGCTGGTATTCTTGGTGGATTCCCTGTAGTAGGTATTCATGCAACCGTATATGATGGTTCTTACCATGAAGTCGATTCTTCAGAAATGGCATTCCACATTGCAGGTTCTCTTGCATTCAAAGATGCTATGAAGAAATCTGACCCGGTACTCCTTGAGCCTATCATGAAAGTTGAAGTTACTATGCCGGAAGAGTACATGGGAGATGTTATCGGTGATATCAACTCTCGTCGTGGACGTATCGAAGGTATGGATGACCTCGGCGGTGGAAAGATCGTTAGAGGATATGTTCCGCTTTCAGAAATGTTCGGATACTCTACTGAATTAAGATCTACTACTCAAGGTAGAGCTACTTACACTATGATATTCGACCACTACGAACAAGTTCCAGCTGGTGTAGCTAAAAAAATAGCTGAAGGTAGATAATATCTATTTAAATAAATAAAAACAAAAGACGAGGATTCGTCCTCGTCTTATTAAAAAATATATAAAAATAATTACTAGGAGGATTTCAAAATGGCAAAGGCTAAATTCGAAAGAAATAAACCACATGTTAATATAGGAACAATCGGTCACGTTGACCACGGTAAAACTACATTAACAGCTGCAATAACAAAAACTTTATATGACAGATATCAATTAGGAGAAGCTGTAGATTTCGCTAACATAGATAAAGCTCCAGAAGAAAGAGAAAGAGGAATCACTATATCAACTGCTCACGTTGAATACGAAACTCCAAACAGACACTACGCTCACGTTGACTGTCCAGGACATGCTGACTACGTTAAGAACATGATCACAGGAGCTGCTCAAATGGATGGTGCTATATTAGTTGTTTCTGCAACTGATGGACCAATGCCTCAAACAAGAGAGCATATACTATTATCTAGACAAGTTGGTGTACCATACATAGTAGTATTCTTAAACAAATGTGATATGGTAGATGACGAAGAATTATTAGAATTAGTAGAAATGGAAATAAGAGAATTATTAGACGAGTATGAATTCCCAGGTGATGATACTCCAATAGTAAGAGGATCAGCTTTAAAAGCTTTAGAAGATCCATCTTCAGAGTGGGGAGACAAAATAGTTGAATTATTCGAACAAATAGACGAATATATACCAGCTCCAGAAAGAGATGTTGACAAACCATTCTTAATGCCAGTAGAAGACGTATTCTCTATAACAGGTAGAGGTACAGTTGCTACAGGTAGAGTTGAAAGAGGACAATTAAAAGTTCAAGACGAAGTTGAAATAGTAGGATTAACTGAAGAAACTAGAAAAGTTGTTGTAACTGGTATAGAAATGTTCAGAAAATTATTAGACAGCGCTGAAGCTGGAGATAACATAGGAGCATTATTAAGAGGTGTACAAAGAACTGAAATCGAAAGAGGACAAGTTTTAGCTAAACCAGGAACAGTTAACGCTCACACTAAATTCACTGCAGAAATATACGTTCTT
>ERZ826764.1696-NODE-1696-length-24470-cov-18.950973_pt1 | contig 24470 bp, 20 predicted proteins | sample MGYA00519870_ERZ826764 | MGnify/ENA primary metagenome ERZ826764 (study PRJEB31778, sample SAMEA3449239) | human gut metagenome | biome: human gut; feature: human-associated habitat; material: faeces | place: United Kingdom | collected 2010/2012 ...
TCTCAGGTTAGTAGCGTTTTTTTGAAAGGTCAATGTCAGTGCAGTTGCACTGATACACTCACGAAAATATTAACTACTTATCGGTATGGAAGCTGTTTTTGGCGGTATTAGCGATGAGTTTCAATGTACGATTTAATGATAAATCGGTTTTTAACCGGCTGAGGATTTACCCTCATCCCATAGCAAGCGCCGGAGTTTCACTCTTTCTCAGCCTTGCAGTCTGCTTTTGCGCCATAACAAGCTCGTAATATACGCCCTTGCTTTGTAAAAGCTCGGTATGCGTTCCGATTTCGGCTACTCTGCCCTTTTTCAGCACTATAAGCCTGTCGGCATTTGCAAGCGTTGACAGCCTGTGAGCTATCGCTATTGTCGTTCTGCCCTTTATCAGCCTGTCGAGAGCGTCCTGTATCTGCTTTTCGGTCTGCGTGTCAAGCGATGCGGTAGCTTCGTCAAGTATAAGTATCTTCGGGTCGTGCAGTATCGCTCTTGCAATAGCTATTCGCTGACGTTCGCCGCCCGACAGATTGTAGCCTCGCTCTCCCACAACGGTATTATAGCCGTCAGGCATACGGGTGATGAAATCGTGGCAGTTTGCCGTCTTTGCGGCATTGACTATTTCCTCAAAGCTCGCATCGGGCTTTGCATAGCGGATATTGTCAAGCACCGTACCGCTGAAAAGATACGTTTCCTGCAATACAACTCCCACCTGCGAACGCAATGAGTTCTGCGATATATCCCGCACGTCCGTGCCGTCTATCAGCACCTGACCCGATGTTGCGTCATAAAGGCGCATAACAAGGTTTATAAGCGTGGATTTGCCAACACCGGAATGTCCGACTATGCCTATCATCTCGCCTTGCTTTATGCTGAACGAAACGTCTTTCAGCACCGGGTTATACGCCTTGTAGCCGAAATATACGTTTTTAAACTCGATATCGCCCTTTATATCAAGGCTGACAGCGTTCTCGGTGTCGCTTATATCATTATCCTCTTCAAGTATCTCGAATACCTTTCCTGCGCTTACTCTTGCCTGTGCAAGCACTCTGGGCAGGCTTGTAAGCCACTGGATAGGACCGTAGAGCATAGCGACATAGGTTGTGAACTGTATCAGCTCACCGAGCTGCATCTCTCTGCCGAGTATCATACTGCCGCCGAAGAACAGCGCACAGAACTCGCCTATGCTGAATATGTAACGGATAGGCGGCTGTACCATATACCAGAGTATATCGGCTTTCTTTACAGAATCTGCCCATTTCGCAGAGGCATTTCTGTACGCTTCTATCTCTCTGTCCTCGTTGCCGTAGTTCTTTACTACCCTTATTCCGTGCAGAACATCGTGCAGAAGCTCGCTTGCACGGCACTGGAAGCGCCACACTCTGCCGTATCTTACGCTTATCGCATTGAACGACTTTACCGAAAGGAAAGCCGCAAGCGGTAAAGGAACGGTAATTACTATCGCCAGTTTCCAGTTTGTGATGAACATAATTATCAGAAGCGCAACAAGTGCGGTCGTCTGAAAAATCATGTCCTTGCCCTGCCTTGTCATAAAGTCCTGCAATGTTGCCGCATCGCCCGATACACGATTGATAAGCTCGCCCGGAGTACGTTTTGCAACATTGCTCATGGATAGCTGCTGGGTCTTGTTGAAAATATCACGGCGCAGATCCCTGCCGTATGCCGTTGATATTTTATAGTTGCACACCTCCTGCAGCAGCCTGAATCCCATAGATGACAGGTTAAGTACAAGAATGCACAGCGTTATCTTCCAGAAAAGCCCCCAGTCGCTGTTATTCGGCACTATAAGGTCGTCTACCAGTATGCGCTGGAACAGCGGATTGATAACGTCAAAAGCATACAGCACGAATGTTGCGAAAAGCGACAGACCAAACTGCACCTTGTACGGCGCAAGCCTTTTTACGAGCTTTAAAAACACGCCCTTTTTCGCATCACAGAACATACATTTACTGCTGCCTCTTAGCGCCGCTCCGCACTTCTGACAGCTTGGCTCGTCTGCGTCCGTATGCTCGGTAAATTCGCCCGTAGCAATGTAATGCTCATATATCTTTGCAAGCTCCGCATAGCGCATATAATACTTCTGCGAAAACTGACAGACGCATATGTCCCTGCCGTGCATATCCCTTACGCACAGCATCGAACAGCCGATAAGCTGTTCTACCGTTATCTTGCTTATATCCGATACGGCAAACTCCCGTACCGCTTTATCGTCATAATATACCGTGAGCTTGTCCTTTGTGGCAGTAAGATGCCCGTTTGCGTTTTTAGCCTTTTTGTCTATGTCAAACGGCAGTGAAAAGCTCACGCTGTCAATATCCACGCCTTTCGGTACTGACAGTTTCAAATTCATTTATACCCACTCCTTTCTGCAAAGGCAATAAATGCGGTATCAGATGAACAGCTGGAGCTTTTTGATGCTTGCCTTGTCCAGCCTGTCAACATCAGGTACGCTGTAGCGGTTTCCGTCTGCGTCCGTCACGGCAAGCATCTTTCCGTGTATCACTCTGAAATTATGCCACCAGTCATACACGGCTATTTTCTTTTCACCTGCCGTAGTATCGGCTTCAAGGAAAAGATACCCCATCTGATTATCCGTTATCCTGTGAATCTTCTTTATCTCAGGAATGTAGTATTTGAGCTTGAGATAATCATCGGCTGTCTTTTTAGTATCAGCCGCCAGATCTTCAAGGTCCTTTATAACGCCTATCTCTTTCCACTCGTCTTCCTCATTCTTATAGCTTACGCTTATATACCTGTTTTCGTCGTTGAACGGTACGAGCCTTGTAAGATCGACCTTTTCATAATCCCTGCCGTCATACGAAAACTCAAGATAGCCGCTTTCGGTTTCGGTAAGCCCGATTTTATCGGGTGAAAGAATGTTAAGCGTATCCACATCATAAATTGCAGTTGTATTCTGTTTCATAAGCGCTCCTTTCTGCGTCAGTCAAGTCCGACAGATCTCAGCGACTCGCTTTGCAGCTTATACAGCTCGAAGTATTTTCCGTTTGTGCGTATCAGCTCATCGTGAGTTCCGCTCTCCTTTACCTCGCCGTGTTCGATAACATACAGCTTGTCTGCGTCACGGAGCGTTGAGAGGCGGTGTGCTATCGCAATTATCGTTCTGCCGCTCTTGAGATTATCTATCGCACTCTGTATCTTACGTTCTGTTGCTGTATCCATAGCCGCCGTAGCCTCGTCAAGTATAAGTATATTCGGCTTCTGTATCAGCGCACGGGCTATTGATATACGCTGTTTTTCGCCGCCCGACAGGCTTACGCCGCCGCTTCCCGTAACGGTATCGTACCCTTCGGGGAGCTTCATTATAAAATCGTGAGCGTTTGCGCTTTTTGCCGCTTGTATCACTTCTTCCATTGTCGCATCGGGTCTTGCGTATCTGATATTGTCTGCGACAGTTCCCATAAACAGATATGTTTCCTGTGACACAACGCCGATATTCTTTCTGAGAACGTCAAACGGTATCTTCTTTACGGGTATCCCGTCTATCGTTATCTCGCCCGATGTTACATCGTACATTCTTGATATGAGATTGATGATAGTCGATTTACCCGCACCCGTCTTACCGACAATGCCGGTAAATCTGCCTGCCTCGGTAGCAAACGACATATTTTTAAGCACCGGTCTGCCTGCCTCATATTCAAACGTTACATCTCTGAAACAAATATCGCCCTTCAGAACACCGTCCGGTATAACGGCAGGCTCAGCGGGCGGCTTCACTGTAGGCTCGCTGTCGAGTATTTCAAACATTCTGCCTGCGGCATCGGTACACCTTGCCCAGTCGTTGCCCATATACATAAAGAAGAATATCGGATCCCATATAACGCCGAAATAGTTTATGAGCAGTGTCAGTCCGCCGAGCTGAAGGTTACCCATCAGCACAAGAGCAACGCCAAGACAGTATATAACACCGCTGAAAACGGCATATATTCCGTGCTGTACAGGGAAGAAATGAGCGCTCCTCTTATCCCTTGCGTATTCAGCCGAATAAAGATTATTGTTCTTTCTGCCAAAACGGGATATTTCCTGTTCCTCACGGGAAAACGCCTTTACTACCCTGTGTCCGTTCAGTGCGTCCGACAAGGTAGACGTAACACCTCGTCTTGCAATATCACGGTTTCTCCAGTGCCTTCTCTGACCTCTCAGCCAAAGCACCTCGCACAGCAGTACAAAGAACACAGCAAGGAACATCGACAGCGATATTATCGGGTTCACCATAAGCATAAGCACGACAAGCCCTGCTATCTTTATCATATTCGCAATAAACTGCGGAACTATATCAACGAAAAATCCGTACACGTCAAAGCTGTCACGGTCTACCCTGCCCATAAGCGAGCCTGTCTGCTTAGTCGTGAAGAATGACAGCGACAGCTTCTGCATAGAAGCGAAAATATCCGTCCTCAGCTTATGTATTACCTGCGGTGTTATCCTGCTTATAATAACACCGTAGATCATCGAAAATCCCGTAGACAGCAGTGAGAATGCCGCCATAACGAGTATCACGAACAGTATCTGCCCGTGCAGACTTCCGCCTTCACTCAGAACGTCATCGTACAGCATTTTTGTGCCAAAATAGGGAGCAATAAGTCCCAGCGCCACCGATACCGCTATCAGAGCAAGTATCACCGCTATCTGCTTTTTGTAGTCGCCGAACATACCGAGCAGCCGCTTGAACACCCATGTACGCTTGGTGCAGTACGGGCAGAAGGCTCTGTTCGGGTCGGGATATTTTCTGTTGCACTTCGGACAATACAGCGTCTTGTCATCAAGTGCGGAATCGTCGGGCGTTTCGCCCTTTTTGATAGTTTCATAACGGCGGCAGAACTGCTCGAATTTTTCGGAAAACCCTCCCGAAAACATCGCAAGCTGTTTTTCCGTGCCGTCCGTCATCTTCGCCATCAGCCTTGCCGTAAACTGATAGCGGTCAACATACAGCTTTTCGATTTCCTCCATAGGATATTCGCTGAAATCCTTGAAATCAAACTGTGTGTCAAACGTCTTTTTATTCTTTACAAGTCTGTCATAGCCTGATAACAGATAAAGCGTTTTGTTATCAAACGTGATGTAGGTGTCATAATAACACCCCTCGCCGTCCATATCTGCTTTTACACAGTATAACAGCTTATCCGTATCGACCGCCCTGACAGAAAAAGCTGCCTGCACAGCGGCAGACAGCTTATCAAAATACTTCATTCATTCACCGTTTCTTTCCGACCGTAAATGCGGTCTTGCGAAACACAAAAAGATACGGCATCAGAGCGATTTACTTTTTGCCTGCCGTGCGTGTGCAATATCTTTTTATGTATTTCAAACGTTACGGCAGCCGCAATAAACCGGCAGATTGACAGATGCAGACCGTCCTACAAGGCTCATTACAGGCTTCCGTTCTAAGAATTTTCTTCTGACAGCTTATCTGTAAAAGAGCATAGCATCCCCTTGTTACAGATTTGCCCATGTGGATATTATATTAATTCCGTTCCTGTTTTCCTTGTATGTCGGTCAATGCTTATTATCTGTACATTGTGCTTGCCACTTCGGCAAGAATGTCCACGCCCTTTTCAATCTGTTCGTCTGTGGGAGTGGAATAGTTAAGTCTGAATGACAGACAAGGAGCGTTTTCATCGGTTAAGAATGCGTTGCCGGGAACAACAGCTACCTTGTTCTTTACTGCCTTCTTGCAGAAGTAAGGCATATCGCCGTCGGGAAGCGTACCCCAGATAAACAGACCGCCCTCGGGTTCTGTGAACTTTATGGACTTGGGCATCTTCATCTTGAGGTTTGTAAGCATAAGATCCGACTTGCGCTTGTAGATCTCTCTCAGCTTTTCAAGGTGCTGTTCAAAATCGTTTTCGGTAACGAACTTATAGGTGATCATCTGCGGCAGGATAGAGGTGTGAACGGTTGAAACCTGCATACAAACTACAGCCTTAGCGATTACGTTCTTGGGGGCGCAGAGGTATCCCACACGCAGACCGGGGGCAAGCGTCTTTGAGAATGTTCCTGCATAAAGAACGTTACCGTTCTTGTCGAGCGACTTTATGGTAGGCACATTTTCGCCTATATAACGAAGATCGCCGTAGGGATTGTCTTCAAGGATATATACGTTGTACTTCTGAGCGAGCGCAAGTACAGCCTTACGCTTTTCAAGGCTCATTGTCTTGCCTGTAGGGTTCTGGAAGTTGGGTATGAGATAGATGAAAGCCGTTCTGGGATTCTCTATAAGAGCCTTTTCGAGCTTGTCGATATTTATACCGTCATCTTCCATCTCAACGCCTACAAGCTTAGCATTATAGGAACGGAATGCGTTCAGCGAGCCGATGAATGTAGGAGCTTCGCAGATAATCGTGTCACCCTCATTGCATATCTCCTTGGTCACTACCTCAATCGCCTGCTGTGCGCCCGATGTGATAACCACATCTTCATCATTCTCGTTGAACATACCTTTTTTCTTAAGGTCGTCCTTTATCCAGTTACGAAGGGGAGTATAGCCCTCCGTGATAGAATACTGAAGTGCGTCAATGGGCGTGGTTGTAAGTATTTCATTTGTTATACGGGCAATCTCTTCCGTAGGGAAAGCCTCGGGAGCGGGATTGCCAGCCGCAAAGCTGATTACCTCAGGATCTGCCGTAAATTTAAGTATCTCTCTTATCGCAGAGGGCTGCAATGTCTGTACTCTGTATGAAAATGCGTTCATATTTATATGTCGGTCTTACCGCCGCATAAACGGTATGACCTTTCCTCCTTGCATTTATTTTGTAATGGGTGAGTGGCATATTGGGTCTGCCGCTGTTACAATAGCTATATTTTATCACATATTCAAGCGGATTGCAACAATTTTTACAGCAAACAGCTTTTAATCACGGCAGATTGCGGATGTATTTCGGATTTTCACGGAACAATCGCTTAATTCCAAACGAAAAATGTTGACTTTTATTAAAAAACGTTTTATAATTTAAGTAACGGTTTTTGCCGTGTAATTCAAAAAACGGAATGTTTAAATACTATTCGGAGGTAACAACAATGGCTTTTTGCAACAAATGCGGAAACCAGCTCCCCGACGGAGCTAATAACTGTCCTAACTGCGGCGCTCCCGCAGGAAACACACAGCAGAACACACAGGACTTTGTAAACAACATGATGAACACAAATGATACAACATCACAGTTTGATCCGCAGGATATAAACAATAACAAGGGTATGTCCGTACTTGCTTATATCGGATTCCTGTTCCTTGTTCCCCTGCTTGCTTGCCCTAACTCGAAGTTTGCACGCTATCACACAAACCAGGGACTTGTACTGTTCCTGTTAGAGTTTGCATTAGGTGTTGTAACAGGTATATTAGGTATTATTCCTATAGCAGGTCTTATAATCGGCGGACTTTTAAGCGCAGTAGGCGGTATCTTCACTCTTGTACTTATGATCATGGGTATCATCAACGCCGCACAGGGACAGGCTAAGGAGCTTCCTCTTATCGGCAAGATCACACTGCTGAAGTAATTTGCATAACATATCATATAAACAGCGTTGCCCCCGTCTTTCTGACGGGGGCTTATCTGTTTTTATAAGCATCGTTAAAATAGGACACAGCATAAAACCGCTCCGCCGTAAAAAATACGGCGGAGCGGTTTTTATCAATTATTCTTTGAAAGCCATATACTTGCCACATCAAGAGCCTCATAAAGACTGCCTCTTTCGCTCGTCTTTGTGATTATCTCTGTAGCCGGGGTTTTCGGATCGGTTGACATAAGCTGTACCCTTGTCTTGTCGGCTATCTCAAGATCCTTGACCTTGTGGGTGGATAATACAGTCAGCATGGCAACGTATTTGTCTGACATATTGCCATAATAGATAGTGTTGTCTTTCCTTACAAGAGGAAGACCTTTGTAGGTGAAAAATTCCTGCTCTGTCATAATAACCTCCACCGTTGCACTAACGGTCAGTATGTGACGGACAGATCCCGTGCAAAATTTAAGATCCGCCCCCTGTCGTCACATATCAATTATAATGCCCTGCGGCATCAGAACTCTGATACTATCTCTCCGCCGGAGAGAAGCGCATTCAGATTTTCGAGTAGTCTTGTCGCATATATCTGCCTTACCTTGTAGCGGACATCGCCGTTTACAACGATAATGCAGGTACGGTCGCTCTCGCTCGCATAGAACTCGACAACGTCGCTTTCCTTGCCTTCTTCACGATGATCGTAGGTGACACCTGCGATGAACTTGTTGTCGCCTGTAAGATCGTCAAGGTAAATCTGCTCTGCGTATGCCGAAAGCAGATACTGATAGAATGCCTTGAACTTGGCTGAATCTACCTCCTTGCCTTCGTATGTGAAGCTCGACTTGTCAGCGTCGCCCGTAATAGTGAAATCATATGCCTTTCTGTCGCTGTCATAGATTGTTACACCGTCAAGATAATAGATATAAGGTGTAAGGAACAGCTTATAAAGCATATTTTCGGGTGTTGCGGTAAGCCACGGCAGAGAGTCGGGAGAGAACACATATATTGCGTCCTTGCCTGAGAGCATACCATAGTAGCCCGTTATCGTCTTTATTTCTTCGCCTGTTTCATCGTTCTTTGTAACAGTGTAGACAGCAGAGCCTAAAGTGAGCTTGGTAACGGTTTCCTTGTTGCTTACCATAGTAACGGTGCAGTACGGATCGTCAAGACCCGCCTGCTTTTTCTGCTCGTCTGTGGGAGATACGGCAAACACATCCGAAGCCGATATTCCGAACAGGCCGAAAATCACTTTCTTGTCAAGCTCATCATCTGCAAGGATATTGTTGTGGCTGGACATTTCATAAGCAACGTATGTTGACGAAAACTTCTTTTCGGTTTGCTCGGGGAGCTTGTCAAGAACTATATCCTTATCCAGATCCTTTCGCTGGATACGAACCCTGTTTACTTTATCTTTCTCGGAATCATAAGCCGCTGTAAGCGTTGACTTGTTGACGTATGACAGCTCGCTGTTCATTGCAAAGCTGACGCCTGCATTTGCTACAAGGTATACCGTATCGCTCTTATCGGTTTTAACATACCACGAGTTTTCGCCCTCGTACTTTATACCGATAAGGCAGGTTATGTCCTCAGCCTTGTTATCCTTGAACGTCATTTTAACCGTTGCGGTCGGCTTGTCAAAGCCGTACTTGGCAAGATCTGTCGCATTTTCCTCAACGATTTGCTTTGCACCGATGCCGCCGGCACTGCTCATTGCGGTTGAATATGCACTGCTGTTTGCAAGTGCCTCGGGGATCGAATCTATGCCCCACTTTTCCTTACCTAAACGGTTTATCGTATATTCGCCGCTCTCATTGCTTATCGTGAGCGTTGAAATATCATCGGCCGTATAATCGGTCACGCTGACGGTTTTGCTGCTTGACGTGCCAGAGTCTGCGTTGTCGCTCTTCGGCTGTGTCAGCACCAGTGCGAGCGTTGCCGCACCGAGTACCACAATGCCGATTACCGAGCCGAGTATTATTTTAGTATTTTTCTTCATTGCCGACCTTTCGCTTACTTATGCAGACGCTTTACCCATATTACAATACCGGATATTATCAGTAACAGAGGCAGTACGATAACGAAGCCTATAACAAGACCGTTCTTCTGTGCATCTGTTATCTCAAAGGTTGAGGTGTTGTAGGACTTGGGAGTGAGCGTAATGCCCTCCTCCTTGTTACAGCTTACGTTGAAGATATTCATAATAAGCTGTGAGTTGTTTACGGACGCTGTCTGCAGGAACGATGTGTTGAGGAATTCCATACCGCCGATTGCTACTATACGGCTGGAGAAGGGATTTGTACCCTCATATCTTGTCTTTACCGCCTGCATTATAACAGAATACTGCTTTCTTTCCGCATCGCTCTCGGGCGACCAGTTATCACCGCTGTCCTGCGGCTTTATAACAGCACCTGCATAGGTGTTCAGTATAGACTGTACGGTAATGTTGCCGTTGCCGTTCTGATCCGCCCACTTTGATGTCACAGGGCTCATATTGTAGCCGTGAACGGGCGAGCTGTTTGTGAACTTGCTGAAGTCTGTATCGGGTACTGAAAGCACCTGATATGTGTTCATACCGCTGTAGGTGTAGTTTTCGTCTGTCTGGTAGGTGATACCCTTTTCGACCTTCAGACCCCACTGGTCAAGCAGACCGTCAATGTTAGGTGAATCACCGAGCTTGGGATTGCCTACATATACAAGGTTCTTGCCGAATTTACCGCTGTTGTCAAGCCATGTGTCGAGCTTGTTTATATCGGCAACGGAATAATCCTTATCGGGTCCGAACATAAATACAAAATCGTAGTCCTCGCTTATCTTGTCGGTAAGCGTAATGTTCACCGATTCGATAACGTAGCTGTTTGTCTTGAGCAGATTCTGTAAAACAGTATTCTCCTTTTCTCCGTAGCCCGTTAAAACCGCAACCTTTACAGGATCTGTATCGGTAACGTTCATAATAGCGGATACTACAGCCTGCTCTGCATTGGCTTCAACCTTTTCGGGCCGCTTCACGCCGTAATAGTTGAGGTACTGTTCATTATAGGTTATGCTGAGGAAGTCCTCGTAGGTCAGCACCTTTACACGCTTTGTAGCCTTGCTCTCGACCATAATTTCATTCGAGGTTATGGTTTCGGTGTAATTTGCTATAAAGCCGGGGTTTGAAACTACATCAATATACTGTAATTTTATGTTGGAATTCGCCGCTGCGATCTTCTTCAGTATCTCGTTTGTCTGATAGTAATAAGAGCTGCCTCCGGTAAAAGCCGCTTCCTCGCTTGTTACCGTTATCGTAACCTCATCGGTCACGGTTTTGAGATAATCTACCGTTGACTGCTCAATGCTGTAAAGTCCGGAATCGGTAAGATCCGCCGTCGGCATGAATCTGTCACCGAGCAGTGTGATTATTACGTTTACCAGAACCACTGCCACTATAAATATGACCGTGAACAGTACCGACAGACCGCCGTACTTGAACTTCTTGTTTCTGAACGGATTCTTGCGGGGTTTGCCGTTCCTGCTGTTGCTCTTTTCTGCAGGAGCGGTATCTGTTTTATTCTCAGCCGCTGTTTCTTTTACTTCAGCCGCTTCGTTTATTTTACTCATGCGTTTTCTCCTTTATCCCTTTATCATAGTCATCGCTTATGCCCAGCGGCGTTTTTCAAGTACCCTTACCGTAAGGAACAGGAAAATAAAGATAACGCTCACAAAGAATATCAGGCTTGACAGGCTGAATATTCCGCTTGTTATCTCGGAGTATCTCGAATATACCGAGATGCTTGAAAGCACGTCCTGTAAAAATCCGTTGGGGAGTGCGCTTTTCAGCGTATTCATAAGCAGTATCATAAGATTGATAAAGAAACCGCCTATTGCCGCTATCATCTGGTTTTCCGTAAGTGATGATATGAAAAGACCTATAGAAACAAATATACCGCCGAGAAGTAAAAGACCTACGGTGTTGCCCCATATCGGAAGCCACGAAACCGTCGCAAAGGTCGACATTACAAAGCCGTATACAGGCATAACCGCAACGCCTATCGCAAATATTGCATAAGCCGCAAGGAACTTGCCCATTACTATAGACAAAAGGCTTACGGGAGCGGTCAGAATAAGCTGATCCGTCTTCTGCTTCTTGTCTTCAGACAGCAGTCGCATAGTAAGCAGAGGCACGAAAACCATAAGCACTATGAACATCATCAGGAATACGCTTGATATATCGGTCGAGCCTACAGACAGGGAGAAGATATAAAAGAACAATCCCGAAAATGCGTAAAAAATAGCAAGGAACACATAGCCGAGCGGCGATGTGAAATATGCCTTCAGTTCTCTTTTAAATATTGCAAACATTTTTATTCCGCCTTTCCGCTTACTTTGACAGCTTCAGCTTATCAACGCTGTCGCCGACATTACCGTATATATCGCCCGTTGTGATCTTGAGGAACACTTCTTCAAGAGTAAGCTCACTGGACTTCATCATAAGCAGAGTGTAATTTCTTGACGCAAGACGCTTTGAAACTTCACGGCGAATGTCCGTACCGGGCTTTGCGTTTAAGAAGTATTCGCTGACGCCCTCCTCGACATTCTCCCTGTTGACGAACACCTCGTCCATACCGGGAATAGCCGAAAGTAGCTTCTTCACGTCTGCGGGGTTTCCCTCACAGCGTATCACAAGCTTGTGATCTGCGGACATATTCTTTGCAAGATTGTCTGCGCTGTCGTTTGCTACTACCTTGCCTCTGTTGATGATAACTATCTTGTCGCATACCGCCTGTATCTCCGGGAGTATGTGGCTTGAAAGTATTACGGTATGGTTCTTGCCAAGCTTCTTTATAAGCGCTCTTATCTCGATTATCTGCTTGGGGTCAAGTCCGACCGTAGGCTCGTCAAGAATAAGCACCGGCGGATTTCCCACAAGCGCCTGTGCAAGACCCACACGCTGTTTGTAACCCTTTGAAAGATTCTTGATAACACGATCCTTGACATCGGTTATCTTTACAAGGTTGCATATCTCCTTTAAATGCGAGTTGATCGGCAGCTTGCACTTTTTCAGCCCGTATACGAACTTAAGGTATTCCATTACCGTCATATCAAGATATAACGGAGGCTGTTCGGGAAGATAACCTATCATTTGCTTAGCTTTTACAGGCTCTTCAAGAATATCTATACCGTTTATCTTTGCTTCGCCCTCCGTTGAGGAAAGATAACCCGTAAGGATATTCATTGTAGTTGATTTTCCTGCACCGTTGGGACCGAGAAAACCAAGTATCTCGCTTTCTTCTGCGGTAAAGGAAACATTGCTGACTGCTGTTTTAGAGCCGTAACGCTTAGTCAGATTCTTTACTTCTATCATTTTTTGCTCCTTAAAACGAAGTATCCGGCAGAACATTGGTACATAGCCGTACCTGCCCTGCGCACATCTGTTATATTCTATCCTGCACAGGTGAAACCTGTGTGATAAAACAGTGTATTTATTGCTTGGCGGCGATTTTATCTTTGTCAAGCTGAGCTTTAAGCTCGCCTACGCTGTCAAAACGTCTTTCGGGACGTATAAAATCAAGCAGTGAAACACGCAGTGTCCTGCCGTAAAGATCACCGTCAAAATCCATTATATGCGTTTCCGCAAGAGGACTGTCCTTATAGTCAACAGTAGGCTTTACGCCTATGTTTGTAACAGACGGCATGACCCTGCCGTCAAGATATGTCACGCTCTTATATACTCCAAAGCGTGGCATAACTATGCTTTCGGGGAAACGCTGGTTTATAGTCGGGCTTCCTATGGTTCTGCCTATGCGGTTGCCCTCTATCACTCTGCCCTCTATCGAAAAATCATATCCGAGCAGTTTGTTCGCCTTTGCTATTTCACCCGATTTTATCAGATTTTTGATGGCCGTTGAATGTACCACACATCCGTCCAGACTAAACGGCGGTATTATAACGACCTTTATGCCGTACTCACGGCATATACATTTAAGCTCTTCGGCGTCGCTTCCTCCGCCTGCTCCGAGCCTGAAATCAAATCCGCACACAACGACCTTTGCGTTCATTATCTTCACGAGAACCTTTTCGATGAAATCCCTTGCCGTGTAGTCGCACACCGAATTGAAATCCGGAGAATAAATATATTGTACTCCGGCTTCTGCGAGCTTCTCCAGCTTCATATCGTTTGTGAGCAGGTTCTCTATCTTTTCCCTTTTAGGCAATGCCGTATTGCTGTGAAACGTGAACATTGCAGGGCAAAGCCCGCCGTGTCTGAAGCATTCCTCCACGACCTTCATATGACCTAAATGCAAGCCGTCAAAAAAGCCGAGTGCCGTTGCTGTCGGCGGGATGGGTATTATATTTTCGGTAATGTCAATCAAGAATAAACCTCCGTGTCCCGCATTAAATGGGAAAATCAAGATAATATATTAAGGTATACGCTTTTAAGCACGTTCTCCCCATTCACCCTTGCCACGCCTAAAAAATCACCATCGTGCTTAAGACGCAGGCAGGTGCCTTCCGGGTATGAAATATCCATTCTTCCGCAGTCAAGTATCATGCCGTTCATGAACAGCTTCTTTTGTGTACCGTCCAGAGTTATCTCGTCATAGCACGAGAAAACACGCTCTGTCGGCAGTACCAGCCTTGCGGTATCCTCAGGCGGCATATTACGAAGCGTTTCAATATCGTGGCAGTCCGACAGCGTAAAGCCTGCCGCCATCGTGCGGCAAAGCGAGGTCATTATCGCTCCTGTGCCGAGCTTTTTTCCTATATCGCTTATGATAGTGCGGATATAGGTTCCTTTTGAGCAATAAATATCAAGCGTACCTGTGCGCTTTTCCTCGTCATAGTCGGACAGCTCTATCGAATATACCGTGACCGGACGAGCGGCACGTTCAACCTCAACGCCCTGCCTTGCAAGGTCATAAAGCCGTTTGCCGTTTATCTTCACCGCAGAATACATCGGCGGTATCTGCATTATATCGCCCTGCATAGTCTTTACCGCATCGGTAATTTCCGCAGGCGTAACGGGCTTTTCGCTCTTAGTCAGCACCTTGCCCCATACGTCCTCGGTATCGGTAGTCACACCGAGCCCGAAGGTCGCACGGTATCTCTTGTCGCTGACAGGATTCAGGTCGGCTGTCTTTGCCGCTCTGCCGATATATATCGGCAAAACGCCTGTCGCCATAGGGTCGAGCGTACCGCCGTGACCGATTTTTCTCGTTCCTGCCGCCCTTCGCATTATCGCCACAACGTCAAACGAAGTGAAATCCTGCGGCTTATTGATACAGATTACGCCGTTTATTTCATTCATTTGCTTTCAGCGCCTTTTCAAATACAGGCAGCAGCTTTGCTTTCACAAACTCTATACTGCCCTCTATGGTACAGCCTGCGGCTCTGGCGTGACCGCCGCCGCCGAACAGGGCGCACACGCTTCCTGCGTTTATAGGCTCTGCCGTTCTGACAGAGATCTTGAACGTAGCAGGACCCTTCTGCTTTACTGTAGCGCCGATAATTACGCCCTCTACCTGACGGGGAAGGCTTGCAAGGCCGTTGAAGTCCTCGCTGTCAACTCTGCCCATAAAGCGATCCATAAGCTCCGTTGTCAGCCATACTACCGCTACCCTGTCGTCACAGAAGAATTCCATTCCCTGCGTTATCGCCTGTTCAAGCTCCAGCCTGCCCTTTGACTTCATATCAAACAGCTTGTAATTGATGCCGGAAACATCAAACTCATAAGCCATCAGCTTAGCGGCTATTATGTGCGTTCTGCTTGTCGTGTTGGAATACTTGAAGCAGCCCGTGTCGGTTGCAAGTCCTGTGTAAAGGCAGGACGCAATCTCACCGTCAAGCTGTGCGTTCATTTCCTCCGCTATCTGAAAAATAAGCTCGCAAGCCGCAGCCGCCTCGGGATCGACAAGAGTATATTTTGCAAACTCCTGTCTACTCTCGTGGTGGTCTATCGCAAGGAATATCCTGCCGCCGTATACTGCGTCAAGGTCGCCGAGCAGTTTTCTGTCAGCAACGTCAACGCTCACTATGGTCTTTTCCTCAAAGCTCTGCTGTATCACCGTATCACGCAGAAACTCCATACGGGGCGCTATCTCGTCCGCACACATAACCTTTGCCCGTTTGCCCATCTTCTGAAGCATACCGCAAAGGCCGTAAGCACAGCCCAGTGTATCTCCGTCGGGGTTGGCGTGTGACAGTATCAGAAAATCATCGTTGCTTTTCAGTAGCTCTGCCGCTTTTTTAACGTCTGTTATCATTATTGTTTACCTTTCGTCTTCGCCGTTATCATCGGGTTCGGCAGGTTTCGGCAGTTTGCTTATCACCTCGCTGATATGCTCGTAATAATCCATCGAATTATCCGGCACGAATATCAGCTGAGGCAGCTTGCGCATCTTCACACGCTCGTTGATTCTTCTTTTAAAGAAACCCTCTGCCTTCTTGAGATGCTCGGCGACATTTTTTGTGGTGTCGCCGCCCTCAAGCGTTGTGATATAAACCTTGCAGTAGGACAGATCGCTTGTCAGCTCACAGCGTGACACACCGACCATCGCCTTTACTACAGCGCCGTCCTTTATATCACGCATAGCTGTGGAGATTTCACGTTTTATATCCTCCGCAAGTCTTGCTGTATTGAAATTTGCCATTAATCTCTGTACTCCTCGGTAACAAACGCCTCGAATATATCGCCGTCCTTTATGTCGGTGAACTTTTCAAGCGTGATACCGCACTCGTAGCCTGCGGCTACTTCCTTCACATCGTCCTTGAAACGACGTAAGCCTGCTATCTTGTCAACGGCAACGATTATGCCGTCACGGACAACTCTTACCTCGCCGTTTCTCTGTACCTTACCGTCAAGTACATAAGAGCCTGCTACCACGCCGACGCTCGACAGCTTCATTACCTGTCTTACCTCAACACGTCCTGTATCAACTTCTCTGTACTTGGGAGCAAGCATACCCTTCATGGCTGTTTCGATTTCTTCTATTGCGTCATATATTACTCTGTAGAGTCTTATATCGACACCGTCACGCTTTGCGTTGTCTGCAGCCGCAGGGTTAGGTCTTACGTTAAAGCCTACTATGATAGCGCCCGATGCCTTTGCAAGCATAACGTCGCTTTCTGTTACGGCACCTACCGCACCGTGAATTACTTCTACCTTTACTTCATCGTTTGACAGCTTTGACAGTGACTGTGAAACAGCTTCTACAGAACCCTGTACATCCGCCTTTACGATGATAGGCAGCTTCTTCATCGAGCCTTCCTCGATCTGTGAGAACAGATTATCAAGGCTGACCTTCTTATAGAGCTTGAACTGTTCTTCCTTAGCGTCGAACTTTCTCTTTTCAACAAGCTCTCTTGCGAGCTTTTCATCTTCAACAGCCGCAAAATCATCACCGGCGCTCGGCACTTCCGCAAGACCCATTATCTCAACGGGAACAGAAGGACCTGCTTCCTTTACCGCTTTGCCCTTGTCGTCACGCATTACACGCACACGGCCTACAGCAGTACCTGCGATTATGGTATCGCCTGTGTGGAGAGTACCCGACTGTACAAGAACGGTTGCGATAGGACCTCTGCCCTTGTCGATTCTTGCCTCGATAACAACACCCTTTGCAAGTCTGTCGGGGTTAGCCTTAAGCTCAAGGACATCTGCCGTGAGGTTTACCATTTCGAGAAGCTCGTCTATACCCTCGCCTGTCTTTGCCGATACGGGAACGCAAATTACATCGCCGCCCCATTCTTCGCATACAAGGCCGTGCTCTGTAAGCTCCTGCTTTACCTTGTCGGGATTTGCCGTAGGCTTATCCATCTTGTTTATTGCAACTATTATCGAAAGGTTTGCAGCCTTTGCGTGATTTATCGCTTCTACCGTCTGAGGCATAATGCCGTCGTCTGCGGCAACAACGAGTATCGCTATATCCGTAGCCAGCGCACCTCTTGCACGCATAGCGGTGAACGCCTCGTGTCCGGGAGTGTCAAGGAATGTAATATCCCTGCCGCCTGCCTTTACCCTGTAAGCGCCGATATGCTGTGTGATACCGCCTGCTTCGCCGGACGTAACATTAGCGTGTCTGATTCTGTCGAGGAGCGATGTCTTACCGTGGTCAACATGTCCCATAACAACAACAACGGGTGAACGGGGCTGTAAGTTCTCCTCTGTATCCTCTACTTCTTCAAACAGACGTTCTTCGATGGAAACTACAACTTCCTTGGTAACCTTTGCACCGAATTCTTCCGCTACGATACAAGCCGTATCATAATCGACCGACTGGTTGATAGTAACCATTACGCCCAGGCTGAACAGCTTCTTTATAACGTCTGCGGCTGTGACCTTAAGACGTGACGCAAGCTCCGATACGATTATCTCATCGGGAACCTGTATCTCAAGCTGTTTCTTTCTTGCCTTTTCAAGCTCAAGACGCTTCAGCTTCTGAGCCTCTGTTTCCTTCTTCTTGCTGAACTGCTGCTTGCCCTTCTGCGACTTCTGGCTTATCTTCTGCTTCTTTGTATAAGCGTCATTCTGACGTCTGTTTCCGCTCTCGGTCGAAGCTATGGTTTCATACTTCTCGTTGTACTTATCAAGGTTTACATAACTGCCCCTTGTGTCAACGTGCTTTGTGACCTGCTCGCCTCTCTGTACAGCCTCGCCCTTGACGTGCTTTGTGGGAGGTGCGTTTGTCTTGATATTTGCAAGGTCGATAACAGGCTGTGCCGGAGCTGTCTGCTGTGCAGGCTTAGTGTCCCTGCGGTCATTTCTGGTATCGTTTCTTCTGTCGCCGTAGGGCTTTCTGTCACCCTGCTGTCTGTCGCCGTAAGGCTTTCTGTCACCCTGCTGTTTGTCGCCGTAGGGCTTTCTGTCGCCCTGCTGTCTGTCGCCGTAGGGCTTTCTGTCACCCTGCTGTCTGTCACCGTAGGGCTTTCTGTCGCCCTGCTGTCTGTCGCCGTAAGGCTTTCTGTCGCCCTGCTGCTTGTCACCGTAGGGCTTTCTGTCGTTACGGTCGCCCATAGGCTTTTTGTCTGCAGGCTTATCGCTCTTAGCTTCAGACTTAGCTTCTGTCTTTATTTCGTGCTTTGCTTCAGACTTTGTTTCTGTCTTTATTTCAGGCTTTGCTTCGGGCTTAGCCTGTACCTTTTCAGCCTTGTCGGCTTCCTTATTGGATTCGGGCTTCTTCTCAGCCTTCTTTGCAGGCTTTTCTTCCTTCTTCTCCGTCTTGGGCTTGCTTGCCGAAGCGAAATATGAATTGAAATTCTTCACCTGGTTGCTCTGAGAATACTTTTCGAGAACAACAGACAGCTCATCCTCAGAAAGCGAAGCCTGCGATTTCTTCTGTACTCCGAAATACTCCTGTACCACATCCGTAATTTCACTTACAGGAATATTAAGATCCTTTGCCAACTCGTTTACACGATATTTTTTATCCATTCACTGATCCCCTTTTTTATGTCAGATTTAGTATTGTATATATAAATCGGGTGTACCGCTTATTTCCCTTTATGCTCGCCCGTAAGGCTTGCGTATAAGCCTTCATCGAGAACGGCAAGCACTCCCGTGCGTTTTCCGAGGACCGACTTGATTTCGTCCATCGTACAATCGCACTGCGACAGCAGGGCACTGTATTTATCGCAGAAAAAACGCATTTCCTTCTGTGTTTTCTCCGATACGTCGCTTGCGAGAATAACTCCCGCAATTTTCGATTTCGGGTTTTTAAGCTCCTCACAAACAGGATCGAACCCGTGTATCAGACGTCCGGACTTTCTGCAAAGACCGAGCGTACTTAAAAAATTCATTGCCGTTACTCACCGTCGCTTTCTCCGATGCTTTTCAACAGTTCAAGATATATCTCCTCCGGTACCGCACATTTCAGAGAGCGTTCAAGCCCGCGTTTTTTCTGTGCCGCCTCAAGACAGCTGCGGCTCTTGCAGACATACACTCCCCGTCCGGATTTCTTACCCGTGAAGTCGAGTACAAACTCTCCCTCGGGAGTACGGACAACTCTTACAAGCTGTTTTTTCTCTTTCATTTCCTCACAGCCCGCACATTTTCTCATCGGTATCTTTTTTACTGCCAAAGCGATCCATCCTTTCGTAAAGGGTTTTTATTCCTCAGCCTGAGCTTCTTCCTCAGCCTTTTCCTGCTTGCTCTCTATTCCTTCATAGAAGCCGCTTTCGGGGCGTATGTCTATCTTGAAGCCTGTGAGCTTTGCGGCGAGCTTCGCATTCTGACCCTTGTTGCCTATAGCAAGTGAAAGCTGGTTGTCGGGAACGATAGCCGTACAAGCCTTTACCTCGGGGTCGGGTATCTCTACTCTGATTACATCACTGGGCTTGAGTGCCTGTGCGATGAATTCCTCAGGCTTTTCGCTGTAGAATACAACGTCCATCTTCTCTCCGCCAAGCTCGGCACATACCTTGCTGATACGCTGTCTGCCGGGGCCTATGCACGCACCGAGTGCGTCAACATCGGGGTTGTTGCTTATAACCGCAACCTTTGAGCGTGAGCCTGCCTCACGGCTGATAGCCTTTATCTCAACGGTACCGTCATATATTTCGGGTACTTCGCTCTCAAACAGACGCTTTACAAGCTCCTTGTTCACTCTTGAGATCTTGAGCATAGGTCTGTGGTCTGTTGCGGAAACGCCGGAAACATAAACCTTGACCATATCGCCGGGCTTTAGTACCTCGCCGGGTATCTGCTCGCTTCTGAACAGCGGTACTTCGTTTCCGTTGAGGTTTACGGTAGCGTTGCCTGTTCTCGGCTCTGTCTTGAGTACGGTAACAGTTACCGCCTCGTCCTGAAGACCGCCCCACTGTGCAACGAGCTGTTCACGCTCTATCTCCTTAAGGCCCTGCTTGATGACCTGCCTTGCCGTCTGTGCGGCAATTCTGCCGAAATGCTGTGTATCCAGCTTTATCGCTACAATATCGCCGTATTCCAGCTTTCTGCGGGTGTGGGTCTTTGCCTCCTCCATCGAGATCTGGTTTGCATCATCCTCGACCTCTGCGGCAACTTCCTTCTGGATAGCCACATCAAACTTGCCCTTTGCAATATCAATATCAAACTTGATATTCTCGCTTCTGGGATATTCCTTCTTGATAGCAATAACAAGTGCTGTCTGTATCTTCTCTATCAGCACAGCGGGGTCAATCCCCTTCTCCTTTGCAAGCAATGTCAGAGCCTCAAAAAGCTCCGTTGTGTTGCTGTTAGCCATTTTTAATAATTCCTCCGTTAATTATTTTTTATGCGTCAAGGGCAATTCTTCTGCACTTTGCGGCATTGAACTTCATTTCGCCGTCTTCTGTCTGTACAGTGAATTCGCCCGAATTTTCATCGTAATCTCCGAGAACGCCCGAATAATACGCCGTCTTTCCGTTTTCGTCACGCACGGTCACCTTTATCTTTTCGCCCTTCATCTTCACAAAGTGGAAAGGCTTTCTGAGCTGTCTGTCAAGCCCCGGCGAGCCTACCTCGAAAACGTCCACAAGGTCAATGCACGGCAGCGTATCGACAGCCTTGTTCAGCGGTTCTGTTATTTCCTCGCATTCGGCGTCGTCTATTCCTCCGTCCGCTTTGTCGAAAAGCACCTTCAGATACCACATGGCACCCTCTTTTTCAAAGATAACGTCCCACAGTTCATAGCCGTATCTCTCGATTATCGGCAGAACCTTCTGCTCGGTGATTCTCTCGACCGTTTCCGCCTGATTCTTCTTGCCGCCTTTTTCCTTCGGCACTTTGAAAGCCTCCTTTCAGACAAGAGCCGTAAAAAGCCCTATATATAAGCTAAAGACCGAGATGAACTCAGTCTTTAGCCTACCATATTCTACTTTAAGTAAGTATATCACATATTATGCCCGTTGTCAAGCAAAATTACGTTATTTTGCCGTAAACAAGCCGTTTTTCAAAGTTTTTGGTAATTTTAAACGATTTTCTTGCGGCAGATGCGGTGTTTTCCTTCCTTTTTAGCCCTGTAAAGCTGTTCGTCTGCCTCGTCGAAATACTGCGCATAGTCAACATCGCACGATTCACTCCACGCTATGCCTACACTGCACTTTATCGTATACCTCTTGCCGCCTATCTCAGCCTTTCCCGACACCTCAAGGAAATCTTCGAAATCGTCCACAACGGCGGATTCGCTCGTGCCTCTGGCGAACACGATAAATTCATCTCCGCCGAACCTTCCGACAACCGCATTCGGAAACTTTCTCGAAAGCAATTTTCCTACCGTTCTCAGCACCTCGTCACCGAAGCTGTGACCGTAGGTATCGTTGAACGCCTTGAAATCGTCTATATCAAGCATAGCGAAAAAGCTCTTTGCGTTCGTCTTTTCGCTGATGAGCCGCTGAATGTGGTTTGTTGTTGCCAGCTTGTTCAGCAGTCCCGTTGTGCTGTCAAGCTCGACCAGCTGTATCATTCTCTGCTGCTCACGCTTTTCATCGTCTATATCCTGTGTTCTTCCGAGAACTTTTAGTACCTTTCCGCTGGCATCCGCTACGCTTGAATAACACGTCCTTACCCAGCGGTAGCTGTTCTGATCTATTATCGTGGATCTGTAGTCGAGCGTCATACAGCTTACAGGCTTTCTGCTTGCCTTTTTCAGCGCCGCATAGAATTTTGCGGCGTCATCCGGATATACAATCTTTGTGCGTTTTGAAACCTCCGCATAGTTGCTTATGGAGCGGTTTGCCGAATCCGCCTTACCTCCGCTGTACAAAAACGTCATTATATCATCGGGAATATCATATTCAAATGTGACTGCATTCGAAGTCGCCTCAAGTATATGGTAACGCTCAAGATTTACCGCATTCTCATATTCCGCCAGTTTTCTGTTGGTCATATCCTGCACAATTGCAAGAAATACAGGGTGTTCGCTTTCTATAAAATCAACCAGCTTCGCCTTGACAAGCACCCATATATCATTGCCATCATAGCGTCTGCCTTTGCATTCGGCATAGAATGTTTCTCCGGTCTTTACCGAACGCCTGGCTTTTTCAAAAATCATCTCAGCCGAATCTCCGTAAAGCGACGAGGTAACGCTGTCTGCGTACTGTTCATACTGCTCTTTTGTGTAGCCCACCATCTCGTAATATTTCTTGTTGAAATAAAGCGACCTTACTCTGTCCGGGCAAAGCTCATATATAGCAACTCCGCACATAAGATGTTCGAGCATTGTAGAGCATATCGTTTCCCAGTCATATCCCGGCTTGAAGCGGTTTTTAAGCTCGCTCATATCCCTGCTCGAAGGCTCAAGTCTTGCGGCGCATTTATTTTCAGCCATGTTATCACTCCGTTATTGAAAAGTTTTTTATGTTGTAAAAATAGATAATCTGCGTTTCACCCTATATAGAATTGTTGCATGAATCTGACGCACTGTACATATTCGTTTGCAAGCTGTTGTGCGTCAACGTTGTATTTTTTGACAAACTCCTCCACTTTGTCCCAGTTTGCGTGTTCGTAATCGACTACCAGCCTGAACACATCTCCGAAAAGTCCGTCCGCTCCCAGCAGACCGTTCTTTATTTCGTCCGTTACCGGAAGTTCCTTCATAACGTTTCCTATATCACGTTCATCGGTCGTACCTGCCACTACCGACATAAGTCCCATAAGATACATTTCTTTTCTGTGTATGTACTGTCCCGGCATTACCTTTGAGATGCTCTCACAGAACTTCGCCCTGAACAGCGCAAGCCTTATAAGCTCGTCGGGGGTATCCTTCTGCAGCCTTTGCAGGCCTACAAGATATATCCATTCCTTCAGCTTTTCAAAGCCGAGCAGAACAAGTGCCTGATGAATGGTCGAAATCTTGTTTCCCGTACTGCCGTACATTACGTTTATAAGCCTGAGCAGTCTTATCGTCAGCACAACGTCCGTCGAAATGACCGCCGCTATTTCTTCATAGTCAGGCTCGGGCGAATATACAAGACCCAGTATATGAAGGAACGTCTTTGCCATAGGCGTATTTGTCCTGTGCGTCATAAGCAGAGGCTTTGCAAAGAAATAGCCCTGCATATATGTACAGCCGAGCCTTTTGGCATATTCCACCTCAAGCTGAGTTTCCACCTTTTCTGCAAGCATTATCTTATTATATGTTATACACTTTTCCGCTGTGCGTTCCACTGCCTCACGGGAGGTGTGGAAGTCGAGCTTTATTATATCGGCAAGCTCAAACAGAGCCTTTGTATTCTCGCTGTATTCATAATCATCAAGAGCGATTATATATCCCAGCTTCTTAAGCTCTATACAGCGCCTTATTATTTCTGCGTCTGCCATTACGCTCTCAAGCAGCTCGACTACGAGTATATCGCTTGAAATCATCTTCGGCACTCCTCTTTTTATGAGGTTGCCCGTAAAATTGACGAATGCTTTTTTACCGCCTAAAACGCTTGTTATATTATCGACAAAAAATGCGTTGTTGATTACATCTGCTGTGCTTACATCTCCGTTGTTTCCTGTATATGCGTTTACTCCGGGCTGATTTCTGTAAAGCAGTTCATAGCCGTATGTATTATTATTCACATCCAGTATCGGTTGACGTGCAAAAAATACGTTCTCCACAGAGATCTCTCCTTCGCTTTAATCCTTATTTAGTAATTTTACATTATTTCACGCATAAAGTCAACAATAATGCCTAATTTTCGTCTTTAATACAGAGTTTTTTGTAACTTTATACAAAAAAATATGAAATATTTCACACGTTTCAGCTTACAGCTTTTTCCGCTTTTTCATTAAATTGCTTTGCAAAAAATAACAGCCGCAAATCTGCGGCTGTCCAGTCTCTCGAAAAACAGATTGCTAAAGCTGTACATTAAAATGTATCGCCAACACTGCTTATAACCGTTTCCGTACCGATAAGGAGTTAATATTTTCGTGACCTTATCAATGCAACTGCACTGACATTGACCTTTTAAAAAAACGCTACTAACCTGAGATATATGTACTAATATGCGGACGTGTAGCGTTA
>ERZ826764.1711-NODE-1711-length-24306-cov-17.397221_pt1 | contig 24306 bp, 22 predicted proteins | sample MGYA00519870_ERZ826764 | MGnify/ENA primary metagenome ERZ826764 (study PRJEB31778, sample SAMEA3449239) | human gut metagenome | biome: human gut; feature: human-associated habitat; material: faeces | place: United Kingdom | collected 2010/2012 ...
AAGCCACTCCTCAAATATACGGCAGGCAGAGCCTGCCGTATATTTGAGGAATCGTTGTTATCACCAAAATTAATGGCAAGGATTTGTAAAAACTATCATACAAACACCCCCGTTTCCTTGACACCCGCGCGCCGCGCGTGCTATGCTGAATAGCGACAAGGGAGCCGTTTTCCGGGGCCTGACGGTTTTGAAGTGGAGCACCACGTGGACCCGGAGAATGTATTTGCCGACCGTCTGGGCGCACTGCATCAAGGGGCATGCCATAGGCAGGCCGAGGGGTGCCGTGCGTCTTCATTTTCTGTTTCAGGAGGCGCACAATGAGAAAAGTCGGAATCATCATGGGCAGCGACAGCGACCTGCCGGTTGTCCGCAAGGCCGTGGACACGCTGCGCGCGTTGGACATTCCCTATGAGGCACACGTCTATTCCGCGCACCGTACCCCCGAGGAGGCCAGCCGCTTCGCGTCGCAGGCCCGCGAGAACGGGTTCGGCGTGCTGATCGCCGCGGCCGGGATGGCTGCACATCTGGCCGGTGCGATCGCGGCCAATACAACGCTGCCGGTCATCGGAATCCCGATCCGGTCGGCACAGCTGGGCGGCATGGACGCCCTTCTTTCCACAGTTCAAATGCCGACGGGCATCCCCGTGGCGACTGTTGCGATTGATGGGGCAGCCAATGCCGCTCTTTTGGCCGCGCAGATCCTCGCCGTGGAGGACGCGGCGCTGGCCGAAAAGCTCGCGCAGCGCCGCAAGGCCGACGCCGACAAGGTGCGCGCCCGCGACGCCGCCGTCGAAGCGCGCCTGCTGGCGGACGAATAAAGCGATACACATTGACACTATCAACATAAAACGGATTTTATACGGAGGATTTTTATCATGGAAAAAATGACGCAGCTCTATGAGGGGAAGGCAAAGAAGGTTTACGCGACGGAGGATCCCGCGGTCGTGATCGTGTCCTACAAGGACGACGCTACCGCGCTCGACGGCCTGAAGAAGGGCACCATTCAGGGCAAGGGCGCCATCAACAACCGCGTGACCAACCACCTGATGAAGCTTCTGGAAAAGGAAGGCGTGCCCACGCATTTTGTGGAGGAGCTGTCCGACCGCGAGACGCTGGTCAAGCGTGTGAGCATCATTCCCCTGGAAGTGATCGTGCGCAACATCGCCGCCGGGAGCTTGTCCAAGCGCCTGGGTCTGCCGGAGGGCACGAAGCTGAGCAAAACCGTGCTGGAATTCTGCTACAAGGACGACGAGCTGGGCGACCCCATGGTCAACCGCTATCATATCGCCGCCATGGGCTGGGCCACGGAGGAGGAAATGGACCTCATTTGCCGCTACAGCCTCAAGATCAACGATGTGCTGACCGCCTACCTCAAGGACCTCAACATCGAGCTGATTGACTTCAAGCTGGAGTTCGGCAAGACCTCGGACGGCACCATCGTCCTGGCTGACGAAATCAGCCCCGACACCTGCCGCTTCTGGGACAGCGTGACCCACGAGAAGCTGGATAAGGACCGCTTCCGCCGCGATCTGGGCGGCGTGGAGGACGCGTATCACGAAATCATGAAGCGCTTGATGGGAGAATGAGCATGCACGCGTTTGACAAGCTGCATGAGGAATGCGGCGTATTCGGCATCTACCTCAAGGACGGAAAAACCGGCGTGGTGCCCGCCGCCTATCACGCGCTTTATGCCCTGCAGCATCGCGGGCAGGAGAGCTGCGGCATCGCCGTCAACAACGACGGCGTGATCGACTGCTACAAGGACGTGGGTCTGGTCAACGAGGTTTTTACCCGTGATGTGCTGGAAAAGCTCCATGAGGGCAGCATGGCCGTGGGCCACTGCCGCTACGGCACCACCGGCACACAGAGCCGCGGCAATGCCCAGCCCTTGCTGGTCAATCACCTCAAGGGCGCCCTGGCTCTGTGCCATAACGGCAACCTCGTCAACGCCCGGGAGCTGCGCGAGGAGTTGGAGCTGGGCGGCGCGATCTTCCACACCACCAGCGATACCGAGGTCATCGCCTATATCATCACGCAGGAGCGGCTGAGGTGCGACAGCATCGAGCAGGCCGTGCTGCGCGCCATGGAGCGCATTGAGGGCGCGTATTCGCTGGTGATCATGAGCCCGCAGAAGCTCATCGCCGCGCGCGATCCCCACGGCTTCCGCCCCCTGTGCATGGGCGATCTGGACGGCGACGTGGTCTTTGCCAGCGAAAGCTGCGCCCTGGACGCCATCGGCGCCACCTTTGTGCGCGATATCGAGCCGGGCGAAACCGTGGTGGTCTCCGCCGAGGGCATCAAAAGCCTCAGGTGCGGACGCAAATGCGACAGTTCGCTGTGTGTGTTTGAGTTCATCTACTTCGCCCGCCCCGACAGCGTGGTGGACGGCAGCAGCGTGCATGTGGCCCGCCTGCGCGCGGGTGCGTTCCTGTCGCTGGACCATCCCGTGCAGGCCGACGTGGTCATCGGCGTGCCTGACAGCGGCATCGACGCCGCCATCGGCTACGCCCGCCAGAGCGGCATTCCCTACGGCATCGGCTTCATCAAAAACAAGTATATCGGCCGCACCTTTATCCAGCCCAGCCAGAAGCAGCGGCAGCACAGCGTGCGCATCAAGCTCAACGCCGTGCGCTCCACCGTGGAGGGCAAGCGCGTGGTGCTCATCGATGACTCCATCGTGCGCGGCACCACCTCCGCCCATATTGTCAGCCTCCTGCGCGAGGCTGGGGCCACCGAGGTGCACATGCGCCTGACCGCCCCGCCCTTCCGCTTCCCGTGCTACTTCGGCACCGACATCGACTCCACCGACAACCTCATCGCCGCACACCACAGCGTGGAGGAGATTGCCAAGATCATCGGCGTGGACAGCCTGGGCTTTTTGAATGTCGAACATCTGCCCAAGCTGGCCGATCATTCCACCTGCGGCTTCTGCAACGGCTGCTTCACCGGAAACTATCCCGTGGACCCGCCCCGCGACACCGCCAAGCTCAAGTTTGAGCGCAGCCTCACCGAGCGCCAAAAGACGGAGGAAGGAAACCTATGAAGAGCGAAAGCGCAAGCTACAAGGCCGCGGGGGTGGACATCACCGCCGGCTACCGCGCCGTGGAGCTGATGAAAAAGCACGTGGCCCGCACCATGATTCCCGGCGTGCTGGAGGGCATCGGCGGCTTCGGCGGCCTGTTTGAGCTGGACATGACGGGCATCCAGCGCCCGGTGCTGGTCAGCGGCACCGACGGCGTGGGCACCAAGCTCAAGCTGGCCTTCCTGATGGACAAACACGACACCGTGGGCATCGACTGCGTGGCCATGTGCGTCAACGACATCGTGTGCTGCGGCGCAAAGCCCCAATTCTTTCTGGATTACGTGGCCGTGGGCAAGAACGTGCCCGAGCGCGTGGCGCAGATCGTGGGCGGCGTGGCCGAGGGCTGCGTGCAGGCGGGCTGCGCGCTGGTGGGCGGTGAGACCGCCGAGATGCCCGGCTTCTACCCTGAGGACGAATACGACCTGGCCGGTTTCAGCGTGGGCGTGGTGGACAAGAGCAAAATTCTGGATAAGGAAACCATGCAGGAGGGGGACGTACTCATCGCCCTGCCCTCCAGCGGCGTGCATTCCAACGGCTTTTCGCTGGTGCGCAAGGTCTTTCAGGTGGAAAAGGGCGGGCTGGACCGCCGCTATGCAGACCTGGGCCAGACTTTGGGCGAAACGCTGCTTACTCCCACTCGCATTTATGTGAAGCCCGTGCTGGCCCTGCTGAAGGCCGGGGTGCGCATTCGCTCCATCAGCCACATCACCGGCGGCGGCTTCTATGAGAACATCCCGCGCTCGCTGGCCGAGGGCATGACGGCCCGCATCGAGCGCAGCGCCGTCAGGGTGCTGCCCATCTTCGAGATCATCGCCCGCGAGGGCGGCATCCCCGAGCGCGACATGTTCAACACCTTCAACATGGGCGTGGGCATGTGTCTGACGGTAGCGGCGGAGGACGTCGATCTGGCGCTGGACAGCCTGGCAGACGCGGGGGAGAACGGCGCGTATGCGCTGGGTGAGATCGCGCGCGGCGAGGGCGGGATTGAGCTATGCTGAACATCGCGGTATTGGTGAGCGGCGGCGGGACCAATTTGCAGGCGCTTCTGGACGCGCAGGCGGCGGGAACGCTGAGGAGCGGCCGCATCACGCTGGTGGTGAGCAGCAAGGAGGGCGCCTACGCCCTGACCCGCGCGCAGAACGCGGGCGTGGAAACCGCGGTGCTCGCGCGCGAAGGCGGCGAGACGCCCGCCGCCTACGGCGAGCGGCTGATTGCGCTGCTGCGCGCCCACGGCGTCGGCATGGTGGTGCTGGCGGGCTTCATGCTCATTCTGGACGCGTGCGTGATCCGCGCCTATGAGGGCCGCATATTGAACGTGCACCCCAGCCTGATCCCCGCCTTCTGCGGCGAGGGGTACTACGGGCTGCGCGTGCACAAGGCGGCGCTGGCGCGTGGCGTGAAGGTGACGGGCGCGACGGTGCATATCGTCAACGAGATTCCCGACGGCGGGCCGATTCTGGCGCAGAAGGCCGTGGAGGTGCTCCCCGGCGACACGCCCGAAACGCTGCAGCGCCGCGTGATGGAGCAGGCCGAATGGCTGCTCCTGCCCCAGGAGACCGAAAAGCTGGCAAGACGCCTGGAAGGGAGCGAAATGGCATGACCGATTTGTTTGCTTATCTGAAAGAACGCCCCTATCCGGGGCGCGGCATTCTGCTTGGCGCGACGCCCGCCGGGAAGGCTGTATGCGCCTATTTTATCATGGGTCGGAGCGAAAACAGCCGCAACCGCGTCTTTGAAAAAACCGACGACGGCATCCGCACCCGCGCGTGGGACGAAAGCAAGATGACCGACCCGAGCCTGATCATCTACCATCCCGTCAGGCGCATGCCCGACGGCACGCTGATCGTGACCAACGGCGACCAGACCGACACCGTGCGGGATTTCCTCGCGCAGGGCAAGGACTGGCTGGAGGCGCTGTGCTCGCGCACCTTCGAGCCTGACGAGCCCAACTGGACGCCGCGCGTGTCCGGGCTGATTAAGCCCTGCGGGAGCCATCTGCTCTCCATCCTTAAGGCGCAGGGCGGAAATCCGGACTGCTGCGAGCGCTTCTTCTATACCTATGACGCGGCCACGCCCGGCGTGGGCCATTTCATCAGCACCTATGAGGGCTTCGGCTCCCCGCTGCCCAGCTACCACGGCGAACCGGTCACGGCGCAGGTGCCGGACCTGGACGCCCCTGCGCTGGCGCAGGCGCTGTGGGACGCGCTGGATGCGGACAACCGCGTGTCGCTCTACGTATGCGTGGACGGGAATGAGGTCATCATCAACAAGCACGGCGGGGAGGATGAAAACAGATGAACGAGCTGGAACTGAAATATGGCTGCAACCCCAATCAGAAGCCCGCGCGCATCTTCATGAAGGACGGCGAACTGCCCATCAAGGTGCTCAGCGGCCGGCCAGGCTATATCAACTTTCTGGACGCCTTTAACGGCTGGCAGCTGGTGCGTGAGCTGAAGCGCGCCACGGGCCTGCCCGCCGCCGCCAGCTTCAAGCACGTCAGCCCCGCCGGCGCGGCCGTGGGCCTGCCGCTTTCGGACGTGCTCCGGCGCATCTATTTCATCGCCCCCGACGCGGAGCTCTCGCCTCTGGCCTGCGCCTACGCGCGCGCCCGCGGCGCGGACCGCATGTCCAGCTTTGGCGACTGGATCTCCCTGTCCGACGTGTGCGACGTCTCTACCGCAAAGCTCATCAAGCCCGAGGTGTCCGACGGCGTGATCGCCCCCGGCTATGAGCCGGAAGCCCTCGAAATTCTCAAATCCAAGCGCAAGGGCAACTACAACATCGTCGAGATCGACCCTGCCTACGAGCCCAGGAAGCTGGAGCAGAAGGATGTATTTGGCATCACCTTCGAGCAGGAGCGTAACGAGCTGGTCATCGGAGACGATTTTTTCAGCAATGTCGTCACCGAAAACAAGGAGCTGCCCGACTTTGCCAAGCGCGACCTGGCGATTGCCATGATCGCCCTCAAGTACACCCAGTCCAACTCCGTATGCTATGTGAAGGACGGTCAGTGCATCGGCATCGGCGCGGGCCAGCAAAGCCGCATCCACTGCACGCGCCTGGCGGGCGACAAGGCCAACAATTGGTGGCTCAGGCAGCATGAAAAGACGCTGACTCTGCCCTTTATTCCCACGCTCAAAAACCCCGACCGCGACAACGCCATCGATCGCTATATCAGCGACGAGTGGGACGATGTGCTGGCCGACGGCATCTGGCAGACGCTCTTTACCGAAAAGCCCGAGGTGCTCACCCCCGAGGAAAAGCGCGCGTGGCTTAAGAAGCTCACCGACGTTTCGCTGGGCAGCGACGCCTTCTTCCCCTTCCCCGACAACATTGACCGCGCGGCCCGCAGCGGCGTGCGCTACATCGCCGAGCCGGGCGGCTCCATCCGCGACGGGCTGGTGATCGAGGCCTGCAACCGCTATGGCATCGCCATGGCGTTCACGGGGCTTCGTCTGTTCCATCATTGATTCGGAGGGCTTTGATATGAAGGTACTGGTCGTGGGCGGCGGTGGGCGCGAGCACGCCATCGTCCAGAAGCTCAAGGAAAGCAAGGACGTCACCGCGCTCTACTGCGCGCCGGGCAACGGCGGCATCGCGCGGGACGCCGTCTGCGTGCCCATCAAGGCCACGGATGTGGAGGCCATCGCGGACTGGGCTGCCGCGGAAAAGATGGATTACGTGGTCGTCACCCCGGACGATCCGCTGTGCCTGGGGCTGGTGGACCTGCTGGCGGCGCGCGGAATCCCCGCTTTCGGGCCGGACAGGGCCGCGGCCCGCATCGAGGGCAGCAAGGTCTTTGCCAAGGACCTGATGCGCCGCTACGGCATCCCCACCGCGCGCTACGAAGCCTTTGACGACGCGGAAGCGGCGCTTGCCTATGTGCGCACGGCTCCGTGCCCCGTCGTGGTCAAGGCCGACGGACTGGCGCTGGGCAAGGGCGTACTCATCTGCGAGACGAATGCGCAGGCCGAGGCGGCCGTGATCGAAATGATGAAAAACGGCAAGTTCGGTGCCTCCGGCAGCCGCGTAGTGGTGGAGGAGTTCCTGGAGGGGCCGGAGGTGAGCGTTTTGTGCTTCACCGACGGCACGGCCATCCGCCCCATGGCCTCCAGCATGGATCACAAGCGCGCGCTGGACGGCGACAGGGGCCTCAACACCGGCGGCATGGGCGTGATCGCGCCCAACCCCTGTTACACCCCCGAGGTGGCTGCGCGCTGCATGGAGGAGATCTTCCTGCCCACGCTGGCCGCCATGCGCGAGGAAGGCTGCCCCTTCCGCGGGTGTTTGTACTTCGGACTGATGATTACCAAGGACGGCCCGAAGGTGATCGAATACAACTGTCGCTTCGGCGATCCGGAGACGCAGGCGGTGCTGCCGCTGTTGGAGAGCGACCTGTTTGCCATCATGCGGGCGACCACGGAAGGCACGCTTGCGCAGGCGGACGTGCGTTTCCGCGACGGCGCGAGCTGCTGCGTGGTGCTCGCCAGCGGCGGCTATCCTGAGAAGTACGAAACCGGCAAGCCCATCAGCGGCATTCCGGAGGCGGAGAAGAGCGCCTATGTCTATCACGCGGGCACCAAGGTGCTGGAAGATGGCACGCTGGTCACCTCCGGCGGGCGCGTGCTGGGCGTGACCGCCGTGGCGGACGACCTGCCAAAGGCCATCCGGCTCGCCTACGAGGCCGCGGACCACATCCGCTTTGACGGCCTCCACCGCCGCGAGGACATCGGCGCGCGCGCCCTCAAGGCGCTCGGCTGACACACAAAGGAGAATGAACATGGCAGTTTACCGCGTATATGTGGAAAAATCGCCCGAATACGCCGTGGAGGCGCAGGGCCTTTTGAAGGAGATCCGGCACATTCTGCTCATCAAGAGCGTGACGGGCGTGCGCGTGCTCAACCGCTACGACGTGGAGGGCATCGAGCAGGCGCTGTTTGATCGCTGCATGCCGGTGGTCTTTTCCGAGCCGCCCGTGGACGTGACCTACGACCGTCTGCCCGAGGGCGCGGACGCGGTGATCGCCGTCGAATACCTGCCGGGGCAGTTCGATGCGCGCGCGGCGAGCTGCGAGGAGTGCATCCAGCTGGTCAGTCAGGGCGAGCGGCCCACCGTGCGCACGGCGCGCGTGTATCTTTTCACCGGCACGCCCACGCCCGAGGAGCTGGACCGCATCCGCCGCCACCTCATCAACCCCGTGGAGAGCCGCGAGGCCGACCTGGCCGAAAAGGAGACGCTGCGCCAGCAGTACGACACACCCGAAACCGTCGAGACGCTGGAGGGCTTCAACGCGCTGGACGGCGAGGAAATTGCCGCCTTTGTACAAAAGTATGGCCTTGCCATGGACCGCGACGACCTGGCCTTCTGTCAAGCATATTTCCGCAGCGAGCAGCGCGATCCCACCATCACCGAGATTCGTATGATCGACACCTACTGGAGCGACCATTGCCGCCACACGACCTTTTTGACCACGCTGGACGACGTGAAGATCGAAAAGCCCGCGGTGGAGGCCGCCTTCAAGCGCTACCTGGCGCTGCGGCAGACCGTGTATGCGGGCCGCGTGGGTGGGCCCAAGCCCATGAACCTCATGGACGTGGCCACCATCGGCGCAAAGGCGCTCAAGGCGCAGGGGAAGCTTTCCAACCTTGACGAGAGCGAGGAGATCAACGCTTGCTCCATCAAGATCGACGTGGACGTGGCCGGGCGTAAAGAGCCGTGGCTGCTCATGTTCAAAAATGAGACGCACAACCACCCCACCGAGATTGAACCCTTCGGCGGCGCGGCCACCTGCATCGGCGGCGCCATCCGCGACCCGTTGTCGGGCCGCACTTACGTCTATCAGGCCATGCGCGTGACCGGCGCGGCGGACCCGCTGGTGCCCGTGGCCGACACTATGCCGGGAAAGCTCCCCCAGCGAAAGCTCGTGACCACCGCCGCGCAGGGCTACAGCGCCTACGGCAACCAGATCGGTCTGGCGACCGGGCTGGTGGACGAGATGTACCACCCCGGCTACGCGGCCAAGCGTCTGGAGATCGGCGCGGTGGTGGGCGCGGCCCCGGAGCGCAACGTGCGCCGTGAGCAGCCCGCGCCCGGCGATGTGATTATCCTTTTGGGCGGGCGCACCGGCCGCGACGGCTGCGGCGGCGCGACGGGCAGCTCCAAGGTGCACAAGGTGGAGAGTCTGGAAACCTGCGGCGCCGAGGTGCAAAAGGGTAACCCCGTCGTGGAACGCAAGCTCCAGCGCCTCTTCCGCCAGCGCAAGGTGACGCGGCTGATCAAGCGCTGCAACGACTTTGGCGCGGGCGGCGTGAGCGTGGCCATCGGCGAGCTGGCCGACGGCCTGAACATCGACCTGGACCGCGTGCCCCGCAAGTACGAGGGACTGGACGGCACGGAGCTGGCCATCTCCGAGAGCCAGGAGCGCATGGCGGTGGTGGTCGCGGCGGAGGATGCCGACGCCTTCATCGGCTATGCCAACGCGGAAAACCTCGAAGCCACCGTGGTGGCCGAGGTCACGGAGGAGCCGCGGCTCAGGATGACGTGGAAGGGCCACACCATCGTGGACATCAGCCGTGAGTTCCTGAACTCCAACGGCGCGGAAAAGCGTGCCCGCGCGCTGGTCATGGACGCGAAGGTGGCCCCGGTGACGTTCGCGGGCGAAACCTTCGCCGAAAAGCTCCGGAACATGGCCGGGGATTTGAACATCTGCTGCAAGAAGGGCCTGAGCGAGCGCTTTGACTCCACCATCGGCGCGGGCACGGTGCTCATGCCCTTCGGCGGCCGCTACCAGATGACCCCCATCCAGACCATGGTGGCCAAGCTCCCCGTGACCGAGGGTGAAACCACCACCGTCAGCGGCATGAGCTACGGCTTCCATCCGCAGGTGATGGCGCAGAGCCCCTACGAGGGCGCCTACCTGAGCGTGGTGGAGAGCCTGATGAAGCTGGGCGCGGCGGGCTTTGACACGCGCAGGGCGTATCTGACCTTTCAGGAGTATTTCGAGCGCATGACCGGCGCGCCGGAGCGCTGGGGCAAGCCGCTGGCGGCCCTGCTGGGCGCGCTGGACGCTCAGATGGACTTCGGCGTGGCGGCCATCGGCGGCAAGGACTCCATGAGCGGCACCTTTGAAAACCTCGACGTGCCGCCCACGCTGGTGAGCTTCGCCATCGCGCCGGGCGTGAGCGGCGAGGTCATCTCGCCGGAGTTCAAGGCCGCCGGGCACACGCTGTGCCTGCTGCGCGCCAGCGCCTTTGACGCCGCGGGCGTGAGGCGCAATCTGGATGCGCTGTACGCGGCCATTCGCGCGGGCAAGGTGCTCTCGGCATGGGCGCTGGGCCTTGGCGGCGTGGCGGAGGCGGCGCTCAAGATGGCGCTGGGCAACCGCATCGGCGCACACATTGAAAACGTTGAAAACCCCTTCGCACAGGACTTCGGCGCGGTGCTTCTGGAAATGGCTCCCGGCGAAACGCTGGGCGAAGCCGTGGGCGAGACGCTTGCGGACTACGTGCTGGAATACGCGGGCGAGCGCGTGGACCTTCTGCCCGTGCAGGAGATCTACGAAGGAAAGATGGACAAGGTGTTCCCCTGGCGGGGCGAGGGCGAGAAGCTGCCCGCCGTCACCTTCGCGGCCAAGCGCTGGCCCATGCCCAACGTCCTTAACCAGCGGCCTGTGGCTTTCATCCCCACCTTCCCCGGCACCAACTGCGAGGTGGACACCGCCCGCGCCCTCATTCGCGCCGGGGCGGAGCCGCGCGTGCTGGTCATCAACAACCTGACCCCCGCGGCCATCACCGAGAGCATCGAGGCGGCGGCGCGCATGATCGGCGAAAGCCAGATGATCGTACTGCCCGGCGGTTTCTCCGGCGGCGATGAGCCCGACGGCAGCGCCAAGTTCATCAACGCCTTCTTCCGCAATCCCCGCATGAAGGACGCGGTGCACGAGCTGCTCAAAACCCGCGACGGCCTGATGCTGGGCATCTGCAACGGATTCCAGGCGCTCATCAAACTGGGATTGGTACCCTATGGCGAGATCATTGATATCAACGAGGCCTGCCCCACGCTGACCTTCAACACCATCGGCCGTCACCAGAGCATGCTGGTACGTACCCGTGTGGCCAGCAATATGAGCCCCTGGCTCCAAAAGACCCATGCGGGCGATATCCACACCGTGGCGATCTCCCACGGCGAGGGGCGCTTTGTGGCGGTGAACGGGGTGCTGGAGCGGCTCAAGCTCAAGGGACAGATCGCCACCCAGTACGTCGATCTGGACGGCGATCCCACTATGGACCTGCGCTTCAACCCCAACGGCAGCGCCCTGGCCATCGAGGGCATCACTAGCCCCGACGGGCGGGTGCTGGGCAAGATGGGCCACACCGAGCGCGCGGGCCACGACCTGTACAAGAACGTGGAGGGTGATCGCTTCCAGCCCATCTTCGAGGGTGGCGTGGCGTACTTCCGGTAAACAAAGAAAAACAGGGGGCGCATGCCATATCCGGCATGCGCCCCTTGATATGGAAAACCGTTTGAGAAGGCATGCCTTCCCAAACGGTTTTTTGTCCCTGAGCCGGTTTATGCCTGACACACAAGCCGAACAGGGGATACGGTTACTTTTCGAGATTTTCAACGGCATGCTGCGCTGCGATGCGGCCATAGGTGCCGCCAAACAGCAGCGAACTGCCGCAGCCGTAGTAGCGCACAGAGGACATTTGTGCCACGGCGCAGGAACCGGCCGCATAGAAGCCGGGGATCACTTCACCGTTGACGTCGATGACCTGCGCATTGAGGTTGATGCGCGCGCCGGAATACCCGTCGGTGCAGACCATGGGCATACGCAGCAGATAGAAAGGTGCTTCAATGCTCTCCATGTACTCCGCAGGCTTGCCGAAATCCAGGTCCTCGCCCTTGGCGCACAACTCATTGTAGCGGTCCACAGTAGCCTGTACGATTTCCGGATCCAGACCGGTGCCCTCGCAGACTTCCTCGATGGTATTGCCGGTGTAGCCCATTTTGCCATCGCGGGAACCCAGCTCGCTGCTAAGGGCGATCTCAATCACATCGGGATACTGCTTGGCAAAGGCGTCGCCCACCAGCGTCCAACCTTCCTCATAGCCGCCTTCCCAGTTTTTCTGCACATAGTCGAAGCAGAATTCGTCCTCGTTGGCCACGCGTTTTCCGCCGCCATCAAGGAAGATGACGTTGCTCACCGGGGTGATGGTGCTGGTCTGCGGCGCGCCCGGGATGACACTGGGCCAGCCGGTAAGCTTGGTGGAGAAGAAGTAGTACATCATCTGCACGTAGTCCAGGAGGATCATATCGGCATTGGCCTGCTTCGCCAGATAGTAGCCGTCGCCGTCGCCGCTGCCGCTGATGGATTCGGGCTTGAGCAAGGGATTGAGCTCCTTGAACAGCTCCTCGTTGGCGGTGTAGCTGCCGGCACAGAGAATCACGTTGTCGGCATGAATGGTGATGTCGTCGTTATACTTGTTGGTGGCCTTGATGCCCACCACGGCGTTGCCGTCCATGATCAGTTCCGTGCAGGGGGTGCCCATCAGCACGGTCGCTCCTTTTTCAAGCGAGGCGGCGTAGAGGTTGGAGGTGATGCCGCCGCCGCCGCCCAGCACGCAGTGGTTGCGCGGCACGTTGCGCGGCGGGTTCTTGGAGATGGCTTCCAGCTTTTCAAAGGTTACGCCCGCATCCAGCAGGAACTGGATGTAGTCGGTAGAGTCATAGGCAGCCTGTTTGATGAGCTCGCCATCCACTTCGGGCTCATCCTTGTAAAGGGAGTAGATATCCTCGTAGAGCGCCTCGACGCTGTCCTCCACGCCATTTTCCCGCTGCAGCTCGGTGCCTGCGGCCTGGACATAGCCCTCCGAACGGGTGGTGGAGCTGCCAAGCACCTCCATCTTTTCCACAAGGATCACGTCGGCGCCAAGGCTGGCGGCCTCCAGCGTGGCCGACAGACCCGCGATGCCGGCGCCGATAACCACCACGTCGGCCTCATATTCCTCGGTCACGGGATCGCGCTTCTCAACGGGGCGGCTCTGCCATTCGGCCACGTCGCCGCCCGCCTGGGCAACGATGTCTGCCATGGCGGTAAAGAAGCCCGCAGACGAAACCGTGGCGCCCGCGACGCTGTCGATACCCAGACTCTGCTGTGCTACCACTTCCTGCGCCAGCAGGTCAAACGCCATGCCGCCGATGGCAGGGGTGTCGCTGTACTCGCCCACTTCCACGGACGTCAGCTTGCCGTCCTCGAAAGCAGCCGTAAGCGTCACGGTGTCCAGGCCGACGCCGGTACGGTTGTAGGAGGTGGCGGAGGCGGTGTAGACGCCGTCGGCGACGACAGAGGCGGTTTTTTCTTCTCCGCGCGCCTGCGCAAGCGCAGCATCGGCGGCCTGAAGCACCGCGTTGGAGGTGATGGTTGCTCCGGCCACGGCGTCCACGCCGGTACCCTGCGCGTCCACAATGGCCTGTGCCACCGTTGCCAGCGCCGCACCGCCGATAGCGGGCGTTTCATCCCCGCCGGTGGCTTCGACGGCCGTGATGGCGGATTCATCCACCGTGACGGTTACGGTTACGGTGCCGCCAAAGCCCTTGGCTGTGCCTTCATAGGTGCCCGGCGTATAGGCTGCTGAGGCCATTGCCAGCACAGGAGTCACCGCCAGAATGACGGTCAGAAGGAATGCGAGTGCCTTTTTCATGTGTTTCCTCTCCCCCTTGTTTTGTTTTAGCCGCTTTGTGATATCGGGCTGTTGAAAGCAGTATAAAGCCTGTAGCGGCTTCATAGTCAAGAATTTAACAATATTTTTTCAAAGGGATTCCACTTCGGCCAAGGTTGTGGTATATCTGATAGGAGAGAAACGGAGACCAGCGCTGGCGAAAGGAGCTTTTTGGAAATGCGCAACGGGGAAAAATATACGACGGGAGATATGCAGTCCATGTTCGGCCTGACCAACAAGGGTCTGTTTCACTATGAAAAAAAGGGCATTGTGGCTCCCACGCGGCTGAACAATCAGTACCGTGTGTTTACCATGGAGGACTGCTCACGCTTCTTTATGTCGCGCATCTACCGCGAGCTGGGGTTTTCTCTGGACGAGTGCGTAGGGCTTGCGGAGCGGGACCTCGCCGAAGTGACGGACTGCATGCATGAGCGGGAAAAGGCGTTGCTGGGGGAAGCGCGCATGCTGGAAAACCTCTCCAGGGAAGCCGGACGGCTGCACGGGCTGATGGATCGCATTGCCCGTGGGGACACCGGGCCCCGCGAGGTGGTTTCCGAGCCGATGGTGCGGCTGGAAAGCCTGCACTCTCCGGAGGGGAGCGCACCGAAGAATGCGGATAGCTTTCGGGAATGGTTTAGCTACCTGCCGTTTTCTGCCGCTTCGCTCAGCTACCGGCGCGAAAGCCTGACGCAGGGCAGAATCGTGCAATACAGCCTGGGGTTTATCATGGAGCGCAAGCAGGCCGATGCGCTGGGCGTGGACCTCAATGGCGCGGTGAGCGAGCTGCCCGCGCGAAGGTGCCTGTATCTGATTGTGGAGGGGTCCGAAACGGGATTTGACGAGCGGGAACGGCTGGCCCCGGCACTGGAGGCGCTGAGGGCATCAGGCCGTTGGCTGACCGCCGACCCCTATTCCCGGATGATTGGCGTATTTCTAAAGGGCAAGGAAATGTTGCGATATGACGAGCTGTGGTGCTCCATCTGACGCAAAGGCCGCACGCCCGTCAGACGAGCGTGCGGGCACAAATAAATATCCCCCGGCAAAGCCGGGGGTTTTTCATAGACGGGTAAAACCCTGGAATACTAGCGCACGCGTCACGTCGCATTGGTACGGTCTGCCAGTCGCGAAGGATTGTTACTTGCCGCCCGTAAACGGGCTTTTTAGAAGTTTCCCATCGTCAACTGTTCTCCAGCTTTGTCTTCTTCCAGCTGGTGCCGTATATATTCTTCTATTTTCTTTGCATTTTTGCCCGCTGTGTCGACGTAGTACCCTCTGCACCAGAACTCCCGGTTGCGGTATTTATACTTCAATTCCGGGTGCTTTTCGTATATCATCAGGCTGCTCTTCCCTTTCAGGTATCCCATAAAACTTGATACCGAGTATTTGGGAGGTATCTCTACCAGCATGTGTATGTGGTCTGGGCATACTTCTGCCTCTATGATTTTCACTTTCTTCCAGTTACACAGTGTTCGCAGAATCTCTCCTACTTCTCTACGCTTCTGCCCATAGAACACTTTGCGCCGATATTTCGGTGCAAATACTATATGATATTTGCAATTCCACCTTGTGTGCGATAAACTATTTACGTCGTTCACTCCGAATGACCTCCCTTTGCTTGGCTTGTGCAGTTGGCAGACCGCACTCCCATTATAGCAAAGGGAGTTCTTCTTTCTGCAGTATCGACTATAGTCTTCTTTGGAACCACTCGCCTAGCGAGTGGTTTTCGTTATACAACCAAAAGAGAAGGACCGTAGTCGGTCCTTCTCTTTTGGGAAAGTAATGATTTTTACTGCGCCGCGGCGTCCAGCATGGCCAGCTCCACAGTCAGGTCGATGTACTCGCCATCGGGAATGGAGGTCTGGTCCTCATAGCTGTCCAGGCCGCCTTCCACGCGGTAGACCTTCAGGGTCGCCGTGTCGCCCGCCTGCTTGCTCTGCAGGATGGAGGTCATCTCCTCCATGCTGGAGACGCGGGTGCCGTCTACCTCGACCACGATATCGGCCACCTGCACGCCCGCCTTTTCAGCCGGAGAGCCGCTTTCCACATCCTGCACATAAGCGCCGGTGGGGATCAGGTTGTTGGCTACAGCGTAGCTGTTGGGGTTGAGGTTGCTGACGGTAACGCCGATACGGGGCTTGTCACCGGTGGAGATGCTGGCGCTGCCCTGCGTGGAATTGGAAGTGGAGCCTTCCACATTGCCGTTGCCAGAGAGCACGTCATTGATCAGGTCCTTGGCCTCATTGATCGGGATGGCCATGCCGATACCTTCAACGGTGCTGCCGGTAAACATGGAGCCGGTATACTTCATGCTGGGGATGCCGATGAGCTCGCCCGCGACGTTGAACATGCCGCCGCCGCTGTTGCCGGCGTTAATGGCCGCATCGGTCTGGATCATGGTATTGACGGCGCGCTTGCCGTAGGCATCGGTGGCGCTGCTGGTAACTTCACGGTTGAGCGCGGAGATAACGCCCACGGTCGTGGTGCCGGTAAAGCTGAGCGGGTTGCCGATGCAGATAGCCCAGTCGCCCACGGACAGCTGATCGCTGTCACCCAGCACAACGGGCTCAATGTCCAGGTCCTCAACATACAGCACGGCGATGTCCTTGGCCTCGTCGGTACCCTTGAGCTCGGCAGGATAGACCTTGTCGCCGCTGGTGACCTCCAGCATGGTGGCATCCTCGACCACGTGGTAGTTGGTCAGCACATAGCCGTCCGCTACCACCACGCCGCTGCCGCTGCCCTGCAGTACCTGACGGCTGGTGTCGTCGTCGTTATAACCTCCGCCGTAGCCATAGCCAAATCCGAAGCCATAATAGCTGTTGCGGTAGGTGGTGTAGTTGTTGACGCCTACGACGCTGCCGCGTACCTTTTCAACAGCCTCCGTGAAGGGGCTGGTGACGACGGTGGCGTTTTCGGTAAGCGTGACGGATTCCGCCCCCGCGGTGCTGTCATGCTGAATCAGGGCGACCGAGGCGACGACCATCAGTACAAGCGCCAGCGCCGCCGAAGTAAATGCGTAGAAATTCTTTCCGGAACGATTGTTGTTACTCTTCATGTAGTGTCCCTCCTTACTACGCGATTATTATAGCCGCCATTTTTGACCTTATCGTGAACGAGCCATGAAAATACTTTTGTAAATTTGGAAAGCCGCATGGCATGCGTGTTCATAATTGGCGCAGAAGGAAGGAGGAAAGGCGCGGAATCAGGCGTTTTCACGCTCGATGGCCTGAATGGCCATGGCGCACTCCAGACGCTTCTGTTCCAGCTTGCATTCCATTTCGTAGGGCTTGGAGATGTCGCCGTTGAAGGCATGGGCGTTGGCCTGGCAGCCGCCGCTGCAATAGAAGCGCGCCCAGCACTGGGAGCATTTTTCCTTGGTGAGCACGGTATTTTGCTGGAAGCGCGCCTGCATGGCGGTATCAAAGGTGCCGTCCAGCACCGAGCCCATGCGCATGCCCTCACGGCCCACGAACTGGTGGCAGGGGTAGATGTCGCCGTCCGCAGTTACGGCCACGTACTCGTTGCCCGCGCCGCAGCCGGTGAGACGCTTGCGCAGGCAGGGGCCGCCGGTCAGATCCACCATAAAGTGGAAGAAACTGAACCACGTGTCCGGATTGCGGCGGCGGATTACGTACTCGCGACCCAGGCGCTCGTATTCCTCGAATACGCGGGGCAGGTCACTTTCGCGGATGGCGTAGTCGTGGCTCTCGTCGGTGACGACCGGCTCGATGGAGAGCTGCTCAAAGCCCTGGTCCGCCAGGTGAAGCACGTCGTTTGCAAAGTCCAGGTTGTAGCGGGTGAAGGTGCCGCGCAGGTAATAGCGCTGCTGGCCGCGCCGCCGGGCGAACTTCTTCGCCTTCTCGATAATGAGGTCATAGCTGCCTTTGCCGTTGGGGGTGGGGCGCATGCGGTCGTGCACCTCCGGCCGTCCGTCGATGGAGATGACGACGTTGTCCATCTCGCGGTTGAGGAAGTCCATGATCTCGTCGTTCATAAGCACGGCGTTGGTGGTGGTGGTGAACTTGAACACCTTGCCGTAGCGCTTCTCCAGCTCGCGGCCGTAGGCCACGACCTCCTTGATGACAGGAAAGTTCATCAGCGGCTCGCCGCCGAAGAAGTCCACCTCCAGATTTTTGCGCTTGCCGCTGTGCACCACCAGCCAGTCCAACGCCTTTTTGCCCGTCTCGGCGCTGAGCAGGCAGCGGCTGTGCATGTGGTACTCGCCCGTGTCCGCAAAGCAGTACTTGCAGCGCAGGTTGCAGTCGTGCGCGGCGTGCAGGCACATGGCCTTGACCACGCCGCTGTCGGCGGGTTTGACGTCGGAGTAGTCATCGGGGGTGTCCAGATACCCCTCGTCGATGAGCTGGCGGAGCTCGGCCACGGTTTCCTCGGCTTCCTCGCGCGGGTATTTTTCCGCAAGCCGCGCGGCGATATCCGCATTTCGGTCCTCCAAAAGCAGGGAAAGGGCGTCGTAGGCGATGTCGTCCAGCGACATCACCGCGCCGCTTCCCACGTCCAACGCCATCTTGCGGCCCAGGGCCTCAAAAAGATGAATCATAGAAATCCTCCTGACGGATGGGAATCACATCAAAAAAACGCCGCATCGCACCGGAGCAATGCGGCGACGGGATGCCATGCGGCTTACTTGCCGAAGGAATGGTTCACCTTGCCATCGCGGCCGGCCAGAATCTGGCTGTCCTTGTTGGCGCAGCTCTGGTTGGCGACGGTGCAGCTGGTCTTGCAGGCGCTCTGGCAGGAGCTCTGGCACTCGCCGCAGCCGCCGTGGGCCAGGGACTGACGCAGGCAGGGCTCGGAGATGGGCTTGATATGCTTCATGACGGATATCCCTCCAATGTGAAATTTCATTATGCACCATTCATTATACAGCATGCCACGGCGCATTTCAAGATTTTTGCGGGGAAAAGAGCCGTTTGCCGCGGGATGGGCCACCATGATATAATGAAGCAGCCAATCAGAAAATTTGCAGGAGGTCCCCCGCCATGACGCTGATGGAGCAGCTGTCCGCCTACATTCCCTACAACGAGCAGGAGGCGCGCGACCGTGCGCTGCTGCTGGAGTGCCTGCGCCGCGAACCGGACGTTATGACCCGGCAAAACCCGCTGGCGCATTTCACGGCCTCGGCCTGGATCGTCAACCCCACGCGCACGCGGGTGCTGATGGTCTATCACAACATCTATCATTCCTGGTCCTGGCTGGGCGGACACGCCGACGGCGAAAGCGACCTGCTGGCTGTGGCCCTGCGCGAGGCGCGGGAGGAAAGCGGCATCCGGTCGGCGCGACCGGTATCGGAGGACATCTTCAGCCTGGAGGCGCTCACCGTGGACGGGCATGAAAAGCGCGGGGCCTATGTATCGTCCCACCTGCACCTGAACGTGACCTATCTGCTGGAGGCCGACGAGGGAGAAGCCCTGACCGTCAAGCCCGACGAAAACAGCGGCGTGCGCTGGTTTACGCTGGAGGAGAGCGAGACGGCGCCTTCGGAGGCATGGTTCTGCGCCAGGGTGTATCATAAGCTTAACTGCAAGCTACGCGCCATGGCCGGGCCGGAGCAGACGAGGTAGCGGAAAAAAACCGGGCTGCAAAATTTTTTTGCAGCCGGTGAGTGGATTGCCTCCCGTCAGACGTATTGGAAGTGCCGTCGGAAAGGACGAGCGACAAACGGGAGGTTGAAATTCATGAAGAAACGAATTGTGGCAATGCTGGTGGCTGCGGTGCTGTGCATGGGTGTGACGGGCGCGCTGGCGGCGTATGGCCGTGGCTATGTGGACGCGGACGGCGACGGTGTGTGCGATAACGCGGGAACGGGCTGTGGGCTGTACGTTATGGGCCGCGGCTACGTGGACGCGGACGGGGACGGCGTGTGCGATAACGCGGGCGTGGGCTGCGGATTGTACGGCATAGGCCGCGGCTACGTGGACGCGGACGGCGACGGTGTGTGCGACAACGCGGGCGTGGGATGCGGGCTGTACGGTATGGGCCGCGGCTACGTGGACGCGGACGGCGACGGCGTGTGCGACAACGCGGGCTACGGGGCGTACGGCGCTGGGCGCGGAGCGCGCAGGGGCAGATAACGAAACAGGAAAGCGGGACGCGGTATGCGCAGCGAGCAGGAGGTCAACCGGGCCATGGAGCGGCACGCCGATACGGTTCGCCGGCTGTGCCTGATTCATCTGAAAAACCACGCGGACACCGAGGACATCTTTCAGAATGTGTTTTTGAAATATGCTCTCAGCTCCATCCGTTTTGAGAGTGAGGAGCACGAGCGGGCCTGGTTCATCCGGGTGACGCTCAACGCCTGCCGGGATCTTTTGCGCCGGTTCTTTCGCAGGCGCACGGTATCGCTGGAAAAGCTGGTGGAGCAGCCGGCGCAGATCGCCCCGGATCACCGCGAGGTGCTCGAGGCGGTGCTGGCGCTGCCCCAGACCTACCGCGACGCCGTCTACCTGCACTACTTCGAGGGCATGACGGCCCCACAGATCGGGGAGGCGCTGCGCAAAAACGTCCATACGGTCTATACGCTGCTGACGCGGGCGCGGCAGCGGCTGAGGGAAACGCTGGGAGGCGATGCGTGTGAATAACCGGATCAAGGAAGCCTTCGGCGACGTGCATGCGGAGGAGTCGCTCAAACGTGACACCCTCGATGCAGTCCGTCGACTGACGCACGGCTACCGCCGCCGGGTCGTAACCCGCCGTCTGGCGCCTGCGCTGGCCTGCCTGATGATCGCGCTGGGCGGCATGGGCGGGCTGTACTTCACCCCTACGTCGGTCATCAGCATCGATGTGAATCCCTCCCTCGAACTGAGCGTGAACCGCTTTGACCGGGTGGTGGGCGTCACGAGCTACAACGAGGATGGTCGGGCGCTTGTGCAGGAGCTCACATTGACGCACCAGAACTACGCCGAAGCCGTCGAGCAGGTACTGGACAGTCCTGCTGTTGCGGATTGCGTATCGCGCGGCGAGGAGGTTACCCTGACGGTGGTGGGGGAGAACGAGGGACAGAGCATGCGCCTGCTGGCCGGGCTGGAAGGCTGTGCGGCCGGACGGAAGAACACCTTCTGTTGTGCGGCACAGCCTGAAGAGGTAGCCCTTGCGCACGAGGCCGGGCTGTCCTATGGCAAGTACCGTGCATTTCTGGAGGCGCAGGCGCTCGATCCCTCTCTCACCCCGCAGGAGGTGCAGGGGATGAGCATGCGGGAGATCCGGGAGATGACGGAGGCGTTGGCAGCGGGAGAGGAACCCGCTGCGCAGGAGGACACACAGCCGGGCCGCCACGGCGGCGGAGGCGGCAACGGAAAGGGAAATCAAGGAAATGGCGGGGGCGCGGGGCGATGAGGCCAATACGCGCCCCGTCCTTTTTTTGGAAAGCGATTGCTGATCTTTCAGGCATTGACAAGCGGCTTGTGGGCGGCTATAATACGTTGGTGATTCTATGCCCCGGCGCAAGCGTCGCCCCGCCAAGCAGGCGGACGGCGCTGCTTTGTGCTATTTTAAGGGGAGAAGCGCATATCAGAAATGCAGGGGCGGCCCATGCCGCCGAAAGGAGACCCAAAGCCATGGCGGACCAGGAAAAGAAAGTCATTCTTACCCGCGAGGGGTATGAGAAGCTGGAAAAGGAACTGGACTACTACATCAGCGTCAGGCGCAACGAAATCTCCGAGCAGATCGCCATCGCGCGCGGCTTTGGCGATCTGAGCGAGAATGCCGAGTATGATGAGGCCAAGAACGAGCAGAGCCGCATCGAGGCCAAAATCGTGGAGATGGAAAACACCCTGCGCAACTGCGTGGTGGTGGAGGACGACGAGGTCAGCACCGATGTGATCGGCGTGGGCAACACCGTGAAGGTCCAGAATCTGACCATGAAGATCGAACAGACCATCACCATCGTGGGCGCAAACGAAACCGACCCCAAGAACATGAAAATCAGCTCCGAAAGCCCCATCGGCGCGGCCCTGCTGGGCAAGCGCAAGGGCGAGACCGTCGATGTGGAGGTTCCCGCCGGCGTGATGAAGCTCAAGGTGCTGGAAATCAGCCGGTGACGCATTAGCATACCAAAGGAGAGGGTTTCATGGACACACAGGCCGCCGTTCCCCAACAGCTGACCGAGCAGGAGAGCATCCGCCGCGAAAAGCTGCGCAAGCTGCGCCAGGCGGGGCAGGACCCCTACGCCATCACACGCTACGACCGCACGCATGAAAGCACGGATATCCTCAATGGCTTTGACGAGCTGGAGGGAAAGGAAGTCAGCGTGGCGGGCCGTATGATTTCCAAGCGCGTGATGGGCAAGGCCAGCTTTGCCCACATTCTGGACGCGCAGGGTGATTTGCAGGTTTACATGCGCCGCGACGACCTGGGCGAGGAGGCATATGCTGCTTTTAAGGACATGGACATCGGCGACGTGATCGGCGTGAAGGGCACGGTGTTTCGCACCCAGAAGGGCGAAATCAGCGTGCACGCCAGTCAGGTGACGCTGCTGTGCAAGAGCCTCAAGGTGCTGCCGGAGAAGTTCCATGGCCTCAAGGACCCGGATCTCCGCTACCGTCAGCGCTATGTGGACATGATCGTCAACCCCGAGGTGCGCGAGACCTTCCGCAAACGCAGCCGTGTGATCAACGCCGTGCGCGATTTTCTCAATGCCCGCGGCTTTCTGGAGGTGGACACGCCGGTCCTGCACACGCTGGAGATTGGCGCGGCGGCCCGTACCTTCAAAACCCATCACAACGCGCTGGATATCGACATGTTCCTGCGCATCGAGACAGAACTGTATCTCAAGCGCCTGATTGTGGGCGGTTTCGACCGCGTGTACGAGGTGGGCAGGCTGTTCCGCAACGAGGGCATGGACGCTACGCACAACCCGGAGTTCACCAGCGTGGAGACCTACCAGGCATACGCCGACTACAACGACGTGATGGAAATGGTCGAAGAGCTTTACGCCTACGTGGCCAGGACGGTGTGCGGCTCCACCTGCGTGCCCTATGAGGGCCAGATGATCGAACTCAAGGCCCCGTGGCGGCGCGTGACCATGGCGCAGGCCGTAAAGGATGCCTGTGGGGTGGATTACGACAGCTGGAAAACGGATGAGGAGGCGCGCGCCTGCCTGGACGCCATGGGCGTGCATGTGGAAAAGGAGGCCAAGCGCGGCGACTGCCTGGCTGCTCTGTTTGATGAATATGTGGAATCCACGCTTGTTCAGCCTACGTTCGTGACCGATTATCCGGTGGATATCTCGCCCCTGGCCAAGCGCAAGCAGGACAATCCCGACCTGACCGAACGGTTTGAGTATTTCATCAACGGGCACGAGTTCGGCAACGCTTTCAGCGAGCTCAACGACCCCATCGACCAGCGTGCCCGTTTTGAGGAGCAGGTACGCCTGCGTCATGCGCAGGGCATCATGACCGCCCAGGTGGACGAGGACTTCCTCAACGCCCTGGAGTACGGCATGCCTCCCACCGGCGGACTGGGCTTCGGGGTGGATCGCATGGTGATGCTCATGACCGACAACGACTCCATCCGCGACGTGCTGCTGTTCCCCACGATGAAGCCCTTGAAATCCGGAACTGATGCCGTACAACAGGCTTGCAAAACCGTCTCGGGGGATGAAAAGGCAGAGCCGGAAAAAATCGACTTTTCCAAGGTGGAGATTGAGCCTTTGTTTCAGGATTACGTTGACTTTGAAACCTTCAGCAAGTCCGACTTCAGAGCCGTCAAGGTGCTTGCCTGTGAAGCCGTACCGAAGTCGAAGAAGCTGCTGAAATTCACCTTGGACGATGGTACAGGCGAAAACAGAACGATTTTAAGCGGAATTCACGCCTATTACGAGCCGGAAGAACTGGTGGGCAAGACCTGTATCGCCATTACCAATCTTCCGCCAAGGCAGATGATGGGAATGGATTCCTGCGGTATGCTGATAAGCGCCGTACATCATGAGGAAGGCAAAGAAAAGCTTCATCTTCTGATGGTCGATGACCATATTCCGGCGGGCGCGAAGCTCTATTAAGACGGATTGCCCAAACGGGAGAGCGTTCCTAACATAGGTCCAACAGGATGCATCGTTTGGCGCAGGCAATTGCAAAAAATCGCATAATGAGAAACCAAACAAAGAACCAAAGAGGGCGGTGTCTGGACAGGCAGACATCGCCCTTCTTGGATGGAAAAATCCATGTTTGGTTGTGGGAAACGGCACAGGAGGGCTGTCTGACCGAATGTTAGTATGCGTTGCTTGCAGCAACGGCCCGTCTTATATACAATCATGGCAGCATCTGAAAGGAAGGTGGTTATCCAAAATGCTCAATGAAAATATCCGCTCAATCAGAAAGGCAAAAGGACTTTCACAGGAAGAACTTGCCATCAAACTCAATGTGGTGCGGCAGACGATTTCCAAATGGGAAAAAGGGGGGTTCACTTAGATAAAGATACCACATCAATCCCACGCTGACTTTTGCTCAACCGATACAGCCGGAGGGCTGGATAACAAGAAAAGGCGGTATG
>ERZ826764.1735-NODE-1735-length-23905-cov-5.921426_pt1 | contig 23905 bp, 23 predicted proteins | sample MGYA00519870_ERZ826764 | MGnify/ENA primary metagenome ERZ826764 (study PRJEB31778, sample SAMEA3449239) | human gut metagenome | biome: human gut; feature: human-associated habitat; material: faeces | place: United Kingdom | collected 2010/2012 ...
ACTCTTTAACCTTTACTGCACGGAAATCTGACTTGCTGAATGTATCAAAATCAACTGCTTCCTCAAATAAAGGCTCAATCTTTACCTTAGAAAAATCAATCTTTTCAGGCTCTGCTTTCACTTCTTCAGCAGCCTTAGATTTTACATCATTTTTCTTATTTACATCATTCAAGGTCTTCATTGTGGGGAATATCGTCTTATACTGCTAATATGTCCTTATATCCCATTATATCTGTATTTCTATTACCTGCTTGTATGCATCTGATTTTATAAATCTGCACTCGTCTTCATAAGTGGTCGCAAATCAGTCGCATACTGGTCGCAAAGTCGCAACCTGCTAATTACCAGACTGAACTTTCTTTTGCTTTGCAAAATAATCTTCAAAATTGATAAGTTCTGATTTTTTCAAATCTTTAGTAGCTTCTGCATATATGTCCATTGTGGTTTCCGCATCCGCATGTCCCAGAATTTCTTGCATAGCTTTAATATTTACACCTGCTTCACACATTCTGGTTGTAAATGTATGTCTTAAAGAATGATTACTGAACTTTGGAAGAATAACCACATCTTCTTCATGCTCTTTATCTAACACTTCAAAATTACAATCCCTTATAATTCTTCTCAAAGCCTTATTAAGTGTTCCTTGATGTTGAACATTACCGAAACGATTTACAAAAATAAAATCTCTATAACCATCAACAACAGCTACACTTTTTATTCCGCATTCTTCTTGATATTTCTTTTCCATAAGAAAAGCTTCTTTTACTATCGGAAGCATTGGAATTGTTCTTTCTCCTGCTTTTGTTTTAGTCGTATTGATTGCAAATATCTGTCCTGCCTCTGTTCTGGTAGAATAGTAAACCAATGTATGATTTACATTGATTATTTCTTCTTCCAAATCAATATCACACCATCTAAGACCTGTAATTTCTCCAACACGCATTCCAGTCCACAGCATGATAGTAAAAATAGGATACCATCTATGATACTGTCCCTGTCTGCCAAGAAACTTCTCAAATAATTCCTGTTCTTGAACTGTTAAAGCTCTCCTCTTTTCAGTTTGAAAATTCCGAGCTTTTTTAAGTTCTTTTAAAGCATTATCAGAAGGATTATATCTAAGATAATCATCTTCCACACCAAGTTCTAATACTTGATGTAGTACAGTATGAATACTATCAATTGTATTGACCTGTACATTTCTTTCATCTGCTAGATAATTATAAAAACCTCTAACATCAGAACGCTTCAAATCAGTAAGCTTGCTCTTACCAAAATCCGGTTCAACAAACATAGTATACATATACTTATAATTTGCAAATGTATTATCTTTTAATCCTCGTTTAAGCTGTATCCAACTATTATACAAATCATTGATAGTAAGATTATTTTTGTCAGCTCTAACCCCGTCTAAAACATCTCGAAGTACATCTAATTCCTTTTCTCTTAATTTTTCAAGAGTAACAGCACTAATCGAATGCCGACCGCCTCGTTTGTCTCTCCATTTGAACTCATAAGTTCCGCTACTTCTCTGGTATTCGCCTTCTTTCAGAACTCTATTTTTATTGTCCTTGCGTCTCTCTACTGCCATGTAAATACTCCTTTCATAACGATAGAAAGAACACGCTCAAGCATATTATACACCGAACATTTTTTCATGTCTACTTGAGAATATTTCTTTTTATACCTCTTTTTATACTGAGTATATTTTCTTTAAATACTCCTCGAAGAGCTTTCTCTTTATCAGGCGTTTGTTTCCACACCATAATACAAATTGGCAATTCTTATCATTCGTAAGATCTCTTAACCTTCCAATACCTATATTAAAATAAGCTGAGGCTTCTTCTAAGGTTAAATTAGATTTTTCCCATAATGGAACTTTTTGCTTCACATTTATCACTCCTTTTTCAAGCATAACAGTTATTTACTTTTTCTGTAATTTTTTTCAACTCCATACCGTCTTGAATCTAATAACTTTGTGAAAAAATATGTCTTATCAACTATTAATTGAAGCATCATATGATTATTATTTCTTGCATACATAACCAACTCTTCAAATTCCACAAAATCATTTTCCTCTATAATATCAATAATATTTTCCAAAAATTCACTTGTGTTATTTTCTACCAAAAACTTTGCAAGTTCAAAGCCACATCCACATTCAATATCCTCTATTCGATAAGAAGTTTTTTCTTTATTCTGTGCATGAATAAAATAATCGTACATTCCCTTCGGTGACATTACTATTTCAACATGCTTTGGTGCATTTAATTGACTGCTTACCAATTCAGAAACTTGAGAATAGCTTTTCAACGACTCAAAATAGAATGCTCCATGCTTGTGCTTTTTAACTGGCACATCTCCCTGAAAATCAAGATCATGCCATGGACTCAATATATAAGGAATATGCAGATTTTCTAACACCTCAAGATAATTTGAAGCACTATCTTCATAAAGGATGAAAGCCCACTTATTACTTCTCTGTTCTTTTTTCTTTTCCATCATTCACGCCTTTATTGATTATTGATTACTGATTCCACGGGGGGTCGTAGTAACCCCCGTGGTTTTCATTTTATTAACTTGTGAGGCTTTTTGCCTCTGCCTTTGGCAGGCACAAGCCTCACGTATCCATCATCTTATTCTAGTACCATAACCTTCATGATGATTATACTCATATTGATGAACGTATTTGTAAGGAACTTTTACCTGATTTATATAATATTCTAGAAAAGAATAAGCCATCCGCAACATCTCTAGGCATCCGAGTTAAAACATTAATCGAAACCGATATTATTAAAGCACTCGACCAATTAGATGCATTAAAATATAACTCTGATTTTTTACATACACCAGAATTTAAAATCAACAAAAAAATCATTAACGCTTCTTCTAAATATATATGCGATTTAGAAAACATCGCATTATCAGCACTGAACTCCGGTGTATGCTCATATGGTTGGTGATTTTCTCAAATAATCCATTTAAGCTCATATAACCATTCGTATCCTTTTATGGAATTTTCAAAAATAGTCAAGAGGACTTGCAAGGTTCATGACCTCACAAGTCCTCTTGATAGCATTATAATATCATCAAAGCCATTCGAAGTGTCAAGGACTGCCCTACGGCGTCTCGGCTATGCCTTGTTCCTTGACACTTCTCTATATCTTTTCTTTATTTATTATTCTTCTGCCAGTTATTTATTCGAATACTTCTTTGTTTTCATTATCTATTGAATATAAAATCTGAAACATGTATTTATTACGCCTATAATACCAATTATCCTTATATACTGATATTTTCATCTCATTTGGATATCCTGAAATATCATAAGAAAACTGAACATTTTTATATTTATTATTGAGTCCTTTTTCGATTAAATTATCTGCATATTTTTCTTTATCTAAAACAAACAATTTGTTCGCTATAATACTAAATTCTTGTTTACAAAATGTATCCGAAGTACTAACCATTGTATTTACTACCTTTTCCTCCCGTCCATATTGTAAATATCCCAGTAGAACACTAATACATATTAGCACTCCCATAACATAATGTTTTTTCATAATACTCCTTTCTATACAGTGTCATTATGCGAACACTATTATGAATACTATTTTACGCCAATAATAAATACATAGCAAGTAATTATAAAAGAAAGCGAAAAGTTCATAATATGATTAAATATGATAAATTATGGGAAACGATGAAAGTCAAGGGCATTTCACAATATGATTTATATACACATTATCATATGAATCGTTCCCAGTTGAACAGATTAAGACATAATAATAATGTTGAAATAAATACAATTGATAAATTATGTAATATTTTGAATTGTAATGTGGAAGATATTATGACACATTATCCAGATGATAATGTATTTTAATAACTGATCTTTGTTGCAATTATATATGCGTTTTAATATAATAGAGAAAAAAATAGCAGACATAATGTCTGCTATTTTTTACGTGTTCTTTCTAAATCAATAAACATGATCTAACCATAATTTCTAAAATGCTTAATACAATTTATTGATACATTTTTAAATCTAGTACAATTTTGCTCCTGCTGGGATATGATTATCAACCATAATAAGATGCAGTTCTTCATCTTCTGAATCTTTCAGATTATTCACTGCCGAAAGCAACATACCACAAGATTCAATTCCCATCATTTTTCTTGGTGGTAGATTAGTAATTGCAATCAGTGTCTTTCCAACTAATTCTTCTGGTTCATAGTATGCATGAATACCAGAAAGGATTATTCTATTAACACCAGTTCCATCATCAAGAGTAAACTGTAAAAGCTTTTTACTCTTCGGTACTGCAACACACTCTTTAACCTTTACTGCACGGAAGTCTGACTTGCTGAATGTATCAAAATCTACTTCTTCCTCAAACAAAGGCTCAATCTTTACATTTGAAAAATCAATCTTCTCTTCTTTAGTCGCAATCTGGTCGCATTTTTCTGCTTCGTTGCTCTTAGATGCCTTATTTTCCTGCTTATCTGCTCCGATGGACTTCATTGTGGGGAACAGCAGCACATCTCTGATCGCCTCAGCCCCTGTCAACAGCATACACATACGGTCGATACCGAATCCGATACCACCTGTAGGCGGCATACCAATTTCCAGTGCGTTCATGAAGTCTTCATCTGTTGTGTTGGCTTCATCATCACCCTGTGCAAGCAGTTCTTCCTGTGCTTTGAAACGTTCTCTCTGATCGATCGGGTCATTCAGCTCTGAGTATGCATTTGCCATTTCCCATCCGTTCATGAAGAACTCGAAACGTTCTACATAGTCCGGATTTTCCGGTTTCTTCTTTGTAAGTGGTGAAATCTCAACCGGATGATCCATAACGAATGTCGGCTGAAGAAGGTGTTCTTCTACATATTCTTCGAAGAACAGATTCAGAATATCACCTTTTTTATGTCTTTCTTCAAATTCAAGATTGTGTGCTTTCGCAAGTTCTCTTGCCTGTTCAAGAGTTTCTACTTCGTTCCAGTCAACACCTGCATATTTCTTAACAGCATCAACCATTGTGATACGCTCGAACGGCTTTCCGAGATCCATCTCGATTCCTTTATATACAATCTGAGTAGTTCCAAGAACTTCCTGTGCAACAAAACGGTACAGGTTCTCTGTCAGATCCATCATGCCATGATAGTCTGTGTATGCCTGATAAAGTTCCATCAGAGTGAATTCCGGGTTATGTCTTGTATCAAGACCTTCGTTACGGAATACACGTCCAATCTCATATACTCTTTCCAGACCACCAACGATCAGTCTCTTCAGATAAAGTTCCAGAGAAATACGGAGCTTCAGGTCTTCGTTCAGGGCGTTGAAATGTGTCTCGAACGGTCTTGCAGCTGCTCCTCCGGCATTCTGTACAAGCATCGGAGTCTCTACTTCCATAAAGCCTTCATTTCCAAGATATTTACGGATTGCGGTAAGGATCTTGGAACGTTTAATAAAAGTATCCTTTACTTCCGGGTTCATGATCAGATCCACATATCTCTGACGATAACGGGTATCTGTATTTGTCAGTCCGTGGAACTTCTCCGGAAGGATCTGCAGACTCTTTGAGAGAAGCTTTACAGCAGATGCATGAATGGAAATCTCCCCTGTCTTTGTTTTGAATACTTCTCCTTCAAGACCTACGATATCACCGATATCCATCTTCTTGAATGCTTTATATTCTTCTTCTCCGATACTGTCTCTTGCTACATAAGACTGGATATTTCCCTGTAAATCCTGCACATTACAGAAAGATGCTTTTCCCATCACACGTTTGGACATCATACGTCCTGCGAGTACAACGTGTTTTCCTTCCAGTTCATCAAAGTTGTCTTTCACTTCCTGGCTGTGATGTGTTACGTCATATTTTGTGATCTCAAAAGGATTCTGTCCGTTTGCCTGCAGTTCTGCAAGTTTCTCACGGCGCACCTTTCTTAAATGATTCAAATCCTGTTCCTGTCCATTGTTCTGCTGTGTTGCCACTTTTTTCACTCCTTCTCTCTGCTGTATACCATCTTATACTGAACGATTGATCTTCAGTACTTCGTACTCAATAACTCCTGCCTGTGTCTCAACTGCTACTACGTCTCCGACTTTCTTACCGATCAGGGCTTTTCCTACCGGAGATTCATTGGAAATCTTACCTTCCAGGCTGTTTGCTTCTGTAGAACCTACCAGCTGAAATACGATTTCCTCTTCAAATTCTTTATCATATACATCTACTGTACATCCGATGTTGATGGTATCAAGATCCACGTCATCTTCTACTACAACTTCTGCATTCTTGAGGATTTTCTCAAGTTCTTCGATACGTGCCTCGATATCACGCTGCTCGTCCTTTGCTGCATCGTACTCAGCGTTCTCTGAAAGGTCTCCCTGTTCTCTGGCTTCTTTGATCTTTCCTGCTACTTCTTTTCTTTTCACAACTTTTAAATTTTCAAGCTCATCTTCCAGTTTCTTAAGTCCTGTATAGGTGAGTAATGTTTTCTTTGCTTCCATTATAATTCTCCTTACTTACCGACAAATCATTTTCTATTCAAGCCGCAGATACTGATTTTATCCGCATTTAAAGCTACTTTCACAATTTCATTATTATACATATTTCCAGCGGCTGTGTCAACAATTCTTTGCTGGTTTAATATATGCAAAAACGCATTCTCTCATGCGAAAGAACACGTTTTATGTCTATCCGATTTTTTCCATTAAAAGGTTCTCCAGTTCTTCATAACTTTCCACCTGATTGATCTCATCTCTGAGCTTCGCAGAACCCTGCATTCCCTTGGTATACCATGCCACATGCTTGCGCATTTCACGGATTCCGATATAATTTCCCTTGAACTCGATCTGCAGTCTTGCATGACGCAGCATTGTTTCCCGGATCTGGTCTGTGCCCGGTCTTTCCGGAATGGATCCGGTCTCTTCATATGCCAGTAATTCCCTGAAGATCCATGGATTTCCCTGGCAGCCTCTTCCGATCATCACACCATCACAGCCGGTCTGCTCAAACATATCCAGTGCCTTCTGTCCGCTTGTCACATCCCCATTTCCGATTACAGGAATCTTCACTGCTTCTTTCACCTTACGGATAATCTCCCAGTCTGCATTTCCGGAGTAATACTGTTCTCTGGTCCTTCCATGTACTGCGATTGCCGCTGCACCTGCTTCTTCTGCAACCTTCGCAATCTCCGGTGCATTGATACAGGTATCATCAAATCCTTTGCGGATCTTTATCGTCACCGGTTTCTTGATCGCTCTCGCTGTCTTATATACAATATCATAGATTCGCTTCGGATCCTTCATCAACGCCGAACCTTCTCCATTGCGCACGACCTTTGGAACCGGACAGCCCATATTGATATCCAGGATCTGAAATGGAAGTTCTTCGATCCGCTTTGCCTGCTCGGAAATGATGTCCGGATCTTCCCCGAAAAGCTGAAGTGATACCGGGTATTCTCTTGGATCGATCGCAAGCAGCGCCTTGGTATTCTTATTCTTATACCGGAGCGCCTTTGCACTGATCATTTCCATGCACAGAAGTCCTGCTCCCTGTTCCTTGCATAACAGACGAAATGGCAGGTCTGTTACCCCTGCCATCGGTGCCAGCACATAACGGTTCGGAAGCTCTACATTTCCTATCGTCAGTGTCTTTATCATTCAATCTCTTCCCCCAGAAAAAATACTTTGTAATAAAGCTGAAGCTGTGTCAGAAGCTCCTGCTTCTTCTCGTCTGTCTGAATCTCCTTGATCTTCAGACGGCTTCCGATCTCGTCAAACATCGGATCTCCCTCTGCAGAAGTCACTTCAAATTCCAGCTCCCCATTCTCCTCAAATACAAGTGTAAGGATTCCCCCGACATCATGTACATACAGCACACACATGATCTTCAATTCATCTTTGATGTGCTGTGGCAGATTATCAAAATCCGGATTCATATAAAATTTTTCTTCGTAAGAGTTGGCTCCGCATAATACGATCTTATCCTGATACATAAATTCTCCTTCTATACATACCCATAAATTCCACGTACCGAAACTTCTCCGGCAAAGACAGACTTTCTGCTGCCGTCTTCACATTCTACCTGCAATTCCCCGGTCTTGTCAATCCCCAGTGCCAGTGCATCATATTCATGTTCCGGTTCCAGTACACGCACCCGACGCCCACAGTTTACCAGCAGACGGTTATAATCTTCCATGATCGGCTCCAGACTTCCCGCCTCGCAGACCGCTTCGTAGGCTTTTTCAAAATGCTCCATGATCGCAGCGATCAGCTCAAACCTGCGAAATTCTTTACCCGCTTCGATCCGCAGTGAAGTCGCTGTCTTTGCGATATCTTCCGGAAAGGACTCCATATTGACATTGATTCCTATTCCGATCACTACATGATTGATGTAATCGATCTCTGCGCTCATCTCCGTCAGTATCCCACTGATCTTCTTTCCACTCACGACCAGATCATTCGGCCATTTGATTCCTATATCCAACTCGGTCTTTTCACGCAAAGCTTTCGTTGCCGCATATGCCATGACAAGTGTCAACATCGGTGCATCTGACGGATTCATCACAGGTCTTAACAGAATCGACATGGAAATACTGCTGCCCGCCGGTGATTGCCAGCATCTGCCGCGTCTTCCTTTTCCCGCCGTCTGCGTCTCCGCAACAAAAAGAGTTCCATCTGCACCTCCGGCCTCGCCAAGTGCTTTGGCCCGGTTATTAGTCGAATCGATCTCGTCATAATACTCCAGATTTTTCGCCATCCATTTTGTCTCCAGACAGCTTTTTATCGCATCCGCGGTAATCCGATCCGGAATATCCACAATGCGATAACCTTTGTTTCTCACGGCTTCAATCTCATAGCCTTCTTCTTTTAACTGATTGATTGCTTTCCACACAGCAGTCCTGGACACCTGAAAGTGGTCACAGAGCTGCTGCCCCGACAGATACCCATCGCTCTGCCGGAGCATCTTTAATATCTCCGCTTTCATGCTTATTATTCGTTCTCTCCTAAAGTTGCAACCATAACTGCCTTGATTGTATGCAGACGGTTCTCAGCTTCATCAAATACTCTTGACTGTGGTCCTTCAAATACTTCTTCGGTAACTTCTTTTTCTTTGATCGCCGGCAGGCAGTGTGAGAAGATTGTAGTATCTTTTCCTGTACGTTCCATCAGAGCTGCATTTACCTGATATGGCTTTCCGAGACGCTCTCTTTCCTGCTCTTTCTTTTCTTCACCCATGGAAATCCATACGTCTGTGTAAATGACATCTGCTCCCTTTACACCATCAAGGTCATCGGTGATCTCGATAGTTGCTCCGGATTCTTTTGCATATTCGTCACATCTTTTCCACAGAGATTCCGAAGTCCAGAGTGGCTTCGGTGCAACGATTGTTACATCTACTCCGATTTTGGCGCATCCTACCAGAAGGCTGTTCGCAACGTTGTTGCGTCCATCTCCAAGGTATGCAACCTTCAGACCTTTCAGGTGTCCGAATTCTTCTTTCATGGTAAGGAGCATAGCCAGACATTGTGTCGGATGTGTAGTATCTGTCAGACCATTCCATACCGGAATTCCACTGTACTCCGCAAGTACATCTGCGTATCTCTGTTCAAATCCACGGAATTCGATTCCATCGAACATTCTTCCAAGTACACGTGCTGTATCTTCGATACTCTCTTTATCGCCTAACTGGATCTCATTACCTGCAAGGTATGTCGGGATTCCACCTTCATCCTGTGCTCCTACGGTAAATGCACATCTGGTTCTTGTAGATGGCTTTTCAAAAATAAGGGCAATGTTCTTTCCTTCCAGGCTGTGTCCTTTAATTCCTGCTTTCTTCTTTGCCTTTAATTCACCTGCCAGGTCAACGAGATATTCAATCTCTGCCGGTGTATAATCTTCCAGTTTCAAAAAACTTCTTCCTTTTAAATTCATCTTGTAGTCCTTTCTCAGCTTTGCAATCGCATGGACGAATTTCGGCAGTTTTTCTTTTCCCTCATCTGTACGAGTCTCGTACTTTCTGCTCGTCTCATTCCACAGTTCATCTGCTGTATAAATATTATATTTTGGAATTCTCATGAGCTTCGCACTTGCCTCCAGCATTCCATAGAACAACTCTCTGTCTGAACAGCCGATCGGCAACTTGAGTTTGAAACGATATTCCGTCTTTTCAAGTTCGCTCAAAAGCTTCATTATTTCTACATAATAACACTCTTCTCGTGTTTCTTCAATATAGTAAATCGATCCAGTGAGCCCGTAAAGCGCTCTTTTTGCATCATAATAGCCAATTTTCAAATTCTGTCTGCTCCGCTTTGCCGAAAATTCGAGAATACTGCCAAGTCCTACTCTCGGTTCGATCTCCAGCAGAGAGCCATCTTCCGGAATCGTCGTCTTCGGCACTCTTCCCGGACCAAAGATCCTTACCTGGATCAAATCCTTATATCCCCTTTTTAGAAGAGACGCGGTCGGCACATTATTGACCGCACCACCATCAATATATGTCTTGCCGTGCAGCGGTTCATTTTTAAATCCAAGCAGATATGCGCTGGCAAGAAGAAAATCCTCCAGAAGACCTTCCGGTATATCTTCAATACTCAGATCCAGTTCCTTCATATCCGATACAGAAAATGTCAAAAGGCAGAATTCTTTTCCGCATTTCCTGATCTTTTCTTCGTCTACAACCTCATGGATCAATTCCTTAAGCGGTGTAATATCAATTCCACCATCTGCAAGCTTCTTCCAGAGACCTTTCAAAATCTCTCTTATGGATGCCTCTCCATCAAAGAACTGTTCCATCAACTCATCATCCACATCCATAACACGGGAAAATGCCATCTCTTTCCAGATATGTCCTGCTTTCTCCAGATCTCCCATACAAACAAGGGCGCCATTCAGGGCGCCCACAGAAGTACCCGCTACTGCACTGATCTTCACACCAGCTTCCGAAAGAGCCCGCCACGCACCGATCTGATACGCACCTCTGGCTCCTCCTCCATCGAATACCAATCCATATTCTTTATTTAAATCGATTATCGGTTTCATCAAATCACACTCTCCTTTGCGCTTGATTTCCCCTCATCACTACCGTCGCTGTCTTGCCGCCTCGAACATCAGAACCGAAGATGCAACCGCCGCATTCAGTGATTCTACCTCTCCACACATCGGAATCTTGATATAACACTCTGCTGCATCTGCCACTTCATCCCGAAGTCCGTTACCCTCATTTCCAATTAAAAATGCTGTCCCTCTTGTGTAATCCTCCTGATCGTAGCTGTTCTTTCCTTTCAGATGTGCCGCATAGGAATGAATCCCGGCTTCTGCAAGTACTTCCAGAGTTTCTGGCAAATGCTCTACATACACAAACGGCATTCGGTAAACCGATCCCATCGTTGAACGGATCACCTTGGGATTGTAAATATCCACACAGTCGTGACTCATGATCACGCCGGTTACGCCTGCCGCTTCCCCTGCACGGAGAATGGTTCCCAGGTTTCCCGGATCCTGCAGATTATCCAGCACCATCAGAAGCGGTTTCCTTCCCTGCGCATCCAGATCCAGCATCTCACATATCTCACAGCTCCTCTGCTCCATCACAAGCAGGATCCCCTGTGGTGTCTTTGTATCTGACACGTGGGAAAATACATGATCTGACAGGATTTCCATCTGTCTTCCCCATGCCGAAAGTCCCAGCTCTTCTCCATATCGGCTGTAAAACTGCTCCGATACATAAACCTCTCTCACCTGCGCACGCGGAGCTTCCCGGTACATCCGGATCCCTTCTACGATATAGATGCCTTCTTCATCACGTGCCTTTCTCTTTTTCTGCCATGTAACAAGCTGTTTTACCCTGGCATTTCCTGTACTGGTTATCATACTGTAATCTCTTTCCTTTTATTCTTTTTCATTACATCTTGAAACGATATCCCACACCCCAGATTGTCTCAATATACTGTGGGTTTGAGGTATCATATTCAATTTTCTCACGGATTTTCTTGATGTGCACAGTTACCGTTGCGATATCTCCGATGGATTCCATATCCCAGATCTCGCTGAAAAGTTCATCCTTGGTATATACATGGTTCGGATGACTGGCAAGGAAGGTCAGAAGATCAAACTCTTTTGTTGTAAAATTCTTCTCCACTCCGTTTACCCACACTCGGCGTGCAGTGGTATCAATCTTAAGTCCACGGATCTCAATCACCTTATTCTCTTCCACGGCACTTCCGATCAGCCGCTCATAACGTGCCAGATGTGCTTTTACCCTTGCCACCAGCTCGCTTGGACTAAACGGCTTGGTCATATAGTCATCAGCCCCAAGTCCGAGTCCTCTGATCTTGTCGATATCATCTTTTTTCGCAGATACCATGATGATCGGTGTATTCTTTTCCGCACGAACCTTACGACAAATCTCAAAGCCATCCACGCCCGGAAGCATCAGATCCAGGATCACCAGATCAAAATCACCAAAAAGCGCCTTATCAAGCCCTGTCTGTCCATCATTTGCAACCTCTACTTCAAATCCACTCAGCTCCAGATAATCTTTCTCCAGATCTGCAATACTCTCTTCGTCTTCTACAATTAAAATCTTACTCACTTATCGGTACCTCCTGATATTTTCTAATTACAAAATACATCACTGTGCCAACACCTTCCCGGCTGGTCGCCCAGATTTTGCCACCGTGATCTTCAATGATCTTCTTCACGATCGAAAGACCGATTCCGCTTCCGCCCTTGGATGAATTCCTTGAAGCATCCGTCCGGTAGAACCGGTCAAATATATTCGGCAGATCTTTCGCTGCGATTCCTTTTCCGTTATCCTCAAGCTCTACCTGAATAAAATCACCTACGTCTTTTACCCGCAGATTGATCAGCCCGTGCTCTCGTTCCATGTATTTCAAAGAATTGCTGACAATGTTGTTGATCACTCTCTTTAACTGTTCCGGATCTGCAATGATCTTCTGATCACCCTCTACATAATTGAAATAACCAAACTCTACATTCTTTGAATCCAGCTCCATCTCAATATCTTCGGCACAGTCATTGAAATAATCGTTGACTGAAAGCGGTGCAAAGTTATACGGGATCCGGTTTGTATCGATCTTCGCATATAAGGTCAGTTCGTTGATCAGCGTATCCATCTCATTCGCCTTATTATAAATGGTTCCGATATATTTTTCCATCTTCTCCGGCGTATCTGCAACCCCGTCACGGATTCCTTCCACATAGCCCTTGATCGCTGTGATCGGCGTCTTTAAGTCATGGGAAATATTGCTGATCAGTTCTTTGCTTTCCCGGTCACTCTTCAGCTTCTCCTCTGCATTATCTCTCAGACGGATCCGCATCTTTTCAAATGCCTGCATCAGCCGTCCCATCTCATCATCTTTTTCCGGCTTGATCTCAAAATTCAGATTGCCTTCTTCTACGTTCTGCGCTGCTTCCTGCAACTTGTGAATCGGACTGATGATACTTCCATAAATCCACACCATCATGATCATCGCTGTAAATGCCAGAATCAGGACTACTGCGATACATGCGCTTATAATAAACTGCTGGATCTCCGGCATATCTCCCAGCACTCTGATGGATTTTGCAAAATCTTTATATTCCTCACCGGTAATTCCATAAGTATGCTCAATGACTCCGATCTGATAACGCGCAATTCCAAAAATAAATGCCGTTGTCAGGATAGTCGGTATCATGATCATCGTCACAAAAGAAATTACCAGTTTCGTCCTTAGTTTCATGCTATATTCATCCTCCATTCATCGTGCACGCCCGGTTATGAGGTCCGTATGGCGCTCACGCAAGTCTGCCTGATAACTAATAGCATATCATAAAAACGGGTGCTTCACATCAAAGCACCCGTAAAATTTTCTAAATTTTTTCTAAAACGATCAAATTCAGAACCTGTTATTAAAGATATTTCTTCAAAGTATCCACTTTATCCAACTTCTCCCATGGAAGATCCAGGTCGTTACGTCCAAAGTGTCCGTAAGCTGCTGTCTGTTTGTAGATCGGACGTCTCAGATCAAGCATCTTGATAATTCCAGCCGGACGAAGGTCAAAGTTCTCTCGAACGATTTCCACAAGCTTATCATCTGCAATCTTTCCTGTTCCGAAAGTATCTACCATGACAGATGTCGGCTGTGCAACACCGATTGCATAAGAAAGCTGGATCTCGCATTTTTTGGCAATTCCTGCTGCTACGATATTCTTAGCAACATAACGTGCTGCATAAGCTGCTGAACGGTCTACCTTTGTACAGTCTTTTCCTGAGAAAGCTCCACCGCCGTGACGCGCCATTCCCCCATAAGTATCTACGATGATCTTACGTCCGGTAAGGCCGCTGTCCCCATGTGGTCCACCGATCACAAAACGTCCGGTCGGATTGATGAAGAATTTTGTATTCTCATCTACCATATCTGCCGGAAGGATTTCATCAAAAATGTATTTTTTCACGTCTTCATGGATCTGTTCCTGTGAAACATCCGGATCATGCTGTGTAGAAAGTACTACTGCATCAAGGCGGGCCGGAACTCCATTTTCATCATATTCTACTGTTACCTGTGTTTTTCCATCCGGACGAAGATATGGAAGTGTTCCGTTCTTTCTTACTTCTGTAAGACGTCTTGCAAGTTTGTGTGCAAGAGCGATCGGATAAGGCATATATTCTTCTGTCTCATCAGATGCATATCCGAACATCATTCCCTGGTCTCCTGCACCGATTGCTTCCAATTCTTCATCTGACATCTTGTGTTCCTTTGCTTCAAGAGCTTTATCAACACCCATGGCAATATCGCTTGACTGTTCGTCAATTGCTGTCAGAACGCCACATGTGTCAGCATCAAATCCGTACTTTCCTCTTGTATAACCAATTTCGCGAACAGTATCACGAACGATTTTCTGAATATCTACATATGCATTTGTAGTAATTTCTCCCATTACCATAACAATTCCTGTAGTCGCGCATGTCTCGCAAGCTACACGGCTCATTGGATCCTGCTCCATAAGTGCATCCAGGATCGCATCGGAAATCTGGTCGCACATCTTATCCGGATGTCCTTCAGTTACTGATTCAGAAGTAAATAATAATCTCTCCATCTTTTTTCCTTTCTTTTCTTCTTTGTATCTGCCTCTCTTATCTCTGGAATAATGAAAATCGACAAACAGAATTTCTCTTCTGTCTATGCAAATTTAAAGGTCAGTCCCAAAGGACTGACCTGATATCTCATCATCAATCCTCTTATTGTTCGATTGCTCGCTCAGGTTGGCACCTTCCGGCTTACCGGGGTTGCCGTGGCTTCGCAGGTCCTTTGTACCTCCACCACTCTGAATAAGAGAAAGCGTATTTAATTGTTACCGCTACACATCATAACACTGTCCATAGCTTCCGTCAATATACATTTTGGGAAATATGTTCTATCAAAACAGGAATTCCTGTCTTAACCTACTTTTAACTTGAATTTCTGGATCTCACGTTCTGTAGAAACTCTCTCGATCACTGCACCGAGACTTCTGAGCTTCTCTTCAAAACGTTCGTATCCCCTCTGGATATATACGATGTCATCTACGATCGTAATGCCATCTGCGGCCATTCCTGCAATCACAAGTGCTGCTCCTGCACGAAGATCCGGTGCACTGACCCTTGCTCCCGAGAATTTATCTACGCCTTCGATAGTCGCTGCATTGCCTTCAACCTTGACATTTGCACCCATTCTTGCAAGTTCTGAAAGATATTTGAAACGATTCTCGAAAATACTTTCTGTAATCGTGCTTGTCCCTTTACAAAGAGCAAGTGTAACACCGATCTGCGGCTGCATATCTGTCGGGAATCCCGGATATGGAAGAGTCTTCACCTGTGTATTATGAAGATCTCCTTTGGACACAACACGCACTGCATCATCAAATTCTTCTACTTCACATCCGATCTCAACAAGCTTTGCAATCGTAGCTTCCAGATGCTTCGGAATGACATTCATAACAGTCACATCACCTCTGGTTGCTGCTGCCGCAAACATAAATGTGCCGGCTTCGATCTGATCCGGAATGATAGAATAATCTGTCTTATGAAGGCGGGATACACCGCGGATCTTGATCACGTCCGTACCTGCTCCACGAATGTTCGCTCCCATACTGTTCAGGAAGTTTGCCACATCGACAACATGAGGCTCTTTTGCCACATTCTCAAGGATCGTAAGTCCTTCTGCCATCGATGCTGCCATCATAACGTTGATCGTAGCTCCTACGCTTACCACATCAAAATAAATGTGCTTTCCGATCAGACGCTCTGCTTCTGCGATAATCTTGCCATGCTCGATATCCACATAAGCACCAAGCGCACGAAAACCTTTCAGATGCTGGTCGATTGGACGGCTTCCGATATTGCATCCTCCCGGAAGAGCGACTTCTGCTCTTTTATACTTACCAAGAAGTGCTCCGAGCAAGTAATAAGATGCACGGATCTTCTTGATGTAATCATATTCTATATCAAAATTTTCAATGTTGCTTCCGTTGATTCTGACTGTGTGCCGGTCAATACGGTCAACCTCGGCACCAATTCCACTGATTGCTTCCAGCAGAACGTTGATATCGTTGACATCCGGAAGATTATCGATAGTAACTGTCTCATCTGTCATAATCGCAGCTGCCAGAATTGCCAGTGCTGCATTCTTTGCTCCACCGATCTCGACTTCGCCGACCAGCGGATTGCCACCCTTAATAATATACTGTTCCATTTCGCACCTCAATTAACGATTTCTTTCCCTCTGAAATATATCCTGTTCTATACTTCTGTCAAACACTCTATTCATACTCTTTATTATTTCATGAATAAAAAACCTCATACTTTTTATTCTTTCCAGATCTCTCAGGATTTGTATGAAGCTTTTTGTAATAATCCTCTATATCACATATCAGTATAGCATATTTCTATATTCATTGCAAAATTATTTATCTTGCTTTCTTCATTTTCGTAAAACTTTTGTAATAATTTCTTTAAAAAATTTATTGATTTTCCAAAACTTCCATTACATTTTCAATGGTTTCTTCCAGCTCCAGTCCATCCTCTGAAACAGTAATATCTGCATATTTTTCAAATAATACTACCCTTTCGTCATATAGATCCTTCAGCGTCTGCCCGTCCCGAAGTGCAACTCCCCTTTTCTTTGCATTCTTCAGTCTGGAATTGATAACCTCAAATGACGCATGCAGATAAACAATGGTTCCGATCTCTTTGTAATGCTTCATTGCTTCTTCACAGTAAACTACGCTTCCTCCCGGGGAAATCACCGCATGTTCCGCTTCCACATCACGATTGACCTGATTCTCAATACTTAAGAATCCGTCCAGACCTTCTTCTGCGATAATCTCCCGCAAAAGTCTGTTCTCCTGCTTCTGAATCAGCAGATCTGTATCAATAAACTCGTATCCAAGCCGCTTTGCGACTACCACTCCGACGGTACTTTTTCCAACTGCCGGCATTCCGATAAATATAATATTCTTCATATGTACCCTGGCCCACTCCTTACCGAAACTGTGTTTCAGATGCTGTCATTTTTATATCGGACGATATTATAGCACAAGTCCTGTGCATGAAGCAACTGTTTTTTCCTGTTGCCGCCTGCCTTTTCCTCTTCTTTCCATCAATTCCTGGTACATCAAAATTTCTACGATCTCCCGGATCTGTTCCGGAGTATAGGTCTCTTTTTCCCATTTTTCCTGTTTCATGACCTGTTCATACGCCCTGCGACACATCAGGCACAGCTGGAGCTTATCCGGGTACTCATCATAGATCATGCTTCCTTCATATTCCTGGCGGTCGCATTCTTCCTGTATATATGGAAAAATCTTTTTTGCTGTTGCCGGATACATACTTTGCAGGTATTCCCGGTCGCGCTTCTGGATTTTTTCTTCATCAAATGCGTATGGAATCGGATACATCATATAATAAGGCAATCTCAGGTCCATGTCTGGCACTTCCATTTCTTTTTTCTATGCTTTAGTGTATGCGGTATGGGGGAGTGGGGTTCCTGGGAGGTGGGTGTGGAAGGGGGACGATTTTCCTGTGGCTTGGCAAATGTGCAGTTGAAATTTGTTGATGAAAAGGTTATTTATTAAAATGTTTTTATGAAGAAATGATATTTATTGTGTGGAAATTACTTTACTAGTTTTTTGATTACCATATAGTTTGCTATGAGTAGCAAATCTTTTAAATTATAAAAGAACATATTCTATATTGAAATAATTGGGTTTATGGTATACTGAATTATAGGTATATATTTTTTCATGCTTTACGAGGGAGGACATATATGGATATAATTATCAGACCTGCGGAAACCAGTGATTTTGACAGTGTAGTACATATCCTGAATCAGGTTCAGGCTTTGCATGTGAACTGGCGGCCTTATATTTACAAAGAAAGTAAGGATTTTTTCTCTTTGAATGCTTTTCAGGATGCTTTGGATAAAGAAGCTTTTTATGTTGCCGAATCAGAGCACAGGATTATTGGAATTCTGGAGCTTACATACCGGCATATTGAATTTCCTTCGATGCTTACCCGTGATGTAATTTATATCGATACAATGGCGGTTGATGAAAATTACAGAGGTATGGGTATCGGACATCATTTTTTTGAAATGCTAAAGGACTTAAAAAAAGAGAAACATTTTGATGGCATTGAATTACAGGTAAACGCTAAAAATGTTGCTGCATATGAAATGTACAAAAAATATGGCTTTACAGAAAAGTCAATCAACATGGAATTATTATAAGTAGTGAGGTGCAAAGTTATGAATAATGAAATTGTGAATGCTATGGAGGAACTTGAAAACTGGTTGGCTGATCCGTCTGAACTGGGGCGGAAACCGGCGAAGATTGAGTATACAGCTTCTTTTGAGGATGAGGATGGGATCAAATGTATGATCTTTAAATTCAAGAAATCTTTCTTTGGAAAATGGCTTCTTGGAATCGTCAGTGAATCCGGAACCTTCAGTGAGATGAAGGAATACAATTCTGCCACAGAAACAGAAAATGCAAAAGCATTGCTTCATATTTTAAAAGAATACTGGAAAAAAATGGCAGAAAAAGAGCAGGGATTTATCGAAATTCCGATTGAAAATCTGATCGAATGGGACGAGCCGAATGGGGAAGGTTGTATCGTTTCCGATAAGATCACAAAAGAAGGCTACAAAGTCGGCTACATGCTCCGCGAAGAGCCAACAGAAGGGAATCCGGACAGTGGCTGGAGATTCATGGCTGGTAATGAAGATGACGAATATATGGACAATCCGGATAATCATCATGTCTTTGCACTCAACACCATCTGCAATTACGACAGCGATATTATCCCTTATCTTCATGCCAAAATCGGATCTGCTTTCATACGTGTAGATGAGTCCCATTTTGAAAAATATCATGAATTTAAGCCTATGTTCATCCAAAAGCAATAAATAAGTAAAAATAAACTCTGTTTTTTCCACTTCACCACAACATCCCCGTCTGCCAATGCACAGGCGTGTGGAAGGTTGGACTTTCCGGTTCCGTTTTGTACTACAGCCATCAAGTCAATGAGACGTACCAGAAAGCCCAACCTTCCACACACCATCCCATTCGCCACCTACAACTTAATCTTAGCCAGCGCATCCGCAAATGGATTATTCATCGGCTCATCCTTCTGCTGTCTTAAATATTTCTGCACATCCTTCTTGCTGACTCCCGCACCTTCTTTCTTCCGTCTCTCCTGGAACGATGTCAGCTTCTCCTTATGTCCGCAGACACACACAAAAATCTGTCCATCCCCTCTTCCTTTCAGCTGCATCTTCTTGTGACACACAGGACATCTCGCATTCGTTGTCCGTGATACTGTTTCGCGGTATCCGCACTCTCTGTCCTGACAAACCAGCATCTCACTGTTCTTTCCTTTCACTGCAAGCATTCTCTTACCACATCGCGGACATTTACTATTTGTCAGATTATCATGCCGGAACGTTCCAGCTCCCGCCTTAATCTCAGAAACCACCTGATCCGTATATTTATCAATATCCTTCATAAAATCCTTCCGCGAAAGCTTTCCCTTCGCAATCTGCGACAAACGCATTTCCCAGTCTGCTGTAAGTTCCGGCTGTTTTAACTCTTCCGGCACAAGTTCCAGAAGCTGCTTCGCTTTCGATGTAAGATAGATATCTTTTCCACGCCTTTCCAGCAAAAAGCTTTTAAAAAGTTTTTCAATAATATCCGCTCTTGTCGCAACCGTTCCCAATCCTCCTGTCTCGCCAAGCGTTTTCGCCATCGCTTTGTCATGGCTTTCCATATAAGCCGTCGGGTTCTCCATTGCTGACAGAAGTGTTGCTTCATTAAAATGTGCCGGTGGCTTCGTTTTACCTTCTGTCAATGACAACACAAGTCCTTTAATCTCCTGTCCTTTTTCCAGTTCCGGCAGTGTCTGTCCTTTCAAACTCTTTCCAGACTCATATGCTTCTTCCTCTTCTTCATCCTCATCCGAATAGACTTCCTCTTCATAAACAGCCCGCCATCCCTGCGCTTTCACAATCTTTCCAGACGCAAGGAAAGTTTCACCGCCAACCTTCACCGTAACCTGTGTCTGCTCATACTCAAATGGCGGATAAAGCACAGCAAGAAAACGCCGCACAACCAGATCATAAATCTTCCGCTCTTCATTTGTCATATGACTCAGATCCACAAACTGCTCCGTTGGGATAATCGCATGATGATCCGATACCTTCGCATCATTTACAAAAGCGAGCTTTCCGCTCAGATCCTTTTTCTTCGCTGTCATTGCAAGCTTACGGTACGGTCCTGTACCACATGCCTCCAGACGGTCCTTGATCGTCGGAACAATGTCTTTGCTCAGATATCTGGAATCCGTTCTCGGATAGGTCAGCACCTTATGATTCTCATACAGTCTCTGCATGATATTCAGCGTCTCTTTCGCCGAATATCCAAACCGCTGATTGGCTTCTCTCTGCAGCTCTGTCAGATCATACAAAAGCAGTGCATACGTTTTTTTCGGTGTTTTTTTAATCTCTTCCACTACCGCTTTCTGTCCATCCAGCTTTTTCATCAGTCCGGTCATTTTCTCTTTATCGAATGAGCGATAACTCTTTGACTTCTGATCCTGCCAGGTCAGCATAATATTTTGTCCTTTTGCAGTCATTCCATAATAACCTTCCGGAATAAAACTACGGATCTTTTCTTCTCTCTTTGCAATCATTGCAAGCGTTGGTGTCTGCACACGTCCACAGGAAAGCTGCGCATTATATTTACAGGTCAGTGCCCTTGTTGCATTGATTCCAACCAGCCAATCTGCCTCGGCACGGCACATTGCAGCATCATAAAGCGCATCATACTCATGCCCGTTCTTCAACTTTGCAAAACCTTCTCTGATTGCTTTATCTGTTACAGACGAGATCCACAGCCTCTTGATCGGCTTTTTGCTTCCTGCTTTTTCCAGAATCAGCCTTGCTACCAGCTCTCCTTCTCGTCCTGCATCCGTAGCAATGATAATTTCATTCACATCCTTGCGGTGAATCTGTGTTTTCACCGCTGCGAACTGTTTTCCGGTCTGCTTTATTACTTCAAGCTTAAATGGAGCCGGCTTCATCGGAAGCACATCAATTTTCCACTCTTTATATTTTTTATCGTAATCTTCCGGATCTGCCAGGGTAACCAGATGACCAAGTCCCCAGGTTACAATATAACGCTCTCCTTCAATTGCTCCATTTATCTTTTTTCCACATTTAAGTACACGCGCAATATCACGCGCAACAGAAGGTTTTTCTGCAATTACAAGTGCCTTCATTCTGTCTTTTCTACTCCTTTTTATTCTTTTCTGCTACTTCCATCATTGTCTTTAATTTATCCTGTGCTTCGGTCATACACTGGAGTAACAGTGGGTTAAATGTACCGCATTCACCATTTTGGATCATTTCCAGTGCTTTTTCATGCGAAAATGCCTTCTTGTAAACCCGTTCACTCACCAGGGCGTCATACACATCCGCCAGCGATACTACTTGTGCCGAAATCGGAATTTCTTCTCCGACAAGTCCGTCCGGATATCCCTTTCCATCATATCTTTCATGATGCCAGCGGCAAATCTCATATGCAAGATTGAGCAGCTTTTCATTCCGGTACATATCCAGATTATCCAGCATTTGTGCACCGATTAAGGTATGTGTCTTCATAATCTCAAATTCCTCTTTGGTAAGCTTTCCCGGTTTGTTCAGAATTTTCTCGTCAATTCCAATCTTTCCGATATCATGCAAAGCCGATGCTGTTGCAATCAATAATCTATCTTCCCATGAGAGCTGATATTTTCCTGTCTTTTTCACCAGTTGTTCCAGCAAAAGCTGTGTGATCAGATTGATATGGATCACATGCAGACCACTTTCTCCGTTTCTGAACTCAACAATCTGGCTCAGGATACCGATCAGCATCCGGTTATTTCTCTCTTTTTCGTAAATCTGCCTGGTCACCAGACGGATCAGTCTCCTCTGTTTTGCATATAGCTTGATCATGTTCAGGACGCGTTGATATACGATTTTTGCGTCAAACGGGCAGCTGATGTAATCTGAAACGCCCATCTCATATGCCCGTCTGATATAGCTGTCTGAATCTTCACTGGAAATCATGATTACCGGAATATCTTCAATCCAATGATTCTGGTTCATCGCAGCAAGGACTTCAAATCCATCCATTTCCGGCATCACAATATCGAGCAGCACCAGTGAGATCCCTGTTCCATACCGTTCCAGTTGTTCCAGACATTCTTCTCCATTAGCCGCCTCCAAAATCCGGTAGTCCTCTTTCAGAATCTCTTTCAGAATCTCGCGGTTTATTTCCGAATCATCCACGATAAGGATCTGCTGTTTCAGTTTTTCTGATGCAGAATTTTCTTCCTTTTTCTTTCCATTTTCATTCCATTCTGTGACAACCATATTTTTATAATTTTTAGCTATATACATCTGTCTGTCAGCACTGGCAATAGCATCTTCAATATTGCCTTCGCGGAATACAGCTCCGCCGATGCTGACCGAAAGCTGCATTTTCTCATACTTCGGCACAACCGTATCGTGGATTTTTTCCCGGATCAGTTTTAGCTTATCTTCAAAAATATGCTTCTTAATCGAAGGAAGGATCAGTAAAAATTCATCTCCACCATACCGGATCAGAATATCCGTCTTCCGGATATATTTTTTGATAATGTTCGCAGTCGTTATAAGTGCCGCATCTCCCGCACTATGTCCATAAGTATCGTTATGAAGCTTAAAATCATCCAGATCAATCACTGCAATTCCGGCTTCATCCTCCATGTTTTTGATCTTTTCTTCAAAAAAACGCCGATTATATATCCCAGTCATTACATCCGTATATAGCTTTTCATTATATCCTGACAGTTTACTGATCAGCTTATCATACCCCTCCTGATCAATCTGAATACTCTCATCAAGATTCTGAATCATTTCCATAACATAGGGTCTGCCATCAATCTCAACATAACGCGAGATCATTTGAAATACCTGCAAATCCAGAAATTCAAATTTTATCTTCTGCGTCTGTTCTTTCAGTGCCAGAAGAGAGCTACAGTTCTCGCATTCCTTGTCTTTTTTCCAGAAACTGTAACACTGACACGTTTCAGATAAATCTCCTGCATTTATCCGTTTTTCCCGATCCATCAGCATTTTCCCGTCTACCAGTCTGACAACCTGAAACACTTCCCTCAAAGATTCCATCTTTCTTTCCGCTTCCTGCATTGTCATTTGGTCCTGTTTGTTCATCCCTTTATCCTCTCAATTTTATCCGGCCATTCATACTCTTTTTTACGCTATATAATGATGTTGGGGTCAAAAGGTATTTTGACCCCTTTGATACCAGATTGCTACGTGC
>ERZ826764.1736-NODE-1736-length-23902-cov-17.305154_pt1 | contig 23902 bp, 24 predicted proteins | sample MGYA00519870_ERZ826764 | MGnify/ENA primary metagenome ERZ826764 (study PRJEB31778, sample SAMEA3449239) | human gut metagenome | biome: human gut; feature: human-associated habitat; material: faeces | place: United Kingdom | collected 2010/2012 ...
GCTCGCTGTCCTCGAAGATGCTGCACTGCACCGGCGTCGAGGCCGGGAGCAGGTCAGTTGCCCTCACGCCGATGGAGCGCAGGGGCTTGTGCCAGTCCCTGTCAGCTCTTTGCAATTAGCTTTTGTCTTGACATGAAGCAGTGCAGCCGCTATAATCGTGTATATACACGATATGGAGGGTGTTATGAGACGTTCTGCCAGCCCCTGCTTTTGCATCAACCTGCGCCGTGCCGCAGGCGCTGTCTCTGATTTCTATGACCGTGCTCTATCCGAAGCTCAGCTTACGACGAGCCAGTTCTCACTCATGAGGAACCTGAGACGTCTGCAGCCGTGCACGGTAACAGCGCTGGCGAAGGAAATGGGTCTGGAGCGCACTACGCTCGTCCGGACAATGAAGCCTCTGTCAGAGCGCGGACTCATAGCTGACCTGGCGGAAGCCAAAAGCCGCAACAGCCTGCTGTCGCTGACGGAGGACGGCATCGCGGTCATGTCCCGCGCTGCAGAGCTCTGGGAGGGCGCACAGTCATCGGTGAGGGCGCACATGGGGGAGGAAAAGATGTCCGATCTCCTGCGCCTTTTGAACGAGCTGGAAGAATTCGCTGCGCAGTAGGCGTTGAATTTATTATTGAGAGGAGAACGACTTCATGAAGTACGAACCCGAACAGATCTACATGGACGCTGTGCTTTCAACAGCCAGGAGGATGTGCGCCGCGGCTCAGACCGCCCCCAAGGGACATGGCGTGGATTCCGTAGTGACTTATATTCTTACCGGGGACGAAAAAGAGCAGCTTGCCTGCGAAATGGAACGACTGGGTACAGAGTACATGGGCGACGAAATGCCGACCTGGTACGGTCGTGACGCGAACGGCGTCCGCAGGGCGGCCGCGGTCGTTGTTATCGGGGCTAAGCATATGCGCCGCGGCATGAGCCGCTGCGGGATGTGCGGATTTGAAAACTGCGCCGCAAACGCCGCAGCAGGCGGCCGGTGCGCAGATACGTTTATAGACCTCGGCATTGCGATAGGCTCCGCAGTCTCCGTGGCAGGCGATGACCGTATAGACAACAGGATAATGTTTTCCATTGCACAAACGCTTCGGCAAATTCCTGAATACGGCCCGGACTATGCCTGGTTCGGCATTCCACTTTCCGTGACGTCAAAGAATATATTTATGGACAGGGGCATAACGCATAAGCTGTAACCATTACAGTGAAAAGGCACCGCTGATATGATATCAGCGGTGCCTTTTTGTTAAAGGGGATGGTGGCTGTAATTTTGTAGTCAGAGCCGGACGTGGCAAAAATCTTATTTCAAGACGAACCGGCTGATACTGCCATGCCCGGCTCAAAACCAAGCATCCGCAGGATGCGCCGCCGCACAGTATGTGCGTTCTCCGGGGCTTGCCCCGGAGTGCATTTTTCGTGAGTGTCCGGACACTCACATTGCTTGCACAATATGCTCGACCCCAAAAGCAGCATATAAAGAATATACTGTTTAGTGGTTCTTACCAAAGAGTGTTATTTGTGATCATGTCAATGACGCTCATTCGTGCGAACACTGCTAAAAATGTTGCAGGTCCTTTTGTATGCCAATTTCTTATCTTGCACTTCTCTTCTTTTGTGCATGACACATATTTGCAGGTTTGTTGTGTCACTATTTTACCATTTTAAACAATTTAATATTTAGAAACACTGTGATGAATACATGCAAAGGATGATGCCTATGTGGGTCCAATCGTAGGGTCTTGTCTAATACAATCAGATAAAATTAGAATCACAAAATCCACTTGCCAAGCGCGATTACAACACCGGATTTGATGCAAACCATCTAATATTCCCTAATATTACATAATGGAGGGGTTTTCCTTGCTTGAAACTCATCTTAAACATCAGAATTGACAGTAAAAGAGCAAACTCCGACAGGTACAGTTGAAAGGGGTTATTCGTATCAAGATTTGGCCGACGCAGGGTACCTTCCTTTCAGATTCCTCTGATAAGAGTTTAGTTCTATTTACCGCTAACTTTCGGTTAGGAGAATGGGTGTATCCTGAAGTAACCGTGCATCGCAACTAGATGTTAAGAACTTGGGGCTTCTTTCCCATAGCAATTTTTATCATGCGTTCTCACAACCTGCTGATATCTAAAACTATTAACTTTGCAACTTATTATACGAGGAGGCTTAAACATGAAAAGAATATATGCCGCAATTTGTGTGCTAGTAGCAGCGACTCTATGCATTATGTCGGCTAGTGCACTCCATGCCGATGAACCTATGGTGAGTTCGCTGAGCACCTCTTTTGCAGATATGCAATCAGATGGATGGACATTACGAATGGATGGCCAAAATTATTATGTTCCTAATAATATAATCGTAGGATATGATAATACCGAATCCGGAGAATATGTGGAAATTGCGCAAATGGCTTTGAATTATATTGACTGGCATTATACAAATGCCAACTGCAATGCAGGAGATGTAGACGGGAAATATGGGCCTGTAACTTTCAATGCAGTTTGTCAATTTCAAGTCTATTGTAATAGGTATCTTGTGGCTTTTGATGTTATTGCTGTAGATGGGGATGTTGGTCCACTGACGTGGGAACGAATGGCGGGACTGTGCACGTACTAATGATTTCATAAAAGAATAAATGGAGGTCAGATATATATGAGAAAGGTTGCCGGTAGGATAACAGCGTCACTACTCTGCTTAATTATTGTTTGTTGTACTGTTTTAGCAAGTGCAAAGGCACTCAATGTTTATGATATAGGAAGAGACAGACAGTCTACACAATATGATGATCCGTATATTGTAATTTACATAGGAGAAATTCCATATAGAGTCAACACAAACATAACAGTAGGATATGATTATACAACACATGGGTATGAGGTAGAAGTTGTTCAAAATGCTTTAAGGGTATATAATAACAACAATCCAAATGCAAATTGCGACCCTGGGGATGTGGATGGTTCATTTGGCTCGAATACATACAATGCTGTCATTAACTTTCAATCTTATACCAACAGTGTACTTGATGAATCTATGTATGGCACGGTTGCTGTAGATGGAATTGTTGGACGGGAAACGTGGATGAGAATCAGAGATGTGAGCCAATGATTTAAAGTTTTATTTTTAAAATAAAACATGAGATCATAACTTCTACTTATATTGTTCATGAAGAGAGTAACTATATTAATACTGCTGATATGCTTCATATTCCTTTCTGCCTGTGAAACAAAAGAATTAGCCTCAGAAGAGACATCAGATCAAATAAATGATGTTCAGGGGCAAAAAGATGAGCTTAATATAGGTGTTGCTGATCTGCCTGAAAAGTTTGATGGGACCTTTTTCACCCATGCAGTACATCTTGACTCAGGTGTTGTGCTTGCAGGTACAGATGAAGACGTAAACAGCGCGTTATGCCTTTTTGACCTAACAAGTTTAGAAATAAGAGACATCGACTGGGACCCATCACTAAAAATAGTTGACATGTGTTCATGTTCGACAGGTTTTGCTATTCTAGCGGCAGATGATACGGGTGTTTACCGTATTTTGCATTTCGACGATAATTGCAGGCTTATTAGTGATACCCTTGCATGGGCTGAAAGTGTTGATATAGAGCATCCTTTTGAGTTTCGCATATGTGGAAGATCGGTTGCAGTGCAAGACACTAATTATATTCGCGTAGTAGACGAAAGTGGTTTAGTCTCGGCTTCGCTTGGGCCGTATCTTGGTGCCGTCTATGTGAGAAATAGCGATTCAGATACAGTTGTGATATCTTGCAAGGACGGGACAACGGTATTTGAATGTTTGGATGAGCGTGGAAACTTAAATGAACGCTTCGCAGTAGATGCAGAATTTACCGCTTTTTATGATAGCAGTGAACAAGGAGTGCTGTATGCGCTGGCCTCCGGCGTGATTTACTGCCTTGACTACGAAGAAGGTGAATATACAGAATACGCTAATATTCTTGCGACCGGCTCAGGTAGCCAGTGCTTTATACATCTCGGAGATGGCAAATACTTTACTATCAAAAATGGGACTCCAGCTATATGGAATCCATTAGACGGCAGCAGCCTAGTAAAGCTGACAATGGCAACCTATGGCATGTCTGATGAGCTTTATGCAGCAGTGAATCTCTTTAATAGCAGCGGTAGCGGATACTACATTGAAGTTATGGATTATGCTTCAATAGATACAACCGAAACTCCAGGAGCCGGTCTTGCCCAATTAAACTTAGATATTTTATCTGGAAATATGCCCGACATATTCGATTTGAGCCGACTGCCGTCGCGCTTATATGCATCGCGAGGAATGCTTGAGGAACTCTCAAAGTATATTGTTGCTGATATGGGATATGATTCGCTGGTAACATCTGTCGTTGATACTATAAAAAACGATGGCAAAATATATGAGATAACACCGTTCTTTAAGCTAACAACTGTATGTGGCAGTCGTTCAATCGCTGAAAATGACTGGACATTGGATGGCTTTTTTAACTTAATCTCTGACTACCAAGCGGAAAAAGTTTTTGGACAAGAAATAACATCTGATACATTTTTAGCTATAGTACTAACTTTTCTTGGTGACACATGGCTTGTCGATTATGAAAATGCAGAATGTAGATTTGAAGATGAACTCTTCATTAAGATACTTGAATTTGCAGGCCAGTTACCTAACAATTTAGCTTTAAACACATCGGGAGCAGACAAATGGAGCAATGTGTCGAGTGGCAATCAGCTACTTAGTGTGGGAACTTATGGTCGTGATCTTATTAGTGAACTTGTGATTGACAATATTTTGTTTCATGGCGATGTCAGTTATATGAGTTTTCCGTCCTGCAATGGTGGCGCTGCGCTAATACCTGAGCTATGGTTAGGCATGTCATCTCAGAGCACACAAAAGGATGGCGTATGGGAATTCTTTAAGTTTACGCTCAGTCCAGAACTTACCCGTCAGGAAATTAGCATAGCCGGAAAAAGTGTCAACAACAGCTGGGTAATTGATGGATTACCTTTGGTACAAGAGGAGCTTAAATATCGTCTCGAATGTCAGCTCGAGTCAAGCCGTAAACCAGTAACACTAAATGCTTATTGCAATGGTAGCTTTGTGCCAATTGGAACGGGCAATGCAGATGATACAACTATTGATATGGCTCTAGAGTTGGTGGCAAGCATAGATCGTCTTGGGGTGTATGACAGCACTGTTTATTCAATTCTTTGTGAGGAAGCCGCTTATATCTTTTCTGGAATTCAAGATGCGCAGAATGTTGCAATGACAGTGCAGTCACGAGTACAGCGCTATCTCTCTGAGCAATATGGCTAAGATAGTTCCCAAAAAATGTATAGAGTCCAGGCCCATGGTGAAAGCCATGGGCCTGATCGCATATTCCTAGGTAGTGTCAACGGTTTTAGATAAGGTACAATAAGACCCGCTAATAAAAGTCGAGTAAAACTTTCAAGGGAGCGAGCAAAGGAAAAGAGCGCACTGATCTGAGCCGCTGTGCATTTCAAGGGAAGGTTAACAGTCTTATCTGCGGGTATGTAAACCCAAGGAAGAATTGGTCAGCCAGTTGCTCCTCTTATTGTAGCTTAGGCACGAGACGGAAAAACACCGGACTGGCTGTCCGGTGTTCCTGTCCAAACTTATAATAGTAATAGGTAGAATAAGTTTCGCAGATTGAAAAGTAGATAAAAAGAGCCATGGTTTGCAGATTTCTGGTAGAATGAAGTCGCGACACAACATTCTCAAACCATGTCCTAGAAGATTGTACAGCTAAACGAGTAAGTAATCAAGAGGGAAGCTCAAGGAACTGGTGCGAGGCAGTGTAGAGGAACCCCCAATGAGATGCTGGCGGCCGGGGCGGAGAAACTGACCCAGGCTACCCAGTAGGAGCGCAATAAGAAACACTAGGGCTACCGCAGCGGTAATAATAACCGCAGCCTCAATACTACTTCTGATATGTCACCCTCAAGGTGCCCGAGCTCAAGGGAATTTACCTTGAGCTCGCCATTATTGAGCGGTATTGTCGCCGTACTCGCGTGGTGTGCTGTTTCCCGGACTGCAAAACTGCTCTGATGCTGGTCTGTACCTGACTGCGCCATGTGGCCGGCCCCCAGTTGGGTAACAACAAGTACATGAACATGAAGCTCTTGGAGACGACCTCGGAGTATGCCTCCATTGCGTGCTGACTTATTTCATCTCAGAGTCTACAAACCAATTTGAGTAAAATCCTTGACAACACCTTTGCACGGAAGCGTTGAGTTGTTTTTAATCTGAATAGAGAATGAAAAATCTCCAGGAATTCCTGGAGATTTTTCATTCTCTATTCACGCTGTGGCAGTATTTGTCGTAACTGTTTCCGTATCAGATACGCTGCCATCTCTTGCATACGCTGTAATCACGGCGTAATAATCCATCCCACGTGTGCCTCGATATTTGATTTCATTGGAATAGTGTCCTACATCAAAGCCTGTCATACCTGATTCGTAATATATACTGTCTGGATCAAAAGAAAATGTTGCGGCTAAAGTTGTAGATCCGTTGTTATTCTTTCTATATATCTGTACTTTAGAAGCGCCTATTTCATCTAAGATCCCAATGCAAGCAACATAATATGATACCGTTAATTGTCCATTCCCATCACTGGTCGTTGAGCTTACTATCGACGATATAAACGGACTTGCTCGTCTTGAATCAACTTCTTCGTTATTTATGGCATACGTCGGTACGGTCATTACAAGAATCAGCATCAGTATGAATGCTTTAACAAATATATTATGTTTATTTATTCTCATGTTTCACCTGCTCTCAGTAAATCGAATCGATTATATAAAGTAGTTCTTCTTGCGAAATGTCCCCAGATATGCTGCATTCAATACCGTTGGCTCTCCACACAGCAACAGGTCTTTCAATGTTATCCATAATATAGTGAGTAACATCACCCCGAACATATGTAGAGACATCTTCGTCATCTTTTTCATATACTGCTACTGCATCATTATTAACGCCGACAGCTTGAATCTTAATGTTACGCGAACCAGAATAATAGTCCGCCACAACAATAAGCGTAGAATTTAGGTTCACAACACTAACCACCGGACCTTCGAACTCCTCAGGCACCCAGCTCGGGTCAATTTCACAAGACAAGCCCGATGCATTCAGCGCTTCTTCAATGCCAGTAAATTCGCTTAATTGGGGCTCTGTTGTGCTTCCAAATGTTCCTTGCCTTTCAGTTTCCTCCTGCTTAAAACCAAACAACTCGCTTGTCCACGCAGCTACCGCTCTCCACATGTCATGTCCCGTTGCATACGCAACCAGAGAGGTGGCCAGAAGCAGCGTTATGACAGCAGCCAATACAATAATAGCCTTGGAGAATCTCCTGCGTCTTTGTTCCGGTGTGATAATTCTATCTTTGGTATCACTGCTGCATTCATCCGAACATCTGCATTCTGTTTCAGCTTCATTATATACTTCAAAAAAGCTATTTATCGCGCCTTCAATATCTGGCTCACTATCACCCTCTTCACGAGATTTCAGTTCACTAATGATTTCGGAAACACGTTCTTCGCTGACATCATCATCAGATAATGCATACCAGCGGAGTATATCTTCGAGTGTCTCGGTCGGAAGCGATGCCAAAGGTTTTGGCGCATATACATTCTTTGCGTCTCTACCGGACACAACCTGGCCTCCTTTCAAATAGGTATATTGTAAACACTATTAAAAAAGTGACTTGCTCCTAAATACTTAGCTCAAGTTCTTTTCTCAGTTTCGCTTTTGCTCTTTGTACACGCTTTTTAGCTGTATTTATTGATATTCCATACATGTCGGAGATTTCCTGATATGTATAGCGGTTACAATAAACCAAAAAAAGCAACTCCAAATCCGTCTTGTTTTTTTCGTTTTCCAATTCCAACATAATGTTTGCAGAATCGTGGGTAATGAGTTCCATCTCCGAGGACAAGCTAAAAAGCTCCACCATGCGTGAGCGTTTTCTATAGGTATCTCCTATAATGTTTCTCAATGTCCTATAAAGCCACCCTTTTGGTGATGGACTATTTAAGAAATCGTCAAGCTTTCGGTACGCCACCACAAACGTTTCTTGCACAACATCTTCAGCTACATCGTCACTTCCAAGTACTTTTTTGGCAAAATAGTACATGTCGGAATAATTGCTTTTATACAGTAAAACAAATTGAGCGTCTTGCTGCTTTTTGCCCACTTTATCCCCTCGTTTCATCTGCCACATATCTTCACCAAATCAATTCTAATTCTCCGGAAAATGGGTATTAAGCACTTCAATTATGTCTTCGACAGCGGCAGCCTTTTCAGCTGATAGTTCAGGATAAAGCTCAAGCAATCCAGATATTGTTTCTTCTTTTCCGAGTTTAATGCTGTCTTGAAGAAAATAGTAAGGTGAAGCTTGAAATACATTACAGATTTTGACCAACAAACCTATACTTGGAGACCTATTACCACACTCAATGTGCCTAATGTGAGTATTATCTACACCACACAGCTCGGACAGCTGTTCAGATGTCATTCCTTTTGCACGACGAATTGAATTTAGACGAGATCCAAAAGCGAGTTTATCGAGTGCGATATTTTCATTCAATTATATCACTTCCCCTGCCTTAAAGCCACATTATGTGTACTATAAGTCTATTCGCTTTTTGATTCATCCAAAATAGACTTAAAAGACACATAACAAGTCTAATAATCACTGATGTTAATCGTGTCACTTTTAATCCGATTTAATCAATATAAAAATTAAAGTCTCCTATTCCACTATCAGTATTCTATAATGACCAATCTCCAAACCTCCGCGTTTTTGACCTGATCAAAATATAAACAGAATAGCATTAATCTTCTATATCATCTTATTTGATCTAGTGTGTATTTCCATTCCCCTTCAAAATAGGAAGCCCAACCCAAATTGTAGAAAGCTACGAAGATGTTGATATTTTTAACTAATAGTACCGATACGTTATTATAGAAAATGGTACATAAGAACTCGTCAAAAGCCAACACATGATGAAGTATTAAAAATATGTACCTTGGCATATTTTGCATATGGTGCTGCTATATATCCGAATACCCCTGACCTCCTGTTTTGATCCCCATCCAAATCAAAGCAGGAGGTCATTTTAATGGCATACAACTACGCCATGGAAAAACGAAAATTTGACGCTGAGTGGAAGAATAAAGCGTCATGGTACAGAAAAGAAGGCATGAGCGAGGAGGGCATCGAAGCAATGCACAGCTTCGACCTTGAGCAGTTCAACCGAGACCGGGCATACGAGAGCCGCAGGCGTCCGTTGGAGACGGCCTGCGGCTCTTGCTATGTCCAGCAGACATCAGAGCGTTACGGCTGGCTCGATGAGGTGAGCGACCCGCGGTTAGCAGAGCGGCTACAAAGGTTATCTGAACGTGATATTGAACTATTGACACTGCTCATTTACGATGGGCTTTCTCAAACAGAAGCAGCCGATATTATGGGTTGTAAGCAGTATGATATTTCTCGTCAATTTGCACGAATTTTAAAAAATTTATCAGAAACTGCATAATTTTGTCTTTCCCGCTGCCTATATAGTGAGAAGCAAAACTTCTTGAGAGTTCTCTACAACTGAATACACGGTGCAGGAGTTAACTGTCCGCGTGGGCCGAGAGGCCCAGCGACGCGGGGCACGGCGCAATGATGGCAACAGCCGGAGCGATGAACGCGGCCCCAAAAACGGCTTTGGCAAGCCGCTTCGCAATGAAAGCGCGGACAGACAATAAATTCTCGCGCAAGCGCTCCCGTAGACTTGGGGGCAGCCCTGTGGCGCACGGTTCGACCGACGCCGCAGAGTTGAGACAGCTTCGCCAAAAGCAGCTCCTGTGACCCCCTTACTCGCCGGGGCGCGTGGCAAATACGGCGGGAGATAAACCAACGAACGAGCCCCACGGCATCACTATGCCGTGGGGCCTTTTATGGAGGTGTTCGCATGAACCAGACCTTCACCAAGGACGAGAAAGCAACACGTAGCCGCCGCACAATGGACGCCCCGTCCACCTATAAGTTTGAGCAGGCCAAGCGTGAGTACATAGTAGAGCCGGTTTTCAAGGAAAGCGGCAGCAACACACTTTTCTCACTTCTCCTCAACTTAATGCGTCTCGACGCCATTGGCTGACATCCGTGACAGCTTCGGCGGATGGCAGTAGAATGACCATGCCACTTGCCGTTTGCCGCAGGAAAAGGAGGAAAGTATGAGAAAGACAAACGGTATGACCCGCGAGACGACCGCGTTCCTGTATGAGCGCCTCTCGCGCGACGATAACCTCGAGGGCGACAGCTACAGCATCCAAAACCAGAAGAAGCTGCTCACCAAGGTCGCCAAAGAAAAAGGCTACACCCACCTCGTCCACTTCTTCGACGACGGCATCTCCGGCGTTACAATGGACAGGCCGGGCTACAAGGACATGATAGCCCAGCTTGAACTGGGCAGGGCGTCTGCGGTGTTCGTCAAGGATCTCAGCCGCCTAGGTCGCAACTACATAGAGGTTGGCAAACTCACAGAGGAGTTCTTCCCTGATCACGACATACGGCTAGTATCCGTATCCGACGCCATAGACACCGATGAGGGAGAAAACGAGCTTGCGCCCATCCGCAACCTGTTCAACGAGTGGTACAGCCGAGACATAAGCAAAAAGAGCCGTATAAGTTACAAAATCCGAGGCAACGCTGGGATTCCTATGGGTCAACCGCCGTATGGCTACATCAAAAACCCAGATGGGTCCAAGAGTTGGGTCGTTGACCCGGAGGCAGCATCTGTTGTACGGCGAATCTTCATGTTGACCCTTGATGGCTATGGCAGCGAACAGGTAGCTGACACGCTCACTAAAGAGCAAGTGCTCACACCGCGTTTCTATTGGGAAGCGCATGGTATCATGCGCCCCGGCAAGCCATCGTCTCACGACGAATACCGCTGGAACAGCTCGACCATCATGGGCATCCTATCCCGCCAGGAATACTGCGGTGACCTCATCAATTTTAAGACCTACTCGAAGTCGTACAAGAACAAGAAGCGGCTCACAAACGCGCCCGAAAACCGGGCTGTTTTCAGGGACGTCCACGAGGCAATAGTACCGCGTGAAGTTTGGGAGCGAGTGCAGCAGAAACGCGCCGGCATACGCAAACGCAAGACCAACAGCGGTGAGCGCAATATGTTCTCCGGCCTGCTCGTCTGCGCAGACTGCGGACGCAACATGCACTACCACTTCAACTACACTAACCCGGAGATAACGTATTTCTCCTGCCCGAACACAAAGAGCGAGCGTGGCACCTGCACCGGCACTCATTACATCCGCGTGGAGTTTCTCGAACAAGTTGTCCTCGGCGAGATACGCCGCCTGACGAAGTTCGTGAGCCAGTACGAGACACAGTTCGCCAAGTTGATGATGGGCTTCACTCAGCAGGCAATGGCAACAGAACGCAAACAGGTGCAGTTTGAACTGAGCAAGGCCAAAGCCCGAGACCGCGAGCTGGACACGCTCTTTGAGAAGCTCTATGAGGACAACGTAGCCGGTAAGATAAGCGACGAGCGCTTTGCCCGTATGTCCAAAAAATACGAGGATGAGCAGGCTGACCTTCGCAACTCCATAAAGACGCTTCAAGCCGACATCGAGCGCATCGACGGCAAGGCGGCGACCGCGGATATGTTCATCTCGGCCGTGCGAAAGTACACGAGGGCGCGCAAGCTCACTCCACGGATGCTTAACGAGCTGATAGACAAGATTGAAGTCCACCAGGCCGAGAAAGTAGACGGCATCTGGCGTCAGCGGCTCACTATCCACTACAACTGCGTTGGTGCGATCACGCTACCCGACACGGCGACCATCCAGGCTCCGCACGTCACGATGAACACCCGCCAGGGTGTCTACGTTACCTACGAACCTGACACGCCGTCGCCCGCCGCAGGCACGGCAAGCGCATGAGGGGGTGAAATTAAATTAACCATACTGTAATTTACGCCCGCGCTGACAAGCCAAATGAGACTGAGCTTAACTGGCAAGTACAAGTATTGCAGGGCCTCGCGGCGAGTTTGCACTTGAACGTCACTCACACAATCTGCGAAACAGCCAGCAGTCTCGATTTCGACCGCCCGGGCTTGCAAAAGCTAATGCGCTTATCTGAGCATCACGAGATAGACACCGTTATAATGACAAATCTCGACCGCATAAGCCTTGACGCACTGAAAGTCCTGGCCGTCATCGAGGCACTTGACAGCCACGGCATCAGGCTCATTATACAAGGCAGCGACACGGCAGAGGCAGAGGACAACCCGCTAATCAAATTTATGTGCCGCTTTACCCCACATTCAACCCTCGAAGTGGTACTTGCATCGACAACAGAATAGCGCCCAACGCTGTAAAAAACAAAAAGCCTTACAGCGTTACTCAAACACTGTAAGGCTTTTCACTGTGGCGCGGAAGGAGGGATTTGAACCCTCGCTCGGCTCAACACCGACTACTCCCTTAGCAGGGGAGCCCCTTCGGCCTCTTGGGTACTTCCGCAGGTCAAAGCTCACATATATTATCATATGGATCGCAGCTTGTCAAGATTGACATACATACAGAAATGGACTATTATTTTGAAATATGAGATACGACACTGTGATTTTTGATTTGGACGGCACACTGCTCGACACGCTGGATGACCTCACGGACGGTGTCAACCATGCGCTGCGTGAGTTCGGCTTTCCCGAGGCCTCGCGCGATGAAATACGCGCGCGCCTGGGTTACGGTTCCGGCTACCTCATCGCTCAGAGCGTGCCGGGCGGCAGGGACTGCCCGGTGTATCAGGCGGTTTTCGACTCCTACTTCGCCTATTACCGCGCCCACAGCGCGGTGAAGACCCGGCCTTACCCCGGCATACCTGAGCTTTTGGCGGAGCTCCGCAGCCGGGGCGTGCGCTGCGCTATCGTCTCGAACAAGCCCCACGCCGCAACGCTCGACCTCGCGGAAAAATACTTCTCCGGCCTCGTGGATGCCGCTGTAGGCGACAGGCCCGGAGTAGTCGAGCGCAAACCCGCGCCCGACACCGTCTGGGCCGCCATGCGCGAGCTGGGCGGAGTGCCGGAGCGCAGCGTCTACGTCGGAGACTCCGAGGTGGATATCCAGACCGCCCAAAACGCAGGAATAGACTGCATCTCCGTGGACTGGGGCTTCCGCACGCATGAGCAGCTGCTGGGCTATGGGGCCTCCTGTATAGTTTCCGACGCGGCAGGCCTGCTCGGGCGGCTCGGCTGAGCGCCATACATCTATTGTTTGAAGGGGAGACATCCATGTCCGACCTCGGCTGGATAATAGTCATAACGGCGATAGCCGGCGTAGGCGGTACGGGCCTCGGCGGCGTGGTTGGCGCGCTGCTGCGCAGGGACTCCAGCCGCATAGTCAGCCTGCTGCTCGCCTTTGCGGGCGGCATCATGACGGGCGTCGTCTGCTTCGACATGATAACCGGAGCGCTCCAGCCGGAGGGCGCCTCGGAGCCGGTGAACGTCTTTTTCGTTGTGGCGGGCGTCATGCTCGGCTACGTCGTCATCTGGCTGCTGAACGTCTGGATAGACCGCAAGACCAACCACGAGCTTGAGCACATCGACGCCGACCACCCCAAGACCGCCGACGACCTGGACGAGCTCATCCACAGCGACCACTATGTCCGGCACGAGAGCTGCTCCGAGGACGGCGGCCCGGCCTCAAGGTACCAGCTTTTCATCGCGGGCGTCGTCATGGCCTGCGCCATTGCGCTGCACAACATGCCAGAGGGCATGGTCATAGGCGCCTCCTACGCCGGCAGCCGCGCTGCCGGACCGCTCGGCGGGGCGGGCCTCATCATGGCGGTCATCATCGGCCTGCACAACATCCCGGAGGGCATGGCCGTCTCCGTGCCGCTCATAACCGGCGGTTCAAGCAGGCTGCGCGCCGTCGTTATCACGGCGCTCTCCGGCGCGCCTACGATAATCGGCGCAATACTCGGCTACTGCCTGGGCACGCTCTCGCCCATGTGGCTCTCGCTCTCCCTGAGCTTCGCCGGCGGCGCCATGTTCTACGTCGTCTTCGGCGAGCTGCTGCCCGAGGCCATACTCATGTGGCGCTCCAAGCTCCCGGCTTTTGCCACGGTCTTCGGCGTGCTGGTGGGCCTTGTGCTGATTTATATTTGATCGGCTGCAAATTTTGCTTGACAAAGAAGAGAATTCGGATATAATATCTTTTGCGCATAGCGGGATTGTGTAAAGGTAGCACAGCGGACTCTGACTCCGTATGTGAGGGTTCGAATCCTTCTCCCGCTGCCAGCGGGCGTCCCGAAAGGGATGCCCGCCTTTTCTTTTTCCATTTCTGGAGGAAACATGAAAAATATTACAGCAATTTTCATGGCCCTGATTCTTCTGGCGCTGCCCCTGGCAGGCTGCGGGGCGCAGGAGGCGCCGGAGGGGGAGGGGCTTTCCGTCGTTGCGACGGTTTTTGCGCCATATGACTTCGCGCGGCAGCTCGTGGGCGAGCGGGGGGAGGTCACTCTTCTGCTGCCCCCGGGCAGCGAGGCGCACTCCTACGAGCCCACGCCCAAGGACATCATCGATATCCAGAACTGCGACCTATTCATCTACGTCGGGGGGATCTCGGACGCCTGGGTCGCGGACGTGCTTGACTCCGTGGGCGAGGGCGTGCGCACCGTGACGCTCATGGACTGCGTGGAGCTGCTTGAGGAGGAGCACGTCGAGGGCATGGAGCTCGAAGAGGAGCACGGGCATGACGAGGGCGAGGCCGAGTACGACGAGCACGTCTGGACCAGCCCCCGCAACGCCGCGCTCATCTGCGAAAAGATAGCCGCCGCCCTGGCCGAGGCGGACCCCGAGGGCGCGGAGTACTACGAGGCCGCGCTCGTGGATTACACGGCTAGTCTGGACGAGCTCGACGCCGCCTTCAAGGAGGTCGTCGCAAATGGTGCGCGGGACACGATAGTCTTTGCCGACCGCTTCCCGCTTTTGTACTTCGCCCGGGCCTACGGCCTCGAATACTACGCGGCCTGGCCCGGCTGCGCGGACGAGGCGGAGCCCTCGGCGGCAACGGTCACTTTCCTTATCGACAAGGTGAAGGAGGAGGGCATACCCGTCGTCTTCCACATCGAGCTCTCCAACGAGGACATGGCGGACATAGTCTGCGACGAGACGGGGGCGGAGAAGCGGCTTTTTTCCGCCTGCCACAATGTCACGCGCGCGCAGTTTGAGGAGGGCGTCACCTACCTTGAGCTGATGCGGCAGAATGTTGACGTGCTGAGGGAGGCGCTTGGCTGATGGCGCTCATAAGCTGCAAGGGGCTCTCTTTTGCCTACGGGGGAGAGACGGTGCTCCGGGGCGTGAGCTTCGGGGTGAACGCGGGGGACTACCTCTGCGTCGTGGGCGAGAACGGCTCGGGCAAGTCCACGCTCATGAAGGGGCTGCTCGGCCTCAAGGAGCCCGAGTCCGGCAGCATAGAATACGGCGACGGCCTGAGGCGCAGTGAGATAGGCTATCTGCCTCAGCAGACGGCGCTGCAGAAGGACTTTCCGGCCTCAGTGTTCGAGGTCGTGCTCTCCGGGCGGCTCAACAGCCTGGGCAGGCGCTTCTTTTATTCAAAAGAGGACAAAAAAGAGGCGGAGCGGAACCTGGAGCGCATGGGCATGCTGGAATTCAAAAAACGCTGCTACCAGGAGCTCTCAGGCGGCCAGCAGCAGAGGGTGCTGCTGGCTCGGGCGCTGTGCGCCACGACGAAGCTGCTGCTGCTCGACGAGCCGGTCGCGGGTCTCGACCCCGTGGCGACGGGGGAGATGTACAACCTCCTGAAGCTCATAAACCTCTGCGACGGCGTCACAGTCATCATGGTCTCGCACGACGTGGCGGCTGCCGAGCGCTATGCGACGCACATTTTGCAGCTGGGCCACTCGCAGCTATATTTCGGGCCGGTCTCCGGTTACAGGGGCAGCGATGCGGAGCGGCGGCTGAGAGGGGGCGGACGCGCGTGATCTTCCTCGAAATGCTCTCATACCCCTTTTTGGTGCGGGCCTTCGTCGTGGGCGTGCTGGTGTCGCTGTGCGCGGCGCTCTTGGGGACCTCGCTGGTGCTCAAGCGCTTTTCAATGATAGGCGACGGGCTTTCGCACGTGGGCTTCGGCGCCTTGGCCGTGGCCTCGGCGCTGGGGGTCGCGCCCCTGGCCGTGGCGGTGCCGGTCGTCGTTGCGGCTGCGGTACTGCTGCTGCGGGTCTCGCAGTCAGGCCGGGTGCGGGGCGACGCCGCCGTGGCGCTCATCTCCAGCGGCGCCCTGGCCGTGGGCGTGCTCGTCATCTCGCTAACCAGCGGGGTCAACACCAACGTCTCAAACTACATGTTCGGCAGCATACTCACCATTTCGCGCTCCGACGCCGTGCTGAGCGTCGCGCTCTGCGCGGCGGTGCTCGACGTTTTCACGCTCTTTTACCCGCGCATCTTCGCCGTCACCTTTGACGAGACCTTCGCCCGGGCCACAGGCACGAGGGCGGAGGGCTACAACCTGCTGCTGGCCATACTCACGGCGGTGACGGTGGTGCTCGGCATGCGCATGATGGGCGCGCTGCTCATATCCAGCCTTATGATCTTCCCGGCGCTCTCGGCCATGAGGGTGTTCAGGAGCTTCCGCTCCGTCACGGTCTGCTCTGCGGTGATGGCTGTGTGCTGCTTTGCCGCGGGCATGACGGCCTCCTACGCGCTGGAGACGCCCTCGGGCGCCAGCGTCGTGGCCGTGAACATACTCGCCTTCGGCGCTTTCGCCCTTGCGGGACGCCTGCTGCGCAGGTGAAGCGGCTGCGGCGCACCGCCGCAGGCGGATTGTCCGGAAAGCGGCATCAACAGGCAATTTCCGGGAGATTTTGGGGAATAACGTCCTTGACAGGGGAACATAATAGTGCTATGATTTCGTCGGTTAGAGGCAATGATGGAGGCTGCGCGCGCAAAGCGCCGCTGCACAGAGAGAGCGCCCAAGGCTGGAAGGCGTTCCATGCGGCAGACCGCGCAGGACCGCTCCGGAGCCCGCGCGCCGAAGTGTGAGTAAGCGCGCGCGGACAGCGCCCGTTAAAGCGTGCTCAGAGTTAAACTCAGGGTGGAACCGTGTGTTAAAAAACGCACCCCTGTGCCGCTTACACGGCGCGGGGGCGCTTTCATTTCAGGAGGAACGACATGGACGAGAAGAAATACACCTTTGAAAACAAGGAATACCGCGATACCTACCGCCACACGACGAGCCACATCCTCGCCCAGGCCGTGAAGCGCCTGTTCCCGGATACCAAGCTGGCCATCGGCCCCGCGATAGACGACGGATTTTACTACGACCTCGACTCCGAGACCGTGTTTACTCCGGAGCTCCTCGAACAGATCGAGGCCGAGATGCGCAAGATATGCAAGGAAAAGCTGCCCATAGAGCGCTTTGAGCTGCCCCGCGAGGAGGCCCTCGCCCTCATGCGCGAGAAGAACGAGCCCTACAAGGTCGAGCTCATCGAGGACCTGCCCGAGGACGCGACCATCAGCTTCTATAAGCAGGGCGAGTTCACGGACCTCTGCGCCGGCCCGCACCTGGACAGCACCGGCCGTGTCAAGGGCAACGCGATAAAGCTCATGAGCTGCACCGGCGCCTATTGGCGCGGGGATTCCAACCGCAAAATGCTCCAGAGAATTTACGGTACAAGTTTTCTCAAAAAGGAGGAACTTGAAGCCTATTTGAATCGTCTTGAAGAGGCGAAGAAGCGCGATCACCGCAAGCTTGGCCGCGAGCTGGGTCTTTTCATGATGGCTGACGAGGGTCCGGGCTTCCCCTTCTTCCTGCCCAAGGGCATGGTGCTGAAGAACACCCTCATCGACTATTGGCGCGAGGTCCACAAGAAATACGGCTACGTGGAGATATCCACTCCCGTCATTCTCAACCGCAAGCTCTGGGAGCGCTCCGGACACTGGGACCACTACAAGCAGAATATGTACACGACGGTCATCGACGGCGAGGACTTCGCCATAAAGCCGATGAACTGCCCCGGCGGCATGCTGGTGTACAAGTCCGAGCCGCACTCCTACCGCGACCTGCCGCTGCGCGTGGGCGAGCTGGGCCTGGTGCACAGGCATGAGCTCTCCGGCGCCCTGCACGGCCTTTTCCGCGTGCGCTGCTTTACGCAGGACGATGCGCACATCTTTATGACCTGGGACCAGATGAAGGACGAGATAAAGAACGTCGTCCGGCTTTTTGACGAGGTCTATTCCGTCTTCGGTCTCTCCTATGAGATAGAGCTCTCGACCATGCCCGAGGACCACATGGGCGACGAGAAGGACTGGGAGTTCGCGCAGGATACGCTGAAGGAAGCCATCACCGAGATGGGCAAGAGCTACACCGTGAACGAGGGCGACGGCGCCTTCTACGGCCCGAAGCTGGACTTCCACCTCGCCGACTCCATAGGCAGGACCTGGCAGTGCGGCACCATCCAGCTCGACATGCAGCTGCCTGAGCGCTTCGAGCTCGAGTACGTGGGAGAGGACGGCGCGAAGCACCGCCCGGTCATGATACACCGCGTGGTCCTGGGCTCCATAGAGCGCTTCATCGGCGTCATCACGGAGCACTTCGCCGGCGCTTTCCCGACTTGGCTGGCCCCCGTGCAGGTGAAGGTCATGACCATTACGGACCGCAGCCGCCCCTGGGCCGAGGAGGTCACGCGCCGCCTTGAGGCCGCCGGCGTGCGCGTGGAAGCCGACCTGCGCAATGAGAAGATCGGCTACAAGATCCGCGAGGCCCAGAGCCTCAAGATACCCTACATGCTCGTCATCGGCGACAAGGAGGCCGAGGCGGGCCAGGTCGCCGTGCGCACCCGCGCCGGAGGCGACAAGGGCGCCATGCCCCTCGACGCCTTCACGGAAACGCTGCTCTCGCAGATAAAGGCGCGCAGTCTCGACTAAGCTGAAAGGACTGGTAAACGGAATGAAGAAAACTCTCTGCATACTCCTGGCGCTGGCGCTTGTCCTGGGCCTCGCGGCCTGCGGGGGCGGCGAGCCCGCCGCCAGCGAGCTGCCCGACCCGGAGCTCAGCCTGCCGCCCGAGGATGCCACGCCCTCGGACCTCACGCCCGAGGCCTCCCCGACGCCTACGCCGACGCCGGAGAGCATCGATACCCTCAAAGTCTGCGGCATCTCCATAATCACGAACGGCCAGCTCACGGGTCTCGCCTTCAAGGGCGTGAAGTATGAAAACGGCGTCCTGCTGCTGGATTCCGCCGTGCTTGATTCCGGCACCACTTCGGACATACTCATCGAGTTCTACGGCGGCGACCTTGAGGTCGAGGTCACGGGCGAGTGCGTCTTCACCTCCGCCGGCGTGAGCTCCATAATAGGCGATGGCAGCCTGAGCCTCAAGGGAGAGGGCAGCCTGAGCATCACCGCCACCGAGGCCGCGGCCATCAGCGTCGAGGGCAGCGTAACTGCTGCCTGCGCCCTGAACGTCACCGGCGCGCCCGCCGCCGAGAGCGCCGGCGTCAGTGCCGGCGAGGGCTTCAGCCTCAGCGAAAACAGCGAGAACAGCATAGTCGTGGCCGCTGCGGCCTGACATATTTTAGCAAGAATAATGCAGCCCGCCCCTTCGTATTCTAAACGCGAGGGGGCGAGTTTTTTATGCAGAACAGAAGAAAGCTCATACTTGCGCTTACAGTTGTATTCACGCTCAATATAATGATAATAGCCCTGGCCCAACGCGCCGACGCCGTGACCTATGCCCGCGGCTCCAGCGGCGGGACTGTCAGACAGATACAGCAGCTGCTGCTCGACTGGGGCTACTACTCCGGCGAAGTGGACGGCATCTTCGGCAGCGAGACCGAGGACGCGGTGGAGTATTTCCAGAGCAAAAACGGCCTGACCGTGGACGGCAAGGTCGGCCCCGCGACGATGGAGGCCCTGGGCATAGCCGAGGGCGGTGAGAGCGAGGCCTCTGGTACGACGGACAACGAGCTCGCACTGCTGGCGCGGCTCATCTCCGCTGAGGCGAGGGGCGAACCCTATGCCGGTCAGGTGGCCGTCGGCGCCGTGGTGCTCAACCGTGTGGAGCACCCATCCTTCCCGAACACCATCTCCGAGGTCATCTTCCAGCCGGGGGCCTTCAGCTGCATGCTGGACGGCCAGTGGGACGAGCCCGTCGCGGACAGCGCCTACCAGGCCGCGCGCGACGCCCTCGCCGGGGCTGACCCCTCGGGCGGCGCCATCTACTACTTCAACCCCGTCACCGCCACAAACGCCTGGATCTGGTCCCGGCCGGAGATAATCACCATAGGCAAGCACCGCTTCTGCGCCTGAGCGCGTAAAAGCCCGGCGGCGTCAAAAGACGCCGCCGGGCTTCGCGCTGCCGCTACCGGCCGATGTTCGAGTAATTTATCGCGTCCGCGGCGTAGTCCACGTCCGCGTCGCTCATGTCCTCCGCGCCGTAGACGTGCATGGCGAAGAAGGAGTCCTCCAGATAGACGTAGATATAGGCGTCGGAGCCGTTCGAGAGGATGGTCAGCTCCGTGCCGTCGGGCGCTGTGTGCCGCCGCTCCGTGAAGCTGGAGAGGTCAGCCTCCCAGCTCATGACCCCGCCGCTGGAGAGCGTGGAGTAGACGGAGTTATAGCCGTAGCAGCTGAGCTGCCCCGCGCCCGAGGGCGCCTCCAGGTAGAACTTCAGGCCGAAGCTGCCCTCGTCGTAATAATAGACCTTGTCGAAGCCCGCGGGCGGCTCGTAGAAGACGCTGCCCGAGTTGCCGAACTCCGCCGTCATCTCCGCGAGCTCCGCGTTCGTGTAAAAGCCCTCGCCCGTGAGGCCGGTGGTCTCCGAGCTCCAGAGCACGCGGAAGCCGCCGAGCAGGTCCAGGCCGTATTTTGCCGCGATATCGCGGAGCGCCTGCGCCTCCCCGGCCCAGCTCACGCCGTAGCCCTGGGCGTATTCGCCGTCGTAGCTGTTCAGCTCGTCCATCAGGGCGCGGAACTGGGCGTATTCCTCGGGCGTGGCGTAGCGGGTCTCGAGACCGTCCTCGGTGTTGCACTGAAGCTCCGCCCCGCCGTCCTCAAGGTCCGTGATGCCCATGCCGAGGACGCCCTGGAAGACCTCGGGCAGCTCCTTCATCGGGTCGTGCTCCACGCGCCAGGCGGAAAACTCGGCCCAGGCGGCCTTGGAGTTTTCCACCTTCTCAGCGATGGAGCTGTCGAGCCCGGGAGGGACGGCCTGCGGCTGGGTGAGCGAGATATTGTTGTAGGTCTGGCCCTCGAACTCGGTCGTGCCGGGCCTGAGCAGCGCGCGGAAGCCGAACCAGTCCGCCGCGTAGGCCACGGCGCAGAGCGCCAGCATCAGCGCGACCACCGCTGCCACGGCCAGAAAGCTCCGGCCCAGCGAGCCTCGCCTGCGTTTTTCTATCATATCGTATACCTCCTTGAGCGTGTCGCCGGAGGCGTGAAGCGCGGAAAAGGTCTCCCTATACGTTTTCTTGTCCAGCATAGCCTTCAGCCTCCATGAGTTTCTTTTTCAGCAGCTCCCGGCCCCGCCGGAGCCGGGTGCGGACCGTCGCGCCGGGGACGCCGAGGATCTCGGCTATCTCCTGCGTCGCGTAGTCCTCGTAGTAGTGCAGGTGGATGACTGCGCGGTACTTCGCGGGCAGCTCCATGACGGCGTAGAAGAGCTCGCTGCGCTCCGGCTCGGTGAAGGCCAGCGCTTCCGCGTAGTCCGCGATGTCCTCCGCGCGCCGCCAGGGCGAGAGCAGGGCCCTTTTGCACTCGTTGGCGGCTACGCGGTAGAGCCAGTTCTTGACGTGCGCCTCGCTCTCGAAGCGCTTGTCCGTGAGATAGAGCTTCAGCAGCGCGTTCTGCGTGATGTCGTCCGCCTCTGCGGCGCTTTTCAGGTAGCTGTAGGCGAGGCGGAAGACGCCGTCCATGTGGGCGGACGCAAGGCGCTCGAATTGCTGCTTCGTGAACATAGACTGACTCCCCTCGGTGAAAAGCCTTTCACTCCTATTAGGCTTCCGGGGGCACGAAATGTTTCACTTGGCTTCAAAAAAGCGCGCTGAGCACGCTCTTGAAAAGCCGCGCGGGGCGTTATATAATGTATAGTCACAGAAAAGGGATAGGTGATAGAAAGATGAGCTATTGCAGAAACTGCGGCGCCTACGTCCCCGACTGGGCGGAGAACTGCCCGGCCTGCGACACGCCGGTGAAAGGCCCGGCCCAGGCAAAGCGCGAGAAAAAGCAAAAGAGCTCCGAGTCCGCCTCCCAGGCAAGGCGGGAGGAGCCGCGCCGCGAGACGCCTAAGTACGAAGAACCTCCGCGGGACGGCGGTACCTATACATACGGCGGCAGGAAGAAATACGCCGAGAGCTACGACGCCGACGTGCGCGAGAACCAGGGCCTCGGCTACCTCTGCTACCTCGGCCCACTGCTCGTCATACCCCTGCTGCTGAAGCCCAAGTCGCGCTTCCTGCGCTACCACTGCAACCAGGGCCTGCTGCTGCTCATCTTTGCCGCGCTCGTCTCGATCTGCGACGGCTTTGCGGGCATAGGCTGGCTCATAGGCATCGCGGGCAGCATAGCCTCCGTCATCTGGCTCATCCAGGGCCTCGTGAACGTCAGCAAGGGCGTCAGACGCCCCCTGCCGCTCATAGGCGAGATAACTATACTGAAATGAGGTGTGTGTAATGAAGCTCCTCAGCTGTGAATACAAGGGCGAGACTTTCGCCGCCGTCAGCGACGGGAAGAAGGCATACAAGGCTGCGCCGGACATGTACGCGCTCCTGGACAGGCTTGAGGGCGCCCTGCCCGGACCGGAGCTCCTCGCGGGCGAGGGCATCGACCTTGGCGAGCTGCGTCTGCTTGCGCCCATCCCGGAGCCTCGGCAGGACGTGATCTGCCTGGGTATGAACTACATGGACCACAGCGCCGAGGCCGCCAAGTGGGGCAAGGACGACTTCGTGAAGAACGCCGGCAAGGCGGTCTACTTCTCCAAGCGCGCCGCGTATATCGTCGGCCCCGGCGGAGAGATCGACCCTCACTTTGACATCGTGGACGGCCTCGACTACGAGGCAGAGCTCGCCGTCGTGCTGGGTAAGGACGCATACAGGGTGAGTAAAGAGGACGCCTTCGACTACGTCCTGGGCTACAGCGTCCTGAACGACGTCTCTGCGCGCAACCTCCAGAAGGCGCACAAGCAGTTCTACTTCGGCAAGAGCCTCGATACGCATACCACCATGGGGCCGTGGATTGTCACGCGGGACGAGCTGCCCGGCGCGCCGGAGCTTGACATCCGCTGCTTCATAAACGGTGAGAAGAGGCAGGACAGCAATACGCGCTATATGATCTTTGGCGTGGCCGAGGTCATAGCCGAGCTCTCGCAGGGCATGACTCTGAAGGCCGGCACCATCATAGCCATGGGCACGCCCGCCGGCGTCGGCATGGGCTTCGAGCCGCCCAAATATCTCTCCTGCGGCGACGTTGTCAGGTGCGAAATCGACGGCATAGGCGTCCTCGAAAACCCCGTGAAAAACTAAGTTAAAAAAATCGAAAAAAAGACTTGACACGGGCGTCGCAAAATGCTATATTAGCAAAGCACCTCACCGAGAGCGCCGAACGAAAGGCCGCCGGCTGAGAGTGCGGAGTGTACCTTGTAAATTAAACAATGTAAGCAAAAGCTTATGCAAATAAGCACCAGAGAAGGGTTCTGGATGCGGTTTTAGGACCGCAGACAATTCTTTTGAATTAGCTGAGATTAAATCAGCTCAATAAGGTTTTAACCGCCTTTGGGCGGCTAAGATACCATCTATTGAGAGTTTGATCCTGGCTCAGGACGAACGCTGGCGGCGTGCCTAACACATGCAAG
>ERZ826764.1761-NODE-1761-length-23688-cov-4.262684_pt1 | contig 23688 bp, 17 predicted proteins | sample MGYA00519870_ERZ826764 | MGnify/ENA primary metagenome ERZ826764 (study PRJEB31778, sample SAMEA3449239) | human gut metagenome | biome: human gut; feature: human-associated habitat; material: faeces | place: United Kingdom | collected 2010/2012 ...
GGACATGGACAAATCGAAAGCCCGCATCTACGACGACCTGATGGCCCGCCACTGGAATTACTGGGACGAGGGTTCCTACCTGCATATCTTCGTCGGCGACTTCGGAGCCGAGGGGCTGAAGCCCGGCGTGGACATCATCGGCAAGGACGCCGCGTGGGACGCTCCGCTGGCGCCCTACTTCGACATGGCCGAAATCGCATGGAACAACGCCGGAACGATGCTGGCGTACACCTGCAAGCCGCTGACCGGCACCGAGTACGCCGTTTCGACCGATTCGGACATCTTCGTCTACGTCCTCGAAAACGGCGTGACGCAGAACATCTGCAAACCCGTAAACGTCAATACCGGCGAACCGATCGCGGACATGGCCACGATGGCGGGTTACGACAAATACCCCGTCTGGTCGCCCGACGACCGGCAGATCGCTTTCCTGTCGCAGCGCCGTGCCGGCAACGAGTCGGACAAGGCGCGCCTGTTCCTCTACGACTGCCAGACGGCCCAAATGCAGGACCTGACCGAGGATTTCGACTACAACGCCATGAACGTCGTCTGGAGCGGCAGCGACATGCTCTACTTCATCGCCCCGATCGAAGCCACGCACCAGATATGCCGCATCGCGCCTTCGGTCGGCGAAGTCGAAGTGGTGACCCGCGGCGACCACGACATCAACGCCTTCTCGATGGCGGGCGACAGGATCGCCGCCGAAATGTGTACGATCTCGATGGCCACGGAGTTCTTCGACGTGAATCCCGCCGACGGCACGCTGACGCAGATTTCGGCCATCAACAAACCCGTCTACGACAATATTAGAATGGGCGAGGTGCAGAAACGCTGGGTCAGGACCACCGACGGCAAACAGATGCTGACGTGGGTGATCCTGCCGCCCGACTTCGATCCCGCCAAGAAATACCCCACGCTGCTCTACTGTCAGGGCGGTCCGCAGAGCGTCGTTTCGCAGTTCTGGAGCTACCGCTGGAATTTCCAGCTGATGGCGGCGCAGGGTTACGTCGTCGTTGCGCCCAACCGCCGCGGCCTGCCCTCGTTCGGACAGGAGTGGCTCGACCAGATTTCGGGCGACTATTCGGGCCAGAACATCCGCGACTACCTCTCGGCCATCGACGACGTGGCGAAGGAACCTTGGGCCGACGAGAGCCGCATGGGATGCGTCGGCGCATCGTACGGCGGATATTCGGTCTATTTTCTCGCCGGATGCCACGAGAAACGGTTCAAAGCCTTCATCTCGCACTGCGGCATCTTCAACTTCGAGTCGATGTACGGCCAAACCGAGGAGCTGTTTTTCATCAACAACGATTACGGAGGTCCCTACTGGGATCGGTCGAATGAAGTCGCACAGCGCTCCTACGCCAATTCGCCGCACAAATTCGTCGAGAAATGGGACACGCCCATGCTGATCTTCACGGGCGAATACGACTTCCGCATCCCCTACACGCAGTCGCTCGAAGCGTTCACCGCCGCCCGCGTCCGCGGAATCCCGGCCCGTCTGGTGGAGTTCGAAAACGAAGCCCATCAGGTGTTCAAACCCCAGAACTCGCTCGTCTGGAACCGCGAGTTCTTCGGCTGGCTGAACAAATACGTAAAATAACCGTCCGAAAGGCTCGATATTGAAGGCCGTCCGAATCGTCGGACGGCCTTTATCGTTCGCCAAGCAAACCTTTTCGCTCTTTCTTAAACCATTTCAGCCCGTCCGCCGTCCGCCAAATCTACCGGTTCATTGGAAGAATCCGCCGGTTCGTTGAATTTATTTTCATCTTAGTCAGGACCTTCCTACATTTGCTTTCGACGCAATTAACAGATTTTGACTATGAAGAATGTAACCACCCACCGGGCGGGGAAGCTGTGCTATGTCACACCCCTGCTCGAACAGATCGACGTGCAGCCCGAAAAGGGATTTGCCAACTCCTTCCCCGGCGGCGGCGTAGAGCCGACCGGCGCAAGCTACGACGATTTCTATTTGGATAACGAATAAAAAACGGCGCAGCTATGAAAAACTTCCATAAAGCTCTGTCAATCCTCGCTGCGGCCGCACTGTTTGCGGGCTGCAGCAGTTACGACGAGACGAACGATCCGGCGCGCGCCGGCAATACGTCCGTAAAGCTCCTTGCCGATGTCGCCGACGACGCCGAAACCCGTGCCGGCATCTCCGTCGGGGAAAGCACATTTACCGGATATTGGGAAGAGAACGACGCTATGGGAATTCTTTTCACCGCCCCCGGCTCAACTCCCGAACTTCGGCCGTTCACCACCAACAACAACGACTTCGCATTCGAAGGAGAGCTGCCGGCGCAGAGCGGTGCGTGGCAATACATGGCTTTCTATCCCCATGCGACCGTAAACGGCACCAAAGCCAGCATTCCGTTCGGCAACCTGCGCACCCAAAGCGGCAACGCTTTCAACTGCGCCTCCGACGCGCTGGCGGCCCCCATCCTGAGTTTCGCCAATGCCGAACCGGGCAAAACCGACGAAGGCGATCCGGTCCGATTCACCCTCAACCGCCTGACCTCGATTCTCAATCTGGAGGTAAAAGGCGGAGACAATGCCGACAAGGTCCGCTACCTGCTGCTGACTTCGGAAAACGAAACCCAAACGCTCTCGGCCGCGAGCATCGACTTCGACATTTCAGACATGGGCTCCGGACTCGCATTCAGCCAAACCGCTCCGTCGAACCTCATCGCGCTGGGCTTCGAGCAGGGCACGGCTCCCGACGCCAACGACATCAACGCCTTCTTCAACATCATGCCGGGGAGCTACGACAAACTGACTGTAGACGTGATTACGGCACCCCGGATCGGTACGGTCGCCATCGAACGCGGGGCAGACAAACCGTTTGCCGCAGGCAAGCTCTACAAGCGCGCCGAAACGCCCGTCTTCGCTCCGCTCGAAGCTCCGTCGTTCGACTGGCCGGGGGACATGAGATCGACCAAGCGCACGAAATCACCGTGGACGACAACAACCAACTCACCTACTCCGCCGCCATCAACATCCATGTACCGGGAGGCATCGCCGGTCTGGAAGTCGATGTTTCGTCGCCCGTACTGAGCATGCTGGGCATTTCGAAACTCGACCTGTTCAACGATTCCGACGTCATCGAGGAAATCTCCTTCGCAGATCTCGGACTCAGCTGCCAGACCGAAATACAATATAAAAAAGAGTGCGTTTTCGACATCACGGCACTCGTGCCGATGATCCTCCTGCTGGGTCCCGACCCCGGCAGCGAACACGTCTTCGACGTCAAGGTGACCGATCTCGCGGGGCAGGTGACCGAGCAATCGCTGACCTTCACGGCCCCGGCGCTCGTGCGGGTAGATCAAACGGACCTTTGGAAAAACACCGCCTCGCTGACGATCAGCAATCAGTTCGCCGACGCCGGCAGCGTCGTGCCGGAGTACCGCATCAAAGGCGAAAGCGCATGGAACGCCGCCAGCGTCTCCGGGCCGAACGACGACGGCAGCCGCACGGCCCTGATCAGCCCCGACTGGACCACCGGCACCAACGAAGCGAGGCTGACGATCCATAGCGTCGATCCCAAGACCGGCATCTTCGCCCGCAAGAGCTACGAATACCGACTGCTCGCCGACGGCGCAACAGTCGCTTCGGGCGAATTCACGCCCAAAAACAACCTCGGCGACGTCATTCCCAATGCAGGCATGGAGAGCTGGAGCACGAAATCGATGAAAAAGATGTTCTCAGGCTCTGCCAACGCACCCTATCCGAACGCCTATATGACCAGTTCGGGAACCGACAAATTATGCACTCAGGCAACATATCCCGGCATGGTCGGTGATTATTGCGCGCAACTCGCCGCGAAGTATGCAGGCATCGCATTCGCTGCGGGCAACCTCTACACCGGAGATTTCGTGATGGACGGCACAGTCGGTTACGCACAATTCGGACAGCCGTACACCTATTCGGCACGTCCCGCCGCCCTCAAACTGAAATACGCCGCCGAGATAGGCGAAATCAACCGGGTCAAGAACGATCCGCCCGTAAGCACCGGCATCGACAAAGGACGCATCTTCGTCTGTATCGTCGAATGGAGCGACCGCCATGCGGTGCAATCGGGCACCACGGTGGACAAGACGACGTTCTGGGACCCCGAAACCGTATCGAGCCTGAACGAAGGCAAAATCATCGGCTACGGTCCCGCCTACATCACGGAGTCTCACACCGGCAGCATGAAGGATCTGGCGCTTCCGATCGTCTATTACGAAAAGACGGACACACCTCCGACGGGCAACTACACGCTGGTCATCTCGACCGCGACCAGCTATCTGGGCGACTACCTGACCGGATGCGACGCGAACAAACTCTGGGTAGACGATTTCGAGTGGGTATACCGATCTCCCGATAACAAACCCGAAGGCCCCGCGGCCTTCACCCCCGACCTCCCTGCGCCTGCAGGGAGGTTTTTTGTTGATTTCCACCGCCTTGCAATATTGCCGCAATCGACTCCGGTTCCACAAGGCAAACATGCCTTTTCGTGATGAAACACTGCCCGTTCATTGAATTTATTTTCAGATGATCCGCTTTCCGCCTATTTTTGTTAGGTCACTTTAAACTATTGCATACCATTTTAAACCATTGCATACCATGGAAATTGTATCAACCACGAAAGGGGGGGGGCAATACTCCGCCCCGATGATCGAGACGATTGAGGTCGCCGCGGAAAAAGGATTTGCCACGTCCGGAGACGTCCCTTCCTCCGACGGAATCAGCCCCCTGAGCTGCTACGACGATTTTTATTTGGGCGAAAACGAATAAAAAACCGGCAGCCATGAAAAAACAAGTCTCTCTTTTAACGCTGACCGCAGCGCTTCTCCTCGGCGCGTGCAGCACCTACGAGGAAGTTCCCGCAACATCCGGCGACGGAGCAACTGCCGTCGGTTTTCTCGCCGATATCGCTCCCCGCGAACAAAGCCGCGCCGACATCAACGTCGATTTCGGCACCGGTCTTACCGGCACATGGAACAGCGAAGACAAACTCGGCGTCCTCGCCAATGACTTCTCGAAGCTCCTGCAATTTACGTACACCACAGACAGCAAGGCTTTTACAGGCTCGCTCTCCGGCTCCGTAGGCACTTGGGCGTACCGCGCCTTCTACCCTCACAACGGAAACGCCACCGTTTCCGGCACGACCGTAACGGTTCCTTTCAGCGCCCTGCGCACCCAGAACGGAAACAAATACAACAGCGAATTCGACATCATGGCCGCCGACGCCATCACCCACAACAACGCCAAGCCGGGCAAAACGCCGGAAGGGAATGCCGTAAAGTTCAATCTTCACCGCATCACCTCGATCCTCGCGCTCAAACTGCAAGGCGGCGCTGCGTCGGAGAAAATAGCCTCCGTCATGCTGACGTCGAAAAAACCGATCGCCTCCGAAAAGCTGACCTTCACCGTTCCGTCGGACCCGAACGCCGCATACGATCCGTCGGCTATCACCCCGAAGCTGGTCGCCGAAGGCACCTCCGCAACAGGCTCTCCCATCTCGATCGACTCGGAGCACATCACCGTCACCTACGCCGACGGCACGGCTCCTTCGGCCGATTACAGCGAGACCTTTTTCAACGTGCTCCCTGATGACAGCTACGGCGACCTGACCTTCTCGGCCTGCACCAACAAAGGCAACGCCGCAAGTTTCACGATCCCCCGAACGAAACCCGTCGTCGCCAACTGGGTCTACACGGTGGATCAGACCGCATCATTCACCAAAGCCGCAGCTCCGACCGTCGAGTGGCTCGGCCACGAAGACCTTACGACACCCGTCGAACTGGCCGAAAGCGGCAACAGCGCCGATATCCGGGTCAGCGCACCGGGCGGCATCAAGTCGATGCAGGTGGATATCGCTTCCGCTCCCTTGGCAACACTGCTTCCCTTGGTCAACCTTGCCGAATCCATGGATTTAACAAGTCCCGCGACGGAAGAGATGGCAAGCATGCTTGCCCAACTCGGCTTTCCGACTCCGGCACAACTGCTCAACCAGCAGCATGTGTATTTCCAGATCGGCGGTCTGATAGACATGCTCGCCATGGTCTGCGCCGAGATGACCGAAACGACGAACTCCGATTTCAAGTTCACCGTCACGGACAATGCAGGGCAGGAAACAGTCATCACGCTGAAATACGTAAAAACAGTCGTTTCCCCCATTACTTACAACAACGACGCAGACCTTTGGGCCAATACAGCATCGTTTACCTTGAACATCCCTGCCGATGCGACATCCGTTTCCGTGCAATATAAGAAATCGACCGCTTCAGATACGGAATGGCAGACCGCCGAAATTACCGGAAACAATACAAAAGCGGAAATAAAACCCGACTGGGGCACGCAATTTACGGCGGCGGACTGGACTACCCCCAACAGCGTACAACCGTTTTGGCGCATTACGGAAGGAACCGGCGTTTTCGCAAATAATACGTACGATTACAAATTGACCGTAGACGGCACAGAATACAAAGGCCAATTCACAACGAAAACAGATCAGATTATTCCAGAAGGGAATATGGAAAATACGGCTCTTCCGTGCTTTATCCTGCAAGACGCAAGCAAAACCTCCGAAACATGGGGCAGTGGTAACAACAAAGTGCTATCGGCTTGCTGGTTGTGCCAACAAGCTGACGGTAATTCCGGGAAATGTGCATACTTAACATCCGGAACCCAAAACACTTATGTCTTCGGAAAATTATTAACTGCCGGAAACTTATTTTTCGGACAATTTACCCAAAATGGCACCGGCGGCGACGTCCGTTTCGGACAAATATATCCTTGGAAATCACGTCCCAGCGCCATGCGGGTCAGCTATAAAGCTGAAGTCGACAATGTAGATTATGTCAACACAACAACAACGGTAAATATCCCTAAAAACAGTCCTGACAAAGCCCGCATATTTGTTGCAGTCGTTGACTGGACCGGTCCTCATACTGTAACCTCAACTCTTGAAGTAAAAAGCGGACTTCCTGCTACTGTCATCGGTTCATGGGATCCGGAAACGACTACCGATCCCGGTGAAGGCAAAATAATAGGCTACGGTTCGCTTTGGATTGAAAAAGGGAAAACCGATTGGCAGACAATCGACATTCCGATCAATTACTACGACAAGACAGCCAAGCCTACCGACGGCAAGTATTCACTTGTAATTTCGTGCGCATGTAATGCTTATGGGGAGTTTTTCAATGGCTGCTCAACCAACAAACTCTGGGTAGACGATTTCGAGTGGGTATACTAATCCTCCGATAACAAACCCGAAGGCCCCGCGGCCTTCACCCCCGACCTCCCTGCGATTGCAGGGAGGTTCTTTTATTAGGCACCGCCCGCACCGCGAAAGAAGGGCGCGCAAGCCATTTCCCGGCAGCGGAAAGACACCCGAAGAGAGGAGAATCCGGCCCGACGGCATGCGGCGTGTCGGGTGTTCGTGATGAAAAATGCGCCGTTCGTTGAATTTATTTTACAAATCCGCGGCGCATGCCTATTTTTGCACATTGTCAATAAAAGGCATGCATCCATGCGAACAAAAAACCAAACATCCCGACCCAAACAGACGCTTCGGGACGTTTCGTATAAAGGCGCCCCGGCAGGTACAGTCAAAGCGGCAGATGCGGCTGCCGAACCGGCAGCGCCGTCCGCAAACGGCACGACCGACAACACTCACCATTGAACGACCGGAATACCATGAAAAGACAACTCATATACTTAATGGCATCGGCGGCCCTGCTGGCGGCCGGATGCTCCACGGAAAACAAGGCTGAAGGCACGGAATACGGCACGCTGAAGGTCAGCTGCACCGCCGACGGTTCGATCGACGCCGCATCGGACGACACTTCCCGGATGCCGGCCGCGCCCTCCGGCCCCCAAGCCGGCGATTTCACGCTTACGGTCACCGGAGAATCGGGGACGCAAAAATGGGATACGCTCGCGGAATTCGAGCAAAGCGAAACCGTCTTCCGGATGGGCGCCTACACTGTCTCCGTCGCCCACGGCGACCCCGATGCGGAGGGAATCGACAAGCCCTATTATGCCGCGGAGAAGAGCGTCGAGGTGCTGCCCCGCCGCGCTGCAACGGTGGAGATGACCGCTACGATCGCCAACTCGCAGACGGTGGTCCGCGCCACGGAACAGTTCCTCAACTATTTCCACGACGCGCAGTTTACCGTAACGACGGCATCGGGCAACCAGTTCGACTTCACGCCCGGCAGCACGCCCGCCGACGAGCCGGTATTCGTCAAAAGCGCCACGACGCTCAAGGTAACCGGCACGGCACGCCGCCAGAGCCAGACCGGAACCGACGAGGGGCCTAAGGTCACCTTCTCCGAGCAAACGCTCGAAGCCACCTCGCCGCGCACCTGCCACGTTCTCACCTTCGACGCCAAGGATGCGGGCAGCGTCACGCTGACCGTCACGCTCAGCGACGACTACACCGAAACCCGGCCGATCGACTGCGAGGTCAACGAGGGCGCTATCGACGATACCAAATAAGGAATAAAAACAGCAAAAGATATGAAGACATTTACCAGACTTTTTACGATGTTGGCGGCTGTAGCGTTCGTTGCGGCAGGCTGTGTGAACGAAGAACCTCCCTACAAGGAGGAACCCAAGCCGACACCGGGCGACGCGACGGGCTTCCTGTCGGTAAGCGGCCTTTCGATGCGGGTGGTCTATGACGAGACGGACGTTCGTCCCGACGACACTTCGGACCAAACGCAAAGCCCGCAGGCCGTATCCGGCACCCGCGCCGAACAACCCGACGTGGACGGTTTCATCGTAGAAATTCTCGACGCCGACGACGCGCAGGTACTAAAAAAAACCTATGCCGAACTCAAACAGCAGCTCGCCGAGCCGATGAAACTTCCGGTGGGCGCCTACCGCATGGAGGTGCGCTCGGAGGAGAGCACTCCGGACGTAGCGTGGGAGCACCCGGTCTACGGCGCGACGAGCAGCTTCACGATTTCAAAGGCGCAGACGACCCAGCTCGAAGAGGTGGTCTGCACATTGCAGAATATCAAGGTCACGGTGGATTATTCGTCCGAACTGGCCGGCATGCTGGCCGACACCAGCAAGGCGACCATATCGCTGGGCCAGACCAGTCAGGAGTTTCTCAAAACCGAAACGCGCGCGGCCTACTTCAAATCGCTGGACATCGAGAATACGCTGGATTTCAACTTCGACGGCGTTTTCGCCGACACCGACATCCCCGCGCAGTTCAGCAAGCAGATCACGGGAGTCAAGGCCGGCCAGTGGCGTAAGATTTCGGTCGTAATCAACTATGCCGACAAAGGAACGCTTCTGTTTCAGGTAACGGTGGACAACAACATCATTCAGGACAACTCTTTCGTCGTAGACGGCACCGACAACCTGCTGGAAGAGCTTCTCGAAGACCCCAGCGCACCGGCTCTCGCATGGCCCGGACATGACATGTCCAAACCTTTCACGCTGACGGACGCCATGTTCGACGACAACGGCAACTGCATCGAACCGTTCGTCTTCGACCTCGCATCGCCCAACGGCATCGAGTCGCTGCGCGTCAATATCGCTTCGACCAGCAGTCAGTTCATGGCTTCGATGGCGGCGATCCAGCTTCCCGAAACGTTCGACCTCTGCGCGCTCGACGCATCGTCGCCGGCAGGCATCATACTCAAAGGATTCGGCTACCCGGTAGGCGGCGAACTCAAGGGCCAGCAGGCCAAGAGCTTCAACATCGCAGGGCAGATCAAGGCGCTCTACGAATTCGACGGCACGCACACTTTCTCGTTCGACATGACCGACGCAAAAGGCGTCTCGACCGCAGCCGCGCTCACGCTCGTCGTGGACAAAAGCGCGGGTCAGGAGGGTCCTGCAATCGTCTGGAGGGGCTACGATATCGACAAGCAGTACGAAGTGCAGAAAGACATGATAATCGACATCGACGTGACTGCAACTGCAGGCATCAAGTCTTTTTGGGTTACGATCGACTCCGAGGAGCTGAAAGATCTGCTTCCGGTCATCAACATGCCGGAGAAGTTCGACATCTGCGACATTCCGGCCGATCTGGCCGCGATTCTCCACGACGAATTCGGATTCCCGATCAACGAACAGGTGAAGAACCAGACCGCCGTAATGTTCTCGATCACCAAATTCGTCGAGATACTGCTGGAGATTCCGGGCGAGCATAACTTCGTCCTCGACGTGACGGACAACAACAACGTATTGACGCACAAGACCGTCAAACTCATCGTTAAAGCCGCCGAATAATGAAAAGACACATCACATATATCGCCATGCTGCTCACGGCACTCACCGGCGCGTCATGCTCGCAGGACGAAACTCCTGCCGGCGACGGGCGCACGGGCGTGATGGCGATGACGATTTCGACCTCGCGGGCGGAAGACAACGGCGAATACGATCCGCTGCAATACCAGAAAGTGTATATCTATAACAGCGAGGGCGGGCTGCTCCGCAAATACGCCGCGAAAGACGACATTCCCGAACGGCTGGAGCTGCTCTCCGGCACTTACCGCGTAGCGGTCGAGGCGGGCGAACAGGTCCCCGCGGATTTCTCGAAACGCTTCTACAAAGGCGAGGAGACATTCACCGTCAAACCCGGCGAAACGACCCATGCGGAGGTAGTTTGCAAGATCGCGAACACCGTCGTCGAAGTCAAATTCGACGCTTCGATCGTCGAGAATCTCGATCCGGGCTACTTCGTATGGATAGCCGGTACGGACAAATTCGACGAGGCGGAAGCCGAGTCGGGTGCGGTTCCTGCGCTCAAATTCACGGACGAAGGCACGGGCTATTACACCCTGCCCGCAGGTACGACTTCGCTGGCATGGATGTTCCGCGGCACGCATACGTCGGGCAAGCAGGTCGAGATGGAAAACACGCTGACCGAGGTCAAGGCCGGCGGCAAATACGTCTTCACCTTCCGCTACTCCCCCGACCTGCCGGGTTATATCGACGCCCTGCTGATCCGCGTCGATACCGAGACGGAAGACAAGGACGACAAGATTATTTTCAGTCCCGATCCGGCCCTTCTCACCGAGGGATTCGACAACGACGAGGTGCAGAAATACACGTCCGGCGAGAAGAAATACCGGATCATGGCTTTCGCAGAGCTGAAAAAATTCACGGTCTCGGTCGGCGACGACAGCTACGACTTGCTCACCGGCACGCACGAAGGCATTTCATTCACGCCTACCGATAAATACAACACCGAACTGACGTTGTCCGACGCCTTCTTCGCAGGACTAGCGGGCGGCGACCACGCCGTGACGATCCATGTGGAAGACGCCAACGGCGGCAGCAACGAGATTTCGACGACCTACCGTCTGCAGGGACTGGTTCCGGTTACGGAAAAAAGCTACGACCTCTGGGCCAATACCGTAACGCTGCAGGTCGTGGATTTCACCCGGTCGGCAAACGTAACGTTCGGTCTGTGCGGCAGCGACGGCCAATGGAAATACCTGACCGGCACGTCGCAGGGCGACGATTTCATCTCGGCGACCTATGCGCCCGAATGGGAAAATAAGACCGAAGCCGACTGGAGTACGCCCAATACGGTGCTGCCCTATTCGCGAATCAAAGACGGGACCGGCATTTCCGCAGGAAACACTTATGACTATAAAGCCACCATTAACGGCGCAGAGCATACCGGGCAATTCACGACCCAAGCAGGCAATGCCATGACTGACGGCAGTCTCGAAACGTGGAGAAGCGACAAGCAGTTTCCGGGAAGCGGCACCAAATACACGTTCTGGGGAAGCGGTTATAACTCGTTCGCCAAAGACCTGTGCACCCGCGACGATACCATGCCCGGCAGAGTCGGAAGCTATTGCGCCAAACTGACCGCAACCTATAACACGCTGGCCAAGGTTCCTGCTCCGGGTAATCTATTTACGGGAGACTTCGGCATTTCGCTTGTCCCAATGGGTGGCAATGTCTCTTTCGGCAAAAATTTCACCTACAACGCAAGGCCGAAAGCAATCAAATTCAAATACCACGCAACAATCGGACTTGTGGACTACAACCTCCACGAAGGGAAGATTCCCGTCGGCGAAATGGACAAAGCGCGGGTATTCGTATGTATCGTGGACTGGTCGGCCCAGCAAAAGGTATTTGCCGGCACAAAAGCCCCGACAGGCACATGGGATCCGGAGACACAGACCGAAGCAGCCAACGGTCCCATTATCGGCTATGCATCGAAATTCATCGACGAGACAACCCCCGGCGATGAAATGGTAGAAATCACGATGCCGATAAATTATTACCAGAACACGGCCGTTGCTCCGCAGGGCAAATTCAATATCGCCGTATCCTGCGCAACGAGTGCGTACGGCGACTTTATGGACGCCTGCACGACGAATGTGATGTATATCGACGATTTTGAATGGGTATATTAACGACTAAACGCACGACAATGCGCAAAATAACCATCAGCACGCTCCTGACCCTGCTGTATCTCGCAGGTACGGCTCAGGCGCTGCGTGCGCAGCAGACAACGGAGGACGCGTCCCTCCCGGCCGACAGCGTCGGACAGGAACGCGCGCTCACAATCAATGAAATGCGCCAACAGCGCGGTCTGACCGATACGCACAACCTCTTCGTCCCGCGCGGACAGTGGATATTCGGAGGAACGGCTTCCTACTCGACCCATTCGAACGAAACCTACCGGTTTCTGGTCGTCGAAGGCATCGAATCGAAGGGCTACACCTTCAAGGTCAGCCCGATGATCGCCTACGCATTGCGCGACAACATGGCCATCGGAGGACGCTTCATCTACTCGCGCTCGCTGCTCAAGCTCGACAAGGCCGACCTCAACCTCGGCGGCGAGGATTCGGACCTCAATTTCGAGGTGAACGACTACTATTCGCTGCGCCACAGCTACTCGGTGGCGGTAATCTGGCGGCAGTACATTCCGCTGGGACGCAACAAACGCTTCGCGCTCTTCAACGAAATGCAGCTGTCCGGAGGCGGCACGCAGGCGCGCTTCGCCAAGGATTCCCCGGTGAAGGGCACCTACGAAACCGGCTACACCTTCTCGCTCGGCGTTTCGCCCGGCATCGTGGCCTTCGCGACGAACAACATGGCCGTCGAAGTAAACGTCGGCGTAATGGGTATCACCTATACGCACACCAAGCAGGTACACAATCAGGTTACGGTCGGCAAGCGCGACGCCAGCATGATGAACTTCAAGGTCAACATCTTCTCGATCGGACTCGGTATGGCATTCTATCTCTAAAATCGGCAAGCACATGAAACGAATCATACTTTCCATCTTCTCGGTATTCATTACGCTCGGCGCCGCTGCGGAGACAGAACAAGCCCGTCCCGCAGTGCAGCAGTCCGAAACCGCTGCCGCCGCTGAAACGCCTTCGGTCACGGCCGAATCCGCCGCAGCCCCTGCGGCGCAGACAGCAGCGCCCGCCGCGGAACAGACATCCGGAAATCAGCTGACCGCAGACGCCTTTGCGACGCCCGCACCGTCGCCCATCGCCGCCGACAGGCAGAAACGGCCCAAGGAACAGCGCTTTCTGCCGACGCGCAAACGCATAGACCGCGAAATCAACAAACTCAAATTCGCCTACAAAGGCGAAGTTATGATGGGACTGACGGCATCGTACGGCACCCTGTCAAGCGACGATACGGACATCATGCTCATCCTCGACAACATCAACGCGGACGGTACGGTTGCTACGGTCAAACCCTTTGTCGGCTATTTCTACCGCGACAACAACTGCATCGGCGTGCGTTTCGGTTACCGCCACATGAGCGGCACGCTCGACAACACCTATTTCGATGCCGGCGAGGGCAACGACCTGTCGGGGCAGCTCCCCTACATCGACCTTTCGAGCGACAACTACTCGTTCGGCATCTTCCACCGTTCGTATGCCGGACTCGATCCCAAGGGGCGTTTCGGACTCTTCGCCGAATTCGAACTGGCCCTCTCTACGGGTACTTCAAACTTCCTGTACGACCCCGACCGCAAGGAGGGCGGCAACCCCAATCGTACCTACAGCGACAATACGCAGGTAAAACTTTCGTTTAATCCGGGAGCGGCCGTCTACATCTTCCCCAACGTCTGCGCGACGCTTTCGTTCGGGCTGGGTGGCATACAGTACAATTCCGTCACCCAGAAGGATGCCGACGGCAACAAGGTCGGTTCGCGCAAGGCTTCGAACATGCGCTTCCGGCTCAACATCGCAGCCATCAATTTCGGCATGACGATCCATTTGTGGGACAAGAAAAAGCAGTAAGACATGAAATATTTCCGCATACTCTTCTCGGCAGCAGCGCTTCTTTTAGCCGCTTCGTGCATCGACAACGACGTGCCTTATCCCGTCGTCGAACTCAGGATCGCGGGCGTCGAAGGCAGCGGCTTCACCGTGTCGGGCATCAGCATCGCCAACCGCACCGTGGCGCTTACGCTGGATGAGAAAACCGACATACGCAAAGTCGGCATCGACAAGGTTACGTTCGACGTCGCGACCTCCAATCCGATGATGACCGACACGGAGTCTTTCATCGGCCAGATCAAAACGTCGCGGCCCCTCAGCGGAGAATTCGACCTGCGTTCGCCGCTGTACGTCACTCTCTCGCTCTATCAGGATTACGAATGGACGATCGTGGCCGAACAGCCGATCGAGCGCGCCTTTACGGTCGCAGGCCAGATCGGCGCGACGGTAATAGACGCCCAGAAACGTACGGCGACGGCCTATGTGGCCAAGGGGACGAACCTCGGCGACATTACAGTCACCCGGCTCAAACTGGGTCCTGCCGACATCACGACCTACTCTCCCACGGCGGAAGAACTCTCGGCTTCGGGCTTCGAAACGATGCGTTTCGTCGATGCGACCTATCACGGAACGACCGAACGCTGGACGCTCCATGTCGAGCATACCGACCTGAAAGTAGCATTCCGCGAAACCGATCTCTGGAACAACACGGGCGTCATAACCGCCATGGTAACGGAAGAGGAGTATCCCAATGCTGTGATCCAATACCGTGTGAAAGGCACCGACGAGTGGCAGGCGACGCAAAAGGGCGAGCGGGACGAAACCGGACTCTTCACGGCCGCTGTCACCCCCGAATGGACGAACTCGACCAACGCCGCCGGGCTCCCCGTCAAACGTCTGGTGCGGACCAAGGGCGTCTATGCGGGTCAGACCTACGAGTTGCGGCTGCTCGTCAACGGAGAAGCGACCGAAACGTCCGAATACACCGTCCCCGCGGGCGACGTCATACCCGACGGCAACATGGAAAATCCGGGGCTTTCGTGCTTCACACAAGAGAATCAGAATGCGGAATTCTGGGCCAGCGGCAACAACGGCTTCGCTAAGGAACTCTGCACATCGGCCGCTTTCGACGGAATGGGCGGCAGCCGCTGCGCCCTGCTGAAAGCCTCGGCTCCCCCGATCGTGGGACTGGCCGCGGGCAACCTGATGTCCGGCATCTTCTACAAAGACGGTCTGACGACCGGCGTCGTGGAATTCGGGCAGCCCTACACATGGACGGCACGCCCCTCCGGCATGAAAGTAAAATACCATGCGACGGTCGGCATCGTCAATCAGGCAAAACACAGCGGAGCGCCGATCGGCAAGGGCGATCAGGACAAGGCCCGGATCTTCGTGGCAATCGTAGACTGGAATGCCCGTCACCGGGTAGCTTCGGGAACGGGCGCCCCGACCGGCACTTGGGACCCGACGGAAACCACGGCAACGGACGAGGGCAAGATCATCGCCTGCGGTTCGCTGTTCATCGACCGTTCGACCGCCGGCGACCGGATGACCGAAATCACGCTGCCGCTCGATTTCTACGACACGCAGGCCCGTCCCACGGGCAAATACAGCATCGTCATCTCCTGCTCGACCAGCGCCTACGGCGACTTCATGGTCGGCTGCACGACGAACACGATGTACGTCGACGACTTCGAATGGGTTTATTAAGCCGGGAGCGTTAAAACCGGAAAACACAACGAAAAAGGATGGGACGCGTCGGCGTCCCATCCTTTTTCATTACGGGCACTCAGGTCCCAGTTCCGCGCCGCTGCCTCCCCCACCGCAGTCTCCAATCCCTCACCGCAGTCTCAATCGCTCGCTGCTGTTCCCACTCCTTCGCCGCCCCTCTCAGAACAAAAAACAAAAGCGGCAGAACCGATGGTTCTGCCGCTTCGTTATCGCACTCTGGCTTACGTTCCGCCGGGCGGAAATCACCTCACGGCGACCCGGCAATATTTGTCATAACGGCCTATCACGTCGTTCACGTAAGCCAGCGTCTGCCAGCTGCCGGTGAAACGGCCGCACTTGACCACTTCGTTCTCGTAGTATTCGGGCTGCGCCTTGAGCTGCAGGTACCGGGCTACCACCTCCCACGAATTGGGATCTTCCCCGTTGACACGCGCCAAACGCCGTGCATCGTTCACATGGCCTATACCGCTGTTGTAGCAGGCCAGTATGATGCTCATCCGGTCCTTGTCCGAAGTTCCCGCAGGAAAACGGAGCGTACTCTTTATTTTCGACATCAGCTTGTTGGCCAGCCATATGTTGGTCTCTGGATTGGCTATATCGCCTGCCGGAACGTCGAACTGACGCGCTACCGAAGGCATGATCTGCATCAGTCCCTTGGCTCCGCTGCGCGAGGTGATATCGGGCGTAAAACGCGACTCGTGATACGCGATGGCGCTCATCAGGCGCCAGTCGTGGCCCTCTTTTTCGCTGATGTTGCGAATGATGTTGTCGTAGGCCGAAATCACGTAATCGCCGTCGCTGAGCAGCGAATTGCCGAAATCGGCCTCTTCGTTCAGCATGTCGTCCGTCACGGGTGTGCTGAACTTGGCGTTAAAGCCGTAAAATGTCGTAAGAATTGTTAAGAACGCAAACGTTAAAACTGTCTTTTTTAGCATAAAAGGTTGTTTTGCGGGCAGTTCACACCGCGCAGAACAATACGCTAATCATAGAAACCCCATGAGATACCGATTTTGAACATGCCCGGATTCAGCGGATAGTTAGCCGCCGAGAAATATTCTCCGTTACCGAACAGTCCCTTGTTCACATGCTGATATTTCAGGAATATCCGCATTCTCTTCCACTTACCCATGACGAAAGCGTCCACGTAGGGATAATTCCCCACCTCGACCTCGCGCTGGTTGTAAAACGCCGACAGTGCGGGATTGTAACCGGGCGCATAATAACGCGTATTATAACGTCCGTCCAAACCGATCTGCAGGCGCAATACGTTGCGCACGACCCAGAATTCGTAATAATACGAAAGGAAGGCGCTCAAAAGCGGAACGGGTGCAACTTCTTGATTCGTACTCCACTGCAACAATACCCTGTTGTCCAAATGAAGTCCGCCTAAGCGGAAATCTTTGCGAGCGTACACACTCGTGAGGCTTACGTTTCCACCCTGCTGGGTAATCTGGCTGTCTGCGTCGTAATAGATCTTGTCGCTGACGACGCCCTGCCATGCTCCCGCTTCAAACGCGAAATCGGGAATCGAAAACTTCACCTCGAACCGAGTTTCATTCTCCTTGCCTAAAGGAGTGGACCATATATAATGGTTCGAGAAGAGATTCTCCTGCCAGTAGTTGGGCGAGCGGCGGTCCATCGTGAACCGGCCTTCGAGAATCAGGGGGTGTCCGCGGAGATACCCCGTCAGCGCCAGATGGGCGCCCAAGGTGAGGTCTCCGCCTCTGTATCCCGACGGGTAGAACTTGAGGTTCGCATCCCAATCGACATATTTCTTTATCTTGCCTCCGACGGAACCGTATGCGAAATAGCTGGTCTTGTTGACCTTCGTATACTTTCCCGTCAGGAAATCACGCATCTCGAACTGCGAGTAGGTATGCATGTCGATGCCTATGCCGGCATCAATCGTGCCTACCACGCCGTTGCGGTCCCAAGGCTGCGCCTGAACGAAGAAGCGGTTCGAGATAACGCGCTCGTAAATCGAGTCGCGCGTATCGCGGGGATTGATGAACCAGTCCTTGTAGTAAATCCCCTCCGTAGGCTTGAATTCGCCCGTCTCCGGGTCCCGCTCGCCCCGCTCGTTCGAATAGCCGGCCTTTATATCCGTATAGACCTTGCTCCACGAGCTGTACTCGAACGAATGGCCTATGAATACCGCCGAAAGGTCGGCCAGCGAAAAATCGCTGTCCGTCACCCGCTGCAGCGGAAGCGCATACGACTGGGTGACGAAGAAGGCGTTGTTGCGGTAGGTATTCTGCGCCTCGGCGTCGGCCAGCTTCATCGGCACGCCCGACGGCATCTGGAACGTCGTATCGGCAATGGCCCACGTGCCGACCACGCCGCCGTTTTCCTGCTGCTCGATGTGATTGTTGTAATAGGCCGCATGCACCGAATAGCGTTTGCCCGTATGGTTGAACGCCACCGCGAGGTTGTGGTTCTTGGTGCGGGACCAGATATACTGGCCGCGCGTTCCCCGCGCCTTGTAATCGACGTTGAATCCCGTCGTCGGCGAGACGTTCTGCGCGTGCATGATGTTGAAGTTCTCCTCGCGGAAACGCTTCTGCCCCGATTCGAGGTAGGTCATGCGGATGATCGGCTTCTTCGTATTGTAGAAGGGCACGTTCTCCATATCGTACGTGTAGGCATAGTAGGGACTCGCGAAACCGAAGTCGAAGTTCTGGGGCCGCCGGAAATAGTTCATCGGCAGCGAAGCCTGTCCGAGAGCGCCCTGCGCGATGTCGCCCACCTCTTCGCGGTAGAACGGATAGTCGATGCGCCAGTCGGTCAGCGTCGTGTCCAGCGGTCCGATCTCAACGCGGTTGTAGTTGCGCCTGACGTTCCAGCGGAAGTTGTTCAGCGAGCGGACCGAATCGCTGAAAAAATAGGATTCGAGCGGCTTGCGGATCTTGCGCTCCTTCTTGGTCGTATCCTGCGGCTGCTGTTCGCCCTCCTCGCCCTCTTCCGCAGGCTGTTCGAACGGATTGTTGCCGTACAGGCTGCCGGTCTGCCCGCGCTGCTGCGCACGCATCAGCGTCTTGGCGTCGAAGCCCTGCGAACGGACGACGCCGGGCGCTGTCAGAAACAGACCGAGCAAAGCTGTCAGCAATATTCTTTTCGTCAATCTCGACATAGAACGGGAATCCGCGGCAAAGGTAATTAAAAAAATTTAGATATAAAATTATTCCTCCGGGCAAGCCGCTGAATCACGGCTCTTTAGCGTCACGATCCACTTTACCGCCGAGACGACGATATAAAGCAGAATGATAACCGGGACGGCCCGAACACCCAAAGCGACCAACAGGACAACGGACAGCGCAATAAAGAGATAGCGGATCTCGTTGCCTTTAAAAGAAAAACTCCGGAACTTGAAAGCGAACATTCTCACCGGCGATATGAGCAGCCACGACATGACCGGCATCAGCAGGAGCACCCAGACGCCCAGACTGAAGCCCGTCTTGGCGTTCATCCAGCCCAGCGCTGCGAAGAACAGCGCATTGGCCGGAGTGGGCAGACCGCAGAATTCGGTGTGCTGCGTTTCGTCGATATTGAACTTGGCCAGCCGCAGCGCCGAGAAAGCCGCCACCACGAAGCAGAGCACGCTGCCGCCGTAGCGCATCCACGGTTCGGCATCGGCCGCAAGCGCGTCGTTCCACAGCACGAAAAGCACCGAAGCCGGAACGAATCCGAACGAAACCATGTCGGAGAGCGAATCCAGCTGAACGCCGATGGCCGAGGGACACTTCAGCAGCCGGGCGGCGAAGCCGTCGCAATAGTCGAAGACGCCCGCGGCGACGGTGAGCCAGAAAGTCAGCTCCAGATCGTGGTAAACCAACGCCGAAACCGCCGCAAACGAGCCGCAGAGCAGGCTTGAGAGGGTCAGCAGATTGGGTATGGTGAACAGTTTTATTTTCATCGGGAACCTAAAAATATTTATTCCAGCAATAGGCGGCAAAGTTACAAAATATTTTTATCTTTGTCTCACTTAATTCCATATTATAACTTATGGCAAGCAACAAATATTGTGTCATCATGGCCGGCGGCATCGGTTCGCGCTTCTGGCCCAAGAGCAGGCAGTCGATGCCCAAACAGTTCCTCGACATACTGGGAACGGGAAAATCGTTTATCCGCCACACTTACGAACGCTTTGCAAAAATCGTCCCCGCCGAGAACTTTCTCGTCGTGACCAACCATAAATACAAGGACCTCGTACTCGAACACATCCCCGAAATCGGCGAACGGCAGGTGCTCTGCGAACCGATCGGCCGCAATACGGCCCCCTGCATCGCCTATGCGGCCTACACGCTGATGAAACAGAATCCCGATGCGGAGATGATCGTCACCCCGGCCGACCACCTGATTCTCAACGAAGAGGACTTCCGCCAGATCATCGGCGAGTGTCTCGAATTCGCCGACAAACACGACGCCCTGCTGACCGTCGGCATCAAACCGACACGTCCCGATACGGGTTACGGCTACATTCAGGTTTCGGACACCAACGTCATCAGCAAGGTCAAGTGCTTCACCGAGAAACCGAACCTCGAACTGGCGCAGACCTTCCTGCAAACGGGCGAATTCTTCTGGAATTCGGGCATCTTCATCTGGAAAGTGCAGACCATCGTCGAAGCGTTCCGGAAACACCTGCCCGAACACCACGCCATGTTCAGCGGCGTGATGAAGGCGCTGGGCACCGACGCCGAGAAAACCACCGTCGAAATCGTCTTCTCGGAGTGCCGCGCCATTTCGATCGACTACGGCATCATGGAGAAGGCCGACAACGTATACGTCCGCTGCGGCGATTTCGGCTGGAGCGACGTAGGCACGTGGGGCTCGGTCTACCAGCATTCGCGCAAGGACCGCTACGCCAACGCCGTGCCTGAGCAGGGGTGCTACCTTTACGACACGCGCAGCAGCATCGTTTCGCTGCCCAAGGACAAGGTGGCCGTCATCAGCGGCCTGAAGGAGTATATCGTCGTGGATACCGACGACGTGCTGATGATCTGTCCCCGCTCCGAGGAGCAGAACATCAAGAAATTCATCGACGAAGTCAAATTCCACAACGGAGACAAACACATCTGACGCATCCGGGCCGGCAGCCCGCATATACGGCATCCATATGTCCGAACTGTACGATATTTTCCGGCGGCACCCCCGCATCTCGACCGACACGCGCCGCATCGAGCCGGGGTCCGTCTTCTTCGCCCTGCACGGGGCGACCTTCGACGGCAACCGCTTCGCCGCCGACGCACTCTCCAAAGGCGCCGCATACGCCGTCGTGGACGATCCTGCGGCCGTCAGCGGCGACCGCACGGTACTCGTCGGCGATACGCTCGAAGCCCTTCAGGAGCTGGCGCGCGAATACCGCCGCGAACTGGCGATTCCGATTCTGGCCATTTCGGGCAGCAACGGCAAGACCACGACCAAGGAGCTGGTGAGCCGCGTGCTGGCCGAACGCTTCGAAGTCTATGCCACGCACGGCAATCTCAACAACCACATCGGCGTGCCGCTGACGCTGCTCGCCATGACCCGCGACACCGAATTCGGCGTGGTCGAAATGGGCGCCAGCGCCTGCGGCGAAATCGCCCTGCTGGCGTCTATCGCCGAACCCAACTACGGCATCCTGACCAACATCGGCCGCGCGCACCTCGAAGGATTCGGCGGCCCGGAGGGCATTCGCCGCGGCAAGGGCGAGCTGCTGGACTATCTGGCCGCGAACGGCGGCCGCGCCTTCGTCCCGCGCGAAGACCAAACGCTGACCAACATGGCCGCGGAGCGCGACGGGCTGGCTGCGGAATACTACTCCGTAACACTGGCCGACGGCATCGCGCACCATCTGGAAGGAGACTACAACCGCTTCAACATCGCGGCGGCCGTGGCCGTAGGACGCTATTTCGACATCGACGGCGAACGCATCCGCCACGCCGTCGGCAGCTATATGCCCGACAACAACCGTTCGCAGCGGACCGAAACGGAGCGCAACACGCTGATCGTGGATTGCTACAACGCCAACCCGTCGAGCATGCGCGCTTCGGTCCTCAACTTCCTCGCCGAGCCGGCCGGCGGCAGAAGCCGCCGCGTGCTGATTCTGGGCGACATGCTCGAACTGGGCGCATGGTCGGAGCAGGAGCACCGCGACATCGTCGCCCTCGCAGCCCGGAATCCGGACGCTGAACTGATGCTCGTGGGCGGAGAATTCGCCCGCGCCTGCGCCGGCATGGAGCCGCAGCCCGCCAACACCGCCCTCTTCCCCTCGCGCGAGGAGCTGATCGCCGAACTGCGCCGCCGTCCGGTCGAGAACGCCTTCGTGCTGGTCAAGGGTTCACGCGGCATCGGGCTGGAAAAGGCGCTCGAAGAGCTGTAACATCGCCCGGCAGGCCCTCCCGCGCACAGAGTCGCCCCGCCTTACAGGACCGTTCCGCCGCACAACGCCGGAACGAGGAGGGGCCCGAAGCAGAAGGAGGCCCCGGAGCGAGACAGGACCCGGAGCGAGACAGGACCCGGAGCGAGACAGGACCCGGAACAAGGGAGAGCCCGGAGCGAAGAGGGGCGCCGCGCCGACAAAAAGCGCCTTTCCGCCGACTCAAACCGCACCGACGAACGAGAACCGCCTAAATAATAATGCCATGAAACGATTGCTGTCCGCACTTCTGCTGCTGGCCGCGGCCAATGCCGCCGCCGGCGAGAAAAGCGTTTCGCTCGAACGCAATTTCGGAACCCTCTACGGCACGCTGCTCACGCCTGACGAAGGCGCCGAAACCGTGGCGGTCCTCATCGCGGGATCAGGTCCCACACCCCGCAACGGCAACACGAACAACTACCTCTATCTGGCGCAGGAGCTTGAAAAAGCGGGTATCGCCACGCTCCGCTACGACAAACGGGGTATCGGATCGAGCAAATTCGACGACCCGGACAAAATGGCCGACGCCACGCTCGACGACTTCATCGGCGACGCTGCGGCATGGGCCGAGTACCTCTCCCGGCAGGATTTCCGCCGCATCGTGCTGATCGGCCACAGCGAGGGGGCGCTGATCGCCTTCTGCGCGGCGCAACAATGCCCCGAAGTCGATGCCGTGATTTCGTTGGCGGGCGCCGGCTATCCGCTCGACGAAATACTCCAGCTTCAGCTGGCCGCACAACTCGCCCCGACGCACATGGAGCTGCTGATGCAGGCCCGTGCCATCACCGCCGCCCTGAAACGCGGCGAACGGGTCGAGTCGTGTCCGCCCGAACTGACGCCCCTCTTCGCACCCCCGTTACAGACATTCTGGATCTCGTCGCTGAGCTACGACCCGCGCGAGGAGATTCGCAAAGTGAGGGTTCCCGTACTGATCGTCAACGGCGACATCGACTTCCAAGTGACGCCCGACAACGCCGACGCACTGGCGAAAGCCCAGCCCCGGTCCCGGAAAACGATCATCGAAGGCATGACCCACACGCTCAAAAAAGCCTCCGGCCCCACGCGCACGGAGCAGATCGCCGCCTATACGGACGATACGCTTCCGGTCGCTCCGGAGCTGGTCGCCGCCGTCACCGGATTCATCGAAGGACTCTGAGATTCGCTTTTCATCGCTTCTCCGCCGGGGAATTTCCGTCATTCGATTATTTTGGTTATTTTTGATTCCGCAAAAAGACAACCGACACCCCAAGTACCGATCAGAACCTCCCACAATCCAATGCCATGAAACTCCTGATCAGCATCGAATACCGTACCCGCTGGGGCGAACAGCTCGTACTCCGC
>ERZ826764.1768-NODE-1768-length-23615-cov-5.760823_pt1 | contig 23615 bp, 29 predicted proteins | sample MGYA00519870_ERZ826764 | MGnify/ENA primary metagenome ERZ826764 (study PRJEB31778, sample SAMEA3449239) | human gut metagenome | biome: human gut; feature: human-associated habitat; material: faeces | place: United Kingdom | collected 2010/2012 ...
TGTGAGATTGTGCCACCCCCATTGCATATCCTATTTCATGATAAACATTAATGTTAGCACTACTTAAATCTGCAATAATCAAACTACATGATTGTATAGCATCCAGTATTTTATCTTGAATGGAGAATGTGCTTGATTCTATGGTTCTATCTACTCTTATCGGCCGCGCATTAAGAGTTATTGTTTTGTGTTTGGCATTGAATCTTTCAATGGCACGAACTATTTTTTCATAAATAAGTTCACTTTGCGAATCACCAAACTGCATAGAGATAAAAATTTCGTTTGCTTTAGCTCGATGAATTTGCTCAAACATATCTACAAGATTATTTGAGGCATCTTTTGATAAATCATCGGGCTCTATAATTTTTTTAATACCATTTTGTGTCGCCCAATTAACAAAAGATTTTAATTTGTTTTTGTCTAAAAGTGCATAATAAATCATTGCGCATAAGAAAGCAATATTACCGTATTCATTTTCCTTGAATAGGTCATATTCTCCACGAACAACATCAATGGCATTTATTATAGAATCTATAGAAGATACATTATGCAAAAATGACTTATATATTTCAGTTTTATACAATGACTGTTTTTCTATATGTTCTGCTTCAAATAATTCATTTCGTTTTATTTGGAGTATACTTTTCCCTTTAGAGTATTCTTTCTCGGCTATTTTTCTATCTTCTGTATTTCCTTCGAATTTAAATCTGTCAAGTGTTTCCTTTGCCTTTTGATAGATTACTTCTTGTTCTTCAAATGCTTTTTGAGCTTCAATTCTAGAATTCTTAGTTTTCTCTAATTTTTCAGACTCTTTGTCTAAGGAGTCATTTATAACAGAAGCTCTTTTATTCAACAATTGGATGATTCTTAAACAAGCCGTGCGATAATACTCATTCTCTACATTCATAGTGACTTTTAACCAAGGAATTTTATCATATTTTCCTGACATTACTTTCTCTATTAGTTGTAATGCCATTGGATATTCACTACCCAACTTTTCCTTATCGTCAAAAGTCTGTAATTCTGATATAATTCGCAAACTGGCTTCTTCACGTAATGGCAAGGCTTTAAAATTTATATCATGAAATATCTTTGCCTCAAAATTATCTGCATCCTCTGCATCAGACATTATAATGGTAAATGGCACAATTTTACCTGCAATCTCTTTTTTATATGTTTTTGCTTGATGATTTAGCCAACCTTGAATCTTTTTAGGATCCGTTTCATCCTTTATCGGGGACCTATCTGATATAAACTGATGCCACCATTCTATATCAGCACTAAAAGGTTCTAGACGGTGATTCCCATCGACCCTAAGAAGTTTCTCTTCTTCATTGGGATTATCAATTTCCAAATATGCGTGTCTTGCTCTATCTCTACCAATAGGCAATCGTTCACTCAATATACGTAAACCTTTAACATATACGCTATCTTCTTTACTAACATCTTTATCATCACCTATACTTCTCATAAGTCCCTCATAATCACTAACCCTACAAGCCAAGGTGATTTCTGGGAAATAGGACTTTAAATCGTTCAAATAATGAACAATCTCAACTTTGTGTTGCTCATTTGCATCTCTTTGATAAGATGCAGGTTTTTTAGATATTCTTGCCAATCCTCCGATAGGAGCAAAACCTCGTAATACAATATAACTTCTAAAAGCTGTGTATATTATTCCTTCTAACTTTGCCATGATTACATCTTTATCTTATAATTATTTCGTAAAATGCTTTGTATCTCTATAATAGCGTTTATTTGATTATTAAAGCTGTTGGATAAAGATAACAATAACTCTTTTAATTCACTTCGTGAGTTTTTCGAAATTTCACTATCTGTTTCAGCTGATTGTATTTTAGTAACAAGAGCAACGATTTTATTCGTGTTATCATTTATCTTTTCTGCCGATTTCTGTAATTTATATTTTTGCTCAACTTTTGAAAAATCATAATATAAATAAATCGGATTTAAACGATTCGAACTCTCTTTGAATAATTTATTTGATTGTTGGCTGGCAATAATTAATCTGGCAAAAGCATAATCTTCTAACTCTTCCTGATAGGCATTACAACTCATTTGTAACAGACGATAAGCATCTAAAGCCTCTTGATACCAGCTCATTGCATTTTCAACTGCATTAGTCTTACGTTCAAAGACTAATTTAAAGAGTTCTCGTTTAAACCTCTTCTTTTCTTGAATAACATCAATCATTTTGGTAATGATCAGTGTTATTAGAGCACTTCCTAAACCAATAGTTGCATTCACCCAAATCTCAGATAGTTCATTCATACTCACCTAATATTCTTTTTTCTATTTCTTGTTTTGCTATTTCAAGTAATTCGACTCCTTCTTTTTGAAGTCGTTTTGCTCTTTGTTTCCACTCTTTAACAACATCTACAATTGATTGCTGTATATCTTTGCTTGGAAATGGAACAACAATAGATTTCATGTATTGGCTTGAAACTCTCTGTTGTCCAGCAGAACCACCAAACGAACCTTGCGCAGCCTTTAATACTTCTGAATGGCGTAATATCAAGTATACATAATCAACCAGCAAATCTTCCGTTTTAGGACGTATAACATAATACTCTGTTGAGCCACAGCCAATGCCATTCTTAAGATTTCGTGCAATTGCAGATTTTCCATTTTGCATACATGGGGTAATTTTCGCCCACAACAAATCCCCTTCTTCAAATTTTGTGTATCCTTTAATTTGAGATATTGCTATTTCACGTTGTTCTGCAACCTCACCGAATTTTTCATCAATACATTCCATTGGAATAAACGATATTATGGTCTCTTTATTAAATACATCAAGTTTAATCGTAGGATCGATTTCCACAATAGAAGATAGTTTTTTATTAGGGTATTTATTTGAGAGCATTTCAAAATGTTTTTTATATGAAGAAACATCCAAACGTCGACCTATAAGATTTGATACCATAGTTGAGAATACGGGATTCTTCTCTTGTTTTTGATCGAATACGATATCTAAAACTTCTGATAAAAAAGGCTCAATACTATCTAACAACGACTTGGCTTCTTCGTTTTTCGCCTGTTTTACCTTTTGTGCTTCTGTATAAAAATTTACTATTTCTTTTTGTTCTTCCAATATAGGAAGTGGAATTCTTGTTGATTTCAACAATTCATTCCCTACACCAGACTGATTATTCCAATTTGTACAAATGGAATAAAAAATAGATTTACGTTGATATAGATTCAATATTAGCCACAGATATTCGGGCAATATCTTATCTTGATTTACCCTTATTCTAGTTATATGATTTGAAAATCTATATGGTTCATTCCCTCTAAAAATCGCTGTTTTACCCACTAACTCTTGACTATTCGTGTTATTAAATACAACATCATTTTCTCTCAATGATGGCATATTGGCTTCTATAGGTACATAAACATTTTTATCAAATACTAAAAGACCGTCTTTATCTATGTTTGTAGGACGTATTTGCACAATACCATTTGCCTCTGATGCTTGGTCTCCCTTTCCTGCACCAACACCTGATTGTATATCTATAGTACAAGAACCTATTGATTCCAATTTATATTTTTTCCCAAATAGACTTGTTCCATATCTAAAAAATATGGGATCCATTCGACGGGCTTGAATAATATCAGAAATGTTTATATCATTAATTGTCATTATTCGTATCTATTTAATGGAACATATAAAACGATTAATCTTATTCGCTACTTCTGGCAGTTCACTGCCCTCATTTTTTTTACCTGTAGCATCATATCCAATGTTCTCAACTTCAATCATCAATACTTTATAGTCATTGATAAACTGAAATATTCGTTCTTTGTAAAGTTCCAGCATCCGTTCTGCACGTTGGTCTTTATCAAGACTTTTTTCTTTCTGGACAATAGTCTTGACCTCTTTTAGAGTTTGTTCAAACTTCTGTGTGACACCCTTCGGGTGCTTTTTGAGAAATAAGATAGAAGATTTTACACCGGCTTTGACATGCGAGAATGTATGTTGCGGCAGAGATACTACGGCTAATATTCGAAACTTCTCTATCAACCAGTCACGTACATATTGACTTGTTGAATTTGTCAGAATGCCATCAGGAACGACTATTGCAAGATAGCCGTTTTCTTCATTAAGGTATTTATAACAACGCTCCAGAAACAGGACTTCTGTACTTTGAGAGGTACGCCATTTCTTTTTATTATTGTCATCTGCAATACGGTCTTTTATTTCAGTTATGCCAAGATTCTTTTCAAATAGCTCATATTCTTTGTAATAGTTTACTTCGTCGGCCTTAATAGTAGAACCAAATGGAGGATTGGTCATAATCAAATCAAACGTTCCGTCTTGAAATTTGAGATTACGATTTTCTATCTCTAATGTTTTATTGTTCTTAAGACCGTCATTCGTGATGATGTTGGTATGACCGTCATCATGAATTATCATGTTCATTTTTGCAACACGAGATATTTGCTCGTTGATTTCAATGCCGAACAAATGCTTTTCAGCAAACTCATGCCAATAATCCTTCCATGATGCACTTCCTGCATCCTCACCGTATATTTCATTGGCTTCGTCGCGTATTGCTTTTAATGCATGGAGCAAGAAACCGCCACTTCCACAAGAGGTGTCAAGCACCTTCCAGTTCTTATCAATATTTATAGAATTAACGATAAACTCTACAATTGGCTTAGGTGTGAAAAATTGTCCAAAATCTCCACGGAAGAACTCACCCATGAAACTTTGAAAAGCGACACCTTTTGCGTCAAGATCTGTTTTGGAGAGATTTATATCTTGAAGATACTGCACAACTGTATATATCTTGTGCTTATCCAACTTTATATCATCCTTGAAAACCTCAGGATCTTTCTTACGTCCAAGTTCATATAATTCTCGAACACGTTTTTCAAGTTCCGTTTTAGCTTTCAGATTCTGCTTATCATCTTTGTCTTCTGGATAAGATATGATCTGAAAAGCAAACGGTCCACCTTTAGTTTTTGGAGTATTGTCTCTCCATTTCTCGTCCCATATCTTACAAAAAATAAGCTTGTCCAATTCATCGAAAGCCGTAGTAGGGGCTAAAGCTCCGCCACCCCACAATGCATCGTGGGCAGACTTAAACTTTTGCCTCAATTCTGCCTGTGTCCCGGCTTGAGGTTCTTTTATTCCTTTTACATATTTATACCTTTCAACTTTCCCTGCTCGTTTGGGAATGTCGGTAATACTTATTCGTTCAACGGGATATAACTCTGCAATTTCAAAATATTCATTCTTAATCCCTGACGTAACCCAAATATACTGACTTGCCAAAGAATGGGCATAGCTATATGCCTGATCAACCGCAACCTGAAATTGTCTTTCGTTTATTTGTTCTTCTTTACATTCAACCACAATCAATATTTTGGAATTTGTCTCATTATAGACAAGAATATCCGCCTCTTTTGTTGAAGAGCCTACTTGAACATTCTCATTAACAGATATACTCAGAGGAGAATAATTATAGTCAATGACAAGCATTAAAAATGCCGTAGCTTGTACAAATTCCTCCGGATTACTGAGTTTACGTCTTGTACTATTTTTACAATGATACGTTATATAACTATTGTCGCTGTTGATAGCGATATAATTATTTGCTATTCCTTTTTTAAATAAATCCGTGGAAAGTAGCTCTTTTATTTCATTTTGAGTCTTAGCCATAATACATTAATTTCTGCTATCAATTAAATCTTTAGGGTTTACTTGAAGAATGGATGCTATTTCAAACAGAACTTCTAAACTTGGTTGTCGTCTGTTGCAAACATATGCATTGACTATGCAGAAACTTTTACCAAGTTTCTCTGCCAACCAAGTCTGCTTGATTCCTCTTTCTTCAAGCACCTCTTTTATTCGATTCATGGGTTTATCCATTTTTATTTTTATATCATCAATTCGAATACAAAGATATAAAATCTTATGCTATATAAAGAGAAAAGGAGAGGAAAATCCTCTCCTTACCCTTAAACCATGTATCAGACATTCAAATTCTTCAGTACTAGTGCATAATTGGGACAAAAAAAACTCCATTAGACACTTTAAACCAAGTGTCTAATAATACTTATAGTCATCGCCTTCGGTGCAGAGGTATTTGTAACCGTAGCGTGGCATATACCCCTTGAAGAACCGAGCCAAATCTTTCAGGCTTTCTTCTTGGTTCTTTTTGAAGTTGCTGCGCACAATGATGATAGCCCGCCCATTCAGGGAAGTTACCTCTTCCATAGCTATACTCCCCAAAGCGGATGTGGCAGTCCAAATCACGCTCACTGATGTTCACACAAAAGCCGTTGGCATTTTGCATCACGCTACAACTGTTTCTGTAGCCGAACTTCTCACACAAGTAGAGATTGAAATCAAGAATTAAATCTTTTTGTTCCACAAAGCAAGAAGAATATAGAATTTCGTTTGTTTCCAAATCGCTTTTGAAAGCTGGATGAGGCGGGCAGACAGCCAACTTGCACTCCCTCCAGAAAAATCAATCGAGATTTTCTCGTATCTGCCAATACCCACCTTTGTTCAGTTCACCTAGATACTTCGTCGGCTTTCATCCTTGTATCTGTCTTTTCACTGTTTTGGGGTATGCCTATCCGTTCTACAGCAAGTAGTGTTACGGTCTTTAGACAGTGGAGTGGTGTTTTTCTTACTACTTCTCGTTTTGACATCATTGTATAAAGAAAATTACTTCTACTCGTAATTTCTATACCCAGAAGGTAGTTCCATGGAATAAAAGCAACTTTATGGGGTTAGATCCAAGTTCATCTATTTAGACGGTACGCCTCCTTATACCCGTCTATCAAGACACGCTCTACTTCGGAAGCCCTGTACAGGATTCTGCCACCGATCTGGGTATATGGCAGTATGCCGTTGTTACAGTATTCCTGAAGACTCCTGCGGCTGACCTTCAGTTTAACAGCCAACTCCTTGTCTGTACAATATCGTTCTCCATCCAGCGAGGGCTTACGGTTGTCACATATTTTTTCAACCTTCTTTGATAGGTTTTTAAGCGACGAGAAAAAGGATCTCACGCGTGTGTCGTTTTCCGGTGTCAGCAGCCGGATGTTGTCGTTGTCAGTCATAAGCATGCTATTTTTAGTTTGCTAATATTACATTCTCTTCCCTTATCGGCGGCCGGCAGTGTTTGGGCAAACATATCGTTATGCTCGTTCAAAAGGTATTACAAATCTGACTTATCATGTTGGAGAAGATTTTTATGACCTTTGCAATGGCTTGAAGACAATAGATGATGCCATCCATTTTTTACATTTAGATGTTGGGAGCCGCTTTGGACATGCTATAGCATTAGGAATTTCTCCCCAAAAGTACTATGAGCGTCGAGAATATCAAACCATCATGTCACGTCAAAGACTATTGGACACATTAGCGTGAATACATGGAACGATAACATTGAAAGGATTGCAAATGTCCGTGAACTTCTCTACAGAGTTAGACAGCGAAATGTCTGCACTTTATAACCAAATTGGTTATCGCATTCCTTTCGATATTGACACATATTATATGTCAATGATGCTCAGAAGTGATAATCTTGATCCGATAGATCAATATTCTTGTTGGGGACGTGCATCTCAATGTCAAGATCTACTTTGTACAACAGCAAGAAACAATCTAAATGCAACTGACCTATGCCATGAATTCTTCACGAGTAAAGAAGTATGGGATAAAGGCAACGCAGTGGAGACTTATACATATCTTCCAGAAATTGTTGAAATAGCATCAACATTGCAAGTATATCTGCAACGTATAATATTAGATAAAGGTATTGAAATAGAAACTAATCCTTCATCCAATGTTGTAATAGGGCCGATAGATGGATATGGGGCACATACTATCCATCAGTTCATCAAGAATGGCATTATTGCCAGCTTCAATACGGATGATAAGGGTATCTTCTCTACATCTTTGTACAACAAATATTCCCTATATGCAAGTTCAGCAATGCTTATGGGTTCAGTGATGCTGACATCATCAAACGCATGAAAAAAATACGTATAAATGCCGAAAATAGTCGATTTTTGTCACAAAAGCCAACATTATAGTTGTGATATTTTCCGTAATTTTTGCGACTGAAGTATAGGGTTTCAGTCACATATTTGTTAAATCATTATTACATTCAAATTATTTCTTTAGCCCTAAAAGATTGTCTTTTTGGAAGTTTCTTCCATTTCTTTTTAAGTTTTAGAGTTGATGTACTTTCCAAAGTGGCCAAAGCTTTATTCTTTTGTTCAACAAAAACGAAGATATACCGCATAGTGGTTCTTATATCCACATGTCCCATTAGCCTTTGTACAGCAACAATATTCAATCCTTGTTCCAGCCAATGACTGGTACATGCATGTCTAACTGTATACCAAGTGAGATGTTTTTTATACCACACATTTTCGCTATTGTTTTTAAACCTATTGACAAAGTAGAGTACGTGGCAGCTGGAAATAAAGCTCCTGTTTTATTTTTATTCTGATATTTTGTAATAATATCCAATAGGATCTTCAACAACGGAATATTACACATAACACCTGTTTTGTGTCTTTCGAAGCATAACCATAATCCATCATCAAATTTCTTCAGGTTCCCTTTTGTAAGGCACTCCAAGTCAACATATGATACTCCTGTGAAAACACAAAAGATGAATAAATCCCGTATAAGTTCGTATAGCTTCTTACGCCTGGTGAACACAACATTAATAATTGCTTCCACTTCACTCATTACTAAATATTCACAATCCTTTCGTTGTACCGGAATATGATATGAGGAAAAAGGATTGTAATCCAACCATCCATTACTCTGTGCGATGGAAATCATTCTTTTTAGCGGAGCAATATAAATATGAGCATCGCTTTTTTTCACGAAGATATAATTCAAAATCAATTATAAAGCATGAACGAATATCAATAAGTGCAATATCTTTCAATTTATATCGATAATATAAAAACTCTTCCAGATACTTATTTACATAACAATATTTTCGGTAAGTCGAAAACTCACGAGCTCCATTTTCTACTAATAGTTCGTATTCCTTATTATGATTCTCAAAACCTGTAGAAGAGTTCTATTGTACCTATCCAGGCCCAAATATGCAATTTTTACCCATTCAGCTATAAAAGGTCCTATACCATTAAAAATAGCTTCGTAATGTCTACATATACTTTTACGAATTACTTTAATTTGGTTATTTAGTAATCTATCATCAGCATTACGACCAAATGTCTTCCCTTCTTTTACATTCCATTGCTTTGGTTTTACATTCAGTTTGCAACTAAAACTGGTTATTGTACCATTAATAGTGATACGACACATAATTGGCACCGTTCCGTCCATCTTAATAACTTTTCGCTTTAGATAAAATAGAATTCTAAAAGTACTTTTTCTCTTGTTCATATTTGAATAATTCTTTAATATCATTCAAATATATTTCTCCTGACTCATTTTACAGCATAAGTTCATATATTCGTTTGGCAACTATATTTCCAAAGACTTTAAAGAAACATTCTATGTTTCTTGTTTTTCCTCTCATACCAATAATACTCTATGATTATTATTTTACCAATTACTCGATTTTTAACATGGGAAAGAACTAACTTTATATGGTACCATAGTCTATATCAAACAAATAGCGCATCTTGTATCACAATTATAGTAAAATAAAAAATACCATTACTATGGTGGTCATTTACACTACAATCAAACTGTTTGAAAAGATAAATTCAACAGTTTCACGCAACAAGTCAACTATATTCGTAAAAATAAACGATAGCCAAAAACTTAAAGTATTAAAGGACAATCAGGATATGTATCTGAGATTAAATATTTCGCCACATATATCTTAAACTTCAATAAATAGCAACAATATTTACATATAAACTTCTACAAATCAGAAGATGTAAAAGCATTATAACTTTTGCCAGCCTATATTTATTATTGAATACAGGCTCTTACAAAATTAAATCTAGTTATTTCTTCATCACCTCATGAAAGAATTCTGCCATTTCGCTATAAGTATGTTCACGTCCTTCTTTTGATTTAGATAATATCGATTTTTCAGAATTCCCAATTGCTTTATCAAGATCCCCTCCATTTGCAAGCAAGAAATTATGTAATCCTTTGCATTTTCTGCTCAAAAAGTCTTCGGTCTTTTCATAACTACAAATTCGCTCCAATTCTTTCGCCAATTCATCGGAGTTATTGAATTGTTGAGTCGTATATTTGAAATGATATAAGAACCATATTTCCAAACAGCGCTCGTTCTCAAAAAAACGTATTAGACTTTCAGTTCCCTGCCGCTTCTTGATGATCGTTTTTTGATGATATTTTGTCTTTAGTCTTAAATAATTCACTCGATTACGCCCTTCTTTCTTATTATCCATGTCAATTAGACAGAATATCATGTTATATCCGTCATTAATACATTGTTCTATTCGATGTTCCAATTCAGCCATGCTAGTGGCATGGTTGGGAACAACTGGTTTCACTTGTGCATGAATAACACCTTCTAATGACTTCAAATAATACTTTTCAGTCGGTCCTTCACCGATAACAGCTATTGTAGTTCTTGTTTTTCGCATTTTCATATCGCCTCCTTAAAAAATGGAACCTAATTCCGGTTTAGCACCAAGTTTCCCTGTCTTGTATGCTTTATAAAGAGATAAATTCTTGTGCAATCCAAATTCTGAAGCACAATAAAGTTCAGTAGATGCATCCTTCTTGGATTTCTCGGTAAACCAAACCATATCCCGACGTATAAATTCTTCGTCCAATAACTGCTGGTCTTGCGTAGTGAACAATATTTGAGAATTGGCAGTATTCATCATAAATGTCGTCAGAAAATGTAGCAAAAGATCATAATGCAAATTACTTTCTATTTCATCAAAACTGTATATATGATCTTCACGCAACATATTGAACATACATTCCTGTAGCTGAAAATAACGTAATGTCCCCAATGATTGGTCAATAGAGGATAGAGTAAAATCAGATCCGTCTATGGTGTGATGAGTAAAAAATACATCTTTGCCACTTTGCATTCTTGCTTCATTGTCAATACTTATATTAGAAATATTAAAATCAGCTTTTCGCATAGCCGATATAAAATAATCTTTCTTCTCTTTATTATCAATCAACTGTTGGGCAATATCCAAAAGAGTATTTCCCTTCATGCCATGCACATACCGAACAATCCAGTTATAGGTATCACGGAATATCTTTGCATCTTCATTTAGAGATACTTTTGCGAAAGTAGACAGTACAGTATGGTTATTCAAAGTATTGTCTACAATTGTTTTCTTACTTTTCAAATGCAAACCGACTGTACGACCAAATTTAATATCCGGTACTACATCTTCATGGACAAACTTCCGACTATAAAATAAAGATAATACTCCATTAGGAGCATATTCCATTTTCTCAGAAATGATATAACGGTTATTATACTCCACTGAATAGTCGTATCGTACTTGCCCTATATAAAAGGACACGGACAATCGGGTATTTTTATACTTATCCAAAGCAAACGGATAAAAAGGTATGGCCTGCAGCTTATTAGTATAGGGAGAAACCAACATTCTCCATATTGTTTCATAGGCATAGAGAATATTACTCTTCCCGGAAGCATTAGCCCCATAAAGTATAAGCATACGATTTAACCGCATCCCCGGTTTGATTTCGACAGTCAATAACTCATGAGAGGTTTGGTCTTTGGTAGCCTCGAAAGATAACACCTGCTCTTTTCGTATTGACATGAAATTTTCTATACTGAGTTCTCTAATCATACATTCATCCTTTTATTTCGTAACTTTCCTACAAAAATAACAAATCATCTGCATAAAAAACACTTTTCTTGCTATTATTTCACTTTTTTATCTTTTGGGGTAATTTCGTATTATCACCAGTTGATTAATTCCATTCCTTATGAAAAGAGCTGACTTTCTATGACAATAAATGACACTATAACCTAAATCATGCAAATACGCCCTATCTTGCATCAAAATTATGGTGCAACTTAAAAAATATCATTATTATGGAAGTCATTTACATTGAAACCAAGCTGTTTGAAAAGATGATGAATCAATTCAACGCTTTTACAAAACAAGTAGATTCGCTTTGTCAAAAAGTTGATGTCAAAAATCTTAGTGTATGAATGGATAGCCAAGATGTATGTTTGAGATTGAATATTTCTCCCCGAACATTACAAACCCTAAGAGATAATGGTAAATTACCTTATTCACAAATTCAGCACAAGATTTTCTATAAGCCGGAAGATGTAGAGGCATTATTGACTTTTGTCGGGCTTCAACGGAAAGAGAAAATTTTAAAATCAAAAAATATAAATCAATAGGCCATGGAAGGAATTATAACGAAAGACAACAAACAGGTTGTTGCTTTTTTCAAGGCGTTGGACAGTATGCTTGTGAAAATGAACAAGATCGTAGATAATAGCCGTCCTCCATTGAATGGAGAGCGATATATTACAGATAAGGAGTTAGCCCAATGATTAAAAATTAGCAGAAGAACTTTGCAAGAGTATCGTAACAATGGAACGCTTCCTTATTATCAGTTAGGGGGAAAGATCTTGTATAAAGAATCAGATGTGGAAAAGTTATTGGAAGATAATTATCGTAAGGCTTTTCAAGAGTAGATTCTCTATCCGGTCTGAAATATCACCAAAGGTGTTTTGTGTAATATTCATCTGAATATAAGAGTACTACGTTCAATTAATGGCTCATAAATTAGCATATCAAATAGAAATTTCGTAACTTTGTAACATGATAGAAGGATGAATACCACTGTAAAATGCAGCAGGTAATACAGGGTGAAATCGGAGGACTTCACAAACCTGATATCTTAGAAACACTGATAATCAAATGGTTACAGAAGCATAACATAAAGTATTCGAGCCCCAGGCGGATCACTGAAAACAAAAGAAAAATCAAGCAAATCCCTGATAATCAGACATTATCAGGGATTTCTTTTTTCTGGCAGGTAGCAGAAAATAGCCGTTTCAAGCATATTATCGGTGGATAAATCGTGGGACTAAAATTTAGTTCAAAAAAGTCCCACGAATTTGAATCTTTCTCACTGATTCATAGTATTTTGCATAGACTTACTTTGGAAGAGAATACATAGTTTTGTAACTTTAAAAACGATGTAAAAATGGCTCGAAAATCATTTTCTGTATTGTTCTTCATCAAGAAAGGCAAATTATTAAAGAACGGAGAAGCACCTGTGTGCATGAGAATCACCGTAAACGGCTGTATGGTAGATATTTCTATCAAAAGAAGCTGTCCTGTAAATCTATGGAATCAGGCTAAAGAGAATTCAAAAGGCAAAGACCGTATGTCGGTGGAACTGAACCACTACTTGGAAATCACACGCTCCCACGTACACCAAATTTATAGAGAATTGGAAACTTCCGGCAAGGTTATCACTGTTGATCTTGTGAGAAAACTGTTTTATGGCGTAGATGAAGATAACAAAACGTTATTGCAGGTATTCAGGGAGCATAATGAACAAAGCCGTAAGCTGATCGGCAAAGACTTTGTAAGCAAGACTGTTCAACGGTATGAAACCACTACCCGATATTTGGAGGAATTCATTAAGAAAGAATATCTGCTATCGGATATTGCCCTGAATAACTTGGAAGCCAACTTCATTTCTAAATTCGATGCTTTCTTGAAGATTGAAAAAGGTTGTGCGCAGAATTCAGCTATAACCCGACTAAAGAACTTGAAGAAGATTATCCGTATTGCTTTGGAAAACGACTGGATAAAGAAAGATCCGTTTGCTTACTACCGCTTCAAACTGGAAGAAACCGATCCTGAATTTCTGACAATGGACGAAATTAAAATTATTCTCGACAAAGAGTTCACGATTAAGCGAGTAGAACAGGTACGGGACGTTTTTGTTTTTTGCATTTTTACCGGTTTGGCGTTCAGCGATGTGAAAGACTTATCACCTGAACACTTGGTAAAAGACAACAAAGGGGAACTTTGGATAAGGAAAAACCGCCAAAAGACTAAAATCATGTGTAATATTCCTGTGCTACCTGTGGCAGCTTCTATACTTGAAAAGTATAAAAATGTGGCAGAATGTACCGGAAAACTATTGCCAGTATTGAGCAATCAGCGCATGAATAGTTACTTGAAAGAGATTGCAGATGTATGCGGGTTACAGAAAAATCTGTGCACACATTCAGCCCGACATTCCTATGCCACAAGCATTTGCCTTGCGAATGGCGTAAGCATGGAGAATGTTGCTAAGATGTTGGGACACACAGATACAAGCGTAACTAAACACTATGCACGGGTACTGGATCAGAATATTTTCAAGGATATGCAAAAAGTAAATAGCTGCCTGTCGGAATTGGCTATATAATAAAAGTAGTAGCTAATATAGAAAAAGGATTGGGAAGAATGAATTTCATTTTCTCAATCCTTTTCTTTTATTGTAAGTTTTCCAGAACTTAATATGAAGCATTGACAAAGGTAAGTTCCGTATTTAGCCTGTTCAAGTCCGAGCCTTCGGTTTAGATGAAAATCTTCCTCTCATTACATTTCGAGCGTATTTTCATCTAAAGACTTGCACAGACTAAATACTTCACTGGAAAAGTCAATGATTCAAATTAAATTCCGAAAAACAATGTTTTCGGGGCTGGCATGAGGGGAATGTCTTCCACTTGATTAGAGTTTAAACAAGTTTCTCATACAGTTTGAACCAATCCAGCCCATAGTTGCCAAAGCCTAAATCTACGGTATCAATGTATTCAAAGCCGCATTTCTCATAGAGGGAGATTGCCGGAAGATTATTTTCATACACATCCAAACGGATGGATTTTATACCTGATTGTTGAGCCAGTTCAAACGAATAGTCCATCAAAGCACGACCGATACCCATTTTCAAGAATGAGGGATGCACCACAAAAGTACGTATCACAAAGATATGACTATAGTCAGCTTCTATTTTCCACCTTACATTATTATAGGCTTCATCGGGATGATGGTCTAAGATGATAGAGCCAGCTATCTTTTCATCATGCCTGACAACAAAAAGAGTATTATTTTCTATGCCAGCAACCGCATCTTCACGAATAGGATAAATGCCTTTTATCCATCCGGGATAATTAGTAGTAGCTGATAGATAATCATTCAGATCATCATACAACTTTTCTAATTCGTCAATATCGGCAGTCGTACCGGATTCTATTATAAACTTCATAATTTCAATTGTTTGGGATGCAAAGGTATAATTTCCACCTTAATAAAAGAGGTTTCCTTTTAAGATAGTGGAAACCATATTCTTTTAGATAGTTATTCTTTCCAGCTTTCAAAGTAGTGCTTTTGGAGCAGCTTATCAATATCGCTTTGGCGATAGATGATTTTACCTTTTATCTGGATAAAGGGGATTAGCCCTGTATCTCGCCACTCTTGGAGGGTTCGCAGACTGACATTCAGTTTCTTGGAAACTTCATTGTTAGAAAGAAAGCGTTCCCCGTTCAGGTGGGGCTTGTAATGCTTGACTATAGATTCAATGCCGTTCAGCATCGAATCAAGCGAAGAAATAAATTCTTTGACTTGTGGGGTATCTTTATTTATTAGTTCCATGATTGAAAGATTGTTTTATTGAAATATTGATTTCAAGATGGCTAGATGGCTGGTTAGTTGCGCAGATAGTCACCCAGCGATGAAATACTAAGTACATCTTTTGCCGAATCATAATCTATATAGAGCCGTTTAGACGCAATGGCAATAAAATACTGGCTACCATCTTGCTGTATCTCATAAGTAGCGGGTGAAGCCTGTTTGGTAGTTTCCGATACATATATAATAGAAAGAAGATAGTCTTTATCATTCCGGTAGATGATAACCGTAGGATTCAGATTAACGCTTTCCCATGTGCCGACAATGGAAAACAGATTGAAAGACGGGTAATCTTCTTTAGTTCTTTTCATAAGACGTGATTTGTTTGGGTGATTGATTTTGTGTTTCACTGTCCGCAATAATTCTTTCAATATCGGAAGACTTATAATAAATCTTGCTCCCGATTTGAGAATAAGCCAGCCGTCCACTACTTCGGTAATATTGCAGCGTTCGTTTACTAAATCCCAACAACAGGCATACTTCCTGACTATCCAGCCAGTTTTCTACTTTCTGGGTATGAGTGCTGCACAAACTTTCTATTCGTTTGGCAAACTCTGTGAACCGTTCGCAGACATACGAAAAGGTTCTCTTTTCAATGGTTACTACTTCCATGCTTTCAATTTTAAATGGTTTATAAAACGTGTTGATTCTATTTTCATCGGCAAATGAAAGAAGAATCAAGAGCCGTTTTCAAAACTGTCCAGAAGTGGTATGAAGTGGTTAGTATTGGCTTGATAGCAAAAAACTTTCTTTCACTACAAATTTACTAAGCAGATTATTTGTATGTTTCCAATAAGTAACATATATTTGTTCCCGAATAGTAACAATATATAAAATGAAAGGAAAAAGTACAATAGGAGAAAGAGATCGGGAAGCCACTGAAAGGCGACTATTAGATACCATCGGTAAAATGATTGCCGAAGATGGCTTTGAAAAAATTGGCATTAATGCTATAGCAACCCAATCAAATGTTTCAAAGATTCTGATATACCGTTATTTTGGTTCTGTTGAGGGGCTTATGGCTGCTTATATAAAGCAATATGATTTCTGGCTCAATTTTCCGCTTGAATATCCTAATCGTGAAGAACTACCTTTGTTTGTAAAAAGAATGTTTCAGGGGCAGATTGAACAACTGAGGAATAATCCAACTCTAAAAAGGCTTTATCGCTGGGAACTATCATGCAATAATGATATGATCGTAAAACTAAGAGAACAACGAGAAAAAGTTGGACTAAATCTTGTTAAGAAAGTGAGTGAACTAACAGGACATCCGCAAAACGAAATAGCAGTAATGGCTTCCCTTTTGACAGCATCTATCACTTATCTTGTGATGCTGGAAGATTTCTGTCCGGTATACAATGGTATTCACTTAAATGAAAACTCTGGATGGGAACAGATAAACGAAGGAATTGAGCTATTTATCAATAAGGTATTTCAAAATGAACACTGATTTTATACAAATAGCCAGTTATGCTTCTAAAGCTCCTTCGGGGCATAACACACAACCTTGGAAATTCCACATTGCCGATAGTGCAATTACGATTGTTCCTAACTTAGAAGTAGCACTACCTGTCGTTGACGGAAATAACCGGGAATTATTTATTAGTTTGGGTTGTGCGGTCGAAAACCTATGTATTGCAGCTAGTCACTTCGGTTATAAAACTCAACTAGCTGAATGTAGTGTAAAAGGTATAATTATAGAATTAACAAAGAGTGACTTTATAATTGAAGATATTCTATTCCACCAAATAGAGAAACGACAGACAAACCGTAGTATCTACAATGGAAATAAAATATCAAATGGAGCACTAGGACAACTTCAATCCATTCATAAAAAAGGAACTATACAGTTATACTTTATCGAGATAGGGACATCACTCGCTGGCACAATAACTGACTATATAATGAAAGGGAATGAAATTCAAATGAATGATGTTACATTCAAGAATGAATTGCTTTCATGGATGAGATTTAATAATAGGCAAGTTGAATCTACACATGATGGATTAAGTTATCTGGTTTTTGGAAATCCACCACTTCCCAAAAGGTTAGCACGCCCAATAGTTAGCTTATTTCTGAAACCTGACATACAAAATAAGTCAGATAGAAAGAAAATAGATTCTTCTTCTCATTTTGTGGTATGTACCATATTGCAAAATTCGTTTCAAGAGTGTATTAACGCCGGACGAACTCTGCAACGCTTTCTATTGAAAGCAACCGAGGTTGGAATTTCTTATGCGTTTCTGAATCAACCATGTGAAGTTGAAATATTAAATTCTGCCTTACAAGATAAGTTGCCAGTCAATAAGGATTTTCCAATCTTGATACTCAGAATAGGCTATGCAAAGTCAATTCCCTATTCTCCCCGTAAAAAGATTGAAACATTACTAATCTAATATTTTTTTACCAACAATGTTCCCGAATAGTAACAATTAATATGATAACAATTTAATAAAACTAGCATGAAGAAAATGGGATTGACATTCATTTATTTATGGCTTATCAGCCTTTGTTCCTGCCAAAAGGAACTAATCGAATATGAGAAAGGAGATGTGAAAGTATGCATTGAACAGGGTGAGCAATGGTTACATGATTTTCCGTTGTTTCTAGGTATCAATAAGAAAAATCCACCGCAGATTGCTATCTGGCTGGAAGATACACAAGGAAAATATCTTTCAACAGTTTATGTAAGCCATAAAATTGCAACTCAATCATGGCAAGCATCGGGAGGAAACCGACGAAAAGAAGCTTTACCTCATTGGTGCTATTCACGTGGAGTGAAATACGATGATGGACTTTATTTGCCAACAAAAAAAGAACCGTTAATAGACGGTATTTCAGGAGCAACCCCACACAAAAGCTTTGAAATCAAACTAATCCCGGCAACAACATTAAAGAAGTTCGTAGTAAAAATAGAAATTAATCACTCTACTGATTTCAATGAATACTTCCCTAAATCCGCTAAAGAGGGAGAAGCTAACTATTCAGGAGGGAAAGAAGGAAGCGGACAACCAGCTATTATATATGCTGCCAATGTCAATTTGTCGTCAGGAGAAAAATCATTTGAAGCAAATCTGATTGGACATAGCAGTCCTGATGGAAGTTCTGGGGAGATCAACGAAGATACATCGAGACTAACAACTGCTTTACATATTGTAAAACGAATAAATGTAACTATCCAATGAAAAAGATTATCCTACTAATTATAGCAAATTGTATTGTTGCGATTGCAACAGCACAACAAACAGAACGCTTCACTTTTGCAACAAGTGTAGGAACAGGAATTGACATGAATGAACCAGCAACCACCCCATTTGCATGGCATATTCTAGGTTATTATGCTATCAACAAACACTTATTTATGGGTATTGGGACTGGACTATCCATTTATGAGAAAACTCTAGTCCCATTATTTGCAGATGTGAAATTTAGAATCATAAAACCAAGAAAATTCACACCTTATATAGAATGTGGTGTTGGCTATAGTTTTGCACCAGACCAAAATGCAAATGGAGGTTTTTACCTAAATCCATCCGTTGGAGTAGAATATTCAATTTATAAAGATAAGAAGTTATTTCTGGCTTTAGGATATGAATCACAAAAGTTTGAACGGCTTAAGACACAAAAGCAATCATTACTTACAGCCGAGTTTGTAGAGAAATTGAAGCACAATTCTATTGCAATAAAAATTGGATTCATATTCTAAAAGAATAATGATGTCATAAACGGAGAATGCAATTAGTAACATGAGACTATAATTATTTGAGGATTTCAGATGATTTGCTACCGTTAATAATCTATTTTTTATACTTTTGCATTGTACCAACTAACAAAAGTATTCACTTCTTATGAAACTCTGTATATAGCTACGCTCCTGCGAATAGCCCCCTTCAAGAAAGCTATTCAGCTATTTGACAAATAACGATTTATTTGCCACAGAGATTTGCATCTTTTTATTTATGAATTTACGAGCTGGCAGACTATATGATGCAGTCTGCTCGTGTCGTGCTATTTTGCAGTTGAGCAATGAATTATACATATAAACAAATCTGGCTTATCAACTTTCCGGTAATGATGAGCATCTTAATGGAGCAGTTAATCAATATAACGGATGCTGTCTTTTTAGGTCACGTAGGCGAGGTGGAGTTGGGAGCATCCGCTATTGCCGGAATTTATTATCTGGCAGTCTATATGTTGGGCTTTGGGTTTAGCATCGGATTGCAAGTAATGATTGCCCGAAGAAACGGGGAGCTGAATTATAAGGCAACCGGAAAGACTTTCTTTCAGGGGCTATTCTTTTTATCGGGATTAGCCGTTTTGCTTTGCCTATTGATTCATGCCGTTTCTCCTTATCTATTGAAACGATTAATTTCCTCGCCGGAGATTTATCAAGCGGTAGTCCGCTATTTAGACTGGCGCAGCTTCGGGCTGTTGTTCTCATTTCCTTTTCTGGCTATCCGGTCTTTCTTCGTTGGAATAACGCACACGAAAGCCTTATCGTGGTCGGCTGTTACTGCGGTGGCGATTAATATCCCGCTGAATTACTTCTTAATATTCACACTGGAATTAGGTATTTCGGGAGCAGCCATCGCTCCATCTTTAGCAGAAATGGGTTCTTTGATTGTGCTTTGTCTCTACACAAAAGCGAAGATTGACAAAGAAAAATACGGATTGAAGCCCGTGTATGATGGACAGTTACTTATCAAAGTCCTGAATCTGTCTGTGTGGAGTATGCTCCATGCTTTTATCAGCGTAGTTCCTTGGTTTCTATTTTTCGTGGCAATCGAACATTTAGGGAAAACAGAGTTGGCTATTTCCAATATAACCCGAAGCGTATCAGCAATATTTTTCGTAATTGCCAATTCCTTTGCTGTCACTACAGGTTCATTAGTAAGTAATGCTATTGGAGCCAGGGCGAGAAATGAACTTTTCCCGATCTGCCACAAGGTTCTGAAATTAGGTTATGCCGTTGGCATCCCATTCGTAGTAGTAGCTTTACTCTGTAACCGTTGGATTGTCAGTTTCTACACCGATAATGAGCTATTGATAGAATTAGCATTTGCTCCTTTCGTGGTGATGCTATTGAATTACACGTTTGCACTACCCGGTTATGTATATCTCAATGCGGTCGGAGGAACGGGGAAAACCAAAATCACCTTTCTGTTTCAGGTAACAACCACCTGTGTGTATTTAGTGTACCTCTATTGGTTGAGCTTCTGTATAAAAGCATCTTTATCCCTCTACTTGACGGCAGAATACCTGTTTGTGATTCTGCTGGCACTTCAATCTATCATTCATCTAAAAAGTAAACACTATTAAAGCGAATCAAGTTATGATGACAAAAATATATCCACGCACCGGAGATAAGCAAACAGTCTATTTGAATGCCGTGATTAAAGATACACAAATAGAGGTAGGCGATTATACTATTTACAATGATTTTGTAGCTGATCCCTTGCTGTTTGAGAAGAATAATGTGCTTTATCATTACCCCATACACCGGGAGAAGTTAATTATTGGCAAGTTCTGTTCTATTGCCTGTGGCACGAAGTTTCTGTTTAATTGCGCCAATCACACACAGAAATCTCTGTCTACCTATACCTTTCCTCTATTCTATGAAGAATGGGAATTGAGGAAGTCGAATATTACTACTGCATGGGACAACAAAGGCGATATTGTGATCGGCAATGACGTATGGATCGGCTACGAAGCTGTGATTATGGCGGGTGTTCATATTGGTGACGGAGCGATCATTGCTGCACGTGCCGTAGTGACGAAAGATGTCCCGCCTTATACGATTGTGGGCGGCACTCCTGCCAAAGAAATACGAAAACGCTTTGATGCAGAGGTGATTCAACAATTACTCATGCTGAAATGGTGGGACTGGTCTACTGATAAGATACGTAACTCTTTGCCATACATCACAGAGGGAAAACTAAATGAATTACTTACCGTTAAGAAAGATACAATATGAGGAATTTTGCAGAAGAAATGCTCTTAAAGATTGATGCTGAAATAGAATCAATCGGCTTCAATAATGATATAACCATTAATGATGCTCTGCACATGGTTAAGTATATTATTCCGCTATACGATCAATTAAGAAAGCTTACTGTAGAGCATATATTTTGTTCCACAGAGGAAGAGATCTACTTTTTCAAAGAGTTAAAACCTAACATTTTAGGCAGATACCTGTATTTCAACAAAGTCTACAGGATTGAATCACAATGCCCCAGCGGTAGTAATGATGTTATAAAAGAGTATCTAAACGATGAGCTTGGTGGATTAACATATTTCTTTCGCAGAAATCTGGAACTTTATCAATATTACCGTTCAAAAGCGACAACATATGATAACTACTATTTCATTCGAGGAAAAGCAGATATTCGTTTGTGTTGTGATAGTTTCCAATGTGATCGAGATCCCATGTTTTCAACTGGCTACGATCATAAGATAGCTAAGATATTGGCAAATGAAATGCTTCAAATCTATCTAAACAAACGGATTATCAATTTGGGGCAGTCGGAAGCTATAAACAAACAGGCTATTACCAAAATTCCGTATCCTGTAAATTGGACTAGCAATAAAATATTCCTGATAGAACTTGGTTATGCTCTATATGTTGCAGGAGATATTAACAACGGTAATATAACCGTGAAAGAAATAATGGATTTGTTGGGTGCAATGTTCAATATAGACTTGGGTGATTACTATCGTGGTTATATTACTCTGAAAAATAGAAAAAAGGATCGAACTCTCTATTTAAAAACATTGATAGAAAAACTACTTAAACGTATGGAAGAAGATGATGAGAAATAAAACAGACCGTATTTTTATGGATATAAAGGCGAATATGCGTATCTTTGTATCAACATCATAATAAAATGAGTAATTCCTTTAAAGAGGAAACTTATATATAACATAACGTTCGCAGAACGTCTCAATATAGAAAACTGGCACTTTTCAAATGGGTAGAGAGTTTTGCGCGATGCTTATGCTATGCTTTGTCATAGCGTGGGCTCGCGTACTTCTACCCAAAGGTATGCCAGTACCTCTATATTGAAGTTGCGTGGGTTCACGCTTCTTTTTTCTAGTATTGACAACTTATAAAATAGTGAATTATGAGGAAAATCAAATTGTATATAGCCGTTTCTCTTGATGGTTATATTGCTACACCTGATGGTGGCGTAGAATGGCTGAATCAATTCCAAATCTCAGGAAATGAAGACTATGGGTACAAAGAACTATATCAGTCTATTGATTCGGTTCTAATGGGTGGTCGAACATATAGAGATATAATAGGCTTCGGCTGTGAATGGCCTTATAAAGATAAGGTTTCTTATATTATTTCCCGAAATGAAGTGAATCTGACACCAATAGCAGAAGTGCATTTCATAACTGACAACATTATATATAATGTAGAGAGATTGAAAAAACAAGAAGGCAAGGATATTTGGCTGGTAGGTGGCGGTGAACTTGTATCTATGCTGATGAATGCCGATCTAATAGATGAAATGCAACTTTGCTATCTTCCAATAGTTTTAGGTCAGGGATTTGCTCTGTTCCCCAACAAACCGAAAGAAACTGTCTGGAAACTAATCGGCAGTAAATCATTTGATTCAGGAGCTATGCTAATCAGCTATTCAAAGTAAATTAAAGTAGAAAACTATCAAGTTGTCAGATACTTGGTAGTTTTCTACTTTTGTGAGAACTCATGATTCATTTTAGGTTCTGTCCTCTACTTTTGTGAGAGAAAACCAGCCTAATCAGCCTTAAAATCATCAAATTTATTTTTGCCACCTTGTCAATAGGTTGTCAATTCATCTTCCGCAATATACCGACTTTTGCTTCATCAATCGATTGAGAATAATAATGTTGAACTTAAAATTGAAGCAAAATGTATATAGACAACGAAAACTTCGAGAAGTGGATGGAGAAGCTATCCAAAA